>TARA_R110002110_G_scaffold28674_2_pt1 | contig 105463 bp, 85 predicted proteins | sample TARA_R110002110 | Tara Oceans TARA_R110002110 (sample SAMEA4397330) | marine metagenome | biome: Polar Biome; feature: [SRF] surface water layer (ENVO:00010504); material: water (ENVO:00002006), including particulate matter (ENVO:01000060) such as... | depth 5 m | reverse complement strand
AGTATTTCCATATATTCTTTATGTTGTGCTTCATCAAGTTTTGACATGTCAAAATTTGAAAAGGCTGTAAGTAGCGCTGTTGCTCCTTTCGCGGCATTGTCTTTATTGTCCGCAACTAATCCATTTTTAATTTGCAAATAGCCGTCTATAATAGCAGAAGTTGCCGCATTTTTTTTAGAGGACGCTGTTATTTCTCTAGTCTTCATCGAAGCGTCCTTGTCGTGAGCATGTTCATCGTTGCCTTCTGCATGATGATGTTCTTCACTTTCATTATTCATTTCCATTTGGTTTCCTTCTGAAGACATTTCTGAATGATGCTCGTCCTCATTATCATGCTCTTTTTTTGAATCTTTACATGATACAACAGTTAGGGTTACAAATACTATTGCTAAAAGTCCCATTGACAATTTTAATTTTCTCATTTTGTTTGTTTTTAGTGATTATTATTATTATTATTATTATTATTTGAAGTTTTTTTAATTACATTTTTAAGTTTAGCGGTTATTTCATCCGCATTTTCCATCATTTGATAGTTGTCAACTGCCAGCATAGAAACCATCGTGCTAATAGCTACCAATTCTATAATTATGAGATTAATCTATTGAAAGATAACGAGTTTACATCCTGATTTTAATTATTAAAACCTTACGGAAAGCCCACCTCCAGCCCCAAAACGATTATCGTAACTACCCATAAGTGAAATATTTCTGGATAGAAAATATTCAGCTCCTGCACTCCATACAGTTTCCGAAGTTAAATCTTTTCCCACGGGCAAATTATTTACAATCCCTAAATCTAATTGATACTCATAATAGCCAAAAATAGATAGTTTAGGAAATATCATTATACTTCTCCCTAACGCAATTCTTGGTCTTAACTCATTATCTACACGTACATCAAGATTAAATAAATAGGGTGTTAAATAACGTATCCCAACCACTGCAGTAGTTTTAAATTGGTCTAAACTATTGCGTGTTTTATTTTCAATGTTAACACCTCCAAAAACACGTAAGTAATCGTGTAAATAACGTTCGTAGGTAAACTCTGATTCTAAATTTTTGTTCCAACCATATTCTAAAGACGCATTAAATTGGTTTCTTATGTTAGAAGTCATTAAATTAAGACCCATAGTATGCGAAGCTGCATCTACCAATCCCCAAGAATACCATTTATCTGTTTCTGCAATAATTTTAGAAGCCGGAAACTCATCCATTCTTGGATCTCTTGGCGTATCATAGGATACTACTCTTGCCATACCTCCCATCATATGATATAAAATGTGACAATGAAAAAACCAGTCGCCATATTCATCCCCATTATTCCCGTAAAATTCTATAGTAACCTTTTGCATTGGCGGTACATTTACCGTGTGTTTTAACGGGGAGTAATCTCCGTTTTTATTGATAACCCTAAAGAAATGACCGTGTAAATGCATGGGGTGGTGCATCATAGTAAGATTATTAAAGGTAACCCGTGTTACTTCCTTACTATTTATTTTAATTTTATCAGCTTCAGATAAAGGCACTCCATTCATACTCCAGATGTAGCGATTCATATTTCCTGTAAGATTCAACAGTACTTCTTTTACAGGAATATTTTTGTCATAGTTAGTTTTCTTTAAAGATTTCAAATAGTCGTAATTATACTCGGAAAATAAATCCATTCCCTCCATATTGTCTGTTTTCGTTGTATCCTTTTGCTCATTCATCTGCATGCCTTTCATAGCATCACCATTGTTCATTTCCATTCCTTTCATTTTGGAATGATCCATTTTCATCTCATTCATTTTATCAGTTGCCATAGCCTCTTTTGGTTGACTCATATCCATTCCAGATTTCTTTGAATCATCCATATTCATACCTTCCGTTTTAGTATGATCCATTTTCATCTCTTTCATATCACCCTTTTCCATCGCCTGTTTTGGTTTACTCATATCCATTCCAGACATTTTATCCATTTGCATTCCATATTCCTCCTTCATCTTAAAGCGTTCGTCTTTTTTGGGCTGAAATTTTAAAGCATGAGCGCCCATTTTCATATCCATTTTCGCCATTTTTTGCATCATCCCTATCTTATCTGGTCTTGGAATAGTCATTGCAGGTAGTACTTTTCCATTCCCAATAAATGCAGATGCAGTTCCCGAACCATCTTGAGCTGTGATTTTAAATTCTATTTTTCCATCTTCGGGAACAGTTATAGTAAAATCGTATGTTTCAGCAATCCCGATAAAAGTCTTATTCTTTTTAATAGGAACTACATCAATACCATCAGCAGAAACCAATAGTGGTTCTTCTCCTCCGAAAGTCATCCAAAACGACGTGGATGCACCTCCATTAATGATTCTTAATCGCACTTTCTCACCAGCTTTAAATTCTGGATATTCCACGCTTTCTTCGCCATTAACTAAGAAAGCGGGATAATATACATCTGCTATGTCGGCACCGCCCATCCGTTGTCTCCAAAAGTTTAACTGTGCTCCAAATGCGCCACGTGCAATAACCTGATTTAATGGTGTAGCGGTTCCTTTTTTGATACTATACCATTCATTACCTCGTTTTAAATTGCGAAGCACATTCATTGGTTTTTCGTTGGTCCAATCTGATAACATCAACACCAATTCCTTATCATATTTTAAGGTTTGTTCTTTTGGCTTAATAACAATTGAACCAAAAACTCCACTTTGTTCTTGCAACATGGTATGTGAATGATACCAATATGTTCCAGACTGTTTAATGGGGAACTCATATTTCTGTGTGTGTCCTGGTTCTATAGGAGGTGTTGTTAAGTAAGGAACACCATCAAAGAAATTAGGCAATAACAAACCATGCCAATGCACAGAAGTTTCTTCGCTCATTTCATTTTTCACGTAAATGACGGCATATTCCCCTTCTATAAATTCTAAAGTGGGGCCAGGGATTGTACCATTTACAGTCATCCCTTTGATTTCTTTTCCTGCTTTGTTTACTATTTCTTCCTTAATGGTTAAAGTGTATTCGTGTACAGGCAAATTATTAACATTTCCCTCCATGGACTGTCCAAATATCGAACTCAGGGGTATTATCAATAACATTATTAAATATTTTAAGTTTTTCATTTTTCTATTTATTATAGTTACTATTTATTTTATGATTTCTGCCTTTACTTCTCCACATTTTAACATGGAAGCGCCAAAATAGGGGTTTGCTACTTTATTTTCTTTACTTAACCAATTTGCTCCTTTATCACTGTTTGCCATGGGGCAAAATTGTATATAGGAACTTTCTTTTAGAGGACTAAAAGATTTTGTCATGGCTATCATGACATTGGAAATGGGGATAAATGATTTTCGCATTTCTTTTATATCTTTGATATGGGCAGCATGTAAGGTGTTCTTTTTCAATTCTGTATGGTACTTCATCCAGATTTTATGCGCATCACCTTTAAAGAGATTCATGTTTATTTTACTCAATGAATTTTCAAATTTGGCTATTGTCTTTTGTGCTCCGCTAAAATTATCCTTAGTTAACGCATCTTTCAACTCAAAATAATCTTCATATAAAGGCTTTAAGCTCGTTTTTGCATCTGAGCTAATAGTAGTTTTAGTAGTTTGTAAAGCCGTAGGTTTTTCATCAGACACTGCGGCTTGGTTGCCACCATGATTGTGAGCGGTACTCGCTTTACCACCTTCTAGGTTCATCATACTAGGCTTACCCGCTAATTGAGCAGCAGCATCGATATTGAAAGTACCATTAGCGACAACTTCTTCACCAGCTTCTAATCCCTCCTCTATGAGATAATCATTGCCTAATAATGGGCCTAGAGTGACTTGTCTTAACTTGAAAGAAACTCCTTTTTCTGATTCGTTTTTAACGTATACTATGGATCGTTTACCAGTCCACATTACAGCCGATTTAGGAACGCTTAAAGAAGATTTGTTAGTAGCGACTCTCGAACTAATTGTTCCTGAGACAAACATTTCTGGTTTTAATTTTAAATTAGAGTTTCTTACCTCCACTCTTGCTGTGGCAATGCGCGTACTAGGATTAATAAATGGGTCAATAAAAGAAATTGTACCAGAGAAAGATTCCCCTGGAAAAGAGGCAATAGTATAGTTCACTTGATCTCCTTTTTTAATCCAAGGAATGTCTGATTCATAAATTTCAAAAAGAACCCACACCGTAGATAAGTCAGCTACGTCATATAAGGTTTGTCCTCGTTGCACATAATCCCCAAGCTCCACATTTTTCTTTACAACATATCCTGAAACGTCAGCGGTGATGGGAAATTTATCTTGCGCTTTTCCTGAAGAAAGCACATTTTTTATCGTTGTTTCAGAAACTTTCCAATTTCTAAGCTTTTGCTTTACAGCTTCAAACAACTGTGGTTGTAGGTCTCTTATGCTATAGGCCTCTATAAGTTCTTGCTGAGCAGTAGCTAGTTCAGGGGAGTATACATAAGCAACGACCTGTCCTTTTTTTACATATTCGCCAGTAAATGTCACTAGAATTTTCTCAATTCTTCCTGGAATATGTGACGATTGACTGTACACGCCTTTTTCATTTACTTCTACTTTTCCATTAAGTGTGATTTCTTTTATTCCATCTGAATTTCCCACTTTATAAGTTGATACTCCAGCGATAATCATTGCTGATTCAGACATACTGATAGCGTCTGGATCAATATCACTATTGTCAGATGTTTCAAGCGGAATTAAATCCATACCACATATTGGGCAGGCTCCAGGTTCATTTTGTCTTATTTGTGGGTGCATCGAACAGGTCCAAATTTGATTTTTCGTTACCGTTTCTTCCGAAGTTTTTTGTTCTTCTTTGGCGCTTCCGCCAAATAGAAGAGCACCTAATAACAACCCTAAAAGTAAAGTTGCTGCGAGTGCTATTTTTGTTTTTTTATCAAATGTCATAATTAAAATTGTTTTGCGGTTAGATAATCCAATTCAGCCAATTTTATATAAAAAGCGCTAGTACTTGCAAGCTCTAATTTTTTATATTTCAATAATTCTTGCTGCATGCGTAGTACTTCTTCAAAGTCTTTATTAGCATTGCTGTAATACGAAAATAATAAGTTCAAACTTTTCGACAGTGTAACAACTTGATTACTATAGAGCTGTAATAACTCTTTTTCTTTTTCTAATTCAAAAATGAGTTTGTAGTAGGTACCATTTAATTTATTTTCTACTGCTTCTTTTTGAAACGAATAACTTTCTTGCATTAACTTAGCTTCTGAAGTTGCAGCTGTATATTTTTTTCTAAAAATAGGCAGACTCAAAGTGACCATTGGCATAATAACATCTTTACCAGAGTCGGGAAAATTATTCATTCCTTTATCTACAAGAACATAATCTAATCCAACGCCTAGTTTTGGCAAACCTTGTTTTATAGCTACCTCTACAGCGGCATTTGAAGCTTGCTTTTTTAATTCAAGTTCTATCAACAAAGGGTTTTGTGAAATGGAATCTTTGCGATATTGAAGTGGCAGTTCTACGATTTCAATTCCTTTGGAAACAATAACTTTCTCGTTATACTTCCTATTTAGAAGGCTGTTGAACCAAGAGGTCAATGCGGGTTCTTTTTTGTCTAAAATAGATATGTTAGTTTGAGCTTCTTTAATCATTAAGTCCACTCTTAATATGTCTACTAAATTTCCTTGCCCATTTTCTAATTTTGCTAAGGCAATCTTTTTATACGATTCCAATATTTGGATGTTTTCTCGTTCAATTAGCATTAAATTCTGCAATTCGTACAAAGGGTAATAAACAGTTGCCACTTGAGAAAACAATTGGTTTTTAGTATTTAAAAAAGCTTGATACTTACTGTCGGCAAGTAGAGCAGCAACATTTTTTTGTGCTTTTAAAGTACCAAACCAAGGAAACATTTGAGTCAATGAAAACTTCATGTTTTGGGGTCCCACTCGGGTTTCAACTGGTGAAATAAAATAACCCAGTGAGAAATTAGGATCGGGCAACGAACTCACTTGTGGTAACTTTTGCAAAGAAGCTTCAAAATCCTTGTATTTTGCTTTTAGCTCGGGGTTGTTTTCAGCGGCTACTCCGTAATAGTCTGTCAGCGATTGCGCGCTTAAATCGCAAACGGCAAACAATAGAGTCATTAATACTATTTTACGCATTTTGTTTGTTTTTATTTTTAATAACTGTTTCTCTCCAATAAGCTTGTAATACGGGTACAATAAACATGGTCATAATCTGAATTGTCATTCCTCCAAAAGTTGGAATGGCCATTGGAATCATAATATCAGACCCTTTTCCGGTAGATGTTAATACGGGTAATAGCGCAATAATTGCTACTGCAGCAGTCATCACAGCAGGACGTACACGCTTTTTACCCGCTTCTACAACCGCTTCTCTAACTGCAGTTACCGTTTGCGGATTTTTTTCTTCGAAAACTTGGTGAATATAAGTCCCCATAATCACCCCGTCATCAGTAGCGATTCCAAAGAGTGCTATAAATCCAACCCATACCGCAACACTTAAGTTAATAGGGTGCACCTGAAATAAATCCCGCATGTTCACATCTGCGACTGAAAAATTTAAAAACCAATCTTGGCCGTAGAGCCATAGCAAGATAAAACCACCAGAAAAGGCCACAAATACCCCCGAAAAGTGAATCGAAGAGGCAATAATAGTTTTAAACTGAAAGTAAAGCAGTAGAAAGATAATCACCAGACAGATAGGAATTACAATTGATAATCTTTTCATTGCCCTAACTTGATTTTCGTAACTTCCGGAGAATTTAAAATTCACACCTTGCGGTACTTTAAGTTCCCCCGAATCAATTTTAGCTTTTATCGCTTTTTGAGCATCATTCACCACGTCTACCTCAGCATAACTATCATTTTTGTCAAACAACACAAAACCAACTAAAAAAGTGTCCTCACTTTTAATGGCTTGTGGCCCTTTAGTATATTCAAATTTAACTAATTGCCCCAAAGGGATTTGGGCGCCAGTAGGAGTTGCTACTAAAATTTTAGCCAAAGCCTCGGGACTGTCTCTTAATTCTCTTGGATAACGAACGCGAATTGGGTAGCGCTCTCTACCTTCAACAGTAGAAGAGATTTTCATCCCCCCAATGGCTGTTTCGATCGTTTGCTGAATGTCTTCAACATTTAATCCAAATCTTGATATTTTTTCTCTATCGATATTTAAATGAAGGTAGGGTTTCCCGACAATTCTATCGGCAAAAACGGCTTCTTTTTTAACGGAAGGAACTTCCTTAAGAATTGCTTCTAATTCTAAACCAAACTCTTCTATGGTTTTCAAATCAGGACCAAATACTTTGATACCCATAGGTGCTCTCATTCCGGTTTGGAGCATCACAAGTCGCGTTTCAATAGGCTGTAATTTTGGAGCCGAGGTCACTCCGGGAATTTTAGAAACTTTAATAATTTCGTCCCATATATCATCGGGTGATTTTATTTTGTCTCTCCAATTTCGATAAAATTCTCCGTTATCGTCTTCAATCAAGTTTTTGATGGTTATTCCTTGTTTCAATGCATCAGCATGTGAAAGACTATCGTTAGATTTTGTAATAAAACGATCTTTTCTATCGACTTTAAAGCGCATTCGATGCCCCTTTTCGTTTAGAATGTATTCTGGTTTATAATTGATAATGTTCTCGTACATGGAGATAGGAGCAGGGTCTAAAGCACTTTCAACGCGTCCCAGCTTTCCTACAGCCATTTCGACTTCAGGAATCGTATTCAACAACATGTCGAGTTGACCTATTACTTTTCGGTTTTGTTCAACGCCAGAATGCGGCATAGAAGTAGGCATTAACAAATAACTTCCCTCATTAAGCGACGGCATAAACTCTGATCCAATACCGGGAAAAGTATGAGCAGGGCCAGACCAAACTTTAGATTTTCTGATGTCCCAACCCACTTTTTCAAATCCATTTGCTATAAATCCAAAAGTCGAATTGAATCCAATCCACACCATAAGACCAAACAGCAATGTTACTAATGGCAGTAACATAAATTTCCCTTTGTTTTCTAGACACCATCTTAATACCGGCTCATAAAAACGAACGATACTTAATAATGCGGAAAGGATAATCCCCAGAAGAACTATAACGAAAAGATAGTTTCCAATAACGCTAATTTGTGGTCCCAAAGGCATCCACTCCTCAGTAAGAAAAAAAGAAACTATGAATAACACCAATACCAAATTGAAATGTTTAGTGTAGGCTTGGAATTTTTCTGGAATTTTGTGATTAAATAAATCATACAATCCCATTATACATAAGGCTAAGGGGAGTGCCATTTTAAAATAAATACTCAATAGAATTCCAGCAGCAATAAATACATAACCCCAAAAACGTTTTACTCTTTTTTTATCATAATTGATACCAAAGATGAGATGTGCTAGGGCAGGCAAAACAATTACACCGAGAATAAAAGCTCCTAATAAAGCAAATGTCTTGGTAAATGCTAAAGGCCTAAATAATTTACCTTCGGCTGATTCCATGGCAAATACAGGAATGAAACTAACTATAGTCGTGGCTAATGCAGTAGTAATTGCCGAGGCTACTTCAATGGTAGCATTATAAATTACTGTTAATAGTTTTTGACCTTTGGCACCTTCGTTTTCTGGCATTTCTAAATGCCGAATAATATTTTCGATAAAGATAACCCCAACATCCACCATGACCCCAATAGCGATAGCGATTCCTGAAAGCGCGACAACATTAGCATCTACTCCTGAATAGCGCATTACAATAAAGGTCATCAATACTCCAACAGGTAATAAACTAGAAATAATTAAGGACGCTCGAAGATTAAATAATAAAATTAAAACCACAATAATACTGATTAATATCTCATGAGAGAGTGCGGTCTCTAATGTGCCTATCGTTTCATGAATTAATTGTGTACGATCATAAAAAGGGATAATTGTCAATTGACTTTCCACACCGTTAGCCAAAGTTTTTTTAGGTAAACCAGAAGCAATCTCGCTAATTTTTGATTTCACTCCGTTAATCACTTCCAACGGATTAGAACCATATCTGGCGATAACCACACCTCCTACAGCTTCAGCACCTCCTTTATCTAAAGCTCCACGTCGCGTTTCTGGTCCTAGGGCTACAACTCCTATATCTTTTATTCGAATAGGCACATTGTTGTTTACGGCTACAACAGCCAATTCAATGTCTTCAATATTTTTTATGTAGCCGAGGCCTCTTACCAGATATTCTGCTTGATTAATTTCGATGGTTTTAGCCCCCACATCTTTATTCGACTTTTGTACGGCAGTCATAACCTTAGCTAGAGGGATGTTAAACGCTTTTAGAGCATCGGGGTTTACATCAATTTGGTATTCTTGAACAAATCCTCCTATAGAAGCTACTTCTGAAACTCCCTTAACAGCATTTAATCCATATTTAATATAGAAATCCTGAGCTGTTCTTATTTCGTTTAAATCCCAGCCACCAGTTGGGTTTCCGTCTTTATCTCGTCCTTCCACTGTATACCAATATACTTGTCCCAATGCAGTTGCATCAGGGCCTAATGACGGTTTAACGTTTTCAGGAAGCAAGCTATTAGGTATTGAACTTAATTTTTCGAGAATTCTGGAGCGTGACCAATAAAATTCTATATCATCGTCAAAAATGATATAAATACTCGAAAAACCTAAAATTGAGTTACTTCTAATTGACTTTACACCTGGAATTCCCAGCATGTAGGTGGTTAAAGGATAGGATATTTGATCTTCTATATCTTGTGGAGATCTTCCGGGCCACTGTGTGAAAACAATTTGTTGGTTTTCTCCAATGTCGGGAATGGCATCCACAGACACCGGGCTTGAAGGTAAGAAAGGAATCTTCCAGTCGAAAGGAGCGGTTGCCATTCCCCAAAATATTATTACAAGAAGAATAAGTCCTGTGACTAATTTGTTTTCAAGAAAATATTTTATAGTTTTATTTAACATGTATTTTTAATTTATTTCTTCTTAATTGGAACTTATTTTTGATTGCTATAATTAAAGTATATTTAATCAGCAATCAAATTAGATAATAATGTTCCAATGGAAGAGTACAGAATTTATTAGTATTAAGATCTTGTGGCAATTATAAATAAAATGTAATCCTTTATTATTTTTCACTACATTTTATAACAGATCCATTACAAATCCAACTTTTCTTCTTCCTTATTAGGAGAACGATTATTATATTTATAATTCTTCTTTGATGACACCACATTTTGGCATTTTACTTCCCAAGTATGGATTTTTGATTTCTTTGATTTCACTTATCCAAATTGCGCCCTTCCCATCATCTGCCATTGGACAAAAATCTTGATATAGTTTTTGACCTGCTCCAAAAGTTTTTATCAAATCATTCATATCTTTACTCAACATGACAAAATGCTCTCTTTGGTGTTCAATTTTTCCAGAATTATTTCCAATGTGTTCCGCATGTTCTTTAGCATCCTCGGCTATATCCAAATATCCAGCTTTTAATGTTGCATCTATTGAATTGGAATTTACTTTATTGAAAGTTGCGTATAACACATTTCCAGCATCTGCAGCTCCTCTTGTATCGTCTTTCGTTAATGCATTTTTTAAAGTTAAATAATTACTGATAAGTTCTTTGATCGAAAAAGTACTTTGAGTAGCGGTTGCTATGACGTCTCCAGATTTAGTTTCGTTGTGCTGGTTTCCTTCTTGGTGTTCATTTGTTGATTCAGTTTGAGTTACAGGCTCAGTCACTTCCGAATTAGTTGCCCCTTCTTTGTTTTTTTGGTTACAAGAAACCATTACGAATGCCATTGCTATGGCTGAAAGAGTTATATTTTTCATTTTTTTAAATTTTAGTTTTGAAATGTTTTGAGCATTATTTAATTGTTTCCACTGTTTTACCACAACTTAGCATCATGGAACCATAATATGGATTCTTGACTGCATTCTCTTTACTTAGCCAATACGCATCTTGCATTGGGCAATATTGATAATATGTAGGAGTTTCACTTTTTGAAACTTTCATTAATTCATAGGTATTTTGGGTAACTGATTTAAATAGATCTCTTTGACGTTTAATGTCCTGTGTTTCTGAAATAATTTTAATGTCATTAGTGAGTTCTTTTATCATTTTCATCCAAACCATGTGTTCTTCCATTTTTAAGTCCTCCATATTCAAAGTACTAATAGCTGTTAGCAGGTCTTTAGCTTTCATTGAAGCCATTTCAGCATCTGTTTTAACTAAGGCATCTTTTAATAAAAAATAATTGTCAAAAACAGGTTTTAAAGGACTTGCTGTTTTTTGTTTCTTATCAGTAATATCAGAATGTATATCGTGTTCGCTATGATTGGGCATAGTTTCCATATCTGTTTTTACAGCAGTTTTTAATTCTCGATCATATAGACAACAGTCGGAAAGTTTATTATATGCATCTTCTGGAGCTAGAAATTTTGCATTATCATAACCGGCCAATGCGATGCGTTTAAGGATTTCTTCTTCATTGGTTTTTTTAGCATCATAAGTAATCGTAGCCATTTTGGTGTCCTTATTCCAGTCTACTGAAGCTAATTTTTTAAGGTTTCCCGCTTTTTCTATGGAGGCTTTGCAAATGTCACAGTTACCGAATATTTTTACCGTTGCTGTTTTTGCATTTTTAATTTGCGCGTTGGAGACTACTACTGATAACAATAGAACTATTGTTATCACTGTTTTCTTTAGTGAATTCATTATGTAAATAATTTAATTTGAAAATAGCAGAAAACAATCAACAAATAGAATTTGAACTATTTGTTTAATAATTGCAATTAGCCGAAAAAGTAAATGATTTTAAAGCAGTGCTTGCTTTGAATTTGACATAGTATTGGCTGTCAAAAAAGTAATTTAGCTTATTTTAGGTATAAGCCATATAGAAGAATATCCATCAGACGTAAAAGTTTCTGATTGATAAAATTTTTGTTTTTTAGTAGAAAAATTAAAACTATTATTTTTAATTTCTGATTGTATATAGGAAAAAATTCCAATGTTAACGACTGGAGTACTACATAATGCTTGTCCGCATTTTCCATTACATCCGTCGTGATTTTTACTTTTTGAATGGGACTCACAACAATCTTTCTTATCCATTCCAGAAGATATCTCTTTAGTGCAAGAGTGTTTTTTAGAATTACCTCCACAGGCAAAAGTAGGCGTTGGCATCAAAAAAATGCCAAGTATTACTAATACTAAAAGGTGGATTGTTTTCATATAAAAATATAAGTAATCAAAAGTAAAAAATATATATTTAAAACAGCATAAAAGTTTTGTTAATTTTTTTAATTAGGGTATTTAGTTTTCGAATATGTATTAAACAGAGCTTTATTGTAAATGACTATTTAAAAATATGGCTTTCGGATATTACTTATATACAAACCAAGGAAGGATTTGTATATCTGACGATTATTATGGACTTGTACGATTGAAAAATTATAGGCTGGAGTTTAAGTGATGAAATAAATACAAACGAAATCAGGTTTCGAACTTAAAATACGATGGTTAAAAGCCGAAATATTTAATAAAGCTTAATTTTTTACTTTGAAAGAGGTGTCCAATATGCGAGAAAAAAGTCTGTAAATGTTCTTGATTATTAGTATAATAAACCCGCAATATGAGCCGTAGAGGGAATTGTTAGGACAATGCTGCAGCAAAAAGCATCTTTAAATCCTTGAAAACTGACTCGAACGATAGCGAACTGGCGAAGCAATTGATTTATGGAAATAAACTAATTTCTAAAGAACAAATGAAACTGGAAACCTTAGAATATATTGAAGTTTGGTACAACAGAAAAAGAAGGTATTCTACTTTGAATTATCCAACTAATGAAGAATTTAATAATCAAAGTGACCAAATTTTCTTAACCAATTTAGAACAGTTGCATGACTTTGAATACCGTATTATTTTCGGGCTTGAGTAACGGATGTAAAACTTTTTTCGATTTAATTAACAATCTGAGGCTTTAGCGACATACTATAATCTCGCTGACTTCGCTTTACATAATTTGTTTTTTTTTCCATAACGATTGTTTTGTGTATCGTTATTTCAGGACGAGACAAAATCTCTTTGTTTTTTTGTGTATACGCTAAACTAAGGTTGAGTTTTATTCTCCAAACCTAAAAAGCCTTTTTCATAATACTTTACGGTTTTCCGTGAATACATTAATATTTATTTCTTATCTATAAAAACGTCTTTCATATCCATATCAAGAGCTTCACAGATTTTCAAAAGAGTAAAGAAGTGAAAGTCTTCTTTGCCATTTTCTATATCGCTAATCTTTGCTCTATCGAGTTTTGAGTCTTTATCAGCTAACTGTTGTTGAGTTAATCCTTTTTCTTTTCTCTTATTACGTATTGAATTCCCTATCTTTTTGTATATCTCGATAAAATTTTCTTGCATTTTTTAAAAAATATTTTGTGGTTTTATTGCCACATTAAAAAATAATATTATATTTGTTATAGCGAATTGATAATGAGACTTTAATAGTCATAATTCAAACGATGTTTTCTCGACTCAAAACGACCAATTTTACCTTCGAGAGTATCGTGAAGTCGCTCCATGTCAAAAAGTTTCTTACTTTTGCATACGGCATGCGAGCGGTTCTCACGTAAGCTTTAGGTGGTAACTTTTAAATCGAAAGATTTAGAAGACGGGTTTGGTCGCCCATGAGTCTAAAGTGTGAAACCGCTCCTTGCTTTTTTCTGCAAGTACCCTTCATACCAAGAAATACATCGTTCCATAACCATAAACCTATAAATTATGAGAACGATTTTTTTATTTGCCAGCACGACCAAACCACCCTAACTACCTGCTAAAACAGGCTACCTTTTGTTGTCCCAAAACTGAAATAAACATGGTGTTGGGATAGGGAAACATTGAGAAGTATTCTTATCAAAGAAACTTCCGTAATCAGGATTTTAATACTGATGTGTTTACCCCTGTCTTAACACGTAAAATGGGAAATTATAAAAAATAATTCCCTATATATACACTCAAATATTAAAATGCTTTTGACACCTAGATTTAAGCTTTTCCTCTTTAAACTCGCACTTTAAAAGTATTGTCTTTATTTCTATTTTCCAAATGTTTTTTTTAAACTTTTAGAGCTTTTTTCAGCAAGGGCAGCAAAAGGTTTTTTTAAAACTTAAATCCATAAATCATCATTCCCAATTAGGAAATCAACTTTTCTTAACCGGACTGGGATACTTATGCCAACAACGAACCATAAACAGCAAACTATTAAACTATTAAAAAAACACCTGCACCGAAAGGTCCATTGAATAATCGCCTAGTTAATTTATTTTGAATTTGTTAGTAAAAGGTGCAGGCTTGTTTTTTGATGGTGAATTAAGAACAAAGGAAATAGATTCACTTATTTGAAATAACTCATAACCTAAAAACCAAAACCTATGACCCAAAACCCATTTTATAACCCCCATAAATTAATAAGATGAAATACTACAAACAAATTCAAGCTGCATTAATAGTGGCATTAATAGTACTGATATGCCTTTGGCTTTATGGCTGCAACAGTTGTACTTAGTGAAGAAAAAAGAGCAAAGAATATAGATGCCGCAGGCGTTTTTATTATTTTATTTTAAATGCAGTACAAAGAACAAAATATAAACCCAATTAAAATCCTACCTATGAATTAAAAGCACTAAAAAAAAGGCCCTCTAACTCGTCGGCAAACTTGACTAGAGGACCATCGCTAACAAAACTAACGTTTCACTTAACTATACCAATATTATGAAAAATTATTCATTCTACAAAGGGCGGTCGGCTTTTTGGTACCTGATAATTATCGGGTTCACACTAAGCAACACTCCTGCCTTAGCGAATAAGCTCCTGAGGCAAATGCAGTCTCCGCACCAACAAAACCAAATATCCGGTACCATAACTGATGGTAAAAATCCTTTACCTGGTGTGACAATTTCCATAAAAGGAAAAAGAAACAGTACCGTTAGCTCTGACTTCAACGGGCAATATATTCTGTCGGCTACTGCTACAGATACTTTATTGGTCTCCTTTATAGGATTCAAAACAGCAATAGTTCCCATACGCGGGCGAAAAATAGTCAACGTCCAATTGCAGGAAGACATCACCAGCTTACAAGAAGTTCGTGTCAATGCTGGCTATTATACTGTCAAGGAAAGTGAACGCACCGGAAGTATTGCTAAAATTTCTTCTAAGGACATAGAAAAACAACCCGTCACTAATATACTTGCAGCGATGCAGGGACGAATGGCTGGGGTTAGTATCACACAGGAAACGGGCGTTCCGGGTGGTGGTTTCAATATTAATATTCGCGGCGTAAATAGCCTCAGAACCGATGGCAATGCGCCATTATACATCATTGATGGTGTTCCATATTCGTCTGATCCCATAAGCTACAGACAAACTTCGACGACAATTCCAGGAGAAAGCAACCCTCTCAACAGTATTAATCCCAGTGATATAGAAAATCTGGAAATACTAAAGGATGCGGATGCAACGGCGATTTATGGCTCTCGTGGCGCTAACGGCGTGGTATTAATCACAACCAAAAAAGGAAAAGCAGGTGTAACTTCTTTTACAATTAATACCTCACACGCAACTGGCACGGTAACCAGAATGCTTGACATGATGAATACCCAACAATATTTAAAAATGCGTAGACAGGCCTTTGCAAATGATGGGATTACGACTTATCCCTCTAATGCTTATGATGTGAACGGAACATGGGACCAAAACCGGTATACTGATTGGCAAAAAGAATTGACAGGAGGTACGGCTGATATTTTAAGCATGCAGGGAACCGTCAGTGGAGGATCTGAACAGACTCGGTTTTTACTTAGCGGGAATTACAGGACAGAGTCTACCGTATTTCCTGGTGACTTTTTATACAAAAAAGGTGGCGCACATCTCTCTTTAGACCATAAATCCGAAAGTAATAAATTTCGCATCAGTTTTTCAGGAGGATATACAGCCCAGAAAAATGATTTGCCTTGGACTGACCTGACTTTATTATCGAGAAATCTTGCTCCTAACGCTCCAGCTCTATATGATGCTCAAGGAAACCTTAATTGGGAGAATAGTACTTGGCAAAATCCGTTAAGTAATCTGGAAGGTAAAAACAGATCAGAAACCTATGATCTGGTTGCTAGTACACTAATGACATTTCAACTGGCAAAAGGAATAGAATTTAAATCAAGTTTTGGTTTCACAGATCTTAGTAGCGATGCAAGTCGCACCGCACCGTCAACCATGTATAATCCTGCATACAACTATGGCAGTGAATATTCATCAATATTCAAGAATACTCTGGGGAGGCAGTCATGGATAGTAGAACCACAGCTAAATTGGCATAGTGCTTTCGGTCGCTCAGAAATAGACGTTTTGCTTGGCAGTACTTTCCAGAATCAGCAAACAAAAACACGAATTGAGGAAGCGTCAGGATTCACAAGCAACAGCCTGATTTATGACCTTACCTCAGCATCGTATTTATCAGTCGAAAGCGATGAAATGCTGGTCTATAAATATCAAGCATTTTATGGCAGATTCAATTATACATTTAGCAATAAATACATTCTTAACTTAACAGGACGAAGGGATGGTTCGAGCCGCTTTGGTCCTGGAAAACAGTTTGCAAATTTTGGTGCAATAGGCGCAGCATGGCTGTTTTACAGAGAAAAATGGATTGAAAACAATGTTAGTTTTCTAAGCTTTGGAAAATTACGAGGTAGCTATGGTACAACTGGCAACGATCAAATAGGCGATTACCAATTTTTAGATACCTATTCTTCTTCAGGTTATGAATATCAGGGTGTACATGGATTGCAACCACTACGCCTTTATAATCCAAATTTTGGTTGGGAAACCAACAAGAAACTCGAAGCGGCATTTGAACTGGGTTTTTTAAAGGATCGCGTTATGTTGACTACTGCTTGGTACCAAAACCGTTCCTCAAATCAGTTAGTGGGATTGCCACTGCCAGGGACTACAGGATTTACAACCATCCAATCCAACTTAGATGCTACGGTACAAAACAATGGACTTGAAATCACACTGCGCACGATTAACATTCAAAAGCCAAATTTTAATTGGACCACAAGTTTTAACCTTTCGGTAGCCAAAAATAAGTTGTTATCTTTTCCCGGTCTGGAAGGATCACCTTATAAAAATGATTACGTGATTGGTCAGCCCATCACAATAAGAAAGTTGTTCCATTCCACTGGAATCAACCCGCAAACAGGTATTTATGAATTTGCTGATATAAATGGAGATGGTCAAATATCCTACGCAGATGACAGAGAGACCGTTCGCAACTTCAGTCCAAAATACTTTGGTGGATTGCATAATCAATTCACCTACAAAGGCTGGCAACTGGATTTTCTGTTTCAGTTTGTAAAGCAGCTCAATTTTAACTTTGCTAGTACACAGGGATATGCTGGAACTTTCCGCAACCAGCCTGCAGAAATTGTAAACAGTTGGACACAACCGGGAGATAATGCACAATATCAAATTTATACCACAGGTGTAAATCAGGAGGCAATGCAGGCGAGCGAATATTATGCCGAAAGTGATGCAGCAGTAAGCGATGCCTCATATATCCGTCTTAAAAACATTTCACTTTCTTATGATCTGCCTCAGGAGTGGCTCAAAATTATGCACTGCAAAATTTCACTGCAGGCACAGAATATATTTACCATAACATCCTATAAAGGAGCAGATCCTGAATTAATGGAAGCAGGGTTCCTGCCTCCATTAAGAATAGTATCAGCAGGATTTCAGTTTACATTTTAATTAAAAAATAGTATTATGAACCAAGAAATATACATTTTCGTAAAGAGAAACAAAACTATGTTATTCTCAGCTTGGCTTGTTGCATTGTGCGGCATCCTATTTAGCTGTGATAGCTTCGTGGATACAGACCAACCCAATTCGCAACTAACCTCTAGTGCGGTATTTGAGAGCAAAGCCACTGCTGAGGCTGCAATGACCGATATTTATGCACAAATAAGGGAAAATGGCATAATAACGGGCAAGCTTTCCGGCATTGGTAATCTGATGGGGAACTATAGTGATGAACTAATAGCCTATGAAACTGGATCCTATTCGTCTGAGCCATTTTATAATAATTCAATACTGGCATCAAATGCTCTTATTTCTTCAATGTGGAACTCCGCTTACAATCAAATATATGCCGCAAATGCAGTAATTAATGGTGTAGATAATTCTATTGCCCTCGCAGTAGCTGACAAGAGCCAATTGAAGGGTGAGGCACTTTTTGTACGTGCGCTAAATCATTTCTATCTCGTCAATATTTTTGGTGATGTCCCTTATGTTGCAACTAATGACTATAAAGCAAATAGCGTGGCAACCCGGATGACAACAATTGAGGTGTACAATAAAGTCATAGCCGACCTGAAAGTAGTAATTGACTTGTTACCCCAAGATTATGTAAGTGCAAACAGGGTGCGTCCAAACAAAGCTACCGCACAGGCTTTACTGGCTCGTGTATATTTGTATACTGGTGCTTGGTCAGAGGCTTCTAATATGGCTTCTGCAGTTCTGAACAATGAATCGCTTTATGTTTGGGATGAAAACCTCGATAATATTTTCCTGAAGGAAAGCACCACAACCATCTGGCAATTGGCGCCTGCCTACGAAGGGCACAATACTGAAGAAGGTATGGTGTTTATTTTTTCCTCAGGACCGCCGCCAACTGTCGCACTTACTAATGCGTTAATGTCATCTTTTACAGCAGGAGATCTGCGGAAAAGCCATTGGACACTAGCAGTGACAGACGGTAGCGATACTTGGTATCATGCATTCAAATATAAAGAGAAGACAGATACCGGAGCAACAACTGAATACTCCATAATTTTTCGCCTTGCGGAACAATACTTGATCCGCGCCGAGGCACGGGTGCAACAAGGAGACTTGATTGGCGCAAAACAAGACTTGAATAAAATTAGACACACTGCGGGGCTAACTGATACCTCCGCTGATAACGCAAGTGACATCGTAGATGCAATAATTAAAGAGAGAAGGCTGGAATTTTTCACCGAACACGGACAGCGGTTTTTCGACCTAAAACGCACTGGCAAACTTGATGCAGTACTTGGCAATAAACTGGGCTGGAACAGCAATGATTCTCTTTGGCCGCTTCCGCAATCGGAACTTCAGGTAAATCCATACCTCAAACCTCAAAATCCAGGCTATTAAATGAATCAGATACAAAATAGTTTCTTGCTGCAACACATCAAGTCCTGCAACAAGCACTTAGGGATACGGGAGGTGTTACCGCCTAAATTGGCTTTATATGTATTTTTTTGGTTGGTTACCTGTCCAGTAATCGGACAGGTTCAGCCAAAAGCACCGGTAACCGAGGCAGATTACCACCTCTGGGGAACATTATATTTTGATAAAATTTCAGACCTTGGAAATTGGGTAAGCTATCGAATGGATTACGACGAGCATCCGGATACACTGTTCGTAAGAAATGCTGTTGCCACGATAACCTATAAATTTCCGGAGGGTACCAATGGAACTTTTAATAAAGAATCACAGTTTGCCTGTTTGGTTCCTGGAAAAGGACTTGAGTTGCTCAATATGGAAACGGCTTCAAGAAAATTTATTCCGAGTGTAACGTCCTTTTTATTTACTACAAATGGTAAGTTTCTGATAACACAAAACAGGGCTGCTTCCGTAAATTGGGTTTGCATAAGGGATACCAATGGTAAAATACTTGACAGTATTATTGGTGTTAGTAGTTATAAATTAAATCCTGCAGGCGATACTATGCTGTGTTCAGTAACAGAGGGTAACAACAATAGCATTGTTCAGATAACGATGCGCAATTTAATAGCAAAAAAGATTATTGTTCAGGATAACGCTGGCACATTTACAAACATGGTCTGGCAGAACAATGGACAAAGCTTTGCTTTCCTGCAACACTCAGGGGATGCTGTTTCTGGCAATGAAAGAAATACCGTTTTTTATTACACATTGAAAGAGCAAAAAATGTATCATTTTGAGCCAGAAAGAATAAACAACTTTCCTGATGACCTTCGCATAGCTAATGGATATGAAAGCAGACTTACTATTTCAGATGATGGTAGCAAGATCTTTTTTGGCTTGACAAAAAAAATACCGACAGGAGAATATGCAGATAATGAAGTGCAAATTTGGAATGGCAATGACAAGCGTCTTTATCCACAAAGAAAAGAATACCGCGATTGGGAAATCATTGCCAAACTTGCCGCGTGGTGGCCACGTGAAAACAGCTTTATTCAAATTGCCAGTGATGATAAACCATTTGTTGTTTTAGATGGGAAGCAGGAATACGCCATAACCTTTAATCCGACGGATCGGGAACTACAATACAAGCTGTATCCGAATACAAATTTTTTCCTAACAGAACTTAAGTCAGGTAAAACTAGGTTGTGGCTTGAAAACCAATCTGTAGATATGAATAATTTGAGCATTTCTCCAGATGGCAAATATGCTGCCTATTTCACGAACGGAAACTGGTGGATTTACAGTTTTTCAGCTGGTACTTACACGAACGTCACTAAAAAAATGAACCTAGCACTATTAAGTGAAGAAAACGGGGAACCAACCTCCTTTGGTGTTGAAGGATGGGGTCTTGATGGACAGACTATAGTATTACGTGATCAGTATGATCTATGGGAAATTACAACCAATGGATCTTCTTGTCAACGAATTACTTTTGGCATGGAAAAAGGGATTAGTTATAGAGTTAAAAGACCTGGAATCGATTTAAGTCGTAAAAGTAATTTTGATGGGTTTACAGGTTTAGCAATTGATGTTAACAATTTGCTTCTGGAGGCAACAGCTAAAGAAGATAATGGATATTTTATATTAGATCGAAAAAAAGGAATGTATCCCATAGCTTGGGGCACAGGCTTTATTTCAAATTTGGCTATAGCCGAGGGTAGCGATGTCTACGTTTATCAGGAAGAAGATTTTGACCGACCTCCATCGTTAAAAATAAAAAATAGTAAAAAAGATAAAGTAAATATCCTGATACAGAGTAATTATCAACATAAAAATTATCTCTGGGGAAAAGCAGAAGCCATTCACTATAGAAATTCAAAAGGCACAAAGTTAAATGGAGTTTTGTTCTATCCCGCGGCATATAATCCAGAAAAAAAATATCCGATGGTAGTGCATATATATGAAAAACTATTTGACAGACTACATCGTTATTTTAATCCATCACAATTCAATATGGAAGGATTCAATATTGCGAATCTGACCGCCAAAGGCTACTTTGTATTGCTTCCAGATATTGAATACGAAATGGGAAATCCAGGTCTATCTGCAGCGGATTGTACTATTGCCGCAACGAAAGAAGTCATCAGAAGAGGATTAGTAAATTCTGATAAGATTGGACTGACAGGACATTCCTTTGGAGGTTATGAAACCAATTTTATTATTACCCAAACTAACCTTTTTGCAGCGGCAGTATCGGGTGCTGGAATATCTGATCTTAGGAGTCATTATCTTTCAATTGGCTGGCCTTTAGGTTCGGCCGAAATCTGGCGCTATGAAAGCCAGCAGCTTCGTATGAATAAATCACTTTTTGAGGATAAGGATGGTTATGACCGAAACTCACCTGTGGTACATGCAGATAGAGTAAATACGCCCTTACTATTGTGGACTGGTGAAGAAGACAGACAAATACATTATTATCAAAGTATTGCTTTTTATCTTGCATTACAAAGATGCAACAAGAAAGAAATTATGTTAGTATACCCAAGTGACCGCCATGTAATTTACGATAGATCACATCAAAAGGATCTTACACGTCGTATCGAGGAGTGGTTTGATTACTATCTAAAGGATAAATCAGAAGCAAAATGGATCGTAAATGGCACAAGATAAAATAACAATGCAGGCCGTTTTTAAGCCTGCATTGTTTTTAAAAAAGTTTCAAAAAGAACAACTAATTTTTGTGGTACAGCTCTTTTGTGCAGTTCGCACCTACTTTTTCAAAAGCCTGTACACCTGAAAGAGTACAAATAGTACTGCCGACATTGTTACACATTCTCAGTTCTGTACATGGCACATTTGGAGAGACACGATTCCATCCTAGCTTTTCAAGAATTCCTCCACAGGAATAAAGAACTGTAATTCAGAACAATAAAGTTATAGGCAGTAGACAGTACCATGAGACTGAAAGCCGCATATAGTGCTACAATCCGAAAACGAGGAATAACAATAAAAATCGAAATAAGCAGTTCAATGACTGGAACGCCCCATGAAACCCATCCTGCAAAGGCACTCACCAAAGGGGATTGTCCCAGCTGTACTTGAAAGTTTTCAAAATCTAGTAGTTTACTTACTGCTGCATAAACAAACAATAAAACATATAGCAGGCAGATACTATTGAGAAGAATACTTTGGGTGGTGGCACGTAATTTCATATCGCTAAACTTTAAATTTAATCCGATATAAAATTCCGAAAAAAGAAAGAAAAAAGCGTTATCAATTTGGGAGCTTTAGTTACCCAAAAAGGAGTTTTTTAAATAACGGAGCGTTTCGCATATTTTTTCACTAATACCTCTTTCCTTCACATCCTAGAAATTAATACCGAGGGAAGTCGAAGGGCAAAACTCATAGCCGATAATAACCCAAACCCTTAACCTAAAACCGACAGCTCAAACCCCCACATCCCACAAAGCAGAACTCACTATCCATAATAAAACACCCGAAAGCCTTCTCTTAATGTCCATTGGGGTATAGCCGAATCGTTTTTTAAAAGCTCTTGAAAAATTAGGATAGATCGGAAATCCAGCCATGAAAGCAATGCTTTTTAGAGGTATGGTCGTTTGTTGGATCAAAAGATGAGCTCTTTTTAGCCGTTCAGTAGCATAAAATTGGTAAATACTCGTTTTAAATAAATGTTTAAATCCAGATTTCAGTTTATTGTCATTGGTTCCAAAAATCCTCGAAAGTTCTTTCATGGAAGGCAATGGTGAATCCAAATGCACTAAAATGTAATCATAAACATGTTGCATCAATTGTACATCATTATAGCTACTGAGTCCTCCATGCAAATCGGGATCATCATCGGAAACTAAAGTTTCAGCAGCGATAGGATCGGCAATAACGGTAATAACGGCACTAACTAGAATAGAGGTATCGTGTATCAGTCGTGAAATAGTGCAAAAGCAAGGGACAAGCAATTGCTCTTGGCTATTATAAATTAGCTGTTCGGTATTATTGTAGGTAGTATCCTGAAGTAATGCTGCTGTAACACGATTCCATATTGGCAAGGATTTCTGCGAAAGTATACTACTGAAATGTTTATTTTGGAGAGCATCAGGCGAAAATCCTAACACCTTGGGAACAGTGGAAATATAGTCTCGAATAACAAAATCAGCATCCAGAATAAAAGTAATTTGAACAAGATGGGTATGGGTATAATGAGGATTCACAAAACCTGAGTGAAAAACAGATTCCTTCATTTCTTCTGCAACCATATTAATGAGCATAACTAGTGCCTCCAATTCATCGTCTTGCTCGGTACGCTGAATGCGATTTGTAAAATTACCTGCCGCCATCTCAAGAAGCATCTGATACATATTTTGAATTCGCTGTTGATTGATTTCCTGTTGCATAATAGTTGGGCTTTAAATAAAATAGTCTAGAAAAAAGTTAATTAGAATATTAAATATAGGGTTCCAAAAAAGCCAAAGCAGCCGCCTCATCCGTAAATAGTTTTGTTGGGACACTTGGTTTGCAGATTTTAAGATAGTAAGAAGTCAAAATTAAAGAAATGCTCTGATGAACTACTAGACTTACTGCTTTGGTTAAAATAGAACCAGATTGAGACAAATAATCCCTAGCGGCTTTATCTGAATCCACTAAACCTCTTATATCACAAAAAACAGGGTATGCTTTTTCATTTTGCACCATAACTCGATCGGCTACAATACGCTGGGCAGAAGCCAAATTGATAACAACATTAGGTTTATATTCAACAAACAGAATGTCGTCACGAATCCAGAATTTGGCAAACTCATTCTCATGATGATTATATCTCATTTTACAATGATTTTACAATAAAACGAGACAATTTAGTAAAAAAAATAGTATAAAATTATAAAAGCTAGAGAAAAATAGTGCAATTAAAACTAACTGACTATAAAAATTATCATTTCGGGAGTATTAGTTATCATATAAGGATTTTTTTAAAAGTAAATGTCGGCGATTAAATTTTTATTTAGAATTTTATTCAATAAACAATCTCGAACAGGCTCTAAAATTTCATCAAATTTTGGACAGGAACAATTTAAAATTAAAAAAATGGCAAAAATTAAGCACAATAATTTCATAGACACAGTCGATGAGGTTTTATCAGGAGCAAAAAAAGAAGGAGTACTACATCTATATGCTGAACACAAAATATTGACAGGTAGGACAATTAAAATTAAAGGAAAAGAAGTGTTTCATTTTGGTACAACTGGTTACTTGGGACTCGAACAAGACATTCGGTTGAAAGAGGCTGCAATAGCAGCCATCAACAATTATGGTGCACAATTTCCACTTTCAAAGTCATATATTTCGGATCCGCTTTACAGTGAACTAGAGCAAAAAATGAAATAAGAGGCTATTTCACGTGTTGTGAGACAGCCACAATATTGTCTGAAATGAAATTATTGAAGCAAACGAAGTGACACTAGGAAAGATATGTAGCGGAATAACATTATGAACAAAACATTACCAAACTTAAAAGATGGGACATAAATGGATTACTTATTCACTTTAATATTGTCAGTATGATGCAGTCCACTTATAAAGATGCTCTCTACAGTATACTGAAAAAAGAACAGGAAATAAGTTTGGAATCAGTGCATGTAATAGACGAATCCTGTCGTATGACTAAATTCCTTCAGGATTTATTATCAGGTATGAAAAACCATGTTTTGGAGCATCATTTTACAGATGATTCTGAAGAAATTGAATTCTTCAGAATCATAAAACCGCAAATACTGGGTAAGTTAATCTATTACAACAAGATGTACAGAATAGAAACCTCTTGTCCAGTGAGTACTGGAAAAATGTATTATAAATATTTTTCCAGTGAATTACAGCAGCTAAAGCAGGAATATAAGGAACATATTTGCAATTCCGATTTTTACCGGTATTATCGTTCTGGACGAACTGACAGGGACCACGATTTTTTTAAATTGGGGAAGATAAATCTTAATACGGGCCTTAACAGTTTTATCTTTGAAGTTGATACCCAATTTTCTACTTATTATGATTACAAAGTTTCCCGTATTATAGCGGATGAACTGCTTTATAATTATCTGATTATCAAAATAAATCCCGTAGACAAGCCGGGTATGACTTTACAGAATGCCGAATCCACCAAAGATGTTTTCTGGACAGAATCCAAAAATGCAGTGATAGAATTGATTTATGCCCTTTACGCATCCGGAGCAATTTCTAATGGTAAGGTCGGAATCCGTAAAATCAGTTTAATTTTTCAGCTATTATTTCGTGTCCAATTGGGAGATATTCATCATGCATTTCATCGGATGAAAGACCGTGCAGGTAATCGCACTTTATTTTTAGACCAACTCAAATCTTCTTTAGAGCAGTATATGGATAAAGATTTATAAATAATTATATTCTTACCTCATTTAAAAGCAGTGTTTTAAAATACTGCTTTTTTTATAATAGCTACCCATATATACCCATTGGTAAAGCTCGCTCTGCATAAAACTTATCGTGCAAAATAATAACGTAATCATCTGAAAAACAATTAACTATATGTTTTTTAGAAATTCAAAAATCTTCTTTTCAATTGGCTAACCTTGGCAAAATATAGTACAAATGTTTTCCAACTTTGTATAAATGATTAAAACATATCTATATGAATATCGATAGAATGGAATTTATAAGTTGGATGGAACGTATCATGGAACGATTTGATTTAATGAATGATCAAATTAATGATGTCCAAAAAAGTAGAAACAATATTGATGGAGAAGAATTGCTAGATAATCAAGACGTCCTTCAAATGTTAAAAATCAGTAATAGGTCTTTACAGCGGTATAGATCTTCAGGTAAACTGGCTTACTATACAATTAGCGGCAAGATCTATTATAAACTATCAGATGTTCATCAATTTATACGGGATAGTTTTAATGCACCCTTTGAAAGATGTAAAGACAAAATAGGACAAGTCAAGCCAGTTGAAGTCATTATTTGATTGGAAGGTTCTTGTCCCATTATTTTCGGGTAATGAAATTTTAAATACTGTCGTAATGAACGAACAACCTATTGATAGACCAGAATTTTCAGAACAATTTTCGGATGTCTTACTAGTACTTGATACAAAAAAAAGAAAATTGATGTAGTTAGGGATATTGGAAAGGATCAAGAGCTACAAACGGTAATGCCTAAAAAAAAGAATGAAAACCAGTTTATACGTATAGACAAACACGGAGATCTGTTTACTAATTTTTTTACCAATTTCTACCATCAATTTAAAGATCCTACCCATTTTCCCTTTTTTAGTTTTTCAGCACAGCAAGCAATAGCTGTAGCTAATGAAATAAAAAAAGCGATTAAAAATCTTAACAAAGATGTAGAAAAAATAGCAGCCAAAAATGAAATAAAAATAAATTATAAACAAGAAAATAAGAATACTATGGAAACAACAAAATCAACAATGGAAACGGAAAACCGTTACAAATTAGAACAAATCGATTGGAAATCAATGTCTAATCTCGGATTAACTAAAGAACGACTTGAAAAAATGAATGTCCTAGAACCTTTGCTCAAAGGCTACAAAACAAATGAATTAATTCCTGTTACTCTTGATTTAGGGACTTCAATCACTAAAATGGATGCTAGGCTTTCGCTGCAAGCAAAAGAAGATGGGCAAGTAGTATTGGCAATTCACGGAATTCGAAAAGAACCTCAACTGCATTTTAAATTCTTTGGTCATGAATTTACAAAGAAAGACAAAGATAATTTGTTAAAAAATGGAAATATGGGGCGAGTAGTTGACTTGACAAATCCCAAAACAGGGGAAACAATTCCATCAATCATAAGTATCGACAAGTTAACAAATGAACTTATTGCACTTCGAACAACCCTCATTAAAATTCCAGAAGAAATCAAAGGCATTAAGCTTGATGATCAACAAAAAATGACTTTGTCAGAAGGTAAATCTTTGTATATTGAAGGTATGATTTCTAAAAAGGGAGAGCCATTTAATGCTTCTGTACAGTTTAATGCAGACAAGCGATACGTTGAGTTTTTATTCGATAGAGGAACTGCCAACAGGCAACTAGAAAAGCAAGATATTGAAGTTCCAAAAGCTTTTCGAGGAAAAGAATTGGATACTGCGCAATTTGGAAAATTCAAAGAAGGACAGACCGTGTATGTAAGCGGATTGGTTGATAAGAAAGGCAAAGAATACCAAGGTTATATCACATTCGATAAAGATACAGGAAAAACCGATTTTTCTTTTGACAATCCCAATAAGCTAAAAGAGAAAGCACTACCAAAAGAGGAAAGTAAAACACAAGTTGCTGTCAATTCAGAAGGTAAAACCAACGAGTCGACTAAAAATAGTAAAGAGCCTTTGAAAAGCAAGCAGAATAGCCCTGAAACTGAAAAGCAGCAACAACTACAAGAGAAACCCAAAGTAGCTGCTAAATCTAAAGGTCGAAAAATGTAATTACTCTAAAGACTTGTTCAGATGAAAGTAGTAATTGCAGAAAAACCAAGTGTAGCTCGGGAGATTGCTCTCTTGTTAGGAGCTACAGAAAAGAAAGAAGGTTACTTGATGGGAAATGGGTATCAGGTAACCTGGGCGTTCGGGCATTTAGTGTCTTTAGCAATGCCGGAAGATTATGGAATTAGTGGGTTTCAAAGAGAGGCTCTGCCTATACTGCCTAATCCATTCTTATTGACAGTACTTAAAATGAAAAAAGACAAGACTTATATTCGTGATCTTGGGGCATTGAAACAACTAAATACTATTGATCAACTATTCAAAAACTGCGATAGTATTATTGTGGCTACCGATGCAGGACGAGAAGGCGAGCTTATTTTTCGGTACATCTATGAATATTTAAACTGCTCTAAACCTTTCAAACGATTGTGGATTAGTTCATTAACGGAAAAGGCTATCCTTAAAGGATTTGAGAACTTGAAATCAGGAAAAGACTATGATGGTTTACATGATGCAGGAGTAGGAAGGAGCCGTGCAGATTGGTTAGTAGGAATCAATGCGTCGCAAGCACTAACTGTAACGAGCGGTAGTGGTGTTTTTTCGTTGGGTCGGGTTCAAACTCCAACATTAGCACTAATTTGTAAACGTTTTTTAGAAAACCAATCATTCAAAATTGAAGAATATTGGCAAATTGAATTAGAACATAACAAAGAGTATGTTGATTTTAAAAGTCTTTCTACACTTAAATGGGATGAAGGTAAAAAGGCTGAGTATGTATTGAAAACGTTACATAAGCATGGAAAGGCTTCAGTAATGGACACAGAAACTAAAACTGTTAATGAGCAACCACCATTATTATTTGATCTTACCGCATTGCAGAAGGAAGCTAACATAAGGTTAAGTCTAACAGCTGAAGAAACACTCAATATTGCTCAAAGTCTTTATGAGAAGAAATTCATTAGTTACCCACGTACTGGGAGTAAATATATTCCTGAAGACATGTGGGAAGAAATCCCTAAGTTGATAAGGATAATGGATGAGACTGAGAAATTCAAAGCTGTAGTTGCTAAAGTGAGATTAAATCGTTTGAATAAAAGGATTGTCAACGATTTAAAAGTAACCGATCATCATGGTATATTAATCACGGATAAAATACCATCGGCTTTATCCGCCAAGGAAAAAGCAATTTACGAAATGATTGCCAATCGATTATTAGAGTCAGTTTCTCCGGTTTTTACTAAAGAAATAACGAACATTCTACTGCAAGTTGCACACTATGATTTTGCCTTAAAAGGAGTTAAAATTTTGGATGCAGGTTGGAGATTTATCAAAGGTGATTTTATTGATGAGAATAAAGATTTAATTCAAGAATTGCCAGTACTAAAAATTGGTGATGAAGTTAAGATTAAGACAGCAAAAATAGTAGCAAAGAAAACCAAACCACCAATTATTTATACGGAATCAAGCTTGTTATCTGCAATGGAGAACGCAGGGAATCAGATTAAAAATGAGCAGGAGCGCAAAATAATACAAGGCGTAGGAATTGGTACCCCAGCTACTAGAGCAGCCATTATTGAAACACTTTTTAATAGGGAATATGTCAAACGCGATAAGAAATCACTACTGCCGACTGAAAAAGGATTAAAGGTCTATGAATTGGTAAAGGACAAAAATATTGCCAATGTAGTGTTGACTGCAAACTGGGAACTAGCTTTGCAAAAAATAGAGAATAAGGAATCTAGTTTAGCAATTTTCCAGAAAGAAATAGAAATTTATACAAAGTCTTTAACGCAAGAAATACTCGATTTAGGAGTAGAGGCAGAGCAACAACCGGAGCTACTTTGTCCGAAATGTAAGGTCCAAAAATTGATAATTCGGGACAAGTTGGTAAAATGCAGGGACGAAAAATGTAATTGGGTTCAGTTTCGAAATATTTGCGGCATCCAACTCAGCCTTGTGGATTTGGAGGCACTACTAACGAAAGGAAGAACCAGTCTCTTAAAAGGAATGACAAGTAAATCAGGCAAGAAATTCGATGCTTTTATAGCTCTGGATGAAGGAGGAGAGACCTCTTTTATATTTCCCCAAAAGAAGAAAAGGAAATAAATTAGTTAATGGATCTCTGCTTGTTTTACTAAAAAGTAACTATTACTGAATCTGCAATTCTCGCAGAAAAGATGAATCTAAGAGATTTGAGTACCAACTCAAATTATATAAAGGAAGGCTATAAGCAGGATAGGGCTGGAATGCAGTGGAGCGTAGGAACGGAGCGTAAAGCAATGAAGCTTTATTCTGCTTATATAAGCCTGACCGAACGGAAGGAATGAACGTGCGGAGCTGAGGAACGTAACAGCCTAAAATAAACAGCTGCTTATTTTTAAGTTGCTGTTTTTTTATGGGCTGTGAAGTGCCTGCGAAGGGTAGGTATGCCGAAAAAGAGATTTTGTTTACACCTTAATCATGATGACATACCGACGGTAGCAGCCGAACGGAGCAGAGTGAATGACTGGAGTGAGACTGAATTATTGGTGATATTTAACAGTCTACATTTAATTATTATAAAAATTTTAATGTTACTTTTTATTTTAATTTAATAAAAAACCGTAATTTTGCAACACTAAAAACTTAATTATGGATGCAATTATAGGCAATAATATTAAACTACTACGAGATAAGATAAGTTTAACACAAGGCGATTTGGCAGATTTTTTAGGATTAAGTAGAATGCAGATTATTAGATATGAAAATGGAACAACTCCCGTGTCGACTGATAATTTAACCAAACTTGCCGAACTGTTTTCTGTAGATGAGTATGACTTTTATGAAGAAGATGCCGCAAAAATAAATACAAATCTAGCCTTCGCCTTTAGAGCAAATGAGCTGAAAGTAGAAGATTTAAAAACTATTGCATCTTTTAAAAAAATTGCAATGAATTATTTAAAAATGAAAGAATCCATTTGTAATGAATAATATAATAGTAGAAAAAGAAGCAATTTCTTTTAGACAAAAAAATGGATTTGGTGCCAATGATCCAATACGTCTGAAAAGTATGCTAACTAATCTAGATGTAATTACTGTTTTTAAGCCGCTAGGAGCTGATTTTTCTGGTATGGCTTTGAAAATACAAAAAGATAATATTATTACTAGATTTATGCTAATTAATAGCGATCATAGTTTAGGAAAGCAACATTTTACAATTTCCCATGAGTTGTACCATTTATTTATTCAAAAAGAATTTAATACTATGATTTGTCAAACAGGGAGATTTGATAAAAAAGATAAAGAGGAATTTAATGCGGATTATTTTGCTGCGGTTTTATTATTACCTGAATCTGGAGTTAAAGCTCTTATACCTGATGATGAACTAAATAAAGATAAAATTTCGCTTAAAACAATTTTAAAAATAGAACATTATTATTCTTGCTCAAGAGCCGCTTTATTATATAGACTTATAGAACTTGGGATTATAACAAAGCAATTTAGTGAGAAATATAGAACTAGTATTAAGTACGGTGCTTTACAGCATGGGTACAATACTAGTTTATACTCAAATGGTAATAATAATCTTGTACTAGGTAATTATGGTGAATTAGCATATGAATTATATGAGAAAGAGAAAATATCCGAAACATATTATTATACGTTGTTAAAAGATTTAGGACTGACTGAACAGGAACTACAAATTATTATCAATGGCGAAGAAGAATAATGATAAAATCATCTTGATTGATGCTGATGTAGTTTCGCATTTTATTAAGGCGGGAGAGGTATATTCACTAAATGCAGTTTTTGATTATGAAATTAGAGTCTTAGACAAAGTGTATAATGAATTAAAGGATAATTTGACGTGGAAAACTCAGATAGATAATCTAGTTAATCAACGAATTTTGAAAATTGAACCGTTTCCTGAGTCTAATAATGAAATTAAAAAAGAGTATTTTCATATTAAAAAATTAATGTTAAAGGGTGAAGGTGAGAGTGCATGTTTAGCTTATGTCAGATATACTAACAACATAATAGCAAGTAGTAATCTAAAAGATATCAAACTATATTGCAATTTACATAAAATTGAGTATTTGACAACTATGGACTTCCTGTGTAATGCATTAAAAACTGGCTACTTCAGCCTTGAAAGATGTAATAAATTTATCACTGAGGTAATAAATAAACGAGGTAAATTACCAGTATCAAAAATGGAAGATTATACTTGTAGGGAATTAGATTTTATTTGATTTACAACACCTCTCGTGTAGTGGGATAAATTTCACGATAAAACCCGTAAAATAATTTAAGTTATTTAATCCGGGTTTAATTTTTTTGATAGTTTGGAGTTATTAAAAAAAAAAAACGAAAGAAAACGTACAACTAAATTTAGTGAAACATACAAAATTAAATGTCAGGAATACTTTAAAAGGAGTTGGTCCTTGGGGAATAAGACCTGCTTTTTCGCACTCATTTGTATAAATGTTCATTAATATGAACAAAAAAAGCAAATATGTACATAATAACAAACATTGAATAAAGGTTTATTCTATTTAGGGTAATTGATTTCAACCCTCTTGCACCAAATGTTGCAAATCAGGATCGTTTTTAATGCGTTCCAATTCACTTTCTATAATAAGAACAATATCACGCTTAATCTGTTTGTAATTAGCCTCAATTTCGACTTTCATTTGATCTTCGCCATGTTCATCAACGAAAGATAAAATAACGGGTATTTGTTTATAAGCTTTCGTTTCTGCCGTTACTTTTTCATTGTCTACCACAATTTCAGAATGGAAAATTTTCTGTTCAATACGTTCGTCAAAGTTATCTGAAACTGCTCCCACAAACACGCCTTGAGTAAGCGTGGAGATTTTTGATGCTGGTATCAAACTGTCTAGTTGTGTAGATATTGAGGTTGATTTGTCATTTCGATTGATCGTTAAACTCTGGCGTTTCTGTAATACTTTGCCAAATCTTTCTGATAAGCTTTTGGCCGTTTCTCCAACAACCTGACCACTAAAGATATTACCCACAGTATTCTGAATGACCTTACTTTCCTTATCACCATAATCACGTGTCAATTGCGAATAATCTTGAAACCCCAAACATACAGCTACTTTATTACTTCTAGCTGTGGCAATCAAATTATCTAATCCTCTAAAATAGATAGTTGGCAACTCATCAATTATCACCGAACTTTTTAATTTTCCTTTCTTATTGATTAGTTTTATGATTCTCGAATTGTACAAACCCAAGGCAGCAGAGTAAATATTTTGTCTGTCGGGATTGTTTCCCACGCAAAGAATTTTAGGTTCATCCGGATTATTGATGTCCAACGAAAAGTCATCTCCCGTCATCACCCAATAGAGTTGAGGTGAAATCATTCGTGACAAGGGAATTTTTGCGGAAGCGATTTGTCCTTGCAATTGATCTTGTGCGCCACCTTGCCAAGCATCCATAAACGGAGATAAATAATTTTCGAGATCAGGGTAGGAAGTAAGGATGGTAAAAACATCAACATATTTCTTGTTGAGCAATTCAATGGCATGTGGAAACGTGCAGTACTTTCCATTGTCATAAATTTTCAGGAACCAAATAATAGCGGCTAGTAATATAATGGGAGACTCCACAAAGAAATCGCCTTGTTTTTGTATCCAGCTGCGGTTAAGATTCAACATAATGGTATAGGCTGATTCATAAGCATCTGAGATGTCAGTCATAAAATCTGGATTGATTGGATTGCAACGATGGCTTCTGCTAGGATCGTCAAAGTTGATAATATAGATTTTTGGTTTAACGGTATATTTATCGCTGTGTTTTAGTAAATGATTATACGCAATAGTAGAAAGATCATCGAATTTGAAATCGTAGATGTACATCGAAAATCCTTTTTCGATATGCTGCTTTATATAGTTGTTTATAATGGCGTAACTTTTTCCAGATCCAGGTGTTCCTAAAACTATGGAAGCTCGAAATGGATTTACCACATTAATCCATCCTTCATTCCATTTGCCTTTGTAATAAAATTTGGTTGGCAGATTAACGGAATATTCATTTTGCATCAATTTGGTTTCTTGCATGAAACTTTCATTCTCATTATTAAAAACATCGCTCATAAGATTGGTACGCAATAGTCGACTGATCCAAACTCCAGCCATCATTAACGAAATATAGCCGGCTGACGTAGTGAATATGTATAAAGAAATCGCTGTACCATCAGACAACTTCAGCAATGGTGTGTTGAGAAAGAAAAGTATAAATCCAACGATTAAGGCAATGGATATTTTAGACCAGCTAATTTTTTCGTTTTTGACTCCTTTTGTTCCCAAACAGCTTAATGCTAACAATACCAAAGCAAAAATTTTGGTGTAGATGGTGTGAGAGAATAGACCTGCAGTCCGTTGAAAATTGCCTAGGATCTTGTTAATGATTTGTAGCGTCCAACCCTTTTCTAAGAAAAAACTATAACAAAACCAGTAAAAGTGCATGAGTACTAGAAGGATACTTACAGCGCGCATGAAAGCCATTATTTTGGCGAGTCCTCTTAAATCGTCTTCTCCTTGCATAATCGAAAAGTTAAAAATGTAACGAGCGAAAGTAGATCGAACGTAAAAGAACCTAAGTCAATTGACTTTCGCTGGCATCAGTTGGCGTTGGTTGTCTCGCTAAACTATTTCTTTCCGTGATGATTGTTGCGTTTTGTCTTTTTCTTTATTTGATTAGCAAATATTAGCTCTTCATAATCTTCACCTTGAGTAATTGGTAGTAAAGTTCCAAGGCTTGTTATAAGTCCAAAGTCAGGTATAGAATGGGTTGAATAATTTCCATCAAGAAAATCAAAAAGAGCATGTGGTTTTTCTGTTTCTGGCGAGGATTCATTTTTACTAGCTGTGGATGAAATTGTTTTGGTATTCTGTCTCTCATTCTGAACTTTTTGAGTCCCTCCATTTTTCCATAAATCATTAAAAACGTTGGCAGATAAATTTTTATTTAATTGGGATCCATTCCAAACAGTGCGCGATTCATGGTCAATATAAGTCATTCCGTATATACGACCTTGATCATTTCTTCGAACAATGGTGTTTACTCCCTGATCAACTAGTTGCTTCTTGAAATCGTTTTCATTATTCGTGGTGTGCATGGCAACTTCTATCGAATTTTTCAGGATTTCTTTAGCAGGTGCTGTTTTCATTTTCTCTTTAGATTGTTCGAAATGATTTTGCAAACTATCCATACCAGCCTGTTTTCCAAAAAGAGAGGATTTGAAAGGATTAGTTACCTTTTCTCCTTTCTCCTTCACTGCAAAATAAACAAGTCCTTGCTTAGACTGACCGTGTATTTCTCCGGTTATTTGCTCAGCGGTAATATTAAAAAGAGAAAGTAGTGCATTATAAGCTCCTAAACTTTGATACTGATAATACTTTGGCAGATGTCGAATTACCGATGCTATTTGACTTTTTACATTGGCTTCCTTATAATCAACTGGTTTAAAAATTACTTCCTTCGGTTTTTGATTCTGTTCAGTTGCAGGAAGTAATTGATATTTTTGCTCCAATGCACGGCACGCATTCATGGAACGTAATTTCTCATAGGAATCAGATAACTTTTTTCCGTAACGATCAACGCAGATCGAAACGATATGAATGTGAGTTCGTTCAATATCGGTATGCTTGAAAATGACATAAGGTTGGTCTCCATAGCCCATCAGTTCCATATAGTCTTGTGCGATTTTTTTAAAGTCTTCATCACTTACACTATCTTTTGGGTTGGGGTTTAGAGAGATATGCAAAACAGGTTTCTCTGTTCGCTTGTTTGCCATTAAATACGGTTCGAATGAAGGGTATAATTGGTTAACAGTAAATTGTCCATTGACTGTTTCTCTTATTCTATGAGTCGCTATTATTGATCCATTTTCTTGATCTACTTTAAGTTGATTATAAGAAAGTGCACCAATTATATTTGATCCACGACCAATTTTTGCTATCATTTCTCTTCTTTTTTCAAATGTTTTAATTCGAATTCTTCCGTTAAATGAGTGATGGCACGACATAATTGAGCCAACTCGATCGTTTGTTTCTCTAATTTAAAGAGATAGGCTGCGGCTTTCTTTTCAGAAAAATTACGGTACAATATCTTAACAATTTGATTGTAATTAACACCAACAGCACGAAACTGACCGTACAAAGTGGTTAAGCGCATGTAATAATCCATTGCTGCTAGATCTACTTTTACCGTTTTTATTTGCTTTTCAAATAAGAGAGAAGTGATAAATAGCGCTTTATTATCCGCTCCTGAAGCTTCAAAAAGAGAAAGGAATTTAGCATTTTCCTGGTCTGTTAATCGAAAAACATAACGGTGGATGCTAGGATCCTTTTTAGGATTCCTACCGCCTTTATGTTGATTTTTGCTTTGTTGATTCTCCATCATCATTCTAATTTTAATTTTTAGAAAACCCCGACTTCGGAGGGAGTTTTAAGCACCTGCAAGGGCAAGTTGTTTTGAGGCACGGAATTCATTTCGAGTGCCTCAAAACACAACTTGCTCTGTTCTGGTGAACAGATAATCTGCCCTTCGGGACAGATTTAATAAAGCAGGGAAAAACGGCTTTAAGCCGTTCCTGTTCTTATTCAAATATAGATTTGAGCCTTTCATTTTTTAATTTATTTACTTATTTAACAAAGTAAATCATTGATTTTTAGAATGGTGTAGTAGTAAGTATTGCCAAACATTGCCATTGAACGCCAATGTATTCCTTATTCTGAGATGTTCTGGAGTTACCAGCTTTCTTTGTTTCAAAGTTGTAAAAGGATATTTATAAATGACTCTATATCCAATTTCAAACACAAATACCAAGGTGCAGGAGTAAGCAAGTATTTAGTAAAATAGTAAAGTATAAAACGATACAGTTGTACAACTATGCAACTATAAAAGCATAAAAGTAGTAAAACAAATGAGCGTACCTATTATCAATAAACAAGGCATAGCTGTTGGAAATTGTATGAGTCTACAATTGTAAATAAGCACATACTTAAAGTAAATAAATAGGGCAGAACCTTGTATAGAAATATAAGAAGGCACGCTGCTGTACAGCAAAACAATTTAGTAAATAGATAACTTTAAAATTATAAGTAATGGAAACAATAAAAAAAACTTTAAAAATTAGTTTCTCAACTCAAAAGGGTGGAGTAGGGAAATCTACAATGACAACTTTGTTGGCTAGTGTGCTTCATTATCGATTGGGATTTAATGTACTGGTTTTAGACTGTGATTTTCCGCAGCATAGTCTCGGCAATATGAGAGACAGAGATCTTAAAACGGTGATGCAAAATGAATATCATAAGAGAGCGGCAATGAAGCAATTTCAGACGATTGATAAAAAAGCATTTCCTGTCATTCGCTGTAAGGCCGAGAATGCGCTAGAAAAAGCGTCAGAATATATAGAGCAATCGAATAGTGATTGGAATATTATTTTGTTTGATCTTCCAGGAACTGCCAACACTAAAGGTGTTTTGACAACTTTGAAAGCAATGGACTTTATCTTTTCTCCTATTACTGCCGATCGTTTGGTAGTAGAAAGCACTTTAGGCTTTGCCAAAGCATTTTTGCAACTTCCAGAAACAGATGGAGGCAACAAGAACTTAAAGTTTTGGTTGTTTTGGAACCAAGTAGATAGGAGGGAGAAGACTAGTTTGTATAAGTCCTATCAAAGTGTAATAGAAGAATTGGGTCTTTCTATAATGGAGTCAAGAATAATGGATAGTAAGCGTTTCCGCAAGGAAACGGATGATACTAGTAATTATATTTTTAGATCTAGTTTGCTTGCTGCTGAGCCTAATTTGATGAAGATAACTAAGCTAGATCTTTTTGTAAATGAATTTCTGAAAATCATAAACTCCTAAATCTTTTCTTGTATGGAATCTGATAAAAAGCATAAGGGTTTTCAAAAACCAGTTGTAGATGAGGATTACCTCATGAATATTATGAGCGGGGATGAAGCGATCAACAACGATAAAAACACAAGTCAAAGTATCGAAGCTAAGGAAAATAAGCCTAAAGAGAAAATTCGTGTAAGCACTCCAAGGAAACGGAATTATGAAGAAGTATTTCTTACCAACAGATACCCGTCTGGGCGTAGTGGTAAAGTGGTGTACATAAGACCTGAATACCACGAACGGCTCCTTCGAATTGTTCAATTGACAAGGGAAGAGAAAACAACTTTGTATTCCTATATCGATAACATTTTAGAACAGCATTTTAATGATTTTGGAACCGAAATTCAGGAATTTTTTAATGAGAGAAACAAGCCGATTTTTTAATTAATGTATAACACTAAATAGCATGGAAACTGTAATTGTAATTTGTTTACTCATCATCATTTTCCTTTTGGCAAAGGATAAAATTGTCATAGGAAAATATCATAAGCAAAAGCCAAGGCAAGAGAAAGTCAATTCGAATCTACCTGATATTATGGGGCAGCCTAAGCCTCAAAGAAGCCTTTGCGTGCCAAAGAAGCCCTATGACAGACAAGAGCAAAAAGAGGTTCATTATAATGGTAATTTTGATATAGAAATCGACGAAGATAAAGTCGAATTACAAATTCCACAAGAAGAGCTGGATGAAGTTTTTGGGAATGTACCTGATTTTGAGAATGAGGAAGAAGATTGGAATAGTTATGGACGATCCGATGGCGATAATGGTTTTGCCCAAGGGGTTACCTTTGAAGAATTAAGCACTGTAAAAAAGTTGTTAAAAAAAGAGAAAATGAGACCCTCTCAAAAGGAAACAGCGACAGTACTACTTCAGAAAATACAAGGAACCGAATTATTCGACCTATTGGAAAATTCTATCGAAGATGCTTCTCAAAAAATAGCCAAGCTGCTAGACGGTACACTTTCTTCAGAGACGGATTCTGGTTCTTCTATTTTGCACAAAAATGATTTGGAAGATTTTGATATTGGGGAGTTTGTTTAAATTCCCCGATATTTTTTAGAATCTTAAATTGTTATCTTATTTATACAACGTCAAATTTTAAATATTTCTCTATTCCATAAAATACTTCAAAATTATACTCTGCATAAATACTACTATTCTCATTCTTGAAAATACTTCTCAGGATTTCATTATCATAAGTAAAATGAAATTTATATTTAGAATTTACTGGACGCCGATCATTCTTTAATATTCTCGCAATACATTCTTTCGATGGCAGATTATGGTTGTTTTCGCCATTAACGCTAAAGAAATAGTTGTTGCATTCAATTAAGCTGTAAAGTGCATCACTATTGTTTCCTTTACTGCCATGATGAGTAACTTTAACCCAATCACATACTATTTTATTATCCTCATTAAACCCAAGATTTTCTAATGAATTTACAATATCAGTGGGATGAGAATCTGCTAACCAAAGTATTTTTTTATTATTAAATTCTGTAAGTACAGAGATACTACTTCCATTTTCAACCGAAACATCTTCTTTCCATTTATCCAAAGTAAAATCGTTGATAAGCATTTTGTAGTCGTTTTGTTGTGGTGCTACTGCGTAACTTATTTTTTCATCTTCTTCTCTTTCAAATGATTTTGTGCTATCTAAAGGATATTTTAATCTTAAGTTATCTAATTTTTGAGGAGATGGTGACAAAATCGTTATTTTTAATCCAAACAATTCAACTGGTTCCATTGAATTTGTAATGTCAATATTTAATAACTTATTATTCGATTTTAAGTACTCATATAATAAATCTCCTTGTCCAATACTGGCAAATTTACTTGCACTCTTTGTTGATGGATTGAAATCATAACCTTTCGGTGGATTATAAAAATACTGATTTACGATTTCTTTATATTCACCATCATTAATAGTATCAATATACTTTATTATTCCACCAATATGATCATCGTGAATATGTGAGATAATCCATATATCAATTTGTTCTCCTCTATTTGTGATTTCTTGAATTTCTTTCTCTAATACATGACGAAAAGTCCTTTCATAACCTGCATCAATAAAAATATTATGATATTTATTATCAGTGCCAAGATACCTTAAGCTTGCAGCATCTCCACATTCAGCTTGAAAAAATTTAATTTCCATATTTTAAAAACTTTCTTCTTCTAAAGATTTAATTTGACCTTTAATAATGCCATTTTCAAAGTAATAAACACCGCTTAACTCCTTGTGAAAATTAGTATGTCTACTTGATTGATAAGACATTTTTTCACCTAGTACTGTCCAAATTACATCTAAATTATTTACATCCAAAAACTTTAAAAATTCTTTCTTTTTTATCATTAGACCTTTATAGTTTTTGTTGGTCACGATTATTTCATTTAATTCATTTTTAAATTGTCCATCAATTGGTGCATATTGAAGATCCATTCCTTTAAATATTGTCTCGCAAGGCATATCATAACTAAAATGAGCATCTGATTTATCATCACTCATTTCTCCAAGAGCATTTGAAGAGGCAATTATAAGCTTAAAGTTGGTATCACGAATTATCTCCCATTTATTTTCTTTATCACTATCTAAATATGCAGGTGACCAAAATTTCTCTCTATTTATTAATTTACTATAATCACTACTTTCTGGCATCCAATTTCCCCAGAAATTTTGATAAACAAGCCAATTTAGTATTTTATTCTTATCTTTTTTATTTATTAAATAACCTTGAATTTTATAAAAGATCTCTTTACGTTGAACATCATATTTATCTTCACCAATTGGTTTTGGTTCATTCCAAGAAACAATTTTTTTCAAAAAAAGCCAACTTTCATTATTTTTAGAGTCATTTTTCTCAAGAATATCTTTTACTATTGGCAAATCATCTAGTTTTTCAATCCATTCAGAATTAGTTTGATTCCAATATTTATAATCTAAATCTTCCCACCATTCTTTTTTTTCGCTCAAAATTCCTAAATCATCTTTTTCTTCATTTTCCTCTGGATTTTTTAAAGTAAAAGCAGGATCTATATCTCGAATATAAATTTGCCAAGGACCTTTGAAAAATTCATATTTTTTATCACTACTCCAACTAAATTTATTTAATTTATAGTTATCCGAAATCATAGCTAAAATTTCAAAAAAAGCAATTCTTTGATATTTTTTTCCAATTCGCTCAATAGTATTTTCGCTTCTTGAAGTATAACGTGAAATTGAATCATCATATTGACCGTGAATTTTTGCATTAAACCCAAGTTTAAATACTCTATCTATAATCCAATATTTGAAAGAATTAATATCCCTTTTATTTAATTTCCAATCTGCAGATATATATTTTGCTTCTAAAAATGGAATTACTTTTTCCAACAAATACAGTTTTTCGTTAGAATCAAAAATATCATCAATAAAATTCAACATTTTATCTAAAAATTCATCAATACTTTTTAATTGAGATTTGTGTTTATCTTCACCATATTTATATGTGAAAAGAGACTTATTTTTATTTAATGAAGCTTTTGTTTTTAAAATTTCAATTATTGTTCGTAATAACTTCTTTTTACTATTATTTAATGATTTATAAAATAAATTATATTCTATTTCAAACGTAAAACTTGTTGGGGCAAAGTCATCTAAACAACCATCAATATGCTTACTAAAATCACCATAACCTGTTACTGAATGGTATATTCTATTGTTCGTTAATCTATAATCTTTTTTAGATTTAGGGTCATCATATGGAACGCTATATTTTAATACTTCTTCCTTAGAAGGCAGTCTGTTGGGTAGCTTACTTTTATATGGAGGTCTTATTAAACTTATGTCAATTTTTAGTTTAGGATTTTTATATAAAGCATATTCTATCGTATTTCTTGCATAATCCCTTAATAAAATATGATTTGGAGGTATTCCTTTTTTGAAAATATAATTATAAATAACTAAAGCAATTTTATTGATAGAATCTACGTTTCCAGTTCTTAAAACACATCCATAGGCTATAGCATACAGTCTTTCAGATACGTATAAATCATCAATATTTTTAAATGATTTTAAAATTGATATTAGAGCATCAGGTTGTTGCTCTAAAAGATTAACCATTGCTTTTGTCGTTTGATCACGTAATTTAATATTGGTAGAGGATAAAACCCAAGTTAGTGTTTGAGCTGTCAATCTAGTTGTTTCAAAATCTAACTTGTTAGAAATATCTGGTGTCCAAGCCCAATCAATTAAGCGACGAATGGGATAACCATTTTCATTGTCATCATAACTACTAAAATATCGTAAATGCTGTTGCCAAAAGCTATCTCTCACTGGCATTTTATAACTCTTCAATATTCTAAACAATCTATCACTATTAAATGGATGCCCTTTAATAGTTGATAATTCAATCAACTTGTAAAAATAGTCATCTTCAGAAACTCTAAAATATTCTCCTCTGAACCAATTTACAAGTTTTTCATTATCTATGCTTTCAATCTTTCGCCAATTTAAGCTGTCTAGTAAAAAGCTATTTAATACTCCTATGATGTGTGATTTATGAAATTTATCAATTTCGTCATTCTCAAAATACCAATTATAAACTTCAAATATTTCTAACTTGAATTTTTCTGGTAACAAAATAGAAAAAGCTTCGAGAATACCTTCATTATACCAATATCCGTTTCTATCGCTAATTAATTTTCCAAACTTATTTTCTTTTTTAAAACTATTTATGACATTATCTGAATTATTAAAGTTCTTTAATAACTCTTCGGCAATATAAAAATCTCCAAATCGTTGGTATGCAAAATATATTACTTCTTCTTGCTGATTTGTTTTATAGTTTGTTTGTGGATTTGTTATGAATATACTTTCTTCTATTAAATCATTTAATAAAAGTTTGTGGTCTGGAAATTCTGTTTTTAGCAATTGTCTAACATCTTTGAGTAGTAAAGAGTTATTTTCATTATTGTAGTTTGCAAATGCTACTTTGTGAATTGCGTCTAAAACAACATTACAATATTTATACTCATCGCGTTTGTTTTGAAACTTACGATTTATTGAATCAATATAAATTTGAAAAATACTACTTACTCCTTGGAAACCCTGCGGAAATGTTTTTTCGGGTGTGTCTTTAATTGTATCACAGATTAATTGTAAAAACAACGGTTTTGTAAATTCAGGTGCTAATATTGGAAAGTTAGGTTGTTTTAGTCCGTGAAATTCGCAGAATAATTTAAGAGCTGCATATTCATTGCCTTTAAATCCTTCGTGAGTTTTAAAAGTTATCTTAGCATCTTTTCTAACATTCTCCGGAATTACAAAATCTAAATAGGTTGTTCTAATTGTTAGAACTAAACCAATAAAAGGATAGTTGGTAAATTCATTAATAAAACTTGCAATTCTAGAATTCCATAAATCCGCACCTGCTCCTTCATTGATTGCATCAACTAAAAACAAAACCCTTGAGCCAACTTGCTTCCCTATATTATTTAAAGTTTCTAGTAATTGTTTATTTGTACAGTTGACGGATAAATTGGATTTAATGTTTTCCCAAATATCTTTAGAACTATTAAATTGTTGTCCAAGTAATAAAAGAGTTGGTAACCCCCTTTTTATTCTAGTCTTTGCGATATCTCCTAATAAATGTGATTTCCCGTTTCCAGCATCTCCTTTAATTATTAAATAAGGATTATTCGCAAGATTAACATGTACCTTATTTGAAATATCATTAATAAAATCATTATTAGATTGTTTTATTTCTCTTAATCTGCTTGTTTCTTGTTCATAAGGAGTTCGATAAGTGTGATCTTGTTTAATATTTTTATTTTTTTCTTCTTCCTCCCTTCTCAATTTATAGACTTCTTGAGATTTATCGTCAATACAATCATTGAGTTTTTCTAAACTTTCCAACAGCCATTTTACATCAATATTTTGGATAATTGAATTTTCTAACGTTTTAATCCAATTAATAGCTTTCTGTTTGACACTATCATATTCTTTCTCAATTTTATCAAGATGAATATTATCATTTAATTGTCTATAGCCTTTTTCTACTATCCAATTATCAACGATATTTAAAAATCTTTTGAAGAAATAATCATCTTTAGCAATATCGTTGAAAATTTTTGCAATTGGTAATTGAAAATTTAAATCTTCATTAAATCTAGGCCCTAAATCTTTTATAGAATTCAGAATATGCTTAGTAAAGAACTCTGATGTTAATCCGTAGTTGCCAAAATATCCAAAAGTTATACTTGGTAGATATTGTTTATATAACAATTCGTTAATTATTTCAATATATTGGCAATAGATAACTTTCCCTTTTTCTTCAGGTCTGAATCTAGTGAAAATCCCATATAGATAAATTTCGTCTTCAGCTATTATATAAATTGGACTCCCAGAAAAGCCCTCAATTGAATATTTTGAATAGTCTTCATGTAGTTGTAATTGAAATTGATTATCTATACCGTGCACCCAAGTTGGGTATAAAGTTGCAAGTTCTTTTCCATAAGTAGCGTTTGGAAACCCTTTAGTTATGAAATTACTATAATTGCTTCTTTCTTTTACAGGTGAAATTTTTGGAATTATACCAATAATATTTTCAACTTCTTTTTTATCTAAAATTAAAACAGCGACATCTTTAGTTATATCGGTAAATAATAATTCTCTACTTACTTGTACTTTGATAGTCTCATATTCTGTAGAATCTGATTTTAGAATGTCTATGCAGATTTCGATTCTTTGGTCTTTGAATGCATCTCCATCTGCGAAGAGACAATGAGAAGCTGTAAGGACGTAAATTTTGTCTTTAAAGTTGTCTTGATAATATAATACTCCACTTCCTATATAGATATTTCTTGAAGATTCTTTAAGCCTTACTGTAATTTTTGTAGTTATTTTATCCAAAGATGTTTCGAACATAAGTTTATAATTATGAGCAATAGTTAAAGCTTGTGGATTGTCATTTTAATTTATTCTATCTTCTTCATCAACATTTAAAAACGTTCTTTTCTAATTATTAGTCTTTCATCACGCTGTATTGCATATTGCAACTTAAAATATCATAATATTGATTACCCAAATTTAGTGATTTTTACTATCACAAACTAAGTTGTCAAGTCTTCTTCTGCCAAATAACTCCACTTAACGACAACATATTAAACAGCAACTGTTTCCAAATGATATTTGTTCCATACTCCCGTAAAGTACAGGAATAAAGAACAATTTAATTTTTTCAAATCATGAGAAATCAAGTTAAAAAAGTAGTGTTGGTAGTGGCTGTACTATCAACAATTAGTGCAATGGCACAAGGAAATGGAACAGCAGGCATCACAGAAGCGACGCAAATGGTCACTTCTTATTTTGATCCTGCTACCCAACTTATTTATGCTATTGGGGCAGTAGTGGGACTTATTGGTGGCGTGAAGGTCTATAACAAGTTTAGTAGCGGTGATCCAGATACGAGTAAGACTGCAGCCAGTTGGTTTGGAGCTTGTATCTTTTTGATTGTAGCGGCAACTGTTTTACGCTCTTTCTTCCTATAATTTTTTGCCTTATGAATACGTATAATATTAATAAAGGTATTGGAAGAACGGTGGAGTTCAAAGGACTGAAAGCGCAGTACCTGTTCATCTTTGCAGGTGGTTTGCTCGGGATGCTTATCCTGATAATGATCTTGTACATGACTGGAGTCAATTCTTATCTGTGCCTATTTATAGGAATCGGTGGTGGATCGCTACTCGTATGGCAAACTTTTTCACTGAACAAAAAATACGGTGAACATGGTTTGATGAAAGTGGGAGCGAACAAAAGACATCCACGATATATCATCTGTCGCAAGCCTGTGCATCGCTATTTTCAGTTGACTTCTAAAATGTATCAGCTATGAGAAATAAATCAAAGGCGACTACACTGGAAAGTAAGTTTCCGTTGCTAGCAGTAGAAAATAATTGTATTATCTCCAAGGATGCTGATATCACCGCTTGTTTTCGAGTACAGCTACCAGAGCTTTTTACAGTAGCCTCTGCGGAATACGAAGCCATTCATTCGGCATGGCACAAGGCAATCAAAACATTGCCTAATTATACGGTGGTGCACAAACAGGATTGGTACATCAAGGAAAAATATGCTCCTGATATAGCCAAAGATGATTTGAGTTTTTTGGCAAAGTCCTACCAGCAACATTTTAATGAGCGTCCGTTTCTCAATCATTATTGCTATCTGTTCTTAACTAAAACGTCCAAAGAGCGTATGCGAATGCAGAGTAATTTTTCTTCGCTTTGCAAAGGAGTGCTCATCCCAAAAGAGCTAAGAGATAAAGAAACCATCTCTCGCTTTATGGAATCGGTGGCGCAATTTGAGCGAATTGTGAACGATTCCGATTTTATAAAATTAGAACGATTAAGCGAGGAAGATATTATTGGAACAACTAGCAAACAAGGATTATTGGAACAATACCTAAGTCTTTCAAGAGAGGAGGGTACACCATTGCAAGACATTGCTTTGGGAGGAGAAGAAGTTCGCATAGGAAACAAAAGGCTTTGTCTGCACACCTTGTCCGATACCGATGATTTGCCGAGTTCAGTAGCAGCAGAAACCCGTTACGAAAAGTTGTCCACCGATAGAAGTGACTGTCTCTTGTCTTTTGCTGCGCCAGTTGGATTGTTGTTAAGTTGCAATCACATCTACAACCAATATCTTTTTTTAGATAACAGCGAAGACAACCTGCGCAAGTTTGAGAAGTCAGCAAGAAATATGCATTCCTTGGCACGGTATAGCAGGGCTAATCAAATCAATAAAGAATGGATCGAACGCTATTTGAACGAAGCACATTCTTTTGGACATGCTTCTATTCGAGCGCACTTCAATGTAATGGCATGGTCAGATTATCCAGTGGAATTAAAACAACTAAAGAACGACACCGGTAGTGCTTTGGCGTTGATGGAATGTAAACCAAGGCACAACACTACAGATGTAGCGACGCTCTATTGGGCAGGAATGCCAGGTAATGCAGGAGACTTTCCGAGTGAAGAAAGCTTTTACACTTTTATAGCACCTGCACTTTGTTTTTTCACTGAAGAAACCAATTATAAAAGTTCCCCCTCTCCTTTTGGAATCAAGATGGCTGACCGACTGACTGGAAAACCCATTCATTTGGATATTTCTGATCTGCCGATGAAGCGCGGTATTATTACGAATAGGAATAAGTTCATATTAGGTCCATCAGGTTCAGGGAAGTCATTTTTTACCAATCATATGGTGAGGCAATATTACGAACAAGGAGCTCATGTATTATTGGTAGATACAGGTAATTCGTATCAAGGATTGTGTGAATTAATCAAAGGAAAAACCAAAGGAGAAGATGGCGTTTATTTCACCTATACCGAAGACAATCCGATAGCCTTTAACCCTTTCTACACCGATGATGGCATATTCGATATTGAAAAAAGAGAAAGCATTAAAACTTTGATATTGACCTTATGGAAAAGGGATGACGAACCACCAACGCGGTCCGAAGAAGTGGCACTCTCGAATGCAGTGAGTGGTTACATTGAACGAATCAAGCAGCAGGATGAATTTCCTTCCTTCAATGGGTTTTATGAATTTGTACAAGGAGATTATAGACAAGTCTTAGAAGATAAAAAAGTACGAGAAAAAGACTTTGATATTGCCAACTTCTTAAATGTGTTAGAACCTTATTACAAAGGAGGTGAATACGATTATCTATTGAATTCCGAAAAACAACTCGATTTACTTTCTAAACGATTTATTGTTTTCGAAATAGATGCGATCAAGGATCATAAAATCCTTTTTCCAATTGTGACTATCATCATTATGGAGGTTTTTATCAATAAGATGCGTCGTTTGAAAGGAGTACGAAAACTAATCCTGATTGAAGAAGCTTGGAAAGCTATCGCAAAAGAAGGGATGGCAGAGTACATCAAGTACCTGTTTAAAACGGTACGAAAGTTTTTTGGAGAAGCCATTGTTGTAACACAAGAAGTAGATGATATCATCCAATCTCCCATTGTAAAAGAAAGTATTATCAATAATTCAGATTGTAAAATACTGCTGGATCAAAGAAAGTACATGAACAAATTTGACGATATCCAGGCCATGCTTGGTCTAACTGAAAAAGAAAAAGCGCAAGTACTTTCCATCAATATGAACAATGATCCCAAGCGACTCTACAAAGAAGTTTGGATTGGGCTAGGAGGAACGCATTCGGCAGTATATGCTACAGAAGTTAGTTTCGAGGAATATCTAGCCTACACCACTGAAGAAACAGAAAAGTTGGAAGTGATGCAACTGGCTAGCCAATTAGATGGAAATGTAGAACAGGCTATCAAGAGGATTGCTCTTGAGAAAAGGGAACAAGAAAACAATTAGTAAACATTTTAAAAACGAATAGAAATGAAAAATTTAAAAATTATGATATGCATGGTGATTTTATTCGCTTTCATGCCGAATGCTAAAGCACAGTGGGTGGTAACAGATCCTACAAATTTGGCTCAAGGAATAGTCAATTCAGCAAGACAGATTATACAGACTTCGACCACAGCGACCAATATGATTAACAACTTTAAAGAAGTTCAAAAAGTGTATAATCAAGGTAAAGAATATTATGATAAACTAAAGGCGGTAAACAACCTGGTAAAAGATGCTCGAAAAGTGCAACAGACTGTGTTGCTTGTTGGTGATGTTTCTGAAATGTATGTAAACAATTTTGGGAAAATGTTGAACGATCCCAATTTCAACGAGCAGGAATTAACAGCTATTGCTAATGGGTATTCCATACTGTTAAACGAAAGCACAGAACTATTGAAGGAGCTAAAACAAATTGTAAACTCTTCCAGCTTGTCGCTCAATGACAAAGAACGAATGGACATTATTGACCAAGTGTATCTGAAAGTAAAAGAGTACCACAATTTGGTTCGTTATTTCACGAATAAAAATATTTCGGTTAGTTATCTGCGAGCCAAGAAAGCTAATAACAGCCAAAGAGTATTGGATCTATACGGAACCGCTAACCAGAAATATTGGTAATCATGGAATTTAGTAATCTTCATGAAGTATTACGTTCGCTCTATGATGAGATGGTACCATTATCATCTGATATGGCTGCGGTTGCTAAAGGCTTGGCTGGATTGGGTGCTTTGTTTTATGTCGCATTAAAAGTCTGGCAAGCGCTGAGTAGTGCCGAACCAATAGACTTCTTCCCGTTACTTAGGCCTTTTGCTTTGGGTATTTGTATTACATTTTTTCCAACGATTGTTTTAGGAACGCTTAATGGGGTACTTAGTCCAGTAGTGCAAGGAACGCACAGCATATTAGAAAGTCAAGTTTTAGATTTGAATTCTTTACAACAGCAGAAAGACCTATTGGAGAGAGAAGCGATGCTGCGTAATCCTGAAACAGCCTATTTAGCATCGGATGAAGAATTTGATAAAAAGTTGGATGAACTCGGATGGACGCCTTCCGATTTGGCAACCATATCTGGGATGTATATCGAAAGAGAAATGTACGGAGTTAAGAAAATGATTCGGGATAGTTTTCGTGAATTTTTAGAAGTGCTTTTTCAAGCAGCTGCATTAGTTATAGATACGATACGAACTTTCTTCTTAATAGTGCTTTCAATATTGGGGCCAATAGCATTTGCGATTTCAGTCTGGGATGGATTTCAGTCTACTTTAACGCAATGGTTGACTCGGTATATTAGTGTGTATCTCTGGTTACCCGTTTCAGATCTTTTTAGTGCGATGTTGTCCAAGATCCAATCCTTGATACTCCAAAAGGATATTGACAGTTTATCTGATCCCAATTTTATCCCTGATTCATCAAGCACAGTTTATATCATATTTATGATTATTGGCATCATAGGGTATTTTACCATACCTACGGTGACTGGATGGATAATTCAGGCTGGTGGCGCAGGAAACTTTGTTCGCAATATTAATCAAACCACTACTAAAACTGGGAATATAGTAGGGGCTGGTACAGGCTCTGTTGCTGGAAATATTGGCGGTAAACTAATGAAGTAACAATTTAAAAATAAGATGAAATGGAATTTAAAACTTTAAGAAACATCGAAAATAGTTTCAGTCAAATTAGGCTTTACGCTTTTGTATTTGCAGTACTGTGTGTTGGTATATCGGGTTATGCTGTTTGGGAATCTTACCGATTCGCTGAATTGCAACGTCAGAAGGTCTATGTATTAGACAACGGAAAATCGCTAATGTTGGCTCTTGCTCAGGATGCTTCGATCAATCGACCTGTAGAGGCTCGTGAGCATGTTCGTCGGTTTCACGAGCTTTTCTTTACACTAGCTCCAGATAAAAATGCAATTGACAATAATATGAAAAGAGCATTCAATCTTGCTGATAAAAGTGCTTTTGATTATTACAAAGACCTAGCAGAAAAAGGATATTACAATAGGATCATTTCAGGAAATGTCCAACAACGACTTGAAGCAGATAGTGTGGTTTGTGATTTTGAAACCTATCCTTATGCTGTGAAAACGTATTCTAAGCAGTTCATCATTCGATCCAGTAATGTGACAAAAAGGAATCTCGTCACTTCTTGCTATCTGGTTAATTCCGTTCGTTCAGATAACAATCCACAAGGCTTCAATATGGAGAAGTTTACGGTTTTGGAAAATAAAGACCTAGAAATTATAGAACGCTAAAATTGTAACGATGAAACATATTCGAACAAATATTAACCTATGGATCAATGAAGTTGAGGTGAAATGGAGGATGCTTCCATTGCAGAAGCAGAATACATACATTATGGTTTGCTTTACTGTCTATCTAATAATCAGCATAGTTGGTATTCTTATCAGTTTGTTTTAGTTCCTGTAGTGAGCAATCGCTAGAGGGATCATTAGTACTAATTATAAAAAAGAAAAGACATGAAAGAAAATGAAAACAAGAAAAATGCAGTCTATGTTACAGATGGCAGTATAAATGCAGCTTCTGATGGACTGGAAGTGAGTAGGGAGGGTAAAGCCGAAAAAATTAAAAAGCCAATCATTTTTGGATTGATGGCGATAGTATTTTTTGGCTGTATGTATTTGATTTTTAAACCAGCAGAAAATATAAAAAATATTGAGATTCTAGGACTTAACGACTCTGTTCCTCAGGCTACCACTATTGGTTTAGAAAATGACAAACAAAAAGCCTATGAACAAGAATTATTAGAACAGAAAAATCAAGAAAAACAAAATGCCCTGACATCGCTGTCTGATTACTGGAATGAAGGGAGTACAGAAGAATCTTTGCAAGATGTTCCTGAAAAAGAAGGGAATACTAACGCTTCATTAAGTAGTTATCGTAATGCACAAAACACATTGGGCAGTTTTTACAATAATGATAATTCTGAAACGCAGGAATTACGCAAGCAACTAGAGGAACTAAAAGAAGAACTGGCAAGAAAGGAAGAAACACCAACTAATATTGTTGATAATCAGTTGGAGTTAATGGAGAAATCGTATCAAATGGCGGCTAAATATTTGCCGATCAATTCAGCATCGCCTGAAAGCAAGGCAAATGTTACTTCTTCACCACCAAAAGAAGCCTTTGTTTCCATAATTCCAGAAAGTCGAAATGTCGTTTCTAACTTGGAGCAAAGAGTCGAGGAACATCTAGTAGTAGCGGTTAGTAATAGTACATTCACCAATACTAATCAACAACAGCAAGCAAAGAATAGTATTCGTGCTGTTGTTCAAGAAACACAACTCGTCTCCGAAGAAACTAGTGTTAGCCTGCGTTTATTGGAACCTGCAAGGATACAGAATAAAACGATCCCAGTCGGAACTGTAGTAACTGCAAATTCGAAGTTTCAGCAAGGTAGGTTACAACTGAAAATTAGCTCTATTGAGTTGGAGGGAAATATTCTCCCCATTGAGCTCACTATCTATGGCTTGGACGGACAACAGGGATTGGTAGTGCCTTATTCTCCAGAACGTACCGCTATGACCGACATGGCAGCAAATATGGGACAAACTTCTGGTAGTAGTATAATGCTGTCAACTTCTGCTGGACAACAAATTGCAGGGGATTTAAGCCGAGGATTAGTTCAAGGTGTTTCAAATTATTTCTCAAAAAAAATTAAGATTCCAAAAGTTACCCTAAAAGCAGGACTGCAAGTGCTGCTAGTATCAAAAAAATAATTGTTTAAAAAATAAATGGTATAAAATGAAAACAGCTGTAAAAAATACTTTGATGATACTAATTTTAATATTAGGATACACATCAATTACGCATGGGCAGGAGGCCTTGTGCACAAGCGCAAAGAAAAACCTAACTATAATAGAGCCATACGATATAGAAGTAACATTCGATAAAACTACACATCTATTATTTCCCTCTGGTATTCGTTACGTAGATTTAGGTAGTACTAACTTGGTTGCGAGTAAGGCTGAGGATGCTGGTAATGTTTTGCGAGTTAAGGCATTTGTTCGCGATTTTGAAGAAGAAACTAATTTTTCAGTAATTACGGAAGACGGAGCCTTCTATAGTTTTAATGTCTCCTACAATATATGTCCTAGGGTTACTAATTACAGTTTAACTAAAACCGTCAAGACCGATCGTGAGTGGAATTCAAAACCAATTTTGTTTAAAGAACTAGGAACGAATTCGCCCAAATTGGTCGACGAATTAATGGAGGAGATTTATAAGCAAGACAAGCACTTTATAAAACAAATTGGCACCAGAAAATTTGGAATAGAATTTCTATTGAAAGGTATTTATATTAATGATGACAAATTTTATTTTTATACACAAATTAAGAATTCAAGCTTCGTTTCATTTCCAATTGATTTCGTCAGTTTTAAAGTGATAGATAAAAAGAAAGCGAAGCGCACTGTTGTACAGGAAGTAACTAAATATCCAATAAGAGTTTATAGCGCTATCGATGAGGTAGAAGGAAAAACGGTTTCTAGAAATGTCTTTGTTTTGGATCAATTTACGATCGCTGATGACAAAGTACTTCGCATAGAACTCCATGAAAAAAATGGTAGCCGATTGCAAGTTTTGGAGATTAAAAATAGCCACTTACTTAAATCCAAGTTAGTTAAGAAGCAACATACAGCGGAAGATTTAGAGTAATAATTAAAACTTAATATGAAGTGATTGCTTTACTAGATCTAGTTTAGCAATCACTTTGATTTTTAGTATTATAAACAAACTACGTAACTATCGTTAAATGAGTAACTTGTTTTTATTTTGTTGCTTTTTTTGTAAATTTATCAAGTGAAATTTATAAATATTTGATTATGAATCCTGCATTGTTTTTAAGTATAATTGCTCTAATTATAGGTGTAAGCCTTCGATATTGGATCAACAGGCGAAAATTTCACAGACGGAGTCCAATGGGAGTAGAGGGATTTTCGAGTTACGAAAAATCAGTAATTACTACTTTCTTAGAAGGAAGCGCAAAGTGGATTTCCGTTGGATTAATTATTTTTGGACTCCTTATGTTATGGAGTTATTCAAAAAAGGAGTCAAACGAAAAGAGGCCAGCTCCAATCAAAGTAGAAAATTTGCGATAATAAAGCGGCATTCTTTTGCTTCTTTTCTTTTGACGCTTTTGTGGAAAGAAAAGAAGGTGGAAATAAGTAAATAGGATAAAGAATATCCTATCATTTTACTCGAACCTTTTCAGAAAAAATAGATGGAAGCATTGCGTACTGATTACTTTTTTCTGAAGTGGTTCAACTAGTTTCTTCAAAAAGACTTTCCCGACCATTTCGAAGGGAAGGTCTTTTTGAAGTTCAAAATTGTAGTATATACTCTATGCTAAATTAGAGTTTTAAGATTGTATAAAATAGACGGTCACCCGCGAAGTGGCCGTCTATAATTTTAATTAGAATGTATTAATTGAAGCAATTCACACCCAGTTTTTGAAAATTAGTACAGATTTCAAAAGCTTTTTGAGATTTTAATTGAGCAGTACCTCCCATAATAATGGATTGCAATTTGGCTTCACTATCCTTATAACTACGTACATTTTGGTAGTAGCCTGTTACAGCGTTGTAAGCTCCAAACAAAGTTCCTTTTGTCGTGTTCATTTGTTGTGAGTCACTTGTCATAGCATAGGCAAAAGCATCTTCAACGGTATTTTTAAATACTGTAGATATTTCGTCCTCATTTCCAGCTTTTAGATGTTGTAAAGTTTCTTTGTTAGGGCATAGTGCGAATTGTATCATTTTTTTAACCTCATGATCGTGCACTTTCACTTTTGCCCAATTATTAAAAATGTCCTCTAATTGATTACTAAATTCGTTTGCTAATCCCATTACTTTGTGTGCATTTTCCAAACGTTGTTTTGCTCCCGAAGTATGGCGTATGCGTACTACATTACTCATATTACGAAGTGATGCGTTTAGTGTATTTTGGCAAACTATTCTAACGGGTGTAAAAGCTGCCGTAATGCTTCCGCTACCATCGTGTGAAGTAGTGAGGAAAATATATTTTTCTGTAACATCATCACCATTGCCAACACGAATATAGTCCGGTAATTTAGCTGTAATAAAGATACGTTCTCCATTTCCTAAAGCGCCTGCAGTCTCGTACAAAATCCCATCAGTACCACCTACAATAGCATCAAAGAAACTAAATGCTTCACGATTTTGTACAATATGATACTCTTTACCGACGACACCCAAAACAGCATTGTTATCTGTACGGATAGTAGCAAAATAATCGGGAACGTTTACTTCATTGTCCCTTATTCCTAAACTGTCAGTAGGATTAATTATGTTTGATGCGTTGGTATAAAGAGGACTTTTTATCACTTCATAATCAAGTCCTGCGTGGTTAATTGCTTCGGCGCTTGTTGGATAGTCTGTTACTATTTGACCTAAACCGTGCCAAGCTTTTTCTCGTACGCTAAAAAAGGAATAGCGTCCAGCTCTTTCGTTGAAATTTAAATTGTGTGCCATGATATTAAAATTTTAAAAGTTGAAAAAATGATTAAGTATTTAGTGTTAAAATGGTAGATCATCTGCAGGCTCCTCTATAATGACCTTTGTCTTTTCTTGTTTTATGATAGTCTGTGCCTGCCCTATTTTCTTATAACTTCCATGTAATTTAACAGTAGAGGTGTGAAAATTTAAACTAGATCTAAGCTCCCCGTTATTAGCAGTCCAGGCTCTTGTACTTACTCTTCCTGTTAGCTCTACTAAAGCCCCTTTAAGGAGTATTTTTGCTACATTTGGACTTATCCAGTAGGAGCAATCAAAATAGCTGGTTTGCTCTATGCGTTCGCCTTGCCTATTTCGATAACTATCATTGATAGCTACTGAAAAACTCACCACTTTTTTGTCCTGCGGTGTTGTGTGTACTTCCGCATCCCTTGTTAATCTTCCGATGATATTCATAATTTTTACTTTTTAGATTTATTTTTTAAATTAATTTATTCGGTAATGAGAGGAGGTGCTGTTTTGTTTCACTCTAATTCCAATATAAATAGTATTAAATTTCATTGTTGACATTTTTTTTATTCGTCCAAAGAGCCGGAGTATGCTATGTTTCGTTTCGAGAGCATAAAAGGTTAGTGTTTAGTAAAAACAACGTTTTATCAAATAAATACTACCCGTATGGGTGGAGATTTTTTGATAAACCCGTAGGGCTTGACCTTTTTTTTGCGTTAAAAACACTAGAATACCTTTGCTCTTGAATTGGGACAATTAAGCATACTGGTTTTTGAATAGTAATAGACTGGAAGCAAGGTTGTAAAGAGGATTGTTTATGGTTATAAAGAATAAAGCGACTCTTCAAATAAGTATTATATAACGTTATCAATCAACTATTTATACAAGATAAGGGTATGGCTATATAAGCCATGTAAAAGGATCTTGAAAATTATGGGTAGGTAGCGGCTTAAATTTTCAAGATTCTTTTATTTATTATCCGACTAAGCTCTTTTATGCTGGAGCAGAGCGGAAGTATAAATGTGCTTTGAGGATTGGAGTTAAGTTGAAATTGAGCGAAGTATAGATTTGACTGTTCTAAAAGTTAATTTTGAAAAAGGGATATTAGAATAGTACTATAAGGTTATGTGAACTGCCATTAGAGGACAAATAACACCATTGCTAATCAGATATATAAACGACTTGTTTTATTTGCATACTTTAGAGTAAAAGAAGTAGCACTAGACTATTTGCTGAATTGCACTTTGTAAAATTGAATAGCTTTCTGTTTTAAAAAACTGTAAGTAAAATAAAGAGCTAATTCAAATTAAAAGGGAGAGATGTATTGTTTAAATTTTTAATAAAAGGAGATTATGAATGACATGATAACAAAAGAAGATTTGAGGCAGTTTGGTTTGGAGTTATTAGGTAATATTGGTACTTTAATGACACAGACGAAGGAAGTCCGAGGTGAAATAGTAGACCAAGAATGGATAAAAAGCAAGCAAGTAAGAACATTAATGAATATGTCCCCAGGATCTGTTCAAAATTTAAGAGTGACCCAAAAGATACGATTTAAAAAAATACTCGGCTCGTACTACTATAATAAAGTTGATCTACTAAAACTTTTTACAGATGAAAGGCACAAATAAACTTTCCGATGATCGGTTAATGAATTCTTTGCAAATATATATGGAAGATCCAAGATTAAACGTTTGGCACTTCGCGCTGTTGCTAGCTATCCTTACTCTAGGATATAAGCAGAGACAAAAACAAAATATTAAAGTTAGTCGTAGCAAGATCATGGCACTTTCGCATATAAATACGATACCGACTTATCATAAATATTTTAAAGAACTACAAAGTTTAGGATACATTGAATATTTACCTTCATACCATCCAGGAGTTAGGAGTGAAGTTAATCTAAAAGTAATAGAGGTTACTCGGTGATGGAAGTAACCTCTTTTATTTGTGGTGCTGATCGCAGCTACCTTTTACAGAAATATAATATTTCGTATCTGATAACTTGTTATTTTGTTATGAAATAGTAGTTAAGATACATTGTATTTTTGCTTGATCTTTTTTATTTCTTTCTCTAATCTAGAGAGGATAGCTAGGTCTGACTCACACATTACTGGATCCGTTTTATTTATCCGTTTATTAAGCAATGCCATTTCCCTACCAACAGTAACTTGTTCTGTAATAGCATAAGCTTCAGTCTGCTTTACGGATGAATGTCCAAGCATTTCTTTTACTACATTTATTGGTACATTGTTTTGCAGTGTTACTGTGCTTCCAAAGGTCCTGCGAGCCATATGTGTATTAAGGGTGAAGGGAAAAGCACAAAGAATCGCAATCTCCTTTACGTATTCATTCATTTTTTGGTTTGAAGCTACAGGTAAAACAGTGCCACGTTGTAAACAGAGAGGATGTTCTTTATATTTTTTAATTATTTCAAGCGCTTGTGGTAGGAGCGGGACATTACATTAAAAAAACACCAAATAACACTGATTCAACACTGCGCTCAGATCAAGGTTGGCAATATCAAATGAAACAATATCAATATTTGCTGAAATAAAAATGAATTGTGCAAAGTATGTCAAGAAATGGAAATTGTTTAGACAATACAACACTTTAAAACTTCTTTGGAATATTAAAATCTGAACTATTTTATCTTAAAAAACACATCTCATTAGACCAATTAAAATAAGAAATAAATGAAGATATAAAATATTAAAATAAGGATTGAATCAAGTCGAATTAAAAAAAAATGAGCCCGATACAATATAGAGCTCATTAGTATCAAAGTTAAATATGAATTTGTCCAAACTTTTGGGATCAGTCTAATACTAGTATTTAAAGTTTTTTTTTAATACGTATGTAGTTAATAAATAAGGGGTTGATTCTATTTTTAATGTGTTTTTTTCATCATGTTATTTGCTTTATTTTATATAGGTAACCAAATTCACCCTTTTTTTATCGTAATGATTTTATAAAATAATGCTCTAGAAAAGTACTTTTATATTGCGAATTATATAATAAAATTGAAAAAACGACACTAAAAAATGAACGGAGTAAGTGGACTATTTGAACAGCTAAAGATTAAATTTTGAACACCTCAATTATAATTTTTAACCAATAATCAAAGGCTCAACTGGTTCAGTTTTTAAGGGTGTGTATTGACAGAATTCCTTGATTGAAACAAACTCATTTTGGAGCTTATTAAGCTCCTTTCATATGTTTTGTAATGTCTGTTTCTTTGGAGAAACGACTTGTTTGTTTGTAAAGCAGAAATAGTACCTCTTAACCACTCTTTTAAATTTAGCAGTTTGATTAATTTATAAATTTAAAAAAAGTGTACTTGTCTCCCACAAACATTAGCTATTAACGATTAGTTAACAATATCGTGCTGATTTGATGGTATTGAAAACTAGGGGTATTTCTCTTATTTTGACTCTTATTAGTAAAGAGAACTATTTATGTTGAATATTAGTCAGAAAGAAAAAAAGTGTGTGAGGTATCTTACTAATGAAATGTCAAAAGCAGAGCGATCTGTATTTGAAATTGAATTGTCTTTAGATGATGATCTACTTGCTAATTTTGAAGATTTTAAAACAATTTGGATTAGTTATCCCAATAGTGAATTACCCAAAGCAACTACTTCTTTTGGACAAATCATTAAAAAACACAACAAACCAGAAATGGAAAACCTTGTAAGGAGTTCATTAAAAAACAAGGTGCTTCTTTCTACTGCTTTAATTTTAGTCTTTTGCACGATCTTTTATTTTGTTGCAATACCAAATTTAGAATATACCAACCATAAAATTGCTTCTAAAGGAGAGCGGCTCACTTTTATGCTACCTGATAGCAGTACTGTAGTTTTAAACTCGGGAAGTGAAGTTAAATACTCTAATGATTTTGGAAAACAGAGAGATATTTGGTTAAAAGGAGAAGCTTTCTTCAAAGTTACAAAGAATATTAATTCCCCTTTTATTGTCCATACTACTGATTTTGATGTGAAAGTTTTAGGAACAGAATTTAATGTTAATAGCAGTGTAATTAACCAAACAATTTCATTAGCAAAGGGAAAGGTAAATGTATTACTGAAAGAAAGTAAGGATGAAATTAACCTAATGCCAAATGAAGAATTGGTTTGGAATGCTAAAACAAAGTGTGTCATCAAAAGAAATTTTGATGTCAATAAAATTTTAGCTTGGAAAGATAATATACTTCTACTCGACGATGTGAAAATTGAAGATGCTCTTCCTAAAATTAATCAATTCTATGGGGCGAATTTTGTAATTAAGGATGCTGTAATTGCAAATAGGCATATCAAAGGGGCTTTTAAGAATCAGTCAATTGATGAATTTATAACTTCTCTAGAATTTATTTTAGATGTGAGTATAACAAAAACTATTCAAAACAACTTCGAAATAGCAAAATACCATGAAAATTAACCAAATAAAAATGGGCAATAGTGATTGCTTTTCGGACAATTACCTATTTCAGCAAATTCGAAATGGTCAATACGAAGCAATGGAACTTTTCTTTAATAGGTATTATACTCCTTTGTGTCGTTTTGGATTGAGCTATGAATCGAATTCTTGTCTTGTAGAAGAAAAAGTAGCTGATATTTTTATTCAGTTGTGGAACAATAGAAATATTATTGATAAAATTAAAAATCCTAAATCCTATATCTATGTAGTAGTAAAAAACAGTTTAAAAACAGTACGGAAATCAGAGCAGTTTCATCAACAAATCGATGAAAGTAAAACTAGTAATACAATGTTTTCTCCCAGTAGAGAGCAGGAGATTATTGAAAATGAACAAAAGGAAATTAATACCAATTTGATTCGTGAAATATTAGATGTTATTCCTAAAAAGTCACGTCAAGCTTTTGAGCTCAGTAGAATCGATGGATTAAAATACAAAGAAATTTCGGTAATTCTAAACGTCACTCCTAAAACGGTTGAAAATCATATAGCTATTGCACTCAAATATATTAGTAAGGCTTTGGAATCTCATAAAAAAGATAGAGTTATTTAACTCTGTTTAATAATTAGTAGAAAAACTAACTTTTTTAAAATCAGTCTTAGTTTGTTAAAAATAACATTAAGTAATCATAGATAAAATGAAACAAAAAATTATTCTAACCTTATCATTATGCCTTCAGTTGGGTATTGGAACGATTTATTCTAATACTCCAATGAAAATTGAAGCCGTAGAAAATGTAGCTGAAAACGAGAAAATCAATTTAAATCTAAAAGACGTTTCCGTAAAACAAATATTTTCTCTCATAGAACAGCAAATTGACAAAAAGTTCATTTATATGTCAGACCAGAAATTTCTTCAGGAAAAAATTTCTATTACGACAAATAACCAAGATTTAAATCAAGTACTAGCTGTTTTAAAAACCAAGTTGAGTCTTGATTTTAAGATAACTAAAAACGGAATTTTAGTAAAAGAACTTGGTAATTCAAATCAAAATAAGACTCAAGAAAACAGAAAAATTATTGGAGTAGTTTTAGATAATTCTAATTTGCCTATTCCTGGAGCATCTGTTTTTGTAGCAGGAACTGCAATAACCACCACCACTGATTTTGACGGGAAATTTATGATTAATGTCCCTGAAAACACGAGCAGTTTATCCATTAGTTATATGGGATTTGAAACTAAAATAATCAATATTGAGAATAAGACAGAAATTAAAGTAATTCTTTCTGAATCAACTTCTCAGTTAGACGAGGTTGTAGTTGTGGGATATGGTACAGAACAAAGAAGAAATGTTACCGCTTCTATTTCTACTGTAAAAATGAAAGATATTAAATCGCAACCAAAGGCTAATGTAGTTGAAATGCTTGAAGGTCGCTTACCTGGTGTTCAAATCATGAGTGATAACAGTCCAGGAGGAGGTTCTTCTATTCGTGTACGAGGCTTTAGTACCATTAACAATAATGATCCATTAGTAATTATAGATGGGGTTCCGGCTTCAAATGGATTAAATGGTATAAATCCAACAGACATTGAAACTCTTCAAGTATTAAAGGATGCCGCATCTTCTTCTATTTATGGTTCTCGTGCTGCTAACGGAGTTGTCGTTATAACAACAAAAAAAGGTGGAAAAAGTGGTAAAACTGAAATACAATTTGATGGGTATTCCGGTGTTCAATCGGCCTTTAATTTGCCTACTATGCTGAATGCACAACAATATGGTGATTTACTTTGGCAAGCCACAAAAAATGATGGGAAAGTACCAGCAAGTGGGATCTACGGAAGCAATCCTAATTCTCCAACAATTCCCGAGTATCTTAATTCTAGTAAAACCATTCCAAGTGGCGATGTAAAATGGATTAATGAAATTATGCAGCCCGCCGCTGTTCATTCATATAATTTATCGCTGTCAAAAGGGGATGAAAAAGGCCAACACGCTTTCTCTCTTGGCTATTTTAATCAGGAAGGAATTATAAAGCATACCGGTTTTGAACGTTTTTCGGCTCGATTTAATTCCAGTTATACCATTAAAGACTTTTTGACTATTGGTGAAAACTTTACGTCTTCATATACGGAGCAAGTAGCAACAGGAACGAATAGCGCTTTGGGAAGTATCGTTTATGATGCATTGCAATTTCCTTCTATTGTTCCAGTATATGATAATAATGGAGATTTTGCTGGAAATCCAATCAATGATATTGCAAATCCACTTGGGAATTTAACTCGGGCCAAAGACAATAAGCAAAAAAGAATTCAGGCTTTAGGAAATGTATTTGCCAGTGTAAAAATAAGTGATTTTACTTTTAAAACCTCTTTGGGGTTGGATTTTCAAAATTATAATTACAGAGGTTTTTCACCGGTTTATAATGAAATTCTTTCCCAAAATATAAAAAATTCGTTAACCACTAACAACAGTTTTAATTATCAATTAACGGTATCAAACACCTTAAATTATAAGAAACAAATAGGGAATCATAATCTAGATGTTCTTTTAGGGCAAGAAGCGATTAAGTATTATTACGAAGGGTTTGGTGCTTCTCGTCAAAATTTCCTTTATGAAGATCCAAATTTCAGATATTTAAGTTACGGTACTGAAAATCAATTAAACACTGGTACTGCTAACGAGTGGGCTTTGAACTCTTATTTTGGTAGAGTAAATTATAATTTTAATCAAAAATATCTAGTAAGCGCCACCGTTAGAAGGGATGGGACTTCAAGATTAGCCAATAATAATTGGGGTACTTTTCCAGCAGTTTCTGGAGGCTGGAGAATTGACAAGGAAGAATTCTTTGATTTTGGAGATGTATTTACTTCATTTTTATTACGTGCCAGTTGGGGACAAACAGGAAATCAACAATTGCCTTCTTATTCTACTGTAGACAGTTATTCAAATAACAATAATTATTCTGATTATGCTATTGCTGGTGGTCAAAATGTGACTTCAACAGGTTTAACACAAACACGCGTTTCTAATGCTGATTTATCATGGGAAACAACTACTCAGAGAACAATTGGAGTTGATCTAGGTTTTTTTAATGATAAATTAAATGTTACTGCAGAATATTACAATAAGGAAACAAATGATATTCTTGTTTATAATGTGGTTCCACTAACCTATGGAGGTACTAATGATGGACAATGGATTAATGACGGGCAAATGAAAAATCATGGTTTTGAACTAGATTTAAATTTTGCTGATAAAATAAGTGATTTCTCCTATGACCTTGCTTTGAATTTGACGGGTTATAAAAATGAATTGACGGCTTTAAATAGCGTAGCTTATTTAGGAATTCCTAGTTCCTCTTTGCATACTGTTAATTTTGATCAGGAAATATCTAGAAGTGCAGTTGGAGAACCTATAGGATCTTTTTATGGATATGTTTCTGAAGGCTTATTTCAAAGTCAACAAGAAGTTTCAGATTATGGTTTGCAACCTAATGCACAAGCTGGAGATCTTAAGTTTAAAGATGTTAACGGTGATGGAGTAATTGATAGTAAAGATAGGACTTTTATTGGTTCTCCACATCCTGATTTGATGCTTGGTTTCAATATCAACCTTAAATACAAACAGTTTGATTTAGGAATGTTTTTTAACGGAAGTTTTGGAAACGATATCTACAATTTAACCAAGTACAAAACCCATTTTTTCAATCAGGCCGCTTACAATAAAGATGTCGCTTTATTAGATGCTTGGACAGTTGATAATCCAAATTCTACTATCCCAAGATTGTCATTAGACGATAGAAACAATAACATCCGTGCTTCTTCCTATTATGTTGAAGACGGTTCTTATTTTAAATTAAACAATTTACAATTAGGCTATACTTTTCCTTCGCAAGCTTTAGCTGGAATGAAATTGCGTTTCTATGGACAGGCTAGTAATGTTTTTACTATAACAAAATATAGTGGAATGACCCCTCAAATAGGTCTACAAAGTTATTCTTCAAGTAATAGGAACCTTGATATAGGGATTGATAGAGGGATATATCCACCTTCAAGAACATTTACTTTTGGTTGTAATTTAAACTTTTAAATTAAAAAATGATGCGAATAAAAAACACAATAAAAACAGTTTTCCTATTGGCTTTAAGCCTACAGATGAGTTCATGTTCCAATGATTTTTTAGAGGAAGTTACCTACGGTGAAGTTGATCCTTCTGAAATGACAAAACCGGCAAATGTAGAACGTGCCATAATATCAGCCTATAGTGTTCTGAATGGTCAAATAGATGGGGCCAGTAATGCTTATAATTCTCCCGACTCTAATTTTAGTTTTGGAGACATAACGTCTGATGATAGTTATAAAGGTGGTGGTGGAACAGGGGATCAGAATAACATTCACCAAATGGAGATTTACAATGAAAATGCAACTACTGTAGATATTGAACGCAAATGGATGGCACTTTATGAAGGAGTAAAGCGTTCTAATGAAGCCATGCGATTGTTAAACGCTTCGACTGATTTTGAAGCTTCTTTAAAAGTGAAGAGAATGGCTGAATTACGTTTTTTGAGAGGCCACTTTTATTTTGAATTAAAAAAGATATACAATCACATTCCTTATATCGATGAAACGGCTACAACCGTTGCTGATTATGCAAAATCAAATACGACCTTTTCTTCAGATGAGATTTGGACTAAAATTGAAACAGATTTTCAGGAAGCTTATACCAATCTTCCGGAGACGCAAAGTGAACTGGGACGACCAACTAAAATCGCTGCTAAAGCTTATTTGGCAAAATGTTATTTATTTGAAAGTAAATGGCAGCTGGCTTATGACGCAACTACTGAAATAATGAGTAGTAATTATGGTTTATTGGCCGATTTTCAACAAGTGTTTTTACCAGAGAATGATAATAATAAGGAAATTATTTTTGCGGTTCAACATTCGATAAATGACGGACAACCTAGTAATTATAATGGAAGTATAGGCGATAGATTGACTGCTCCAGGAGGCCCATTTTATTCCCAATATGGTTTTCATCGTCCTTCACAGAACCTTGTTAATGCCTTTAAAACAGATGCGTCAGGTTTGCCCTTAGAAAATAATGTAAACGTTGTTGCTAGTGATAATGTAGATCCTCGTTTGGACATTACCATTGGTCGACCAGGAATACCTTATAAAGATTTAGGTGTTTTATACCAAGATACTTGGGCTAGAGATTTGGCTACATACGGTGCCTTCTCCCCAAAAAAACGTATAGTTTCTGCAAAATCAGCGTATTATGTAAAGGTTTGGCCCTATGTTAATGCTTTAAATTATTATATTATCCGTTATGCAGAGGTTGTTTTATGGAGGGCAGAGGCAGCAGTGGAAATTGGGAAATTAGAAGAAGCGAGAACGTTAGTAAATCAAATTCGAAATCGTGCAGCTCATACTGCCTTTGTAAAAACTTTAGATGGAAGTGCCAATGCTGCTAATTATACAATAGCGCCGTACAGTACAGTCTGGACAAGTAAAGTTGTGGCTAAATCTGCAGTACATTTAGAAACTCGTTTGGAAACAGCAATGGAAGGTCATCGTTTCTTTAACCTAGTTCGTTGGGGAGAGGCGGATACTGTTTTAAATGCTTATCTTTTGATTGAAAAAACCAGAAGAACACATCTAACTAATGCGGTGTTTATCAAAGGTAAAAACGAATATTTCCCAATACCACAAAGGTATATAGATGGATTACCTATAGGAATGGTTACTCAGAATAAGGGGTATTAAAAACTAAATAAAATTAGGTAATCTTATCGATTGCCTAATTTTTATATAAAAAAGATGAAAAAACTAATTTACATATTAATTACGCTTGCATGTATTTCAGGTTATAGCCAAGAAGGCAAAGGATTTGATTTGAAGTCCAAATCATCTATATCATCTTCGGTGGTACAGGATAAGAATTTCTATTTGCTGACAGCGATTCAAAACGATAAAGCAGTTCGTCAACTTTTAGAAAATAATAGTGTTTTAAAAAGTATTTTTAATAAACAGCAACAAGAGATTGGTTCCAAGCTGAACTCTTGCAAAGACAGCCTTTCCTGCTTGATTAGTGGCTATCAATTCAAAGAAATAGAACTCAAAAGTATTGAAAATGAACTTCAACTTTTGATGAAAAGTAAAAAGGAACTACAAGATTTTGTGAAAAATAATTTGCGTCCTTCAGGAAAACACGAAAATTTTAAAAGTTATACAGATACTGAATTACTGCTCAAAGCGTGGCAAGTTTGCGCTCAAGGAATGAATCGGATTATGAAGGTTTATGGTATTGGAGAAGCACCTCAGTATGCTGCAATAGATTCCGTTTCTTATGATGTAAAGTCTAAATTTTATAAAGGATCTGTTTTTATGTGGTCTGACCTGCTTCACAATAAAAAACCTAAAGTGAATACTTTATTTTTTCAAGAAAGTCTGGATTTCAGTTTGTCTCTTTTGTACATGAACCATCGAGATGAAGTGACGCGCTACGAACCGTTAGAGGAAAAGGAGAACAAAAAAGCAATTGATCATATAAAGCAAATAAATTTTAATGCTTTTGATTATGCTTCTATTTTAATTTTGGGAAATGGACCAGAGAATTATCAAGACAGATTGTCCTCAATTGGAAAACTAAATATACAATTAGGAGTATTAGAATATGAAGCTAAGAAAGCCCCTTTAATTATTGTTTCTGGAGGTCATGCCCATCCTTTTAGAGCGCCGTACTGTGAGGCTATTGAAATGAAAAAAGAATTGATGGATGTGTATCATATTCCTGAAGAAAACATTCTTATTGATCCTTTTGCCAGACATACCACAACTAATTTAAGAAATGCCAGTCGGTTGATGATTACTTATCAAGTGCCAATTGATAAAAAAAGTATAGTAGTTACAAATGTCAGCCATAGCGATTATGTAGGAAGTCCCAATTTTAATGCCCGTTGTAGAGAAGAATTGGGTTATTTGCCTGTAATTATTCTAAAAAGACTAAATTCGACTGCAATAGAATTTATGCCAAAAATAGAATCTTTGCATCAAAATCCAATCGATCCTTTAGATCCGTAAATTTATAAGATGAAAAAAACACTAGTTTTAGGACTTGCAATCTTTGCAGTAGCTTGCCAATCTTTACAAAAGAATGACGCCAAATTAGCATCACCAGTAGAAAAAGTAAATGTTTTTTTAGGTACATCAAGAGATCACGGGCAAATGTCGCCATCCGCTTCTTCTCCATTCAATATGATGAGTATTGGCCCTCAAACCTATCCTCATATTCATTCAGGATACGAGCATTTGGCAAAGGAATTTTTGGGATTTACCCACAGCCGTATTGAAGGAGTAGGCTGTTTGGGAACGGGAGGGAATCTGCTTATTAAACCTATTTTTGATGGTGATGTGAGTACGCCATTAATCAAAAAACAAGAATCTGCTTCACCGGGTTTTTATGAAGTAGCATTTGAGAATGGGATTAAAGCTCAAATGAGTGTAAAACACAATTTTGGAATTCATCATTATGAATTTACGAGAAAGGGAGCAGGGCTTTTTATTGATTTATCCCATGCTTTTGTTAATCGATTTGTTGCTGAAGAGCATGAAGTTAACAGCAATACCATTAGTGGTTGGATCGATACTCAAACCACTTGTGATAAGGGAATTTATCGTATTTATTATATTCTGGAGTTCTCAAATTTCGCTACTATAAAACCAATTAAGGAACATAAGTACCTTGTTTCTGGGCTTGCTGATGCTACAGAAATGGAAGTTCGTGTTGGTTTTTCCTCCGTGAGTACGGCTTACGCCAAAGCTAGAATAGAGGTAATGCCCTTGGAAGAGTTAACGGCGCAAACAACGGAAAAATGGAATCATCTTTTAAATAGAATAGAAGTAACTGGCGAAAAAGATAGAGAAGATTTATTCTATTCGCTTTTATACCGAGGATTACAAGCGCCATTTTTAGTTTCGGAATCGGATGGAAGCTACAAAGCCATCGACGGTTCGATTCAAAAATCGAGTAGTTCGATATACAACGGTTGGGCCATTTGGGATAATTATCGTGAGCAATTACCCATGCTTTCGTTAGCTTATCCAGAACGTTTTGGCCCCATCGTGAAGTCTATTGCTAATTTATATCCGTATGGGAAGAATAATTGGGCTACGAAACACGAATCCTCGCCTACAGTCCGCACGGAACATGCGATTGTCGTTTTATTGGATGGATATAAAAAAGGATATCCAGTAGATTTTAGTACTATTAAGGATTCTTTAATTGCAGAAGTAGACCGATTGGAATACAATTCGCCTGACAAGGCTTTGGAATCCTCTTATGACAGTTGGGCACTTTCTGAAATTCTGAAAATCACGAAAGATTCTTTGTTAAGTAACCAATATTTGAATAAGGCCTTAAAATATAAAAACTATTGGAAAAAAGATTTTGCCGATTTATCCAAGGGAGATCTCGATAAAATGCCAGCTCGTGGAATGTATCAAGGGACCGTTTGGCAGTATCGCTGGTTTGTTCCTTTTGATGTGTTGGGTTTAAAAAACTTGATAGGAGGCGAAGATTCATTTTTAAAGCAATTAGATCAATTTTTTGCAGAGGACAATTACAACCATGCGAATCAACCAGACCTTCAAGTTCCTGGTTTGTATAATGCGAGTTCACAACCTTGGAAATCACAGAAATTGTTCCGCAATATTATGCTAGATACCGTGGTGCAGGCTTATTTTAATGACAATAGTAAAGGGGTAGATTCCTATATCGGAAGGATTTATAAGAATGAACCCCAAGCTTATGTTCGCACTATGGATGATGATGCAGGCACAATGTCCTCTTGGTTTGTGATGCGAAGTATAGGGCTGTCACCAGCAAATATTGGTAGTCCCATTTATTATTTGACCGCTCCTATCTTTAAAAACGTAGATTTAAATTGGGAAAACGGTAAATCATTTGATATTGAAGTTCGCAATTATAATAAAGATCACTATTATATTCAGTCGGTTTGGTTAAACGGTGAGCCTTTATTAAGAAATTGGTTGACTCAGGAAGAAATTAGTAACGGTGGAAACCTAATAATCGAAACCGCTGCATTACCAAATAAAAAATGGGGAATTGAGGGTCAGTGGATTTCAAAGACTGATTAGTTTATAAATGATTAAGGGGTAAGTATTGATTGCTTTTATTACTTGAGATCTTTTGTCATATGGAGCGAGAAACTTAGTTAATTCAATACCGATTTATCATAAATATTTTAATGAACTACAGAATTTAGGATACGTTGAATATTTACCATCCTACCATCCCGGTGTTAGAAGTGAAGTCTGCTTGAAAGATAAAGAGGTTGCTCCATGACGGTAGCAACCTCTTTTATATGTGGTGCTAATAGCAACTACTTTTTTAGAGAAATGTAATATTTCTTATCTGTTAACTTATTATTTTATTATGAAATATTGGTTAAGACACATTATATTTTTGCTTGATATCTTTTATTTCTTTCTCTAATCTAGAGAGGATGGCAAGATCAGATTCACACATTATTGGATTAGCTTTATTTAAACGTTTATTTAATAGCGCCATTTCCCGTCCAACTGTAACCTGCTCTGTAATAGCATAGGCTTCTGTCTGCTTAACGGATGAATGTCCAAGCATTTCTTTTACTACGTTGATTGGGACATTGTTTTGTAACGTTACAGTACTTCCAAATGTTCTACGAGCCATATGCGTATTAAGAGTAAACGGAAAAGCACATAGGATCGCAATCTCCTTTAGGTATTCGTTCATCTTTTGATTTGAAGCTACAGGTAAAACAGTGCCACGTTGTAAACAGAGAGGATGTTCTTTATATTTTTTAATTATTTCAAGAGCTTGTGGTAGGAGCGGGACATTAGTTGAAGATCCTGTTTTTTGTCTTTCAGACATGATCCACGATAGTTTATCGACACCCACTTTAATATCAGTTTTTTTTAATTGATATACATCGATATAAGCTAATCCTGTGTGGCATTGAAAGACGAACACGTCTCTAACTACATTGAGTCGATCAGTACTAAAGTAATGTCGTTCTAACTCATATAATTCCTGAGTAGAAAGGGGTTTTTTTATAATTTTTGATTTTTTACTTTTAAAGTTCTTAAATGGATCTTTCAAGATAACTTCGTTGTCAATAGCACGTAGTACTATCTTTTTAAAGTTAGCGATATATTTCAGGGTTGTATTATTACTACAATTGCGAACAGACCGTAAGTAAAATTGAAAGTCTTTTATAAATTCGAGATTCAAATCAGAAAATTCGAGATCTTCTGTATTAAATTTAAGTCGAATAAAGGCTCTTAAATGATTAATAGTGATAGTGAAACGATCTAGAGTTCCTTTTGCGTATCCTTTACCCAGTAGAGCCGTCATTTCATCATTATGTTTTTGGAACTCTTCAAGTACTTTTGCTCTTGCAGCATTTTTCCCTAAAATATAATCCATAACTTTCTGAGAAGTAATAAGCTTTCCGCTATACATGTTCTCGGTTTTGTATTCATTGATTTTAAGAGTAAGAGACTCTAAGAAAAAATTAATAGATTTCGCATCTTCTTTAGTTCCGATTGCTCTTTCTAATTTTTGATCCCAACGCGAGATATCCCATTTGCGTTTTGTAGACGTTTCTTTAGGTATCCCATCTACGGTAATTCTAAGATAAATGGTTCTAATTTTACTTTCATTGCGGGGGATTTTCAAAAAGAAAACCAGCCCAAAACTGCTTTCTAACATAATTCAACTTTTAGGGTTAATAAATGTAGAATTATAACTTCAAAAAATCAAGTCGTTAAGCACGTTAACCCCTGTATCTATGAGGGTTTAGCTGGTATTCTGTGGCACATTTTTAAAAAATGCAAATGTGCCACGATTCTGCCATAGAAACTTTGATCATTATTATAAATTTTGACAAAGTGCAGAAAATGAAAAAAGCCTGCAAATCGTTGGATTTGCAGGCTTAACACGTTTTTTGTGGACTTTTGAAAAGATTGAAAAACTTTAATTTATCTATCTTAATCCCTTTTCGTGGGGAGAGTAGGATTCGAACCTACGAAGACGTAGTCAGCAGATTTACAGTCTGCCCTCGTTGGCCGCTTGAGTATCTCCCCGAAGCCTTTGAGTACAACACTTATGTTGTTGTTAGCGGTGGCAAATATAGTAACACTTTTCGTTTCTGCAAACTAAATTTGAACTTAATTTAAGTATTATTTTTAACGTATTGGTATTGAATAAAATAAAAAAATCTCCACTAGGGAGATTTTTTTATTTTGTACTTGAAAATCGATTATTTAGCTAAAAGTTCAAGAATTTTTGCTCTAAGTTCAGCGCCTCTTAAATCTCTTGCTACAATTTTACCGGAAGCATCAAGGATAAAAGTCGCAGGAATAGCTTCAACACCATATTGAGCTGCAATTGGTTCATCCCAAAATTTTAAATTAGAAACCTGATTCCAGGTTAACTTATCTTTTGCGATCGCTTCTTTCCATTTAGCTGCATCTTTGTCTAATGAAACACCAATGATATTAAGACCTTTTGAGTGTAACTCTTTATAGATCGCAACAACATTTGGATTTTCTTGTCGACAAGGACCACACCATGATGCCCAGAAATCTACAATTGTAACTTTTCCTAAACTTTCTTTAAGAGAAATGACTTTCCCTTCAGGGTTTGGAGCAGAAAAATTAGAAGTTCATTTAGCGTCTCCCATTGGAGCAGCAGTAGCACCAACAGCAGGAGAATTTACCTCAGTAAGTTTAGCTTTTACAGCTATACCTGCTTTAGTCTTTTTTAAAGGCTCTTCTAAGCTATTAAAAATCGTTTCTGTTTTTTTAATGTCAGCACTAGGATCGTTAACCATTCCTTGTACAATTAAAACACTGATATATGATTTAGGATGTGATTCAGCATATGTTGTATATTTTGTTTTGGTGGCAGCACCAACTTCTGCTTGAATTTCTGTATAACCTTTCATCAATTTATTGATTACAGCTGTGTCTTTTGCTTGTTGTGCTGTATTCATTGCTTGCATGTTTTGTGTTTGGAAATCCATTAGTTTCTTTTGAACTACTTTAATTTCCTCATTGAATTTAACATACTCATCATTACTGTAAGTACCTGAAACTTTAGATTTTTGAATACTGTCTTTATCGATAGCGATAGTGATTTCTCCATTTTCTAAAATAAAAGGAATTTTTGTATACGGTTCTTTTCCAGCTACTGATTCTAACTGAATAGTATGAAAAGAAGGTTCAGTAACTTTTCCTTTAATTTCGAATTTACCGTTTTCTACTTTTACGGTATCTAAAGCTGTAATAGCACCGGTGGTAGGATCTTGAGTTTCTAAGATTATAGTTTTACCATTTTCAATACCAGTTGCAGTACCAGTGATAAGGAATTCGTCTTTTCCAACTTTGTTGCAAGAAAATAAAACAACAGCAACAGAAAGTAATAAAATTATTTTTTTCATTATTAATTAGTTAATTAAGTTAAGAGTGCAAAAGTATTTAAATTTATTAAAGTATAATTAATTTTATAACCTAAATTTTTGTTATTTTTTTAGTATTCAAAATGATGAATTACGGCGAATTGTAGTTAAATTGTCTAATAAAAGGGCTGTACTTGTAGGAGAGGACGAAACCAGTACATTGTTTCACCGACTCATATTGTTAGTATATGCGTAGGTTAATGCGGTTCTGACTTAGGCAGTAATCATTAGTTTATCAATAGGTTAAAGTAGTATTGATATCCGTAATATAGGCAAATTGGATTTGCCTTAAAGCAACTGATACAATGAAAGATCATGCCTTAATTTAAAAAAGAGTGGCATTTTTTGCTTTCCAGATCGATAATAAAGGTAGCTTTTAAGTTAACTTAAGTTGTGCTTCACATTGTTGAATGTCATACTCAGCTTGTTCTAATTCATTTAAAGTAATCTTGATTTCCAGATTTACCGTTCTTAGTTCTTTGTGTAAGACAGCGCTAATGGAATCTGTTTCCAGGTTGAATTCAATTTCTGCTTTCGTTGCTTTTAAAATAGTCAAGGTTTCTTCGGCCTTTTGATATTGTGATTTGTATTTACTGCAGGGGTTAGTCATTATTAAATAGTATAAATAGGTTTAGTGATGTCTAAAGTAATAAAAACAAGTTAATTATGCTAAAACAGCTCTTTTTTTAAATAATTTTAGGATACAGTAGTCGTGAAACTTTAAAGTAAAAAAAGGCGTGTATAAAAAAAGCACCCGTTAAGGGTGCTTTAGTATTTCTATTATAGAATAGGTCTAGTCTTGGTTTAATGTTTTTCTCCAAGTAAAAGAACTAAGAATATGTCTTTTTGCGAATCTTCCAGGAGAAGCTGCATTTACCATTTTCACGTAAGTTGCTTTTGGTACACTAATGTACTCATAGACACTACCGTTTGAAAAATTGATAATCAATCTACCTTCAACAAATTTATAATCTGTAATTGTTGCGGTTGTAATTGTTTCAGTATATTCAGGTAAGTTCAACTTTGTAGTTTCAGGATTGATACTTACTAAGAAGTGGTAAGCCTCAATTACTTGTTTACTTTTTTCTTCTGCTGCTTTTAATCCTGCCTCATCACCTTGAAATTTATCAGGATGGCATTCCTTCATAGAATTACGGTAGATGGTTTTTAACTCTTTTAGCTCTGCAGTTTTTTCTACATTTAGCAGTTTGCGGTATTCAACTATTTTTTTCATAAATATGGTAACTACTTGTCTTTTAGTATAAAATCAATATAATTTGGTTTCAGAACCGACAAATTTTTTGCAAAAGTACACTTTTTTTTTAATTTTTAGTTTGAGACTAAAAAATATTCCAAAAAAAGAGCTCCTAACAGTTCTTATTTCTCAATTAAAGAGACTTTAAAAAATGTTATTGTTGCGGTTTATTGTTTGCTTTATCAAAGTTTTTAGACTTCTTAGGGTACTTATTGTGGCTGATATCACTAGGGTTTTCAATAATCGACTTAATTGTAATATACTCGCCTAGAGTATGGTTAGAAATAGCCATTTTATAATCTAAAAGATATTCACCACAAAAGAAATTGTTGTTTTCATCTTTTTCCATTATCCCGGTATAAACCCCTTTTTGTAACATTTTTTCTTGTGAAGACTTTGTCATAATCAATTTAATTTTATAAAATTCTAATTTGCAAAGTTAAGCAAATATTTAGTTCCCACTATCGCATTTTAGACTTTCTGATTACCTTTGTACAATGCAAAAAATATTTCGCCCCAGTCCCAAATCTTTCAAGAACACTTTTTGTGTTTTTCAAGAGCTACCATTAAGCAGTCTCAATGCTCTAACGGTGCAATATGCAAGTAAGTCGGGGAGTAGTTATTATTATACTGAATTGGGGATGTATCGCTTGTCAAACCATTGGGGAAGACTAGCCAACAGTAAATGGCGATTGGAACCTATGGAACCTGAGTCTGACTCAAAAACCAAATTAGGTTTTGCGCCTTGGCCTCAATTTTACCCTGATAATGCAGTTGAGGAATTGTATTATTTAGAAATGAATTATGACAAGAATACGGTTAATTACCAGCATAAAAATAATCCTGATTATGATGGAAAAGCAGTACTTCGCACAAGTTTTGAAACCACTAAGAAAATTAAGCAAATTAGAAATCTACTTAATTTAACGTCATGGGCTAAGTATTATGAATATGATGACTTAGATGTTTTGCGTAAAGAAATTATAGACGAATTGATTTTCACTACTAAAACTTTAGAGGAAATTAAGAGAGAATTTATCTGATTAGTGCAAGAACTTAATTGCTGTATGGCATTTTAATCATTAGAAGCAATTAATTCGATGTCGTTATTAGTAATAGGTTTAGATAAATAGCCTAAAATTGAAGCATAGGTTTTTGATTTATTTTTGTCTTCAATGGCGATAGATGAACTGGAGATATAGACACTAATGTGTTCGTTTAGTAAAGGTTTTAGTTTTTCCATTTCTTCCATAAATTCCCATCCGTCCATAACTGGCATATTGATATCTAATAAGATGATGTCTGGAAGTGGCTCCTTATTTTCTATTGCATGAATCAAAGCTTCTATTCCATCCTTACCGTCGTAAAAAGAAGAAGTAACTGAGAATAAATTTGTTTTTTGAATAATTTTAGTGACGATAATTTGGTAAATGGTATCATCGTCAATCACCCATATTTTCTTTTTTGTCATCGGATGTAGATTTTAAATATGGTACCAATGTTTGGTTTACTTTCTACTGTAATATTTCCGTTCATAGCGTCGATTTGGTTTTTTGTAATAAATAATCCAATTCCTTTTGACTCGGGATTATTACTGAATGTTTTGTACATCCCAAAAATTTTGTCGGCATTTTTCACAAGATCAATTCCAACTCCGTTGTCCGAAATTTGGAGCACGTTCATTTCGTCTTCAATTAACCATTTAATACCAATAAGAGGTTCCCTATCTGGATGACTATAGCGAATGGAATTAGATATTATGTTATGTAATATACTCTCTAAATAAGCAGGGTTGTAATTCACCATTACATCGCTTGGAACGTCTGTTACGATTGTTACTTGTTTGGCAGTTATTTGTTCAGAAAGAACATTTTGGGTTGTCTCTAAATAGTTTTTTAAGTTTAAAGACTCCGATATTAAGCCGATGTTATTTCTAATGTTTATAACCTCATTAAGATGCAACATCGTTTCGTTTAATGAATTAGATACTGATTTTAATAATAGTAACATCTCGTCTTTTTCCTCTTCAGATTCAGAAGTTTCAATTAAGGACATAATTGATGCAATATTGCTGGTATGCGATCTTAAATTATGAGAGACGATATAAGAGAAATTCAATAACCTTTTATTTTGTTCTGTTACGAGGTCAAAAGAATTCTTTAAATCTTTCTCTGCTTCTTTATTTTTGGTAATATCAATCATAATTCCGCGCAAGCCGAAGGGCTTGTCATTTTCAAAAACAATAGTCACAATGTCCCTCAGCCAAACAACTGAACCATTTTTGGCAATCATTCGATACTCAAAATCATGGTTTAAATTCTGGCTTGTTTTTAAAATGCAATAATTGATTACCGATTCCTGATCCTCATGATAAATATGGTCAGCCCAAAAGGTAGGACTTGCTAACCATTCTTCATCTGTATAGCCCAGTATGTTTTCTACTTTTTTACTGATAAAAGAAAAAGAAAAGGTTTCAATATCGCATTCCCAGACAATTCCATCAATCGTATTGATTAAAGATTCAGTTCTTCTTTGTGAATCAATAATGATTTTCTCCGCCGTTTTCCGTTCTGTTATATCTTCATTAGAAACAATAATTCGGTCTAATGATGTTTCATATCCTCTTATTACATTCCATCTTAAATTAATGAAGCGTAATTCTTCTTTTGAATTTTTGATAATAGTATCTAAAACAACTTCTCCATGGTTTTGAGTGGTGGCGATAAGTTGTTTCGTAAAATCTTCATAAGAGCTACGATTGAATAATTCAGATTTGACCTTTAGCAATTCTTCTTTCGAGTTTACTTTATATAATTTTAGACAAGCTTTATTGACATTTACTAATTTGATTAAGGAGTGTAGTTTATTGGTTTCTTTTGGATTACTAAGGAGGTAATGTTCTACAGTCTCCTTTTTTTGATTCATTAAATTAAGTTCTTTAAGATAAGATTTGACCATAGAGAAATCCTCTTCTCTTAACGGTAAAGGAGAGTCTTCAAAAAGACTTTTAAAATGATTTTCAGTTTTTTTAATTAACTTTTCTGCTTCTTTTTTTAATGAAATATCTTCAACAATCGCAATGTGTTTGGATGGTTTTTCATCAATATTCCAAAGTGGAGAAACGGTAATATTAGTCCAAATAATCTTTCCGGACTTGGTTATATATCGTTTTTCCATTGAATACTCTCTGATCGTGCCTTGCTTCAGCTTTTCCAAATTGGATAGATCTTCGTTTAAGTCGTCGGGATGCGTTACGGATTGAAAAGTTCTATTTTGTAATTCTAGCTCTGAATATTCCAATAATTTGCAATATTTTTCATTAATCTCCAGGAAATAGCCACCTAAGGAATCTATATAGCCTATACCCACAGCAGCTTGGTCAAAGATAGATTTGAATTTTATTTCGCTTTTAATAAGGTTCGCTGCCTGTTTTTCGACTAACAGCTGTAATTCTGCCGGTTTTTTTAACATTATGGTTACTAAAAAGGCAAATAATGCAGCTAAAAGCAAACCGAAAATGGCCGGTACTACAATTTGGCTATATAAATAGTTTTGATGTTTAGCAGTAAGATGTATTTCCCAATCACCGTCAGGAATAGCAATTGATACCCTATAGTTTTTTGAAAATTCGTTCTCTTTGGGTAGGTAAAAGACCTCTTTTTGAGTAGTAGGATCTACCTTTGAAAACTGAAAGTAATATTTAGAACGGTTTATGTTATATGCCCCCGAGGACTTCAATAAGTCTTCTAATTTAATGATAACTGCTGAAAAACCCCAAAATTTATTATTCTGGAATACAGGAAGGCGTCCTACAATCCCAACTCCACCTTGCTTTAAATTAATGGGTCCGGCAAAGTACATTTTCTGACTTTGAATTGATTTTAAGGCTTCTTCTCTAAGGTATACTGACTTTAAAATGTTTAAACCCATTGCGGCTTCGTTGCCTTTTGCGGGATAGGTAAATCGAATTACTCCATTAGGTACTAATTGTACTGCAGAGATGGTTTGATTTGAAGCTACTAATTTCTTTCCAATACTGTCAAAATTTTCAGGAATTCCCTGATCATTTAGGGTAAGGGCTAGTGTTAGTGTAGTGGTGTAAGAGTTTTTAAGCGACTGTTCAATGTTTTGATTAATAACTTGAAGCTTATTCCTCATTGCACGATGTTCATCTTCTTTAACTATTTTATATTGCTGAAAGCCAATAAAACCAACAACAATACTCAATAATAGGAACGTAACGAAGCCTGTTGTTCTGGGCTTTGTTATAAATAAACTGTAAAATTTTAATCTATTATTTTCAGATTTCATTTATGCTATTTGATAAATTTCGGAAACTTTCAATGTTTTACAATTTAAATTACAAAGATTTTATAAATATATAAGAAATTACGGAAAACCGTAAATTTATAGAAACTTAATTATACTATTGAATAAGTAAGTTTAGTGTCTGGTCATTGTTCTAAATAGCAAGTAAACAAAATTACCAACTAAATTATCTCTTTTATTTTTTATAAACCAATAACTAATGTTATTAAATTATTAATTTTCATTGCTTTAATGTCTATTAATCAGTAGTTGATTTGAGTTTTTTGATCAAACCATTGGTATAAAGATTATGTTTAGTTACATGAGCGTACTATCAGTTTCAATTAAAATGCCGAACTTTGCCGAAGAATTCTGTAGTACGAGAATCTTCCATTTAAGATAAATACCCATGTTATTTTTTTTAGTGATTCATTATTGACGTTGTTCGTCAAGAACTGGTAGTATAGAAACGGATTGAAAAACAAATTATTATGAGCAGGAATAACGAAAAGAATATCAAAAAGCACAACGATAAGCTGCATAAAGCACAGGATAGGGTTAAAAATGCAGAAATTCTTCGCAAGGAAAAATTAAAACAAATTGTAAAAAAATTCCACGACACTAAAAATTCAGATACGATATAATTAAAGAAATAATGGAAAACGAAAAATTCATTTTATTGAACAAAAATGTTCAGGAAATAATTGATTTGATTGCAGCTAAGAACGGAAAAGAAGCAAATAATAGATTAGCGGAAGTAAGTGAGCAATTAGACGATTTTCTTGATTTTTCAGATGAGGACGAGGATTTGATTGAAATCAGTAAATACCAAGTACTGTTAAATCAATTGCACCAAAAGATAGTCGCTCTTAACGGACAGGCATAATTTATATGACAACATTAAAATGCTATTGCGGTTCCCTAAAGGAGTTTAGTCAATGTTGTGAAGTTTACATTAACGGAATCAAAAAAGCACCCACGGCAGAAGCTTTAATGCGCTCACGTTATTCGGCATTTGCTACCCAAAAAGCAGATTATTTAGTTGTTACCACTCACTTTTCTACTAGAAAACAGCATAAAAAAGAGGATATTCTAGAATGGTCTCAAAGCAATAAGTGGATTAAATTAGCAGTTGTAGCGGCTACTGTTTATACCGTGACTTTTAAAGCATTTTATCTTGATAGCGAACTTCAGCCACAAATTCATCATGAACATTCTACTTTTAAATTAGAAGACGGAAGTTGGTTCTATGTTGACGGAGAGTTTTATTAATTATTCTGAATTTTATTAGACCGCTTAACTGCGTGAGAGATTGCAGCGGAAATCCTCTCTATTCTCGTTTCTAGAACGGGAAGAGAGAGATTGAGAGCGTAAAGAACGACCCTTGTGGTCACGCCCAAAAAAGAATTCGTCATTTAAGTTCTAATTTTGCCGGTTGAACCGGTTGTATTAGGCGTTAGTTCGTAAATTGTTTTAGGAGTGATATTAGGCTCAATTCTATGAGAAACGTATAAAATTGCCATATTTGTTTCTTGTGATAAAAGGGTAATAAGCTGTGCCACCAAAGCCACATTTTCATCATCTAAGCCTTCGACGGCTTCGTCCAAAATTAATAGAGGAGGATGTTTGAGCACCGCACGCACAATGAGGGCAAGTCTTTGTTGTCCTATGGAAAGTGTTTTGAAAGGTTTATTTTTAAGTGGACTTAAATGAATCAATTCAAGCCAATGAGACACTATATTTTTTTGTAAAATTGAGGGCTGGGTGTACAAGCCAATGGAGTCAAAAAAACCAGATAGAATCATTTGTTCGAGGCTATCATTTTTTTGAAATAAATCAGTCATTGCAGTCGAAAAGTAGCCAATATTCTTTTTTATATCCCAGATGTTTTCTCCGCTTCCTTTCTTTATACCAAAGAGATATAAATCCTGTCCGTAGCCTTTTGTATTATCTCCAGTTATTAAGGAGAGCAAAGTGCTTTTTCCAGAACCATTAGGGCCTAATAAGTGCCAAAAATCTCCTTTTTTAATCGTCCAATCAATATTTTTTAAAATAGGTTTTTCATGATAAGTCACACTAAGGTTATTCATCTGTATTAGAATTTCTTCCTCGAAAATAATGTTTATGATAGGAGTAGGAATGCTATTCGCTTTAAATATTTTTTGCTCCTTACGTATTGAATTTATTTCGTTTAATACGAATGAATTGTCTTTAATGTGCGCTTTTTTTACTTGAAAGGGAAGTAAATCACTTTGACGGTTTACTATTAGAATCAAATGCGTTTTTTGAGCTAATTGCTGTAATGTGAGCGTAATTTCATCTCTGGAGTTTTGGTCTAAATGGTCTAGCGGGTTATCTACAATGATATAATGAGGTTCTTGGTTGATACAATAGTTTAGAAAAACTTTTTTTCGTTCGCCAGATGAAAATGTTCTTAATTTTCTTGAGGTATCAAATGAGCTTCCAACGGTGTCATATTGGTATTCCTTTTTAATGAAATTGTCTATGGCTATGTCCGAAAAAAGGATTCCTGTTTTAGTATTGAAAGTACTTAGTTCTGCCCTGGATTTTCCAGAAAGAATGGTTTCTATAAAGGCATTTTTATCGACCTGATTGGATAGAAAGATTCCCCAATGTTCTAGTGGTTCCATTTTAATTTTTTAAAACGATAAAATTAAACTTATTTATTGTAGCACAAACTGATTAGTAAGGAATGTAACAACAAACTCTTTTTTAACTAAAAATTAATAATCGTTTGCCAAGGCGCTGTTTCAAAATGATGTAATTTTAAAGTCTATGAAAAATGATAATAAAAAAGGTTTCTACTTCAAGCAATATGAGGCACCAAATCAGTCTCCGTTTGATAAACTCTTTGGAATTTTCAAGGAATTAATCACTCATACTTCAGGAGATTTTGACGAAGCAATTGACTGGTTGCGGGAACTTGATAAGGAATATAAACTAACAGATGAGCACTATACCATCGACGATTTTATAGAAGATTTAAAGAAAAAAGGATACATCAGAGACGAATTAAAGGACGATGGAACTTCTGGTATTGGAATAACGGCTAAAACAGAACGAGCGATCAGGCAACAAGCTTTAGACCAGATTTTTGGAAACTTGAAACGCTCTGGAAACGGAAATCACAAAACAAAACATTCCGGCAATGGGGATGAGCATACGGGAGAATTTAGGGAGTTTCATTTTGGCGACGGCCTGGAACGAATTTCCTTGACCGAGAGTTTGCGAAACGCCCAAATCAATAACGGAGTGGAGGACTTTATGCTTACCGAAAATGATTTGGTTGTTGAAGATACTCAGTACAAATCCCAGATGAGTACCGTGCTGATGATTGACATAAGCCACAGTATGATTTTGTATGGTGAAGACCGAATCACGCCTGCTAAAAAAGTGGCGATGGCGCTGGCTGAGCTGATTACCACGCGTTATCCAAAAGACACTTTAGACATATTAGTGTTTGGAAATGATGCATGGACGATTGCCATCAAAGATTTGCCGTACTTGAAGGTAGGTCCTTTTCATACGAATACGGTAGCGGGATTGCAATTGGCAATGGATTTACTGCGAAGAAAGCGAAATACCAACAAACAAATTTTTATGATCACGGACGGAAAACCGAGCTGTGTTCGCGAAAAAGATGGTAGTTACTATATGAACAGTAATGGCCTTGACGAATATATTGTCGATAAATGCTATAGTCAGGCACAACAAGCCCGAAAATTACATATTCCCATCACGACGTTCATGATTGCAAATGATCCGTATTTGCAGCAATTTGTCAACAAGTTCACGGAAGCCAATCAAGGAAAAGCCTTTTACACCGGACTGAAAGGACTGGGAGAAATGATCTTCGAAGATTATGAGACCAATCGTAAGAAGAGAATTAAGTAGTATTCAGTGTTCAGTTTTTAGTGCTCAGTCGAGCTGTTGAAAATAGAGTATAAGAATAAAAAAGGCTTAATTAACTTTGCTTCGGCCTTTGTAGTTAGATTCAATAAATTAAGTTTAAAAATTAGAATAAAGACTTCCCGCATTTAGCGGTTAAACATATTAAAAAAATGAAAATAGAAAACATAAATACATTAGGCGAATTAAAAGCTTCAGGATATCAAAGTAAAAGTATAAAAGAAGAATTGCGTACTAATCTTCGTGAGAAAATAAAATCAGGAAAACCAACATTTGATGGTGTTCACGGTTTTGAGAATACGGTGATTCCAGAGTTAGAACGTGCTATATTATCGCGTCATAACATCAATTTATTAGGACTTCGTGGTCAAGCCAAAACGCGTTTAGCCAGAAAAATGGTTGAATTATTGGATGAGTATATTCCGTTTGTGACCGGTTCAGAAATCAATGACGATCCTTTGAAACCGATTTCGCGTTATGCCAAAGATTTAATTGCGATAAACGGAGATGCAACTGCTATTTCATGGCTGCATAGAAGTGATCGCTTCTTTGAAAAATTAGCTACACCAGACGTAACTGTTGCCGATTTAATAGGTGATATTGACCCTATAAAAGCAGCAAATTTAAAACTGTCTTATGCTGATGATCGTGTTATTCATTTTGGGATGATTCCGCGTGCTAACCGTTGCATTTTCGTGATAAATGAATTACCAGATTTACAGGCTAGAATTCAAGTGGCCTTGTTTAATATTTTGCAAGAAGGTGATATTCAAATTAGAGGATTCAAATTGAGAATGCCATTGGATATGCAGTTCGTATTCACTGCAAACCCTGAAGATTATACCAATCGTGGGAATATTGTAACTCCGTTGAAAGATAGAATTGGTTCCCAAATATTGACGCACTATCCTGAAACGGTACAGATTGCCAGAACTATTACAGAACAGGAAGCAAATCTGGATGTTGTTCAGAGCGATATGGTTCACGTTCCCTCTTTGGCCAAAGATTTATTAGAACAAATCAGTTTTGAAGCCAGAGAAAGTGAATATATTGACAATAAAAGTGGGGTAAGTGCCCGTATGAGTATAACCGCTTATGAGAACTTGTTAAGTACGGCAGAACGTCGCGCGCTCAGAGCAGGAGTTGATAAAACGACCTTGCGCTTGTCTGACTTTATGGGGATTATTCCATCGATTACCGGTAAGGTAGAGTTGGTTTATGAAGGAGAGCAGGAGGGAGCAGCTTATGTAGCTCAAAACCTGATTGGTTCAGCAATTCATACTTTTTTCCCAGGATATTTTCCTAAAATTGAAAAATTAGAGAAACCAGATGAAAAAACGGCCTATACAGATTTAATAGAATGGTTTTTTGCCGAAAGCGGTTTTGAATTATTGGACGACGCAACGGACGAGGAGTATCAAAGAATTCTGGGATCAATAGTTCCTCTGGAAATATTAGTTAAGAAATACCAACCCCAATTAGATAGCGAAGACAAATTCTTCATGAAAGAATTTATTTTATGGGCAATGGTAGAATATAAAAAACTGAGCAAAGACAGAATAACGGATGGCTATCAGTTTAAGGATATGTATGGAAGCTATATCAGTAAATTGTAATCTATAATAGAACATTTATTAAATATAAAAATGGATTCAGATTCACTTCTGGATCCTTTTTTTTGTTCTTGCATTTTATTGGATATCAAGTTTAGTTTATAAAAACCTATTGCTATTTCTTTTTAGGCTACCTTGCTCCGTTGGCATCACTTTCGGTCAATGTACTACAATGGAAAATAGCTTTGAAGCTTTAATTACCTCCTATATTGAGAATAAAGTAGGTATATCTGAACATTTTTTAAGCGATGACTTGGCCAATAGCTTAAAGCAAAATTTACTCGCCTTAAATCAACAAAATTTACTAATTGTCGCAGGAACAGGAAATTCAGAAGTGATTACTTATGATAACGCAGTGCGCAGTGATTCTATTTATTGGTTGGATAAAAAGCACAATAATGAATTTGAAAATGCTTTTTTTGAACAAATCGAAGCTTTTATTGCCTACTTAAATGAGAGTTGTTATACTGGAATTACGGGCTATGAATTCCATTATTCTTTGTATGAAAAAGGGGATTTTTACCTCGAGCATTTTGATCAATTTCATAATAACCCTAGTCGGAAATATTCGATGATTAGTTATTTAAATGACAATTGGCAACCGGCTGATGGAGGAGAATTACTAATTCATCAAGAAAATAATAACCAGAAAATTGCGCCTACACAAGGAAAGACTGTTTTCTTTAAAAGTGATGAATTACTTCATGAAGTTTTAGTGACTCAAAATACTAGAATGAGTATTACAGGTTGGCTAAAATGTGATTGATTTTATAATATCTTTTTATACCAAGTATAATAATTGGCACACAGATAAAACAGATTTCGACAGATTGATATTTTAGGATTAAAAAATCTGTACCGTCTTAAATCTGCTGTATCTGCGCTATTATTGTAATTTAGTCTGTTCAGTATACTTTTAAAAGGGTGTTATTTAAGTGTCTGTTTTAAGGAATGGGTTATTAATGAATCGTTTCAAGTTGTAAATACAATCTGTCCGATTCATTTTCTAATTGGTTTATTTGAGTTTTTAGGTTTTGAAGATCATTTTGTAATAAACCCATTTCTTCCATTTTTTCATTTTCAGATCGAAAGAATTTAAATTTTTCGGCATCAATTAAGTCACTTTTTGCCTTTTCTAATTGATTTTTATTGTCAATAAGTAAGGTCTTTATTTCAGTAATGCGACTGTTAATTGAATCTCTTCTTCTAAGGTTATTATTTTCTAATGCTATTCTTTTTCTAATTTCGTCTTGAATCCGCTGCTCATTAAATTCGTTTTGTTCCAGTGTAATTTTTTCGTTACTAAATTCTGTTTGTTTGTTTTTCAAATCTAATTCGCTTCTTTTATTATTTTGAAGGACATTGAGAACAAATACGACTGTAAAAATGGCTAAAAATGATATTGCTAAAAAAAAGTGACTTTTCTTTAATCCTAAAATGGTTGCAGAAGTTTCTTGTTGTTCTATTTCGGGAGTAGCAATAACTTGTTTTATAGGTGGAGGAATTACTTTAAAAAAAGAGTTAAGTTCTTCTATCTCATGGGCATGTTTCCATTCGTCCATTCCTTGGTACCAAACTAAAGTAGCTTTATTTAGGTGTTCGTTTTTTAATTCGTCTAAGGTAAAAGGACCACCATTTTCCTTTCCATTATTGATGTAGTAGGCTCTCATTATTTGCGAATATTTGCTATGCTTTAATAGAGCGTAATATTACAAAAAAAATGCATTTTGTTTGTATTGAAAATGAAAGTTTGTTTTACACAAATTGAACGTTATATTTTTCCATATACTCTAGAAACAAAATTCCCATTAAGGAATGCTGCTGAGTCAATTTGGCTTTGTAGAAGAGCACCTTTGTACTTACCTTCGAGCAGTAATTGTGCGGCTTGCGCCAAAGGGGCTGCGGTAGTAGTTTGAATGGCTCTTAATTGGTGATTCCCTATTTTTTGTGGAAATATGGTTTTGGCTATTTCGCGACGGCGTAAAATTCCTTCGATATCTTTGCCTTCTACGGCGGCATACAATATAATTTGGTCGTCCTCAATATGCGGAATTGCCTCTTGCATTTTTTGTTGAAGCGTTTTAATTGCAGCTTCTGTAGTGCCTCTTTTTTTAATTTGCTTGTCGACCCAAGCATAATGACCGGGATAACGCAGCGTTTTATAATCGAGGCTACACACTTTTCCAGACAAGGCATCGGGTAGATCGGCGGCACCTCCAGAGGTAAGATCTTCTTCATAAGTAATGCCATCAATAATTATGTTAGCTCTTTCTGATAAGGAGGGTAGCGTGGTTTTTACATAATCTCTCAGTACAATGGTATCTTTCAGATATTCGGTTGCCACACCTACAGGACTCCAAGTAAATCCGTAAAAGTGGGGCGCTACGGCATGTTTAGTTAAGGCACCAACTTTAAATTCTAGCGTGTGGACAGAGTTTACCTTGTAGTCATTTCGAAATTGTTGAAATAATTCATGGGCCAGTAAATCGATATATCCTGGGGCTAAGCCCGTTTGCAATAGAAAACCAGTATCAGTATTTTTAGACAAAGCTATAATTTCTTCCGTTTCGGCAACATATTCAGTAAGATTTGCATAGTGAAGGTTGAAATCTTTTGCAAATTGGGCAATTCTAGGGGCTACACTTCCCGGAAGGCAATCGAGAATAATATCTCCCTGTAGAAAGATGTCTTTCATTTCGTCAGTAATTCCTGTTTCGCTAAGATCAAACGCTTTAACGGCACAAGGTTTTGTAGTTCCTTCTTCGACCCAATTGGCTACTTTTTTAGCTTTTAAAAATGTCCTATCTCCAATAAAAAGTGTTGGGGTGACATCACTCCATTCGGCTAAAATTAAACTAACAGCCTCAGCAATACCTCCAGCTCCTGCTATAATAATATTGAAATGTTTTTTCATCTACTAAAGTTAGTGAATTTTATGTAAATGGTTGATATATAATCCATACCAATTACAAATGCAATAAAGTCCAAACTAATCTTTGTCAGTTCGAGCGCAGTCAAGATGCAATAGTGGTTCTCGACTCCTCTCGAACTGACAATTGGACTGTTTTATAAATAGTACAGGTATTATTAAAATAATAATAAACATTTAGCGCGACCAAAATTTGTGGAATTAGTCTTTTTTAAGTTTAAAAATTTGTGTCAATTTGTGAAATTCGCGGCAATTTTTTTTATGGAAAATTAAAAGTGAATGCACTTGGATGTTGTTTTCTAGTAATACATTCTAAAGTCGAGGAGTTTACAAAGTGCATAATGTTTTTGATGTAATTCTTCAACTATTTCAACAAGGTCATCTTGTTCTTCACATAAGCTAAAAAAAGCTTTGTCTAGGTGAATACTACTCAAGGTATGCAGTGACTCTCCATAACCTGAAATGGCACGGGCATTAGTGATGTCTAGAAAGTATTGCGCTTCCTCTGCCGTTAAGTCTAAAATTTTTTTATTCGAAAAATGAACAATTTTCCCTCTTAATTTCCCTTCAAATAACTCGGCAATTTCTTCTAAGCTATAGTAATAATCATGTAAGCAAATATTGTTTTCTTGTCCAGGCATTACCAAATAAATGATGACATAATCTTTGAAATTATGATCATCATAGAGCAAAGCACCTAAGCTTTCTTCTAGTCCTTCAATGGTATCGCAGGTTTTGTAAATACTAGCGATATTATGCTCAAGGGCAAAATTTTCTAAGTTTTTTACCACCTCAGTAGTTGTAATGGTATCTACGTCAGGAACACCTTCGAGGCAGAAGATAAAGGTTTCATTGTCCATGAAAATATGTTTTGTATTCTTAAATTTTAGGCTAAATTAAAATATTTAAAGGGATTCTTTTTAGTTCTTGGTACCGAAATTATTGTTAATTTTTATTTAGAAGGTGTTTTTAATTATTCTGCGTATTTTTTGTGGAAAATAGGATTGGCAATCTCTGCCACATTTGGCATGAATGGAGTTTGTTTAATCCGCAAGGAGCAGTTCGACCGACTGGGCGTGATGGGGATAAATAGATTTTATCCGAGGGTTACATTCTGCCCAGGATAGCAACGAAAAGCACGCAAGGGAAAAGCCCGTATAAAACAAAACCCAAAACAGCAACCGTAGGAAGCTCGTTTTGGGTTTATGTTTTTAAGGGAGATTCCCGCGGACTTGCAGTGAATAGCCTGAAATGGCAGCCTAATGAGTGTTATTGTAAAACTGTTCACTAAGTAAGTTCCGTTTGAATACGACTTAATTAATTAAAAAAACGAAAGTCCTTAGATTGACTAAGGACTTTTGTGTAAAAGGCAATTATTTTTTAGACTCTTCGATAGAAAGTTTTCTAAATTCTTTTAGCATTTTTTCCATTTCTAAAGTTGACTTACGTGCTCTTGCTCCAGCAGCTTTTACTCCTTTTTCAATTAGAGATTCTGTTTCTGCAGTAAATGCTTCAAACTCAGCGTTAATCTTTGCTACTAATTCTTTCATGATTTTTTTTATTATAGTTAAGATCACAAAAATAGAATTTTGCGAAAGATAGCCTAGTAATATTATGTTAAAAATAATTTAAGACTTAATTTATTTGCTAAATCAGTGCCAAAAAGCAATGTTCATTTAATTACAATTAGCTAATTCGGTCGTAAAATGAAGGTTGTTATTTTCTTTGTAATTTAAAGTTGTGTTGAACTTTAAAAACTGTCAACGGCTAAATATTCTTACTTTCCGATGCAGAAGTTAGCAAAAATATTACCTAGCAATTCATCATTTGTAACCTGACCCGTAATCGTTCCAAAATGATACAAGGCTTCCTTGATATCGATAGCCATTAAGTCGCTCGGTAGATTTGTTTCTAGCCCGTATTTTACTTTAGTTATCTCCTCCAATGCTTTCAGCAAGGAGTCATAATGTCTAGTGTTCGTGATAATCGTTTCGTTATTTCTTAATGCTCCAGTATTAACAAAAGACAGCAGCTGGTTTTTTAATTCATCAACACCTATGTTTTGTTTGGCACTTAAGAAAATTAGTTTAATGTTTAAGGTTTCAAGTTCTTGACGAATGCTTGTAATTTCTTGATCTGTTAGTAAATCCAATTTATTGATAACAACGACCAAGGGTTTTAAAGGAAATTGATTCTTTATTTTCTCAATTTCTACGATATATTCAGAACTTTGAACTTTAAACTTCAAACTATCAAATAGATATAATACCACCTGTGACTGTTCTATTTTTTCGAATGTTTTGCGTATTCCGATGCTTTCCACAACATCTTGTGTCTCGCGGATTCCTGCCGTGTCTATAAATCGAAATCCGATTCCGCCAATGACTAGTTCGTCTTCAATGGTGTCGCGGGTTGTTCCGGCAATCTCCGAAACAATGGCGCGTTCTTCGTTTAGTAAAGCATTTAACAGTGTTGATTTTCCCACATTGGGTTCACCCACAATGGCGACCGGAATTCCGTTTTTGATTACGTTTCCTACTGCAAAAGAGTCAATCAACCTCTTTAAAACAAATTCGATTCTATTCAGCAATTCATGGAATTGGGTACGATCTGCAAATTCCACATCCTCCTCAGCAAAGTCGAGTTCGAGTTCGATGAGTGAAGCAAAATTCAACAGTTCTTCCCTTAATTTAGCTATTTCATTAGAGAAACCACCACGCATTTGCTGCATAGCGATTTGGTGTGATGCTTCATTATCAGAAGATATTAAATCTGCAACGGCTTCTGCTTGTGACAAATCAAGTTTGCCGTTTAGGAAAGCACGTAGTGTGAATTCTCCCGGATCAGCCATGCGACAGCCTTTACGCAGTAGTAGTTGTATAATCTGTTGTTGGATATATGTAGAACCATGACAGGATATTTCAATCGTGTTTTCGCCTGTATAAGAGTTGGGTCCTTTAAAAAGTGACACTAATACTTCGTCGAGCGTTTTTTGATCGTCGATAATATGCCCCAGATGGAGGGTATGTGTTTTTTGCTTGGTTAAATCTTTGTTTTTAATGGATTTAAAAACACTATTACCAATAGTAATTGCTTCAGCGCCTGAAATTCGGATGACTGCAATAGCTCCAGCTCCAGAAGGTGTCGCTAAGGCTACTATCGAATCGTTATATAACATAGTTGTATTTTATAAGTTGCAAAGGTACTAAATCTAAGTAAGTATCTATTTATTTAAGCAGCTGCCTTTTTGCAGACTGAAGTAAAGTGTTGTTAAGCTATGTTTCTGATTTTAATTCCGTAACTTTAAAATTGTCTTCGTTGCTATAATTCACTTTAAACTGATAAAATATGAAACGTATTCTATTTCCAACCGATTTTTCTAATGTAGCAACTAATGCTTTTGTTCACGCCTTAGCATTTGCAAAAATAATACAAGGAGAACTTATTGTATTACATTCTTACCCGCTGCTGCCGATTGATGACCAATTTTTTCCAGAGAATTTTAATATGGTTTATGACACAGTAGAGTTAACGGAGTTCGATATGTTTAAAGAGGAAATTCCAAAACTTCGTGTTATTGCAGAAGCTTGTAATTTAGAGAACATAAAGATGTCGCATCGGTTAATGGAAGGCGATTTAATAGCTAATATTAAAAAGATTGTTGATACGGATAAAATTGACTATGTTGTTATGGGAACCTCCGGTGTAACAGATTGGGATGCCGTTTTTGTTGGTTCTAATTCAGGAGATGTTATTATTGGGATAGCGGTTGCTGTTTTATGCATACCCTTAGAAGCTAAACATAAAACCATTAAAACGATTGGGTTTACGACTCGTTATCGAGCCAAAGATAAGATAGCACTTAATGCAGTTTTAAATTTGGCAAAGATTATAAATGCCAATGTGAAATGCCTCTATGTAAAAACTAGTGATTCTGATGTTTCTAAAGAAACTATTGCAGAATGGAAAGTGGAGTTTGAAAAAGAACCTATTGAATTCGTTGTTGTCGAAAGCGATGAAATCAATGAAGTAGTTTTAGACTTTATTACCAATGAAAACGTGGATGTCTTGACCATGTTAATCTATAAAAGAGGTTTTTTTAAAGGATTGTTTCAACCTAGCTATACTAAAAAGTCACATCCAGAATTTCACATCCCAATTTTAGCCATTCACATCGATTAAAGAATAAGGGTTTGCGACGTTCTAAATTAGCTTTGCAAATCGTAACAAATTGTAAATCGATGTAACCTTAAAATTGTAATAATATTAAAATAAGCAATCTGAATTATGCAGAAGTTTATTTGTTAAAATAAATGAAACTGACTGATATTTATCATATTATAATTGTAACTTTAGGTGTAAATTTGATTATTCTACAACTTTAAACCATTTAAAATGAAACGTATATTATTCCCTACCGATTTTTCTGAAGCCGCGACTAATGCATTTGTACATGCTTTAGAATTTGCAAAAATAGTACAGGGTGAATTGGTGTTATTACACGCCTTTGATTTGCCAGTATTCGACAATCAGTTTTTTCCGGAAAATTATATGATTATCTATGAATCAGTAGAATTGTCACAATTCGAAATGTTTAAAGAGGAGATTCCAAAACTTCGTGCGATAGCAGAAGAGCGAAATCTGGGTAAAATTAGAATGACGCATCGCCTTATGGATGGTAATTTGCTGTATAATATAAACAAATCAATCAAGGATGATAAAATAGATTATGTGGTTATGGGGACTGAAGGAGCTTCCGGATGGTCAGAATTTTTTTCTGGGACCAATACGGGTAATGTTTTGGCTGATATCGATGTACCGATGCTATGTGTTCCTATTGATGCTAAATTCAAAAAAACAGAAACCATAGGTTTTACAACACGATTTAGAGCTAAGGATAAAAAAGCGCTTAAAAACACTATAAAATTGGCAAAAATGGCTAATGCAGTTGTAAAATGTCTTTATGTAAAAACTAGCAAATCTGATGTTGATCGAGCAACAATTAAGAATTGGGAGGAGAATTTTGAGAATGAACCTATTGAATTTTTTGTGATTGATAGTGATGAAGTAAAGGAAACTATTTTAGATTTTATTTTATACCAAGAAATTAATGTTTTAACGATGGTGACCTATAAAAGAACGTTTTTTGAAGGCCTATTCCATCCCAGCCTGACTAAGAAATTTGCAAATAATTTTGACGTTCCCATTTTGGCAATTCCTATGGAAGACTAAGTTTACAGTGTTGCTATATTGTTCCTTATTCTAATAGCTTATTTATTGCGGTACACCTATATTTGTATTTCAATTAAATCGAAATATGGATTCATACAGTACTAAGAGTAAAAGCTATTCGCAGGAATTAAGTAAAATAAATAAAAAATACAATACAATCAGTTTACTTAGACTGTTGTCTATTGTTGTTTTTTTAGGGTCTCTTTATTATTACATACAAAACAGCGAAATTATTTTTTTAATTTCAGCTGTTTTCTTTTTTGCTGCCTTTATCATCTTAATGCGAATTCATTCTAAGTTACTTTTCGAAAAAAAGATAAACTCGGCTCTAGTGGGAATCAATGAAAATGAAATCTCTTATTTAGAGAAAAAAGCAATTCCATTTGAAAACGGACAAGAGTTTAATGATTTTCATCATCCCTATGCATATGATCTGGATATTTTTGGTGAGCATTCCCTGTTCCAAAACTTAAATAGAACGGCCACTTTTATAGGAAAGAAGAAGTTAGCCAATCAACTACTCACATTATCCCCCAATGAAGAAATCATTAGGAATCAGACAGCTGTCAAGGAGCTGTCTGAAAAGTTAGACTGGCGCCAGAATTTCTTGGCTTTAGCCATAATAAGCAAGGATTCAAAAGCGAGTTATGAAGGATTAATGAAATGGAGTAAATTTCAGAGTGCATCATTATCTAAAGGGTCAATCGTGCTTTCTTATATTACGCCTTTGTTATTTCTAGGCATTCTTGTTTCGTATATCATTACTAGTGAGGCAATTTTACTATCCTACCTGTCTTATGTGTTTATATTAAATTTGGTAATTATGGGTGCCTTTTTTAAACGAATCCAAATCGAAATTGCTAATGCGGAAGATATCGATAAGGTGATTAGTCAATATGGTTTATTACTTAAAAAAATAGAGGAGGAATCTTTCCATTCTGAGAAGCTGATCGATTTACAACAGAAACTGAAATTTAAAGCAGAAAACGCAAGTCTTCATATCAAAAAATTATCAGAGTTGTTTTCTAATATGGATACGATTGGAAATCTGTTGACGGCTTCTTTATTCAATGGTACCTTCCTTTTTAATCTTCATGTATTAAAAAAATTACTGAATTGGAAAAAAGAGCATGCTACGGCAATGGAAGAATGGTTAGATGTAATCGGCGAATTCGAAATGTTGAATAGCTTGGCTAATTTTGCTTATAATAACACTGATTTTGTTTATCCTACGTTAAACACGGAATTTAAAATCGACTTCTCAGACCTGAGCCACCCTTTACTGAATGCCAAAACTAGAGTAGGGAATGAGGTAGCTTTCCATCCCCAGTCGTTTATGATATTGACTGGATCAAATATGTCAGGTAAAAGTACTTTTCTGCGTAGTTTGGGAATAAACATGGTATTATCAGGCATGGGATCGGTAGTTTGTGCGAAAGAAGCGAATGTACATCCTTTGCCGGTGTTAGTTTCGATGCGTTTGTCGGATTCCTTATCTGACAGTGAATCTTATTTTTTTGCGGAAATAAAGCGCTTAAAACAAATTATGGATGAATTAGAAGGTAATGCTGCTTTTGTATTACTGGATGAAATCCTTAGAGGAACTAATTCTGATGATAAAAGAAACGGAACCATAGAAGTCGTAAAGAAAGTAATTGCTCATAAAGCGATTGGTGCTATTGCAACTCATGATATCGAAGTTTGCTTGACCACAAATGAATATCCGGATATTCTAACCAACAAATGTTTTGAAGTCGAAATTGTAAATGATGAATTACATTTTGATTATAAACTTCGTGACGGTATCTGTAAAAATAAAAGTGCTACGTTCCTAATGAAAAAGATGGGAGTTATTTAAGGGAAGAGGTGAGAGGAGGAAGGTTAGAATTGAGAAGTAAAAAACAGGAAGTAAAAAACTCGAAAAATTCCATTTCGTCTCCCCCTCTTTGGGAGACGGAGGAACAAAAAAAAACCGCATATCCTGGTTAGGAAATAGCGGTTTTTTTAAATATAAAAAATGGTTTGGTTAATAGCGTAATCGTTTCACAATGATAGGTATTATATTTGAATCTTAAAAATTAAATACAACAAAATCAGAATTTATTGTTAACTGTTCAGCATTACTGGCATAACCAGCATCGTTACAGTTTCACCTTCTTCCAGTCCATCAACAGGAGTAAGAATCCCAGCTCTATTAGGTAATGACATTTCAAGCATAATCATATCTGATTGCAGATTAGTCAACATTTCAGTAAGAAAACGAGAGTTGTATCCTATTTGCATATCGTCCCCTTGATAATCACAAGTTAATCTTTCCTCTGCTTTGTTAGAGTAATCAATATCTTCTGCAGAAACATTTAACTCGGCACCTGCAATTTTCAAACGAATTTGGTGCGTTGTTTTATTAGAGAAAATAGCAACACGACGTACTGAACTCAAAAATTGAGAACGGTCAATCATTAATTTATTTGGATTCTCTTTTGGTATAACCGCTTCATAGTTTGGATATTTCCCATCTATTAAACGACACATTAAAATATAATTGTCAAAAGAAAAAGTAGCATTCGAATCGTTGTACTCAATTTTCACTTCAGCATCTGAAGTAGTAAGAATATTTTTTAGAATAGTCAAAGGTTTCTTTGGCATGATAAAATCAGCTACTTGAGACGCTTTTACATCCGTACGTGCATATTTTACTAGTTTGTGTGCGTCAGTTGCTACAAAAGTTAATCCTTCTGGAGAGAACTGAAAAAATACACCAGACATTACTGGACGCAAATCATCATTTCCAGCAGCAAAGATTGTTTTGCTAATAGCTGTTGCCAATACATCAGCAGGAACTAAAGTTACAGAAGGCTCTTCTAGGTTAACAGATTTTGGAAATTCATCACCAGGAGCATACGCTAACGCATATTTACCAGAATTTGAACTGATCTCTATCGTGCTGTTTTCTTCAACAGTAAAAGTTAGAGGTTGCTCTGGGAAAGTTTTAAGGATCTCCAATAGTAATTTTGCTGGTACAGCCACACTTCCTTTACTCGTGGAATCAATAGCTAAATTAGCAGACATGGTAGTCTCTAAATCACTTGCCGAAACCGTTAATTCGTTATTGTCTAATTCAAATAGGAAGTTGTCCAAAATGGGCAAAGTATTGCTACTATTGATAACATTACCTAAAACTTGTAATTGTTTTAATAAGTACGAACTCGATACTATAAATTTCATCTGTTTTATTTTATTTTTTTTGGTATCTATTTTAGTTTGATTTTTAAAATACAATACATTTTACAAATATATCGTAAACTATGCTAGTATTGAAACTTTTTTATTAACATCTATTGACCGTATTTCCTTTTTCGGAGGTAGGTAAATAAAGCGCCAAATAACACTAAGATTAGGAGTGGCAGCCCGATAGTTATGACTTGCGTCTTAGTGTAGTTTTCAAAAACTTTTTCTTTGTCCAATAAAGGCAAATCTAAATCCTTGCTTCGAATGTTAATAAGTCCAGTATCATCTAATAGATAATTGACACAATTCAGCAGGAAATCTTTATTGTCGTACAAATTTCCGGAACGTTGATCATAACCTAGTTCTACAGGTTGATAGTTTTTATCCAATTGGTTTTTTATTATATCTCCATCAGAAATTACAATCATTTTATTCTTCTTTCCTGCAGCTTCAAATGTGGCTTGTTCAAAAGGTAAAACTCTATTTTCAAACATAGAATGGAAGGATCCTTCGAGTAATACAGCAAGCGGGATATTTCCGGTTTTTATATAATGATTCGGGCTAGTTTCTTCAGCAACAATATCCAAATTTACTTCTACTGGAGCACCTATTTTTTTTGAATAACGAGACGATTGTAGCAGTACTGTTTTCTTAATTCCGTTTTTCAGAGTGTCGATAGGATTTGCAAAATCAAATTTAATTCCACCTAAATTTTTCACGATCGGATGAGCACTTTCTGGATAGACTAATGGAGCAAATTTCCAATTAAATTCTTGAAATTGTGTTGCGCTTCCCTGTTCTCCCGTAGCCAGTTTTATAGGACTTCCTTGTTCGTCTTTAACAATGTCTGGGTTAATACGAAAACCATATTTAAAGAACATATCGTTTAAATTCAAATCCCTCGGAAAAGCTAATGTCGCCCCTGTTTCATTGTAAAGACTGTCCATCTCCACATTTACCTGATCAACAAGCCACAGTGTCTTTCCTCCGTTAATGATAAACTGATCTAAGACCTGTTTTTCGGCATCAGAGAACGTTTCGGTAGGTTTAGCGATAATAGCTAAATCGTATTTTTCTAAGGCGTTTAGGCTGCCTGTAGGGTCTTTTGCAACCGAATCTAACGTAAAAGGGCCTATGTGATAACTTTCTCTTATTTGTAACAAGAATTTAGCCATTAATACATCCTGAAGCTCACCGTTACCTTTTATTACGGCAACCGTTTTTTGTTTGGCTGTTGTGATTTTGTGTAAGGCATCCGAAATTGAATATTCAAGATGCTGCACTGAGCCAATGACCATTTCGGTAGTCGAAGCGCCCATTCTATTTTTTAACAACGGAATATTAACTTCTTTGTTTTGGTAAACTGCGATAGCCCATGGAAATACCATAGCTTGTGATTGTTTCCCTTTGTCATCAACTGTTATATTTATAGGCGTCAACCCCTTTCGATACAACTCTTTGATATTATCCATACTGGTATCTTCGTTTTCCAATGGATCGATGAATTCGAAAACTATATTTTTATTATATGCTTGAAATTCCTCCAGTAGCTGCTGCGTTTCTTGTTGCAACCTTTTGAACTCAGAAGGCAAATCCCCTTGCAGGTATATTTTGATGTACAGCGGTTCTTTTACTTCTTCGATTATATTCAAAGAAGTGGTAGAAAGTGTGTACCTTTTATCCTTTGTTAAATCAAAACGATGAAAAAACCGATTCCCAATACTATTTACAAACAGCAAAATTACGATTGTAATCAATACTGACTTCAGGTTGCTTTTTTTAATTGGTACCATTACAATTTAAAAGATTTAAGTTTATAAACAGTAAACGAAAGAAATAATACCGTTACACTCACAAAATAGAGTACATCTCTAGTATCTATCACGCCACGCCCCATACTTTTAAAGTGGTCTTGCATTCCAAAAGCAGAAATAAATGTCGAAAAAGACGGTGTTAATGATGCGAGGCCTTCGAAACCAAAATAGAAAAAGAAACATAAAAACACAGCAACTATAAAAGCTACGATTTGATTATCGGACAGGGTAGAAGTGAAAACGCCAATGGAAGAATAGGCACTAATCAAGAATAACAGCCCAACATAAGAACCGATGGTGCTTCCCATGTCAAGATTTCCCTCTGGCATTCCCAGACTGGAGATTACTTCGACATAAATGAAAGTTGGAATAATAGCCATTACAATCAGTAGTACTGCGCCAAGAAATTTTCCGTTCACAATTTGCCACAAACTCAACGGTTTTGTTAAAAGCAATTCAAGAGTTCCTTGCTTTTTCTCATCGGAAAAACTGCGCATGGTTACGGCAGGAATCAGGAAAATCAAAATCCATGGCGCTAAAGTGAAAAACGGGGCCATATCGGCAAATCCGGTATTTAGAATATTGTAGTCTCCTTCGAAAACCCAAAGAAATAATCCGTTGAGAATAAGGAATAAAGCGATAACCAAGTAACCTATGGGCGAACCAAAAAAAGATTTAATTTCTCGTAATAATATGGCTTTCATTAATTTTTTATTTAAAAAGTTTAAGGTTTAAAGTGGCCTAAATTGAGACTAAAAAACGTTAAACTAAAGAAGCTAATTTATCCACACTCCAAGCCTCAGCTTTAGCATTGAATAATTTTTTGGTAAAACTCCATACTTCATTAAAAAACTCAGAATTTCTGTAATTTTCCAAGTCTTCTTCGGTTTCCCAATAGCTATACGTAAAAAATATACTTTTGTTGTCTTTGTCCTGATATAACTCCAATAAACGATTTCCAGGAGCACTACGAATACGTTTCTTAATCGATTCGAAATTTTCTAGAAATGCAGGTATGTTTTCTTCGTGAAAACTCAATTTTACTATTCGTACAAACATGTGATTTATATTTAACGATTGATGATTTTAGATTTTTCTATTTATGATAATCTTCTAATTCTTAAATTGGATTGAAACCACATCTCTATAATTTAATCCCAACAAGCTATTTGCTGAGCCAACTTTGGAGGGGTTGCTCCTAAAAATGGCAATTTCGAGGAAACCAGCTTCATTAAAAATCGCCAATTTTTCTCCTTCATAATTCTTAATCGGATATTTATCAGAACTGGCTATTGCGGAATAATTTGGCAAAATGGTTTTTATATTTTTAGTTTTCATAATAATCTCATAAGGCCTGCCTTTGGCAACTTCTACGAACTGTCTTTTGCTAATGTTGGTCACGACGTTACCAAAATGATCTATATAGATAACATGTCCTTTCAATATGTTATTGTCATCGGAAATAGCAGCTTTTAATTCGGTTATCTGCTTGATACTATTGATTTCTTTCCCAATAACATTCAATAATCCGCCTTTGGCGATATGACAGGCGACCATAACAAAAACATCCATGCCGGTTGCTTCACTAGACAGTCGATCGTGAATGTTGATGGCAACCATTTTTTGCGGAACAATTTTTTGCGAAAGCATGCTGAGAATGCCATTATCGGCAGCAATAAAATAAGAATCGTTCCATTGCATTACAATATGTTGGTTCTCTTTATTCAATTCCATATCCACTCCTATCAAGTGAACGGTACCTTTTGGGAAACTCGAATAGGCTGCGCTAATAATGTAACTTGCTTCAACTGTGTTGAATGGGTCAATGTGATGCGAGATGTCTATAATGGAAGCTTCAGAATACTCAGATAATATTTTCCCTTTCAACGCACCTACAAAGTGGTCTTTCAAGCCGTAATCGGTAGTAAGGGTAATTATTGACATATATTTTTTATAAATATTGGTGGATTCTAAAACTAATTTTCATTAAATTTGAGAAATGCAAATCTAATAATAGTAAATTCAAAAAAGCAAAAAACGAAAAACAAATTCCAAATAATAAGACAAATAATACTGAGGTTTAAAACTAAAACGGATTAGATTCATTAATTGATTAATTTTAATATAAAACTACAACTTTTGAACGAAAGAATAATCGAGCTCATAGACATCGCTCCAAAAGAATTTTGGGGCGCTCAAGACACTCATCTTGAAACTATTAAAAAATATTACCCAAAGCTTAAGATTGTTGCTCGTGGAACTACTTTAAAGGCATTTGGAGAAAAAGAAATCTTAGACGAGTTCGAAAGACGTTTTCAAAGGTTAATGCTTCATTTTACCCGTTACAATAACATAGATAATAATGTAATTGAACGTGTGATTTTAGGCGAGAACCAAGACGATAGAAGAACCTTAGTTAATGATAAAATTCTGGTACACGGTGTAGGCGGTAAAATCATTAAAGCGATGACACCCAATCAGCAATTACTGGTTGACGCTATAAATAAAAACGATATGGTTTTTGCCGTAGGTCCAGCTGGAACCGGGAAAACGTATACCGGCGTCGCGATGGCTGTAAAAGCACTGAAAGAAAAACAGGTAAAACGTATTATTCTTACTCGACCAGCTGTAGAAGCAGGGGAAAATCTGGGGTTTCTTCCTGGAGACATGAAAGAAAAACTGGATCCCTATATGCAGCCTTTGTACGATGCTTTGCGTGACATGATACCAAATGAGAAACTAGAAGATTATATTTTGAAAGGGATTATACAAATTGCTCCTCTAGCTTTTATGCGGGGACGAACGCTGGATCATGCTTTTGTGATTTTGGACGAGGCGCAAAATACAACACATTCCCAAATGAAAATGTTCCTAACCCGTATGGGGAAAAGTGCGAAATTTATGGTAACTGGAGATCCAGGACAAGTTGATTTGCCGCGAAGAACTATTTCAGGTCTTAAAGAGGCATTGTTGGTTTTAAAAGATATTGAAGGAATTGGAATCGTGTATTTGGATGATAAAGACATTGTAAGACACCGATTAGTGAAAAAAGTATTAGATGCTTATAAATATACAGAGAATCCAGACTAAAAATAAAAACTGTATTTTTGACAAGTAGTGAAATCAGTACTATTTACGACCCCGTATGGGGTCGTACTTTTTAAATGAAAATTTTTTTTTTGTTGAAACAAGTTCAAAAAGCAGCAGTTTGTTTGTATTACAATAATAATAGAATAAAAATATAAATGTTGAAGAACGTACTTATAACCGGAGCTTCCGGAGGTATTGGGAAAGATATAGCATTACATTTTGCTAAAAATGGATGGAATGTTATAGCTACTATGATTCATCTAGATCATGGTAAAGAGCTGCAAGGAGTAGAAAACATCAGCTGTTATTTGCTTGATGTGACTTCAACCGAAAGTATAGCCCTTGCTAAGAAAAAAATAATTGAAGATTTTAAAACAGTCGACGTTGTAATAAATAATGCCGGAGTGGGCTACCGTAGTTTTGTGGAATTAGCTGAGGATACTGAAATCGATACTATTGTTGATGTAAACTGGCTTGGAGTGGTAAAAGTATGCAGGGCATTTATTCCTGAATTTAGAGCGCAACAGAAGGGACACTTTATAAATATAACCTCCATTGCGGGTTTAGTTAACTTACCCTTAGGTAGTTTTTACCATTCGACGAAACATGCCGTTGAGAGTTTTTCTGAATGTATGGCTTATGAATTAATTGATTTTAATATCAGTGTTTCTACAGTTCAATTTGGAAACACACCCTCTAATTTTCAAAAAAATGTAGTTAAATCTTGTCGATCGACTTTACCTTCGTATAATAATTTAATGGAAAAAATAAGTCTGATATTGGAAAATAAAACCAAGAAAAATACGGACTTAAAACCGCAAATTATTCGGGAGATTTTAAAGATAGCTGAAAACCCGCCTAAAAACTTCAAGAGGTATACGATTGGTTTTGACGCCAATAGTCTAAGTTTCCTTAGATCTGGAATTGGTTATCGTTTATTCGGTAGGATAATCAGACAATCTGTTTTTAAATAAACAACAGCTGTTTTGCCAAATTAAAGAGCTTGATCCTTCAAAAAAATATTTTTGAGAACCAGCTTTACTTTTTTCTTATATAAATAAGGAATAATATAGATGTTGAAGATACTGGAAATCGAAGCGGCGATTAACCAAGATTGAGTCCATAGTAAAATGAAATCAATACTATTTTTGGTATTTGTATTAATTGATGTCAGTGTGAATGTGATAAAACAAGTTACGATGACGCTATTAAGAATTGTTTTGCGCATTTGGATTATTTTCAAAAATGGAATTCCAATCATTGAATTCAAGATCAGCCAAATTAGATTCATTTAAACTCTCAATAAACAGTAGGTAAGCTTTATTGAATAATGATTTTAATTTGCAATTATGGGATTTGAAAATACAGGGTTTAGCATCACAATTAACAATAGGGGAATCATCCTGTTCTAATAAATGGATTAAATCTCCCAAAGGAATCTGTTTCGCTGTTTCGGAAATTGATATACCACCGTTTTTCCCTCTTTTTGTTAGTACCAATTGATTTGCCGCTAAAAATTGAACCACTTTAACGAGATGGTTTCGTGAGATTTTGAAAGCATTAGCTAAATCATCCAAAGAACTTTGAGGGCTGTCTTTTTTTTGATTTAAATACATCAAAACACGCATACTAAAATCGGTAAAGTGGTTTAATTTCATAATTTTTTTTTAATTTAAAGCTAATAATTGGGGTCCGAACTCTTCGTAAAAGATAGCATCTTTTGTAACGCCAAGTTCAATTAAAGATTGATATTGTTTCTTGATAAACAATTCAGGTCCGCAAATATAATATTTTGCATCATTAATAATTATTTCTTCTTTGTATTGATGCAGTTCTGCTCTTCCTTCGATAGCATTAGTTTCATATTCGGGTAGTGTTTCATAAAAAACGAATGAAGTTAGCCAATTTTCCTTGCTGTTCAAATCTTCGATTGCATCTTTAAATGCGTGTACATTTTCATTACGACAGCTATGAATCCAAATCGTTTTATTTTTTTGAAGCGAATGACTATTGGCCTCAACCATACTCATCAAAGGAGTTACTCCAACACCTCCACTGATTAATACTAATGGATTTACAGATTCGGGATCAGCATAGAAAACTCCCGCAGGAGCAGTAACATCAATAGTTTCTCCGACTTTTTTAGTATGTAGCACATTCGAAACAAAACCATCAGGAGTGGTACGTCCTTTTTCGCTTTTAACTGATATACGGTAATACTCTTCATGAAAACTGCTAGATAAGCTATATTGTCTAGGTTGTTCATGTCCTAATTCAGGTATAAATGTTTTAACAGAAATATATTGTCCTGGGAAAAAAGTCGCAATTGCATTGCCATCTTTAGGTTTTAGATAGAAAGATTTAATTTCATCACTTTCTGTTACTATTTTATCGATTACAAACGTTCTCCAGCCAACCCAACCGCCTTTAAGATCTGCTGTTTTTTGATACATTTCGGCTTCAATAGAAATCATTATTTGAGCCAATTCTGTATAGGCGCAGGTCCATGCATCCACTAATTCATCAGTAGCTAATTCTCCTAAAACTTCTTTTATAGATTCGATTAAGTTATGTCCCACAATATCGTATTGCTCAGGAAGTATGTGTAAGCTAACATGTTTATTCCCTATGGACTTCAAAACATTTATTAAAACTGTTGGGTCGTCAATATTTTCGGCATAAGCCAATACAGCTCCAGTTAATGCATTTTGTTGTTTTCCATTGGCTTGGTTAGCCATATTAAATATGTTCTTTAGTTCAGGATTGTTTGCTAACATTCTTTGATAAAAATAAGTCACCAAGGCATTACCACTTGATTTTAAAATGGGTACGGTGGCTTTGACTAATTCTTTTTGTGCAGTATTCATGATTTTTGTATTTAAATTTTTCACAAAGGTAGTGTTAAATACTTATTGTTGTATTTAAAATGCAACAATAAATATTTAAGAATAATTTGGATTTTATAAGTCATTTAAAATACAGATAGTTAGGCTATTTTACGGTGTAAGTGCTGGACTACATTTAAATGTAAAGAAGTTGTTAAGTATTGTTTTGTTATTGGAAGTCTCTTTAAAATTCGATATTTTTGAAAAGATTACAAATGAATATGAAAATTAAAATGTTACAAGAGAAAATAAAAGTAGTAATAAGTGATTTAGATGGAACGCTATTAAATCAAGAACACCGAATATCAGAATATACCAAAGCAGTTTTTGGAGAACTGCACAATCAAGGATACCTAATTATTGTGGCTACAGGCCGTCATCATCTTGATGCTTTGCCTATTGTTAAAGGCTTAGGGTGTCCGGTCTATTTAGTAACATCAAATGGAGCTAGAATTCACTCGCCAGAAAATGAACTTCTTTTTTCTCATAATATTAGTAGCGAGGCAATAAAATCAGTTTTATCACTGGGAATAGATGAAGAATTTACCACAGTAGTATTTAAGGAGGATGTTTGGTTGACTAATAAACATAATGAGGCTTTAAACAGTTTTCAGACGGAATTGACTTATTTGCCTGAGCTTGTGAATTTTGATATGGTAAAAGACTTGAGTGCCATAAAAATGTTTTTTACTCATGAGCGTCATTCGAGATTAATGGAGCTAAGAGATAAAATAGTAGAAAAGCATTCAGATGTTTTTAGTCACGCCTTTAGTTTACCGCTTTGTTTGGAGTTTATGGACAAGACGGTCGATAAAAGTGTGGCTATTGCCAAGATTCTAGAAATAGAAAATCTAAGTTTTCATGAGACTATTTCTTTTGGTGATGGATACAACGATGAAAATATGTTAAATGCTACAGCCAAAGGATTACTGATGGGAAATGCTCCTGATAGTTTAAAGAACAAGCTTTCTCACCTTGAAGTAATAGCAACTAATTACGACAATGGCGTAGCTGCTTATTTATCTGAAAAACTGTTGAAGCAAACTATATTGAGTATTTAAGGATTCTAAAGTCACGATATTTTTTTAAATACGATTCAAATTGTATTTTTGTGTGAAACAAACCGTACAAAAATGATCAGAACTATTTTTATCGTAGCATTTATATTTTTCTCCTTTACTTCCCAAAGTCAAGTTCTTCAGCTTGAAGACATCATGAAAGGAGATACTTTCATTGGAGAGCAGCCTTTTTATGGTAGATGGTCTTTAGATAGCAAAAAAGTATATTTTGAATGGAATCCTAATAATGAGTTGGGAGCCAGTACTTATTCTTGGGAAAAAGGAATGACAAAACCTTTATTAGTTGCTGCGCCAGAAGCTGCGTTCTCTAAATTAGATTTTAAAGGTAAACCGAATGCAGATATCGTATATTATATTAATAAAGGGGCTTTGTTTTCGTATTCTATCCCGAATAAAACTAAGAAAAAATTATTACAACAATCTAATTCAATTTCTAATTTACAATTAGGAAAGGATGATGGAGTTTTGTTTTTTGTGCAAAATGAAAACATCCTTAAATTTGATACGAAACAAGGGACACTTGTTCAAGTCACTAATTTTAAACAAGGAAAAGAAAAGGAAAAAGAAGAGGAGAAAGACAGTTTTTTAAATACCCAGCAAAAAGAATTGTTTCAATTTATTCGTGATCAAGAAGCGAAGAAAAAATGGAATAAAGCAAAAGCTGATGAAAATAAATCGGACTTTCCTAAAACATATTATTACGGAAAGAGTTCTTTTGAAAGTCTGAAGATGGCTCCAAAAGGGAATTACGCCACTTTTAGATTAGTAGATGCTGCTGAGAGTAAAAGCGAAATAATGGAAAATTTCATTACAAAAGACGGTTACAATCAATCCGTAGATACAAAGAGAAAAGTATCGGTAGCAAATTTAAATAAATCAAAATTCGGAATTTATTCGGTGGCTAAAGATTCAGTTTGTTTTGTCAATTTTTCTTCATTAAGTCATATTCAAGACAAACCTACCTACTACAACGAATACGAGAATTTAAAAAATAAAGAAAAGGAAGATAAGTTGCTTTTTGTTGATGAACCTACTTATAGTGAAGATGGCGTTTATGCCATTACAGAGATTAGAAGTCTGGACAATAAAGACCGATGGATTATACAATTAAATTTAGATAATGCTACTTTTAAAGAAATCGATTATCAGCACGATGAAGCTTGGATTGGCGGACCAGGTATTCCACCTTATGCTAATAGTTCAGGAGTTTTAGAATTTTTGGGCGATAATGAAACAATTTATTTTCAGTCGGAAGTATCAGGATATTCACATTTGTACAGTTATAATTTAAAGTCAAATAAGAAAATCCAACTCACAAAGGGAAATTGGGAAGTAAGAGAAGTGACACTTTCGAAGGATAAGAAGGCTTTTTATTTAACTACAAATACTACACATCCAGGAAATCGAGGGTTTTATAAGTTGGGAGTTTCTGGCGGGGAACTTCAACCAATTCTGACTAAAGATGGAGCGCATGAGGTAATTCTTTCTCCTGATGGAAGTACTTTGCTTGTTCGTTATTCATATAAAAATAAACCTTGGGAATTTTATACAGCGGTAAACAAAAAAGAGGCTGTTTTAAATCCGATAACACATTCAACCTCTAAAGAATTTGAATCTTATTCTTGGCGAGCTCCTGAAGTAATCACTTTCACAGCACAAGATGGTATTAATGTAAATGCAAGACTATACAAACCTGAATCAAGCAATACAAATAAAGCAGCTATTGTCTTTGTTCATGGTGCTGGTTATTTGCAAAACGCCCATAATTATTGGAGTAGTTATCATAGAGAATATATGTTTCATAATTTATTGACTGACTTAGGTTACACCGTTCTGGATATCGATTACAGAGGCAGCGATGGTTATGGACGAGATTTCAGAACAGGTATTTACCGATTTATGGGCGGTAATGATTTGTTAGACCAAATTGATGGAAAAAAGTACTTGGTAGAAAAATTAGGAATTAATCCTGAAAAAGTAGGGATGTATGGTGGATCATATGGTGGCTTCATTACCCTAATGGCAATGTTGACAAAACCTACTGAGTTCAAGTCCGGAGCAGCATTACGCTCAGTAACAGACTGGGCACATTATAATCATGGATATACTGGTAATATTCTTAATTTCTCGGAAACTGATCCTGATGCTTACAAAAAAAGTTCTCCAATTTATTTTGCTGATAATTTACAAGGAAACTTGTTGATGCTTCATGGAATGGTGGATAATAATGTGGAGTACAAAGACGTGGTGCGTTTGTCACAACGTTTTATAGAACTCGGAAAGAAAAACTGGAGCCTGTCCTCATTTCCTGTTGAAGCCCATGGCTTTAAAGAAACCTATTCATGGGTTGATGAGTATAGCCGAATATTGAATTTATTTAATACTACGCTTCTTGAAAAATAGTACGTTCTATTACCTTAATAATGTTTCAACAATTTTGTGTATCTCTGTGAAACAACCTATTTTTGCAAAACAACAACGCAACACTAATCATAATGAGTAATACAATTACAACTACCAATTTTAATTTTCCAAATCAAAAATCGGTTTATCGCGGTAAAGTAAGGGAAGTGTATAATATCAATGACGATCTTTTAGTGATGGTAGCGACAGAT
>TARA_R110002110_G_scaffold195770_1_pt1 | contig 105500 bp, 75 predicted proteins | sample TARA_R110002110 | Tara Oceans TARA_R110002110 (sample SAMEA4397330) | marine metagenome | biome: Polar Biome; feature: [SRF] surface water layer (ENVO:00010504); material: water (ENVO:00002006), including particulate matter (ENVO:01000060) such as... | depth 5 m | reverse complement strand
TTCGAAGCCTTTAATTAAAAGGCGGGGTCCATCCCATTACCCATTAACTATCATTGCCAGAGAACTATCAGGACATCCATAACTATGAAACTATGAGGACACTCTTAATTAGTTCTGATAAGTTTTAAAGCTATTCCTGGTAGGTATTAAACTCGAGAAGACTATGTTTCGGATATTCAAATAACATTTACAAATTTGTGAATGTTTGCCGTGTGTTAGGAGATTGCCTATAATGACTGATGCTTTGATATATGACTTAAAAAATTAAATATATTTCAGTTTACTGACAATTAAAATACAAAATTAAGGCGATGAATTAGGTTTATGGATTGGATTACAGTTAGCTCGTTTACGGTTTATTTATCTCTGGTTGTTGCGGTGGCTTTATATGCATATCGTTTAACGAAGAACCTGGGCGACTTTGTTTTAGGTGGTCGCCAGCTAGGGGGCCCTGTTGCTGCATTAAGTGCAGGTGCGTCTGATATGAGTGCTTGGTTGTTGTTAGGCTTGCCAGGGGCCGTATTTACTTTAGGTTTGAATCAAATTTGGTTACCTGTAGGCCTTATTTTGGGAGCCTATGGGAGCTGGCGTTATATTGCAAGACCGCTTCGCGTATATTCAGAGTTAGCCAATGACTCACTAACCTTGCCAACATTTTTAAGTAACAGATTTTTTGATGACAGTGGCGTTATTCGTTCTATTCTTGCTGTTGTGACCTTATTCTTTTTTGCTTTTTATACTGCCTCAGGTTTAATTGGCGGAGCAATGCTTTTGCAGCGGTTCAATATTCCTTACACCGAAGCGCTCTTAATTGGTACGGCTATTATCGTATCTTACACTTTCATTGGTGGTTTTTTAGCTGTGAGCTGGACAGATTTCTTTCAAGGCAGCTTCATGTTTATTTGCTTATTAGTAGTGCCATTTATTGCTGTAGGTGAAATGAATGGTTGGTCGTTTACCTTTGAAACAATTCAAAATTTAAATCCAGATAAATTTAATCCATTGCATAATTTTAATGTTTTATTATTTGTTAACCTTATAGCTTGGGGATTAGGTTATTTGGGGCAGCCACATATTTTAGTACGATTCATGGCAGTGAGAACATTAAAAGATATCGCTATTGCACGTCGAATTTGTGTAGGCTGGATGAGCCTCTCAATGTTAGGTGCGGTCATGATTGGTTTTGTGGCAATTGCTTACTTTTATCAGCAAGATATACATCCTGAATCTATATTTATTATGTTTTCTCAATCGTTGTTCCCATCGTGGCTAGCAGGCATATTGTTTGCTGCTATTTTGTCTTCGATTATGTGTGCAATTGACTCACAGATGTTGGCCTCAAGTAGTGCTATCACTGAAGATATTTATCATAAATGGATAAACCCAAGTGCATCTCCACAAAAGCTCATGTGGGTTGGTAGGATAGCTATTATTATGATAGCCATCGTTGCTGTATTTTTGGCTCGCGATCCAGAGAGCCGAGTGATACATTTAGTAGGGTTTGCTTGGGCGGGTTTAGGTAGCGCTTTTGGACCCGTTGTTGTCGGCTCCTTGTTTTGGCGCAGAATGACACGCAAAGGTGCAATATGGGGCGTCATATTAGGTGCGAGTACAGCATTGTTATGGCATATTGGATCAGGGCTTGGTGGTGTGTTTCAGTTATATGGCATCATCCCAGGATTTTTCTTTGCTTCTTTAGGGATATTTATTGGGAGCCTCTTAGACGTAAAACCATCACAACGTATTGTAGAACAATTTGACAGTGCTTGGGCGTTGATCAAATCTTCGGACGAAATCCAGATTTAATAAAGGCGAAAATAATGAATATTGAATTTGAAGCATTGGCACATAACCAGAATTATAACGTCCTTGCTCAAACCTACAGGCAAGATGAAGAAGCTTTTGTTAAGCAACTGATGGCAAGTAATTCTATTGCTGCGGAGGCGCAAAAACAAATTCAAGATAATGCTCAGAAATTAATGCAATCCTTGCGGGATCAACGTACACAAACCGGCGGGATAGATGCTTTTATGTTTCAATATGATCTTTCCAGTGAAGAAGGGATTGCACTGATGTGCATGGCAGAAGCTTTATTGCGTATACCCGACAAAGGGAATATTGACAAACTCATTCGTGATAAGTTAGTTGCGGCTGATTGGAAAGCACATTTAGGCAAAAGTCATTCTTTATTTGTTAATGCTGCAACATGGGCTTTAATGTTGACTGGTAAAATTGTGGACCATTCTGGAGACAGCTATAAAAAGCATAGCCGTGGCTTAAGTAGTGCTTTAATGAAGCTCACCGCCAAAGGGGGGGAACCTATTATTCGCCAAGCGGTTAGCCATGCGATGAAAATTTTAGGTAAACAGTTTGTCATGGGTCGGACCATGAAAGAAGCATTGAAACGCGCCAAAGAAAAAGAAAAAATGGGCTATACCTATTCTTATGACATGCTAGGTGAGGCCGCTTATACTGATGCAGATGCGCAAAAATATTTAGAGGCATATAGCAAAGCGATTGAAGCAATAGGACTTAATAATAATCATAAAGATTATGTGCAGGGTGCGGGCATTTCGATTAAATTATCTGCTTTGCATCCACGCTATGAGCTCATGAAAAAAGGTAGGCTGGATACGGAACTATTTGAACGGGTTAAAATTTTAATTGAATTAGCGAAAAAACATAATATTGGTTTAACGATTGATGCTGAAGAGGCTGATAAATTAGTTCTCTCGTTAGAAGTGCTGGAACAAATATTAAGTTCAGGTATTGCAAAAGGGTGGGATGGTTTAGGCTTAGCAGTGCAAGCTTACCAAAAGCGTGCTTTGGCAACGATTGATTGCTTAAAAAATTTCAGCAAACAATATCAGCAAAAACTTAGTATACGTTTGGTCAAAGGCGCATATTGGGATACTGAAATTAAACTCGCCCAGGAACAAGGGCTAAGTGATTATCCTGTATTTACCCGAAAAGCCAGTACAGATTTAAACTACATTGCGTGTGCACAAAAGCTTTGTGAATATAAAGAACATTTTTATTTACAGTTTGCGACGCATAATGCCTTAAGTTTTTGCACCATTCAGCATTTATGCCAGACACATCAAGTGACTGAATATGAGTTTCAATGTTTACATGGTATGGGCGATGCTATGTACAACACAATGGTGCAATCAGGAACAGCTTGCAGGATTTATGCCCCAGTAGGTAGCCATGAAGATTTGCTACCCTACTTAGTACGTCGTCTGTTAGAAAATGGCGCTAATACATCTTTTGTTAATCGTATTGCAAACGATAATATGCCTCTAGAACGTATGACTCAAAGTCCATTGGAAAAATTATCAGGTTTCCCAAGTCTGCGGCATACTAAAATTCCTTTGCCTAAAGATCTATTCGGTGCACAGCGTTTGAACTCTAAAGGGATTGATTTGTCGCACCCTAATGTCTTTATGCCTGTTTTACAGCAGATTAGTAAATTTTCGCAAAGCTATGCCTCCAAGCCTACGATTCAGCTACAAATTACGCCAGAAAGTATTAAGCAGTACTCACCTGTGAACAGCGCTCAATGTTTGGGCGAAAGAATAGATGCGAATGAAGCAGAAATTGTGAAAGCCATAGAGGTTGCCGATAAAGCATTTGACACCTGGTGTTTTGAGTCGGGTGAGCATCGGGCGGCCTTACTAAAAAAAGCGGCTGATTTGCTAGAGTCACAAAAAATAGAGCTATACCGCTTATTGATGCTAGAAGGTGGCAAAATCCTTGAAGATGCTGTGGGCGAATTAAGAGAAGCGATTGATTTTTGTCGATATTATGCGGTTGAAGGGCTCAAAAATAGCCAAGATAAAATTTTAACCGGCCCAACAGGTGAAGAAAATAAAATAGGCTTGCATGGTCGTGGTGTGATTGCCTGCATTAGTCCATGGAATTTTCCCTTGGCGATATTTCTAGGACAAGTAACAGCGGCATTGGCGAGTGGAAACACGGTCATTGCAAAGCCTGCATCACAAACAACTTTAATTGCTCAACGTGCTATTGATATTCTACACGATGCAGGTTTTCCAAAAGAAGTGGTTCAGTTATTACCTGCGAAAGGGAGTTTAGTTGGAAGGCATTTATTAACGGATCCACGCATCAAGGCTGTGCTATTTACAGGCTCCACAGAAACGGCCTGCCAAATTAACCAAATTTTGGCTAGTCGTGATGGGGCTATTGTACCCTTGATTGCTGAAACCGGTGGACAAAATGCGATGATAGTAGATTCTTCTGCTTTGCCGGAACAAGTCGTGGACGATGTCATTATTTCAAGTTTTAAAAGTGCGGGGCAACGTTGCTCTGCTTTGAGAATTTTGTTTTTACAAGATGAGGTTGCCGATAAAATTATCACCATGTTGAAAGGCGCAATGGCTGAGCTTGAAATAGGTGACCCCCTACGTTTTGCCACAGATATTGGTCCTGTGATTGATGCTGCTGCGAAAGATGAATTGTCTACTCATATAGCTCGAATGGATAAAGAGGCTAAAAAGATATTCCAAGTTTCTTTATCTGAGAATATAAATAAAGGCCATTTTTTTGGGCCTTGTGCATATGAGATAGATAATATACAAATCTTAAAAGAGGAAGTTTTTGGTCCAGTTCTGCATGTCATTCGATTTAAAGGCAATAAATTAGATCAAGTTATAGACGATATTAACAACACGGGTTACGGCTTGACTTTGGGTATTCATAGCCGCATTGATGAAACCATCGATTATATTATTCAGCGCGCTCGATGTGGGAATATTTATGTCAATCGTAATATGATTGGTGCTGTCGTTGGGGTGCAGCCTTTCGGTGGTGAAGGTCTTTCGGGCACTGGCCCAAAAGCCGGCGGCCCGAATTACTTATTGCGCTTAAGCACAGAACGCACTGTCTCAATTAATACAACCGCTTCTGGTGGTAATGCGACATTGATGTCTATTGCCGAAGTGGTAGTATAGTTTTTAACTAGCTAAGTTTATTTGGATCATATTGTTTTTGATTCGTGTTTCAAAAGTATTTAGTTTTTCAAAAGCGGGTGGGCTTAAGGCATCACCCGTTTTAATGCAAAATTGTGCGCCATGGAATGGGCAGGTAATTTGAGTTCCTTCCACATAACCATCACTTAAGGGTAGTCCTTGGTGGGTGCAACAATCTTCAATGGCAAAGAGCTGATTATCTATATTGAAAATGGCAATGGCCTTCCCGTCGGCGACCATAACATGATGCTCTCCTAAGCGGAGTTCTTGTTCTAAAACAGCGTCAATCCAGTTTTGCATAGTTTGTCTTATTATATATTAATGGCTAAAAATAGTATTTTACTTTGATTGGGGAGCCAGCTCAATAATGAGACTATTGTGAAAAAAAGGTATAATCTAAAACCAATCAATATATTCTGAGTTATTATTAAGCTATGAGTAAAACTAAACCATCAGTTACTATTATATTTTGCCTATTATGTTGTATGATATTGTCTTCAACATCCATATATGCAGAGGAACGAGTTTTGGCTTTACCAGGCACGATTGTATACGATGAGCCGGAAGGATTAAAAGTTCCCCGAAATTTTAGGTTAATGTCTTCTCCATATAAATCATTAAATGAAGCGACACCGACAAGATCAGGTTTAGATAAACTAAAGTTATCTGCTAGTGCGCAGTTTTCAGAAGAAACATTAAAAGCTGTGTTACCAAAAATGCAAGGCGAAGTTTGGGTCTTAGACTTAAGACGTGAATCACATGGCTTTGAAGATGGGTTACCGATCAGTTGGTATGCCATTCAAAACCAATCAAATAAAGATTTAACGACTGAAGAAATTCTAAAAAAAGAATTAATCTTGCTGAAAAATTTTAAACAAGAAAAAAATCCAACTGTCCATAGAGTTACAAAAAAAATTGAAGGAGCCATTGTACACTCCGATCCTATTTCGGTGAAAACTCAGCGTGTTGAATCGGAACAACAACTTAGTGTTAGGCTAAATCTGAACTATAAGCGTTTACCTGTTGCCGATCATCATAGGCCGACTGATGAACAGGTAGATGAATTTATGCACTTTTATCAAAGCTTACCGGAGAATGCTTGGATCCACATGCATTGTCGTGGTGGTAAAGGGCGCACAACGACTTTCTTGATGTTGGTTGATATGATGAACAATGCCAAAACAGTTTCTTTAGAAGAAATAGCGGCTCGTCATATTTTATTGGGCGGTTCTGATTTATTAAATTTATCTGATGAGCCTGAAAAACAATGGAAACATGACTCTGCGCGCTTGCGTAAATCGTTTGTCGAGTTATTTAATCATTATGCCAAATCCGATGACTTTCCTAAACTGTCTTGGACTGAGTGGCTAAAGCAGCAAACCAAAATTATAGATTTTGATGCGCCTCAATAACGAATAACATCCTATGTATAAGAGATATTATGAGTCTCAGTTTTAGGCTGCAAGGTTGAGCTGCGGCAAACCATAGTTTTCTTTCAGACTTCTCAAATAACCTCACTTGAGTCAACTGCTTTGGTTCTTAATGCACCTTTTTAATTAAGGAACAAACCTTAAATATTCTAGTGTCAAATTTTTTTGTTGTAATTACAATCGATGAAATATTTATCCAGTATTTTTGTTTTATCTGCACAACTATCTTCGAAGCATCTACTAAAAATAGCAATTAAATAGCATTACTTTTCAAAAAAAAAACGTATTCTCCTGGTCAGTTTGAATATGGAGCAATAACTCTTTATTTTCCCCTTCGATCAGCTTTAGTTTGAGTTCACTCGGGGGGCTGCACGCTTATTAAAATTGAACTTAAAGCTAAAAATTTATTCTAAGCTTATACAGAGCGGGATAAATGAATTTATTTTTATATTTTTAAAGTGTGATCGTCATGAGTATACCTGGAATAAAAAAATCAGAATTTTTACAAACATTTCCACCAGATGAATTTTGGCGATTTTTTGTGGATGGTGTTAGGCAAAGTAAGGGTTGGAAGGTTTTTGAAAATAATGAGCCAGGGTATTTGCAGGGTATGTATACAGCTTTTCTTGAGGAAATGACCCGCAGTGAACCATTGTCTGTTGATGTGTTATTGAGAGTGCATGCAAATTCAGTCACGGGCGTAAAAGAAACCAATTATGAAGATAACCTAGAAAAGGCAAAACATTTTAGGCCTGCCTCGGAACAAGTTGGTTTTGATTTGAGCTTAGGTAGTAATTTGTCAAAAAAAGGGTATGAAGAAATACAGTCTGAATCAGCAAAACATGGTAATTACAGTACCATTAATGGGCAAAAAATATTAAATTCAGGTCATACAATCGATTTGTTTAAACTGGCGTGTACAGCAAAAGATCCTCAGAATGAAGCTACTAAGATATTAGAAAATTATCATCGAGCTATGCAGCAGTCCGGAGTCGACCAAGAATCAAAAGTAAAAGCAATCATAGAAATGGTCGTAAATCTTGAAAGATTACACCCTTTTAATGATGCAAATTGTAGAACATTTTGTATGGTGGTTTTGTATCGTGAACTTTTAAATAACAATATTATGCCACCCATAATGGATAATCCTAACCAGTTTGATGGCTTCAGTATGGAAGAGCTTTCTCTTAAAGTGATGGAGGGGAGTCGAAGAGCTCAGGAGCTAATTTTGCATGGGGAAATTGAAACACAATTTAGAACAGGGGTATTACAAATAGGAGATAGTTTGTATTTACCTGCTGAAGTTTCTAATTTAAGAGATTTAGCGCATATTGAAGTGATTGATTATCAGGGAAAACCGAAAGAGACGATCGGTGAACATGAAGATAAGCTGGTACAACAAATGATTGTCTTTGAAGCAATAAACAATGTCGGTATGGATAAAATATTTGGAGAAAATACAAAAGCGCATGCAAAATGGATTACACAACACATAGTCTTAAGAGATGATTTGGCCGATCGTTTGAAAAATAATATGGGGCTGGCCAGGCAAGATTTTATTCAAATGATTGATTCTGGTTGTACAAGTCAAGTAAATACATTATTTCAGACCGAAGCTTTAAATGCTAATAGCCGTCATAATATGACAACAAATTACCCTAGCTGTATAATTGAGGGATTGAATCGTGCTAAAAAAATGGGGCGAACAGAGATATTCTCAAATATTCAAAAAATAGTTTTAGATGATTTGGTTTTTCATTGTAAAGCTAAAAATAGCCTAGTTATGAAAGATATCTTAAAGCAAATCTATCGGCAAGATCCAGAGTATGGTACAAACATCCTAATATCCCTATCCGTGAACCCTGACATAAAAGGCGCGTTACCGCCTGAGCTTATGAGTGCAGCAACAATCTTGCAGGCGCATAAACAACATAAAAAATGGCTAGAACAGAAAATTGAAAGTATTGGAGAAGAGACTTGGAGCCCTATGTCAATTTTTAAAAGGTCATCTTCTCCTAAAGAACAATATACTCAAGCGTTACAACAATCAGCTACGATTAGTCAGCAGGTGATACAAGCTGTGATGAATGGAGATAACAGACAGCTCAATCAAGTAACAGCCCAGGTTGATCATCAAATGAAACGTAGCACCAGCCGTGAAGATTTTGCAACACATTATTTAGAGGCACGCGAGATGATTTCCTCTCGTGCTTCTGTTGGCATTAGAGTAAAATAAGTAATAGACCAGTTGTCATATTTGACCTATCACCGGGAACGAATTCTATAGATTTGAATCCGTCTTTATTTGTATAATGTCAGGTATGACTATATATTCAAGCAAATTACTCCAAACTGACCCTCGTGCTCAAGCAACGATTCAAACAATCATAAATGAATTTCCAATTCACGAGCTTTATCGCTTTTTTAACCGTTTTTTTGTGTCTGGACGTACTCAATTTAGTGGGTGGTTGCCTGGTGAAAAAGAAGAGCCTGGATTTTTAAATGCTTGTATATTCACTTTTTTTTATGAGTTAGAGCATATTGATGAGCCGTTATCTGTTGAGCTAATAGAGCGAATTCATGCTAGCTTAATTCATGGCGTATTGAACACAAATTATACCGAGATTGATTTTAAAAGCCATCAGACATCTTTTAGGGCCGCTGGTCGACATGTGCAGTTTGGCTTGATTCCAGGGCAAAATTTATCTTTGGCGGGATTAGATGAGCTAAAACGCAATCATGAGAATCCTTATCGCTATAAACTGGTTAAAAATAAGCTAGGAAATACGGAGCGAGAATATTATGCGTTGGCTTGCTATTCAGACAATGCAAAATCTGATGTCGGACTAATTTTATCTGAATATCAGGAATCCATGACTAGATTAAAATATCGTGATCTATCTATTGAAGCATTTCAAAATCATGCTATTAAATTTATCAGTAAAATGGTTACAGACTTGGAACGTTTGCATCCATTTTCTGATGGTAATTGTCGAACCTTTTGCATTCTGACGTTAAATAGAGAGCTGATTAAGCATGGCATGCCACCTACAATGATGGACGATCCGAATCAATTTGATGGATTCTCGCAATCTGAACTAATACAAAAAATAAAAGAAGGACAAGCACGTTTTCTTGAAATTTTAAACAAGAAAAAGCTATTGACCCCTTATAGAGCTGGCAAACTATTTCTGAAATCCACAGGTGGGCATATTCCCAAAAATAGATTTAATGAGATCAACTTGTCTAAATTATCTGATTTTATTATATCCGATGAGTTTGAATTCATAAGTGATGGTTGTCCATTCGTAGGCGATCCTGAAACTGACGTTGAGATTATTATTCATAGAATGATAGTGCAAAGTGCATTTAATCAGCTTCATCAGGTTATGCAAAATCGCACCAGCGCACGTCTTTTAGAGCGTCTCGGTACAGTTAAAAGTATTGATGATGAGAATACAGCATACAAACAATATTTTTATTCAAACGGATTTTCTGATTTCAGCTCAATAATCGGATTTGAGTCTAGTTTGAAAGTTATAAAAGCGGCTATTAATTTTGGTGCCGCACAGGCTATTCAGGTATTGGTGACTTTATTAGATGATACAAAAAGTACACTTGCGAATACATTTAATAACGATTTGAGTGAATATTCTTTAGTGGGACATTGTTTAGATATTGGTCGACAAAACTTTGCGATTAAAGTTATGCTTGGCTGCGATAAAGACCCTACAATACTAGATTGTTTGGCACATGACTTGGAAGTCGCCTATAGAAAAAATAATTTGCAGGTTATTGGTAAAATATCAAAATTGATAAGTAGCTTTGGACTACTTGACGGCTCTAAGGGACAATCTTTATCTTGCTTCATGCTAATGTCGGAAGTGTTAGTCATGCTAAAAGCTAGTAAAGCACGTGAAAGTGAAAGTATTTGGGATTTTAATTCTTTTTTGGTGTCTATCAAAGCTCAGCAAGATCCTGTGCTTGAAGCTGAAAAATTACTCCATATCATTGCACAGCATTGTTTTGAAGCCAAGATGCCCGAGTCCGAATTTATAATTTGGTTTAAAAGTATAATTGATAAATCTTCACGAAAGGTACAAGCCACTATAAACAGCCTAATGCTTGAGCAAAGTAATTTATTCTCACAAACACTAAAATAATAAATTTATTTGATCAAAACTGCAATCTGACAAAAACGCTCTAAGGCTTTGTGCACAAACGCTTCAACTATCTTGTGTTTTTGCTCATGATTCATGATTGGGTGTTTCTGCGCATCTAAAATGTTTAATTCCCCAGAATCAATCTTGGATAATATTTCTTCTTGAATATCGCTAATTTGGTGCCTGCCATCCAGCAGTTGTAAAACATGAGCCTCAATATTTTCAAGTTTAATATTTTGATGGTTACGGTTAGTAATTGAGTTTTGGGTTTTGGCCTGATGTCGAGCGAGAGGACAGACCATGGGCTTTTCAGATAAATGTATTGTATGTTGACTAGGATAGCATGATAGTTCCACTAATCCTGCTAGTGCCATACGAAATAGATTCGCTTCTACTTGTAATGCTTGATGTGTTTCCTTATTTGATTTGTTGAGCATGGTTTTCAGTTCTTGAAATAATGTGTTGTAACTGATGAGTTTGAATCTATTTTGCCATAAAATATATAACACAGCCTTGACAAATGTTTTATCTGATGACATCTTAATGTTTAATACTTGGAAGGTAATATTACTGTTATCGAATATCATATTCTCTGTTATTTTAGTGGTTGGTTTTGCATTTATTCTTAAATAAAATCTTGAGATTTCTTCTGTTTTAAGTTTCCTTTCTATTTTAATATTGTCATGACAGAGTATAGTGCAGCTGAAACGCTTGTTTCTGATAAAATCCATGTACTGATTAGATACAACAATATTATTATTTTTGTGCAGTTCCTTTGAAAATTTCTCAGGTAAATTTTCTGTATACATAGAAGATAATGCGGCATCACCCAAAAATGATAAGTTGTGCTTTGTAGCTTGTGTTATAAACTCATTAAAGTAAAAAGATTTATTGTGAATTGATAGATGCTCATGTCGAATGTAATAATCTGATTGGTTTTGAATAGAATTAATTTCTTGTTTTAAAAAGTTTGCATAGGGGGATTGATCCTCTGCTAAGCCATCTGCGATAAATTTTAAAATGCCTCTAGCGTGTTTTACTTTTTCACTGGGATTTTCTATACGATCTGTGTGCCAAAGCATCAGTTCACGAATATTGTTAACCATATTCCAACCAGGCAGGGTATTGTAACTAATATAAGTGATTCCATTTTTGCTGAGATTTTGGTTGCATATTGTTAGTATAGATTCTCTGACCTCGTCTGGAACCAGTGAGTAAACATCATGGCAGATAATATAATCAAATAGATCTTCATTTTTTTCAAAATCCAAAATAGATTGGTGTCGTAGTTCGATATTTTCTAAGCCCAAGGCTTGGATTTTATTTTTGCCCATTTCAATCTCAGCACTGGAGAAATCTATGCCGACTATTTTGGCTTTAGGATAATGCGTTGCAATCGGAATGATATTGCCTCCTGCAGCACAACCTAATTCTAGTATTCTGGACTCCTCGACAGGAGTGGGCTCGAGTCCAAAAAGGGTAGCGATTGTGAATAAATGGGTCGGATGGCTTTGTTTAAAAGGGAAGCTTTCATAAGGTACGTCATCATAGGTTTGAGCTATATTTTGTTCAGAATCTTTCAAGGTTTGGCCCTACATTATAGGTTTTAGTCTCATTACATAAAGTTTAGATGATTTTCTCTTTTACTGATGCTATGGGCCAATAAATAAATATATATATAAATCAGTATATTAAGCACATTAGTTAGTAAGTCTTGTAACGTATATTTATTCAGTGATAAACTGAGATATGGGTGGAGTGTGAAATAAATTCATTTTCCGATAGGCATATATACACTTTAAAAATAGAGTGTTAGGTTCTTGGGCGGTTTTGAAATGGCGACAGTGGGTAAATCATTTGACGGTGAGTCTAGGGAACAGGCACAAGAAGAATGCGATCAAGAATTACATAGTATTATTAGTGATGTTCAGCACTACTTGCAAGGTTATAGCCGTAAGCGCTTCTTTTTGTCGGTTAGTGCGAAGTATCATAAGCGTTGTTGTAAAAGCTGGGCAAGGATTGGGTTCCAGCTCCAAAAATTTTTAAAAACACCCAAAGGAGAGTACTCTGTTTTAATGGTTCTGTTGGAACAGGAAGCTCAAAATTTTCCTAAAGGCTCTTACTATTGTAAACAATTGCGAAAGCTCATACGCTTGCTTGAAAAAGGTCCACGCTTTACAGTGTCTTATCCATACAAGGTCTAGAAATTCAACTGTTATTTTTTTGTACTAAATACAATAAACCTGTTATGGGCCGCTCCTCTTGATGTCGAATGGTCTGTTCTTGCTCGGAAATTAACTCGAAGCCTAAAGTCTCGCATAGAGATTTTATATAGTCATCTGTGTGTCTGTAACGGCCTGTTTCAGTTATCAAGTAGTTTTCTGTAGAATCGATTAATTTTTCGACTGAAAAAGTGAAATAACCATGAGTTTTCAAATTTTTGTGTATAAGTTCAAAAACTGGTTTTACATCGCCAAAGTAAACAAATACATCTGCAGCTATTATCAAATCAAATATGACGTTTGTTTTACTTAGGTAATCAATAATATCGCTCACAGCAAGTTTATAATATGCCTCTTTTTGGGCCGCCACATCGACCATTTTAGGTGATAGATCTACGCCGTATAGCTTATCCGCCACGTCAATAAAATAGGGTGCACATAGCCCCGTACCACAACCTAAGTCCAATACATTCCAGGGGGTATTTTTCTGTTGCACTACGGTAGTCAGCATTGCGCGCAAAAGTTTGGGCACTTGATATTGTAATTTCTCACTGACATGTTGATCATAAGAGTAAGCATATTGATCAAATAAGGCTCGTGTGTACTCATACGGTGCGCCTTCTTTTAATGTCTTGCCTTGTAAAGCTTGGCTCATGTGTTGTGCAGTTTGGTTAAGGGGGTTGATCGCGTAAGCTTTTTGGTAATGTTGTAAAGCAGAAGATTTGTCATTTAAATGTAAGTAGAGCGTGGCTAAATTGTGGTGTGCTTGGTCATGTTCAGAGTGAATAGACAAAATCTGCAAATAACATTTTTTTGCAGACTCGAGTTCGCCTAGAGAGGCTTGCGTAATACCTAGATGAAAAAGGGCATCTATATTAGAAGGCTCCCTTTGGACAACTTGTGATAATAACGTTTTGGCTTGTTCAAAATTTTTAAGTAAACAATAACTAATGCCGAGATTATTCAACGCACCAATATGGTCAGGTCTGTACTTTAGCGTTTCTTCATAATGTGGGCAGGCATCTATAAATCTATCATGTTTAATATAACAATTGCCTAAATTATAGTGCGCATTCCATAAGCTAGGGTTAATTCTAAGTGCTTTTTGAAATTGTTTTATGGCATCGTCAATCTTGCCTTGTAAGTAAAATACACTGCCTAAATTATTATGTGCCTCTGAGTAGGGTGTTTTCAACTTCAGTGCTTGTTGGAAGTGAACTTTGGCTAAGTCTAGCTTACCTGATTTTTTATAAGCATTACCTAGGTTATTATGAAAACCAGATACTTGGGGTGCAGATTGAACGGCTTGACTCAAATAAGTAATTGCTTTGGATAAATTATTTTTTTGCGCATACGCTAGTCCTAAGCCATGTAATGCATCCGCCTGTTGAGGTTGTTGGGCGAGAACTTTTTCAAAAATGGCGATTGATTCGTTTACTTGTTGGTTTTGCTGTAATTGTAAGGCGTGCTCTATTAGCTTGTTCATATCTTGAATGCTCAAGTGGGACTCCTGTATTAGCTTGATATACTTTAGGCTAGAGTTGGGGGTCAAAACATAAAAATTTTATCACGTTTGCTCTTGATCACGCTACTCTAACAAAAACTGATACCCCATGCCATTGCTGGTTTCTGAGATCAAGATATTTTCTTGGTTGGTCGCTAGCGCCAAAATAACAGCAGGCATCGGCTTGAGAAAATAGCGATTGGGAATAACCCATTCATTGATTAATTTACCACTTTGTACATCCCATTGGCGAATATTGCGTGGTGGTGACCCGGTGTATAATGTTTGACTATTTTCAGAAAAAAGCGCAGTCGAGATGGTGAGTGGTGCTTTAAAAAAAGTCGGTATCCAAGATTTACGTATTGTGATGTCACATACTTTTCCACCTGTTTTAACATTACGTATCTCGGTACTGTTTTGCGATGATGAAATCAGAGCGTATTGATTATTGGGGGATAAGGCAACATACGTCACTTTATAGGGCATAAACCATTGGTGAGACATTTCACCTGTCTTTAGGTTCCAAAGTCGCGCGGCCGTATCATCTGAACCAATTAAAGCGAATTCTTCATTTTGAGCCAGTGCAACAGCATTAACTTGATCGGCATGTTGAAATGTTTTCCAAGCGATGCCTGTTTGTAAGTCAATGATCCGTGCTTTGTTGTCACTAAAGCCTATGAGGGCAAAGCGTCCATCAGTTGATAAATCAATGTCTAGTGGTGGAGCAGGTAAGGTCCAAGAGGCTATGGACTGACCCGTGCGAGTATTCCAGCTAGCAATCGATGTGTCGTCTGCCGTTATCGCTACAGGGGCAGCGTGTGCGATACGAACAATATGATGTAAGCTTTCTTTGTTTGCAAAATGGCTAAAGGTGTATAGCACTTTTTTGTTTTTAACATCCCAGAATAAGGTGCCCCTGTCTGAGGTTGCAATGATCGCATTTTCTCCATTTTTATCTAGAGCAGCGTCAACACTACCTTGATGAGAGTGTGTCCATGTATTACTGGGTTTATTAGAGTCCTCGCAGGCCCCTAATAGTAATAAGCAGACTAGAAATAATGAGTATTTTGAATTCCTTTTCATATACTTATCGTATCGTATTTCTTTTGACCTGACTATGTTATTTAACAATAGGGAAATTATTTTGCTATCTGTTATTCAGGTGGCCATCTTACTTTTGTACTTGTTCTTGCTGGTAATTCCTGACAAAATAAGTAGGTTTTATTTTTTTACAGTAGTTAGGAACGACTCAGGATTTATCTGAGTTAAAAGGGATTATGCATAACGATATTATATTTTCAATTTTTCTTATTTTTTGTGGAGCCGCTGTACTTGCGACTTTGGCGTTGTTTACCCGGCAATCATTGTTAGTTGCCTACATTGTTTTGGGGGCTATTTTAGGTCCTTGGGGCGCTAAACTTGTCTCTGATCCCGTTATCATTAAAGATATTGGTGATATTGGGATTATATTTTTATTGTTTTTATTAGGGCTTAATTTGCAGCCACAGAACCTGATTAAAATGTTGTCACAAACAACATTAATCACGGTTGTGAGTTCTTGTATCTTTGCTGGGGTCGGTTTTTTAGTCGGGCTATCTACAGGGTTTAGTACAACAGATTCAATGGTTATCGGCATTTGCATGATGTTCTCGAGTACTATCATTGGATTAAAGTTATTGCCAACAACTGTCATGCATCATCAGCGCACAGGTGAAGTCGTGATTAGTATTTTATTGCTACAAGATATTATCGCAATATTTGCTATGTTATTAATTCATGGGGCAGGCACAGGGGAAGGTTTGTCTACCCAGGAAGTGATGAAAGTGTTATTTGCCTTGCCAGGTTTAGTTTTCTTTGCCTTTATGGCTGAACGTTTTTTCTTAGTCAAAGTATTTAAAAGATTTAATCAAATTCATGAGTATTTATTTTTAGTGGCAATTGGTTGGTGTTTAGGAATTGGCCAGCTGGCAGAGTTTTTAAGTCTATCTTTTGAAATCGGAGCATTTATTGCTGGCATTTCGATTGCACAAAGTCCTATTTCACGCTTTATTGCTGATAGTTTAAGGCCGTTGAGAGATTTCTTTTTGATTTTATTCTTTTTCTCACTAGGGGCACAATTCGACGTATCTGTTTTATCTGAGGTGGCTATCCCTGCTATGATTTTAGCTTCATTGATGTTAATTATAAAACCTTTGACCTTGAAGCCATTATTATTAAAAACAATGTCTACACCAGCTTCAGCCTGGGAAGTGGGTGTTAGAATCGGACAAATAAGTGAATTTTCACTCTTGGTTGCTTATACAGCCAGTAAAAGTCAAATAATTAGTGAACATGCGTACTTTATGATTCAAGCAGCAACCATTATTACTTTTGTTGTTTCTTCTTATTGGATTGTAAATCGTTATCCAACGCCTATTGCGGCTACAGAGAAGCTTAGGCGAGATTAACAAGGAATATACTTGCGTTTACATTTTACTTCAAAGCCCCTTGACCAAAGGGGCTTTTAGTTTGTACTGTCTAATTAAGACTTTTATAAATATGGTTTGTAAAAATATATGATAAGTATTTTTGAATTATTTTCTATTGGGATTGGGCCATCTAGCTCACATACGGTTGGGCCGATGCTTGCGGCACAAGATTTTGCTCTACAATTGACAGATAAAACGGTTCGCTTACGAGTTGAAGTTTTTGGTTCTTTAGCTTTGACAGGGAAAGGGCATGGTACAGACAGAGCCATTATTTCTGGGTTAGAAGGCGGGTTACCGGAAACAGTGGATACTAATCAGGTTGCGCAAAGTGTCCATAAGTTATTTTTGGACAAGGTTCTCAATTTACCCAGTCATCAGATAGCATTTGATCTTGAAAAAGATTTTATTTTTCATGCAAACAAAAATTTACCTTACCATACCAATGGCATGCAGTTTACGGCTCTAGATCAAAAAAATAAAATCATCCTGCAGAAAGCTTATTACTCAATTGGCGGTGGATTCATCCTATCTGAAGATCACATAAAATCTCAAACGATTATGTTGGCAAAAGCGAATGTGCCTTTTCAGTTTGATACTGCAGCAGCACTATTAAACCATTGCAAGAATCATCAATGTGATATTGCCCAGATCGTGTTAGAGAATGAAAAACATTGGTACACAGAATCTGCTGTACACGATAAAATTAAAGCTATATGGCAGGTGATGGATAGTTGTATTGAGCATGGCTGTCTGGGCAAGGGGTTGTTACCAGGTGGTTTAAAAGTGAGACGTCGTGCGCCGCTATTATTCCAGAAGATGTTAGCGAATGCGGAAAAAGAACAAAAAGACATTAAAGATTTCAATTGGCTGAATATTTATGCTATGGCCGTGAATGAAGAAAATGCAGCTGGGCACCGTATTGTCACAGCGCCGACCAATGGCGCGGCTGGCATCATACCAGCTGTATTAAAGTACTATTTAGAGTTTTATGATGAGGCGAAACCAGAAGATATCGATAAGTTTTTACTCACCGCAGGGGGTATTGGTATTTTATATAAAAAACAAGCCTCTATTAGTGGTGCCGAGGTTGGATGCCAAGGTGAAGTGGGTGTGGCTTGTTCTATGGCTGCAGGCGGTTTAGCGGCTGTTTTAGGCGGCACGCCTTTACAAGTGGAACAAGCGGCAGAAATTGGTATGGAGCACCACTTAGGTTTGACTTGTGACCCTATTTTAGGCTTAGTACAAGTGCCTTGTATTGAACGAAATGCGATGGCAGCGGTTCATGCGGTCAATGCAGCGAATATCGCTATATTAGAGGATGGCGAGCATATTGTTTCATTAGACCAAGTGATTCAAACGATGAAACAAACAGGCGCAGATATGAATGAAAAATATAAAGAAACAGCACAAGGTGGTTTAGCGGTGAATGTCCCTGTTTGCTAAATAGCGATTGTCTTGTCATGCCAGCGAAAGCTGGCAGGACAATAAAAGTATTTTATTATGATGAGAAGCAACATGATGGTTTAGCAGGGAAAACTACTTTATCAACCTATAAAATGGGAACACATATTATGTTACATTTATTTCATCATCACAGTCATAACCATCACAGTCATACTGACAGCGTTCATCCTCATCACCATAGAAATTTCTTGCAGAAATATTACTTATCACACCATAATAAATTGATTCATATGCTTCGAGCCATTCAAGAAAGTGATTTGGAACTAATGGAGCTATTATTCAGCCATGGCCTAAGCGCTTCTAGTACCTTGCCGTGCGGGATGAGTTTAATGCACTATGCAACACTATTTTATGAACCGGATACGATAAATTTACTGATTAGTCGAGGAGCAGATATTGATGCTATAGATTTTGATAATAAAACAGCTATATTCTATGCTGCCGAACATCAAAAGTGGGATGCTTTTCAAACATTATTTAAATTAGGCGCTAATATCAACATCAGAGCAGACTATTGTCATATGCAAGAAAATAGCTATAAAAATGTACTGCCCTTTAATATGTTAATGTTTAAAATGGGTGAAGAGGCTGGAGAGATATTTTGGCAAGAATGTTGCAAAAAATTCCATCGGGTGACTTTTTTATAACGAAAATCAAACAGGTAAATTGGTCACGTTTTTATTTATGTGCGAAACCTGTATGCCAAAGCCACGACCACTTATAGCAGACGTGGCTTTTTATAAAACAATATAGATTTATTGTTTTTCTGTTTTAGCAGTATCTTTAATAGAAATAAGCTCAACTTCAAAGGTTAATGTCGCATTAGGAGGAATAACACCACCAATACCTTGCTCGCCATAAGCTAGTTTAGCCGGGATAAATAATTCCCATTTTGCACCAGGAGACATAAGTTGCAGTGCTTCTGTCCATCCAGGAATAACGCCATTAACGGCAAAACTCACTGGCTCACCTCTGGAATAGGAACTATCGAACTCAGTCCCATCAATAAGCTTGCCTCGGTAATGTGTTGTCACAGTATCAGTTGCTTTAGGTTTTTTGGCGCCGTCTTTGCCTTTCTCAAGAACTTTATATTGCAATCCACTTGGTAATGTGACGATACCTTCACGTTTTTTATTTTTTTCGAGGAATGCCGTACCTTCAGCTTCATTTTTCATGGAAACTTTCTTAGCCTCTGCTTTTTGTTTTTCTACCATTTCAGTTTGTAACGCTAATAAAGTATCGCGAATTTCTTCATCAGTCATAAGAGAAGGCTTCGCTTCTTTGCCATCTCGCACTCCGGCAAGAAATGCTTCTTCATTCAGCTTAATAGATTGTTCGTTAAAACTTTTACCAATGTCAATGCCGATGCTGTAACTGACTTTAGCCGTTTTGTCTTTTAAGACCATTTTTTTTTCGGTGGTTGCTGCATTAGCTGTCGCAACAGCAGATGCGAGTATTAAAGCGGTTAAACGCAATTTCATGATGGGCGCCTCATTATTGTGGTTTGAAGTTGCACTATATCAAAGTTGTAGGGAATTTTGGAAGTATAATTAACCCCATGGAGGCTTAACATACAGTTTAGTTTATTAACTTCAGTGAAATTTTATAAAATAACAACTAAAACAAGGAGAATATGTGTTATTTAGGCTATTATTGCGGACAAATCTTGTTTCTAAATTTAAAAATTAAAGAAGACGTTTATTATGAAAGCTGAGTTAGCATGGTATCAACTTTTAATCCAAAAACGTATGTTTGTCGTATTGTTATTGGGATTTTCTTCAGGATTGCCTTTAGGCTTAACTATGACAACTTTACAAGCCTGGTTTACTGTTGAAAATGTCGATCTTGTCACAATTGGTTTTCTAGGGTTAGTTGGCCAACCTTATGTGTATAAATTTATATGGGCACCGGCGGTTGATAAAATGACCCCTTCTTTTTTAGGGCGTCGCCGAGGTTGGATGTTGATAACGCAACTGGGTTTAATGGCCTTGTTGATTCTTATTGCAGGATTTTCCCCTGCCACAACGCCTTGGGTAATAGGCGTCATTGCTTTATCAATAGCTGTCATGTCGGCAACACAAGATATTGTTATTGATGCTTACCGAACTGAGTTATTACCCGCTGAAGAAAGAGGGACTGGGGCCGCAATGGCCGTTGCCGGGTATAGAATTGCTGTGCTAGTGTCAGGCGGACTAGCACTTATTTTAGCAGATTATATAGGCTTTAAATGGGTTTATATTATTATGGCTGGTTTTATGGGGATAGGTGTTTTTGCGACTTTATTTGGTGCGGAACCCGTGCACCATAGAGCGGCACCTCAAACATTTACTAAAGCCTGTATAGAGCCATTCAAAGAGTTTTTAAGTCGCAAGAATGCCATTTCGTTATTATTGCTTATTGTACTTTATAAAATGGGAGATGCATTTGCGGGCTCTCTAACCACGACTTTTTTGTTACGCGGCTTAGATTTTAGCTTGCAAGATGTCGGCTTAATTAATAAAACAGTTGGTTTGGTGACCACATTAGTAGGCGCTTTTATGGGCGGGCTGCTCATGTCTAAGATAGGTTTGTATCGTTCGCTACTTTGGTTTGGCTTTGCTCAAGCGGTGACCAATTTTCTATTTATGGTGTTAGCTTGGGCAGGCAAAGATTATGGCCTTATGATTTTGACAATTGCGTTAGAAAATCTAGCAGGCGGTATGGGGACAGCGGCATTTATTGCTTTATTGATGAGTTTATGTGATGAACGGTATACAGCAACCCAATTTGCGTTATTAAGTGCATTAAGTGCAGTCGGTCGTGTGTTTGTTGGGCCCACGGCAGGGTATCTTGTCAGCTGGTTAGGTTGGGCTGAGTTTTTCTTTTATACTGTGGTCTTTTCAATCCCAGGATTAATATTATTAGTTTTATTAAAAAATAGTATCAGCGCAATTGACTTTAAATTTGATGATAATTTAGAAGCAGGAGCGGAGCCTAAGAATAGCTAGCTTATTACTTGGGCATTTACCATGTCTTACTTGAAAAAGGCCTCTAGGCCCATGTGATTCATATCGCCTTATCAAACGTCTGAAATGACGTTCTGAGGGCCGTAATAAGACTGATGCCTCAGTTTATGTAATCGAACCTAATTTCCGCAGCTCAATTTGGCGAAGTATATCTCATTCTCGTGCTGGCAAAGCTAAAATGTCCGCTGTATGCATGCCCCCCTGCAGCATCACGGTAAAGGCATCCTTGCCTTAAGTGATTATTATCACAGGACATTTTACCTTTGGTCAAAACCGGACATCTCGCTTTGCGGTTACACTTTTGTTAATAAATTGAACTATATTTCAGCAAAATTGTCCTAGTATTTAAAGCGAACTGGACGGGGTAATCGATATGATCAATAGGGAACACAGAGTTATTGTTCAAGAAATTTTTGATCGTTTGAAAGACAAGGAACTAATATCTGAAGATTTATTAAAAGATATTGATAATATTTATACGGGCTACCACGGCGAGTTAGCAGAAGTTGATTTTCCTATAGATTACGATTCTGGTGGTTCCGCTCTTTTCCATGCGGCTAAACTGGGTGAGCTTAACTTAGTGAAAGAATTAGTCGAAATGGGACTCAACAAGACAAGAGTGGATCTTCTCCATCAAACTTTGCTTCATGCCAGCGTACAATCAACAAGTAATGATTGTGTCAATTATGCCCTAGAACATTTGTCTTCCTCAGAGCTTCATTTAACGGAATTTAATGGCATGACAGCTCTACATAAAGCATGCGAAAAAGATAATATAAATATTTTAAGCTGTTTGCTAAATCATCCTGAAATAAGAAAGCAAATTGACGTCAAGGATTTGTATGGCAGGAAACCCATTGATATTGCTATAGAGCATAAATGCGATGAGACTATTCGAATCTTAGCGGATGACCCTCAATTAGACGTGACTCAATTACAAAATTATGGAAAGCCTATGCTTAATTTAAGTCAGGAACACCTAGAGGAGCAGCTTACACATTATTTAAACATTACCGGCCGCTCTGACATAAGTCAAAATATCATTAATCAAGAGGGCATGTGTTGTGGGTGGGCACTATTGAAACAGGTATTTTATGCAAAAGGACAAAAAGATGAGCTGAAAGAGATTTATAAATTAATTGCAACCTGGGATAAAACACAAGAGAGTTTAAATAATCAAGACTTACCGTCCATGTTAAAAACTAGATACCAAAAACAATATCGTAATCATCAGGAGCCAGGTGATGTTAAATTTGTTTTTGAACATTTGATTAACTATTTGACTATCGGTATGAGTGACGACAACCCAAACTCAACCATTCAGCAGCTAGGTGTGGAGCTTTTTCAACAAGACAGGGAAAAACAGTATGAGTTAATGAAATCAGAGACCGACCCTCAGCTAACTTCCCTTTTTAATTTTCCATACACAAGTTTCAACAGAGAACAATTAATAGAAATTTTTGACTTTTTAAGTCAATGGCCCGGCATCAGTGTAGATATCATTTATCCTAGCCATATCGTTAGTATGCAGGTGCTAGAGGATGGGAGATTAGACTATTATAATCCCCTATTTTTAAATGAGTTAGACCATCCATTTTCGTCTCAAGAGCTGGCAGACCATATTTTAAAAACCAATAATACCGCGACTTTTAAATTTAGATGTTTTCGGTTTGATACTCCAAACAAACCTATAGCCCCTATCAAACCACCTACCATTAATCCTAGTTTTATAATGCAAAATGGATTCACACCTTTACATTATGCCGTGATATGTAATGATGTTAAAGAACTGAATCTTTTGCTTGCCCAAAGTAACCGAGATGATCTTAAAGCCCTAGATGCACATGGCCTTACGCCCATTATGAGGGCGCTTCGTTCTCAGCACGAAGCTTGCTTCCTTGAACTATTAAACGCCAATGGTGATCCTTCGCATTCAAAACAAATAGTTAATTCTGGGTGCAAATACGAAGACTTGGAATTTCTTTGTGAATTGGCTCTTTTAGGAAAAATAAGTCCAGAATTTACCGACTGTGATGGAAATGATGTATTCTCAGGTTTAAAAACCGTAATATGTCTTCCTTGGGAGAAGGCAAAATTTAAACGACTTGATGAACAATTAGAAAATTTAAAAGCAGAACAACAAGCTAAGAAAGCTGAGCCTAAAAAACGGAACTCATTACTCTACAGTGTGAAAGAAACCAAACATTTCCCAAGCAACTCAACACAAGAAATGCCATCGTCTGATTTATCAAAAGAAATATCGAATAAGAGAGTGCCCAAAAAATAAAGGGCCTTATAGAGCCAGTCTTAGCAAGAATACGCTTGGTAGTCAGCATTATAATATTTTAAAAGAATCTCATAATTACTTATTGGGTGGTCATGGAGTTGTTTACAGACATCATCGACTCATCAGGAAATCTATAAGTGAACTTTATAGTAATGGTCATAACTATAGAAGGGGGAGAACCCTTTTTATAAATTAGGCAATAAAGGATATTCCCCATTTAGAGCTTCTGAGCCAATCTTCCAGTTCTTTGATGGGTAATGGTTTTGCAAAATAGTAGCCTTGTCCCACATCACAGCCAAAGGATTTTAGAATATTAAGAGAGGCTTCATCTTCTACCCCTTCAGCGACAATCGTTAAATCCAGACTATGACCTAGTTTGATAGTAGATTTTACGATCTGTGCATCGCGTTCATTGGTTGCTATATCTTTAATAAATTCCATATCAATTTTAAGTTCCGATACAGGCAGTTTTTTCAAGTAACTCATTGAAGAGTAGCCAGTACCAAAATCATCGATACTAAAATGAAAACCTAATGTGTGTAAGTTTTTGATAGCCTCTAGTGCATTGTCAGGATCTTGCATGAAAGCGCTTTCTGTTATTTCAAATATAATATTTCCAGGGTTAATTTTGTATTTTTCCATTAAAGTGGTTACATAATTCAGTAGATACTTATTAAGCAGATCTTTGACTGAAAAATTAATACTGATTTTTAGATTGATACCTTTACTTTGCCATGCTGCACTTTGGGCAAATACTTTGTTGAGTATCCAAAAAGTTAGTTTTTTAATATGACCTGTTTCTTCAGCCATAGGAATAAATAAATTAGGTGACATAAATCCCTTATAAGGATGATGCCAACGTATGAGTGCTTCCACTTGGCTAACGTGTTCGCTTTTTAGATCTATTTTGGGCTGATAATAGACTTCCAGCTGATCTTGTTGCAAGCCTTCTCTCAGTTCACTCATCAAAGAGAGTTTATTAAATTGATGGGGATCAGACTGGGCATCGTATAAGGCATAGTGGTCTGCTTGGTGACGTGCTTCAAATACAGCCACATCGGCTTTTTGAATTAAGGTATCAGCCTCATTGCCATCTTCTGGGTAAAAACTAAAACCAACATGACCACTTAGATCAATTGTCACAGTATAAACACTAAATGGATTTTCAAACAAATTGAGTATGGTATTAGCGACTTCTTCGGCCTCTGCTGGTGAGCGATCTAGGAATAATACACCAAAAGCATTACCAGACATTTTGCCAATCATCTTAGCATCAGAAAATACAGATGAGAGGCGGGCGCCTACATGATGCAATAACCTGTCTGCCACTCGATGTCCAAGCGCATGATTAATTTGAGGGAAACGGTCGATATTAACCAGTGTTATCATAAGTTGTTTGGTATAGCCTTCCTGAATTAAGTTCTCAACAGACTCTAAGAAATAGGTTTTATTTGGGAGCTCTGTAATGCTATCAAACCGAGTCTTATGTAATAATTCTTTCTCTCTTAATTCTATTTTATAAATCATATTGTTCAGCAATATGGAGAGTTTGCCAATAACGCTTTTATCTTTATGGGGGAGTCTGAGCTGGTATTCCCCTCGATCAACTTTGCCAACAAAATCAACAATATCGTCTAATTTTTTAGAGAACATTTTATTTAAAAAAGTGAGACCTAAAATAATCAGTATAAAAGCAGATGTAAATAGTAAAATAATATCAACCAAAATACTTTTATAAGGCGCAAAAGATTCTGAAAATGAATAGAGTAATAGAGCCGTGATGTCTGGTGTTTCTTTAGATTTGATTAGTGGAATAAGCATAACCATTTGATCAGATTTTCGGAGCGTTAACGAATGTTGGTTAGAGGATTTTAAGATATTGAGACTTTTTAGAATTTCTTGTTTTAGTGCAGGGTTCACTGCCGAAAAATCAGTCGAATCTAATACCCATTGTTTCCTGGCAGTTTCATAGGCGAAGCCTAAGCTAATATCTAAGGGTGAAATTGTGTCTAGGTGGTGGATAAAAAATTTATCTATATCGTATCCTATTGCAACCCAAGTATTGTTTTCGAGATCTTTGGTCGGGAAAACAATCCATTGATAAATAATATTATCGAGTGGTACAACCATTTCAAATGCTTTTGTTTGTGAAGGTGCGAATACATTTGAATGCGGAAAAGATTGGATAGAACCAGAGCTTAGCTTAGTATCCAAACTAATGCTGAAAGATTTATTAATGATGACAGCGCGATTAGCATTAAACTCACTGCTAATTTGATGTAGTGCTTTTTCTTTCTCTATGTTTGGAAGGGTAGATTCGTTTGTTAGTAAGTTATTTAGTTTGTTTGAAGTGAGCGCGTGATTCAAAATTAAATTTTTATTTTCGAGCAGTTGGTCGTCCAGTAAAGTGCTGGTAAAGCTTAACTGTCTTTCTACATCTTTTAAGGTTTGATTACCAAGGTTTTGATTTAACATATAAATCAAAGTAGCTGATATGCTTAAGAACATAATAAAAACGAAAGACATCACTTTAGTTTGGTAGCTCACCTGCACGATAAATCCCTTTTCAGCCTATTATCCTAACAATATGATATCATCTTTCTCTGTTTTACAGTGAGCAAAGTAGTACCCCTTATGAAATCAAAGTGCCTTTTATTTAGCTGTGTTTTGTCAATATTCCTGACTGGACCTGTTCAAGCAGATACTGTTATTTCCAATAAAGATTTTTCTCCTGAAAATAGCTTACATTTTGATTTTGATGACTTTACAGTGGGCACGGCAGAATATCAGGACGGTGCAACTGGCTGTACAGTTTTTCACTTTCCTAAGGGGGCCCAAGCAGCGATTGATATTAGGGGCGGCTCAGTGGGTACCTTTTTTACCCAAGAAAAAATGCAATATGGCGAAGCGCATATCGATGCGATTACCCTAACAGGAGGGGGCATATTAGGCTTAGAGGCAACAGCAGGCGTAGTTTCTGCTCTATACCAAAAAAATTTAAGAGATGCTCGGTTCAATAAAATGCCATTGGTTTCAGGCGGCGTAATTTTTGACTTTACCCCAAGACCACATAGTCGTATTTTTCCGGATAAGCCCTTAGGTCAGGCTGCATTAGACGCTGCGAAGAGCAATCAGTTTCCCATTGGTGCCCATGGCGTCGGTACGTCCGCGACGTTTGGTAAATTCTTTTGGGATAGTTATATCCCTTCTGGGCAAGGTGGCGCATTTAGTCAAATTGGGAAAACTAAAATCGCGGTATTTACAGTGGTTAATGCGTTAGGGTTTATTATCAACGCAGAGGGGCAGGTTGTCCGTACAACAAAAAAACACCAATCAGTCAACCATTTACAAAAAGAGGTTCACGATAAATTATTAAATAATAATACCGTGGGTATCAATGACCAGCCAAAACTGGAGTCTGGCAACACGACATTAACGGTTGTGGTTATCAATGAAAAATTATCGGCTCGCCATTTGCAGCAAATAGGGCGTCAAGTACACCATGCTTTGTCACAAGTGATATATCCCTACAGTACTATTTTAGATGGTGATGTGTTGTATACCGTCTCAACGCGTACCCAAGATAGTGGTTATGAGCATATGGGTAGTAATATTCAAACAGATTTAGATCCCAACATTGTACATCTAGGTGTCGTCGCTTCTGATTTGGCTAAAAAGGCCGTTTGGTCAATTATAGAAGACAAATAAATATGCCAGCTATCAAGCTAGATGGTGGCCTAGGGGGCACCATGACATTACTGGGCAAATACTATATATTGCTTATAGTTTTAGATTATGGATGAGTAAATAACATGCAGATAGTGATTAAGAATTCAATTTTAAAAATATTACCGGTTATTGATGCTATTCTAAGTCCGTTCATGTGGTTGTCTGGTTGGGCTTTGTTTGTCATTAGACGAATTGGATTACATCGCTTTCCGCTGATTCAGAGCATATTTAAAAAAATTGGTATACTGCCCATACGAAATCATTATTACGAAGCACTTTGCTACCCTGAGCAGCTACGCCATGATTTAAATAAGGTTCGAAATCTGCCCGGTATCGATCTGAACGAGACTGAGCAGCTAGCTTTATTAGGCGCCTTTCAATACCAAGAAGAATTAAAGCAATACCCACTTAAGTCGGACGGGGTCAAACCCTTTTTTTATCAAAATAATTTTTTTGAAGCGGGTGATGCTGAGATTTATTATAATATGATTAGGCATTATAAGCCTGGAAAAATTATAGAAATTGGCAGTGGGTTTTCTACATTTATGGCAGTAGACGCCATTTCAAAAAACAAGCAAGATAATCCAAGCTACAATGGAAAAATTACCTGTATTGAACCATTTGAACACCCTGAACTAGAGCAGTTTGATATCTCGGTTGTTCGAAAGCAAGTGGAAACACTAGAGCCTGAATATTTTGATATTTTAGAATCGGGTGATGTTTTATTTATCGATTCTTCTCATGTGATTAGGCCACAAGGTGATGTTCTGTATGAGATATTAGAAGTCTTAGGTAGGCTGAAATCTGGGGTGATTGTGCATATTCATGATATTTTTACTCCAAGAGATTATCGCTTTGGGACTTTATTTGAAGCGCAATATTTTTGGAATGAACAGTACATGTTAGAAGCATTCTTAAGTTATAACACACAGTATAAATTATTATGTGCGGTTAACCACCTGCACAAAACCTACCCAGAAGCGTTGAAGCAAGCTTGTCCAAATTTAGCTCACTATGATTCCGATCCTTGTTCTTTTTGGATACAAAAAATTTAAAAGAGATGTTAAAGCATGTTAGTTCACATTAAACTAACATGCTTTATACGACTAATATTAATTTTTACAACATGGCTTTAAAATATGAAAAAACTTGGTACCTTATCGAAGATGGTTGTTTCTCATGAGGCGCCCGTTTCTTATCAGTTGCCGCTAGGTGAGTTTTTGATACCTTTAGATAAATATATTGGCAAAGATTTGGCGTTGGAGTTTACCGGCGAAATCAACTGTGTGGCTTGCGGGCGGGATATTAAAAAAAGCTATCAACAAGGATATTGTTATCCTTGTACAAAAAAATTAGCGCAATGCGACATGTGTATTTTAAAGCCTGAGCAATGCCATTATCATCTGGGCACTTGTCGTGAGCCTGAGTGGGGAGATACCCATTGTATGATTCAGCATGTTGTTTATTTGTCGAATACCTCGGGGATTAAGGTGGGTATTACGCGCGGAACGCAAGTACCCACTCGTTGGATTGACCAAGGGGCTATAGCGGCAATACCCGTGTTTGCTGTCTCCACTCGTAGAATATCAGGACTGATAGAGTCTTCCCTTAAATCCAATATATCAGATAGAACCAACTGGCGGAATATGTTAAAAAATATTGTGCCAGAAATAGACTTAATAGCAGAAAAGCATAAACTTATAGATCAAAATCAAGGCTTGATAGCTGATATTATTGCAGAATTCGGTCCTGGTTCGGCTGTTGCGATCCACCAAGACAAAGTATATGAGTTTGAATATCCGGTTTTACAATATCCTGAGAAAGTGAATTCATTGTCTTTTGATAAAACAGCTCTCGTTGAAGGTAAATTAGAGGGGATTAAAGGGCAGTATTTAATTTTCTCACATGGGGTGATTAATATGAGAAAATTTGGTGGTTATAGGGTGGCGTTGAATACTTAAAGTGTATCTTGGTTTTTTTTCTAATTTTTTGGTAAAGGCAAATATTGCACATGAATATAGACAGTTACTAGCAAGCGCATTCATGACATATAAATAGTATGTTTAGTGGTAAGTCAGTGGTTAATTTAAAGTGCTAATTGCTATCAATCAAAATCACTGTAATGTTTGAGTAAATAAATTTATATCCAAGACATGGCGTGAAGGGCTACTCATTTGCATGTTCAACAAGTGAATTGATTCTTAAGCCTTTCTCTGAGGCTAAGTTACTATCATGAGTAATAAGCAGGTTAACTATTAAATTTTGGCTAAATTTTTCTGATGCACCTAGGTATTCCTTTCGAATTGGAAACTGTACTAGCCAAGCATACTGTCCAACTGAGGACATGCCTTCTTTTATGATTACAGGCTTCCCGGTTAGGACTGCGGTGACAACTAATTCTTTTTTCTTCACCACTTCGAGGCTTCTAGAGCTCTCCAGATGTTTTAAGAATTGGGTATATCCATCTTTTGTGAAGTATTGTTCCGCATTTTTTAGTGATTTTTGGTAATTGACAAAGTCGTATGCCAATGCGGCAATACTGGCTTTCGGCGCCCATTTTAATACTTCACTATTTTTTGGTTGATTGAGTGCTGCTGGTGTTGCATCAGATTTGGGTATAAAAACGATTGATGAAGGTTGAGCTTTATAGTAGTAGTAATAATATCCAGTAAAACTAGAACATATGATGATCAATAATAACGCAAACATCGTTTTGCTGTTAGAAGATTTCCGAGAGACTGCAATAGGATCTGCGTTAATTGTCTTTGTCTTTGACGTATGGCTATGTGTAGATTTAAACCTTGCCCGAAAGTCATCGATAGAAATGCCGCGCAATTGTAATATGCCAAAGAATGCCCAGATTGACACAAGAATTATAAAAGTCCATAAACGAATATGAATCAAAAATAACATTAAGGGTAGCAGCAAATATATGTCTATCTTAAACTGCTTTTTAAATGCTTTGAAAAAATTCTCACTGGAATCTTGTGCATTCTCATCCTGACTATTTTGACTGTCTCCTAAAGGCTCTTTATTCATTGTTGCCCCTTTGTATCGAAGTGCGAACTGGCTTAAAAATTCTAGTTTTTCATAATTTATCAGACAGATTCAATTTTTATCTCAAGACGAGTAAAAGCAATTAATATATTGTTATAAAACAAGATTGCTTCTTTAATGCTAGTACCCATCATCTCTTATAAATATTGGGAGCGCACCTTCAAAGTTAAGTGTATTGCCGGCTAAGTCAATCTCACCGATATAATTTGTTCACGAAGGACCTATTTTATAAGGATCAACTCACATAATATCTCCACAGTTTGTAGAGTATCATTTAACATCTAGCTATAAAACGATCGTGATAGGTCATAAGGTGTTGCAAGCTATTTTAGCTGTATTCTATCTATGTGAAATGTGGGGCCTGAGTAGACAACTGTTTACTCAGGCTATACCCATTGTTAGAAGTAAGGAGAGGGGTAAATAACGTTTATTTTTCTGCTAAAACCTTTTTCCAAACAGGTTGGTTTGTTAAGCGAATCACATGTTTGGCTAATAAAACCAAGCCGATTACATTAATCAGGAGCATCAGGTTCATTAACAAGTCTGCAACAGTCCAGATAAGGTTTACTTTTAAAAATGCGCCAACAGGGATGAGTAGTATAAATAACAGTTGTAAGGGTTTTACTAGTTTGGTGGAGGATAAAAACTCGATGGCTTTGCCGGCACAAAAAGACCAAGTTAGAATAGTGGTAAAAGCAAAGAAAAAGAGTGTGATGGTAACGATATGGCCCGCCCCATCAAAATGAAATCCTCGCTTAAAGGCTTCTATACAAACGTTGGTACTTTCTAAGCCTTGTATATTCCAAGTATCGGTCATAATTAAAACCAAGCCTGTTAATGTGCAGACTATCATCACGATGAATGGAGATAAGGTGCTAATCAAGCCTTGAGTCAACGCGGTGTTAATACGGGGAGTATGACTTTCAACTGAAGCATGGATCATCGGCGCTAAGCCTACGCCACAGTCCGTCGCAAATAAGCCTCTGTCGAAGCCTGATGCAATGCCTTGTAGAACCGTATAACCGATGACACCCGAGGCCATGGGTAATGGCTGAAAAGCAGATGTGACAATAAGGTGTAGGGCGGGTAAAATTTTGCTGAGATTGAGTGCAACAATAATTAAACAGGCGAGTAAATAAAAAACTGCCATGACGGGTACAACGCGAGAAACAACTGCAGAGAACCGATGCAAGCCCCCCAATATAACGCCACCCACTAATATTGCCATTACCACGCCAATGAGTCCCGGTGGGATGCCTGCCTCAACTAAAGGCAATGCAATAGAATTCATTTGCACTAAATTACCCACTGTAAAAGCAGTTAATATAGTGACAACAGAAAATAGCTGAGCTGTTTTTTTTAGTTTCAGGGCTTTATATAAATAGTACATTGGGCCGCCGACATTTTCACCGGCCTCGTCTTTTCGTCTATACAGCACGCCTAAGGTGCAACCAATGAATCTTAGAATTGAGCCCAGAATTGCCATAATCCACATCCAGAATATAGCCCCTGGTCCGCCCATGCTAAGAGCAACTGCTATTCCGGCAATATTACCTGTGCCTAAGTTTCCACCTAGTACAGCGGACATGGCACTGAAGGAGGAGGCGTCTCCCTCCAATTTTCTATCAGAGGTAAAAAGATTCCAGGCCCTTGGTATGTGAGTCAGTTGTAAAAATTTAAACCGCACTGAGAAGTAGAAACCAACAATCGTCACAATAGGGATAAAAAAGTACAAGGAAAGGGTTGTTTTTATTATTTCTAGCATACACCAGCAACGTTTAAGCTATACGGTTAATTATTCTACTAAGTGCTATTCCAGCCGTCAATTTATATTGTAGGCTTTCTGAATAACAAAGAAGTTCTAAAATTTTAGTTAACCATGCTAACAGTGCTAACAGGACACACCTATTAGGTTTTAGTTAACCATACTAATTGGGCTGTCTACTTTCCGCGGCTTGACCGCGGAATCCAATCATAATAGTTGCCTCTAGATTCTAATATTAAGCTACGGAACATAGAGAATGGGTTGGTTATACCAGAAAAGCTGGCTTTACTTAATTGCAGGAGCAACCCGAACTAACCTGCAATACCAAACAGTTGAGAATGAAATAAAAGGATAGAATGCTATGATTTACAAGCACGAATCAAATACGACATTTGTTGATGAGACTCAATGGACAGTTGTAATTTATGGTTTGAATTGATTAATTCTTGTCTAAGCTCATTATTAATTATACTTTTAAATTGTGTTTTATGTTCTTTTGATTGTAACTTCGTATCTAATAACTTCACATATTCTAAATACTCATCACTATTGTCTTGAAAGCTTATGTTAGTAAAGCCAGCTTGGGTTAAAATTTTTTGATACGAATTCGTTGTTTCTTTGTAAGAAGCATCACCCATGGGTAATATCTCATATTTAGGCCCTTGGGACTCAGGGACAAGCCAATCAATTAAACAAAGGTAACCACGGGGTTTGAGTAGTCGATAAAGTTCAGCTAATAGTATTGGCTTATTGCTGATATTCGTTAAAACCCCTTTACTATAAATCACATCATATTGTTCAGAAGGTAGAGGGGTTGTGCCATCTGGGTTATATATTACAAAATTTACTCGGTCTTTGATGTCGTCTGAAGCTTGTTGTAGGGCATGCTCTGCCATCCAGGGACGTATTTCTAAGCCGGTTACGCCAGCATTATATCTTTGGGCAATATAATGTGCCATGCCACCAATACCCGAGCCGACATCGAGTAATTTTTTATCCGTGATATCTAAATTTTTAAGCATATTATCAACAGCAGGGTAGCCACCAAGTGATATGAGGCCACGCCCATAAATGGCTTCAAATATTGGGATATTTTTGGGTTGGTAGATTTCGTCTGGCATCGATGAGACCTTTAATAGGGGGGATTTGAAAATTCTATAGTTTTTATATTTGCATAGCAAAAGACATTACTTCGCTGTCTGGAAAAGTAATCTAACCTACTTGTTCGATGAACGGTCTTGAACTGTTATGTTTTTTGTGCGAGCATTCACTCACAAAGTATAAATTAATATCAATCTGGAGAATGGCGTTATGAAAGAATTGAATCAATTTGAATTGGAAATTGTTTCTGGTGGTGTGGATGCTAAAGCGGTACTTGGAGCAGGCGGGGTCGCTTCTGGCGCTGTTATTGGTGGTTATTATGGTGCCGCTATTACTGGACCAATAGCCTTATACGGTGCTGTAATGGCGATTACAAATAACGGAATTCTATGGGAAGCGGTAGGGCTTTGTGCCGCTGGATTTGTTGGGGGTGTTTCGGCTGGTGCTGCAGTTGGGGCTGTTGCAATGGGGGTTAGTGGTTTAGCTCTAGGCTCTGTTGTTGATGCGACGATGCGTTAAGATTACCTTAGGCATAGTTTAGTTACATAGCATTGATGATTGAATCTACAAAAGCGATCCAAGTCAGTGTTATCTACTTTAAAGCCCTAGGTTAAACATGCTTAGTCAGTTTATATTAGGGCGTCTTGACAATTGGCTGCTTCGCGGAACGTTAGTTGGTTTTACAAGAAATAACTGGCGTTGCAAGATTGCCAGAGCGGCACTGATGCTTGGTGTCAGGATACTCTCTTTTGTTGAGTAAAATTGTCCCAAAGCCCATCGTAGTGTCATCAATTGAATCCAAGCTTTGTACTCCCGTGCAAAACTTTGGAATACAGCTAATGGTAAGGACAAATAAAACGAATGAATGGTTTGTGAGAAGCGATTCCAATTAGTCATGAATGTTATGTGGTTGTGGTAGCAATATATCCATTTAATAAAATTTGATTGTGGTAGAGTAAATAGTAGGACATAAAGCATAAAATGTTACACGTATAACAAACACCTGAAATAGAAAGCAAGATGAAAAAAAAAACAATCGTATTATTGATCTGTGCACTATTAATAACAGTTTCCAGGCAAGGCATTGCACAAGAAGAGCAAGCGTTATTGTTTCCAGCCTTTCAAATTGCGTTAGAAAACAATCCAAATGTTAAAGCTGCCTTAGCATCAATTAAATCAGCCAAAGGAAAATCCACCCAAGCTGGGCTAAGGCCAAACCCCAAGGCTTTTATTGAGATGGAAAATTTTGGTGGAAATGAAAGCTTGTCAGGATTTGATAGTGCTGAAATAACATTTGGTATAGAGCAAGAAATCGAAATAGCAGGGAAACGCACTTATCGTCAAGAGATAGCCAAGTATGGATCAGCAATTGCACAACAAGAAGCTTTTTCAAGCATTCTGTTAATTTTGGCCCATGTGCATCAGTCGTATGTACATTTTGTCATTGCTCAAGAACGATTGAGTCTTGCCCAAAAGCGTATGGCACTTTCAGAACAAACACACGAGGCCGTCAAAAGTCGTGTTAGTGCTGCAGCGGCATCTAAGATTCAGCACACAAAAGTGGATATTGAGCAAAAAATTGCAGCCATCGATAAAAATAAAGCAATAGAAAATCTGACATCAGCAAAGTCACAGCTTGAAAAAGTTTTATCGACTCATTCTGATTCAATCACTTTTAGCCGAGAGATTTTATCCGTGCCATTTTTGCTGCCAAGTAAAGATGAGCTAATAGCAGCCCTTAATTCTTTGCCGCAATTAGAAATCATAAGATTAAAAAAGCTGCAAGCAAAGAGTAATATTAATTTAGCAAATGCTCATCGTATTACAAACCCAACAATAGGTGGCGGTGTCCGTCATTTTAAAGAGTCAAGTAGCAATGCTTTTGTTGCAAACTTTTCTATACCTATTCCCATTTTTAATCGCAATCAAGGCAATATTGTGCATGCTCAGGCTGAATATTTAAAAGTGTCAAGTGAGGTTGAATCAGAATATTTAATTTTAAAAGAAATGGCAGAAAAAATTTATGGGCAATTGATATCGAACTCTTCAGAGGTAAGGGCGTATCGTGACAGTATTATTCCTAGTGCGGAGAAAGCTTATCATCAAGCAACGCAAGGATATCATTCAGGTCGTTTCTCATTTTTAGAGTTAATAGATTCTCAGCGAACGCTTTATAAAATTCAAGAAGCTTATCTGAATAGCCTGCTAAAATTCCATGAGGCAAAAGCGCAGGTTGACTTTATTTTAGGCGTTAATAAAGATCTAGTTCAAGATATCGTTTCGACAAATCACTTGGGACAAAGATGAGAAATTTTTTATTAAAATTAACCGCTTTTTTTTGGCTTCTATTACCCGTAAGCTTGCTTCCGGTATATGCTGAAGAAAACAACAAATACTCAAATAAAGATCCAAAGATATTCTATACCGAATTGCAAGGAAGGAATGATACGGGGCAGGGAGTTTATGATGGATCTGAAAAAGATAATAACGATGAACGCACAGTTGAGAAAGGCACTCATGAGGGGCTAAAAGCAGTGATATCTCCTGGCTCAGCTAAACGTATGGGGATAGTCATTGAAGAAGCTGTTTCTGCGAATGTTAGTCAAAAAATCTCACTGACAGGTAGAATTACAATCAACCAAAATGCCATAGCAGATGTGCATGGCCGGTTTTCAGGTATTGTTCGTAATGTTGAAGTAAATTTGGGAGAGCATGTTCAGAAAGGGCAAATACTTGCGACAGTTGAGGCTAATGACAGTTTGCAAGAGTATAACGTGGTTGCCCCAATTAGTGGTGTTATTCTAGAGCGAAATACGAATATAGGTGATCTGGTTGGTGAGCATCCAATATTTGTTATAGCGGACCTATCAAATGTTTGGGCAAAATTTCATGTGTTTTTGCGTGACTCAGACCGGGTCCAGATAGGACAGAATATTGCAGTCTATAATTTGGAAAGAGATAAAACAGCACCTGGAAAAATTGATATGTTTTATCCAACAACTGATGAAAAAAGCCAGACACAAGTTGTCATTGTTGTTCTGCCTAATCCCGAACGCGCGTGGAAGCCGGGCATGATTATAGAAGGTGATGTCAGCGTAGCAAAGTCTGATGTAGACGTTTCTGTAAAGGAAAAGGCTTTACAAAAAATGGAAAAATTTGGTGATGTCGTTTTTGTCAAAGAAGGTAAATTTTTTATTCCAAAAGCAGTTAAGATAGGTCGTAAAGAGAACGGTACTGTTGAGATCATCAAAGGACTAAAGGCTGGAGATTTATATGTTTCCGATGGCAGCTTTATTGTCAAATCAGATATTCTAAAAGCAACAGCTTCACATTAAACAGTATAGTTAAAAGAGAATCCACATGCTTGAAAATATTATTTCCCTCTCCATTCGTCACCGATGGATTGTAATGATAGTTGTTTTAGGGTTGTGTGTTCTGGGTGTGTATAACTTTAACCGCCTATCTATTGATGCTGTACCTGATATTACTAATGTACAAGTGCAAATTAACACAAAAGCATCAGGTTACTCTCCTTTAGAGGTTGAGCAGCGTATAACATTCCCTATAGAAACTGTTCTAGCCGGGATGCCTAGGCTTGACCATACACGCTCACTATCAAGGTATGGGCTGTCACAAGTGACCGTTATTTTTGAAGAAGGTACAGATATATACTTTGCACGTCAGTTAATTAATGAAAAACTGCAGCAAATTAAAAGCGAAGTACCTGATGGCATAGAGCCCATTATGGGGCCAGTTTCAACCGGGCTTGGAGAAATATTTTTCTACACAGTGGAAGCTGAAAAAGACGCAATAAAAGAGGATGGCACCCCTTATACGGCGATGGATTTATTCACAATTCAAGAATGGCTTATCGCACCTCAGTTACGTAATCTAAAAGGCGTTGTAGAAATTAATACAATTGGGGGATATGAAAAGCAGTTTCATGTCACCCCATATCCTGAACAGTTACTAAGTTATGAATTAACCATCCATGATGTTTTGGATGCGCTTGAAGCGAATAATAATAATATTGGCGCTGGTTATATTGAGCGCAATGGTGAGCAATATCTTATCCGTGTGCCAGGTCAAGTTAAGGATATTAAAGATATAAAACAGATTATTCTTGCCAAAAAGGATGAAGTAACGATTCGCATTGGTGATGTTGCAGATGTGGATCTTGGCTCACCTTTACGAACGGGGGCCGCAACAGAAAACGGGCGGGAAGTTGTTCTGGGTACGGCTATGATGTTAATGGGAGAGAACTCACAAGACGTTGCCCAGAGAGTGGGTGAGAAGTTAGAAGCCATTGTTTCAACTTTACCTAAAGGGGTTGTCGCAAAATCTGTTTATGATAGAACGAATCTGGTTGACCGAACAATTAATACCGTCAAAAAAAATCTTCTTGAGGGTGCTTTACTCGTCATTGTCGTTTTATTTTTACTCTTGGGAAATTTAAGAGCGGCTTTGATTACCGCAGCCGTTATTCCAATTTCAATGTTAATGACAATCACTGGCATGGTTCAAAATAATGTATCTGGGAATTTAATGAGCTTAGGCGCACTTGATTTTGGCTTAATCGTTGATGGCGCTGTCATCATTATGGAGAATTGTATTCGTCGTTTTGGTATGGCTCAGCACAAACTGGGTAGATTATTAAGTAAATCGGAACGCTTTGCACTTGCTTCAAAAGCAACAACCGAGGTGATAAAACCGAGTGTTTTTGGTGTCATTATTATCACCGTTGTATATTTACCTATATTTGCTCTAACTGGGGTTGAAGGTAAAATGTTTCATCCTATGGCTTTAACCGTTGTTATGGCTTTGTTGTCAGCTTTGATATTGTCTCTTATGTTTGTTCCCGCTGCTGTTGCGATTTTTGTGACTGGAAGAGTGGATGAAAAGGAAGGTCGTATTATTGGTAGTGTAAAAAAATGTTATGAACCTTTATTGAAATTGACACTGCGGCAACCTTTACTAGCAATCATCATGTCTCTTTTTCTTGTGGTTGTCAGTTTACTGGCCGCAGGAAAAATGGGAGCTGAATTTATTCCTTCTCTTGATGAAGGAGATATTGCAATACAAGTTATACGTGCACCGGGCACTTCTTTAACACAGTCCGTCGCAATGCAGTTCAAGCTAGAAGAAGAGATTCTTAAATTTCCTGAAGTACGGACAATCATTTCTAGAATTGGCACTGCAGAAGTGGCAAATGATCCAATGCCGCCCAATATAGCAGACACGTATGTATTTTTAAAACCTAAAAAAGAGTGGCCCAACTCTAGTAAATTAAAAGAAAATTTGGTGCAAGAGATGGAAGCGGTTCTCGAAAGTATTCTTGGCAGTTTATATGAGTTTTCTCAACCAATCCAACTTCGGTTCAATGAATTAATTTCTGGTGTGAGAAGTGATTTAGCCGTTAAGATTTATGGTGATGATATGGATAAGCTTTTAACTTCTGCACAAGAAATTGAAAAAGTTATCCGCACCATAAAAGGGGCTGCAGATGTTAAGGTAGAGCAAATTACGGGGCTTCCAACATTAAGCGTCACCCCAGATCGCAGAAGACTTGAACACTATGGTCTAAACATCCTAGATATACAAGAGGTTGTTGCAGTGGCTTTGGGGGGACGTCAGGCAGGAGTCTTATATGAAGGTGATCGACGATTTGATATCGTTGTGCGCCTACCAGAGCATTTACGTAGTAATATCGAAGCTCTGGAACAACTACCTGTGCATCTTCCTTTTACGAGACAAGATGGAGCAGACTATAGACCCGATTACGTTCCGCTGAAAGAGGTCGCTGATTTCAACATTGCTTTTGGACCGGCGCAAATTAGTCGAGAAAATGGCAAGCGCCGCATTACTGTGACTTCAAATATTCGAGAACGAGATATAGGTAGCTTCGTCAACGAGTTACAAAAAGCTGTCAAAGAAAAGGTCGTGTTACCTTCAGGATATTGGATTGATTATGGCGGTACCTTTGAACAGCTTATCTCAGCGCGCACCAGATTAATGATTGTGGTGCCTGTTGCCTTAAGCTTAATCTTTGGATTACTATTCATGGCCTTTAACTCCATACGCGCGGCACTTGTCATTTTTTCTGGAGTACCATTAGCCTTAACTGGTGGTATTGCGGCGCTCATCATTCGTGACATTCCCCTCTCTATTTCTGCTGGGGTCGGATTTATTGCATTGTCAGGGGTTGCTGTGCTAAATGGCGTTGTACTAATTTCCTTTATCCGTGAACTTCAGGCTAAAGGAAGAAAACTAGATGAGGCCATTATCGATGGTGCTCTAACGCGACTGCGTCCAGTCCTCATGACAGCATTAGTGGCTTCACTAGGTTTTGTGCCGATGGCATTTAATGTTGGGGCTGGTTCAGAAGTACAAAGGCCGCTGGCAACAGTCGTGATTGGTGGTATTATTTCATCAACAATTCTTACGCTATTGGTTTTACCCGCACTATATAGGTTCTTCCCAGGGAAAGGTTCGTTCGTAAAATGATACTAATTCAGCCCTTCTCTGGGACAATGTAAATGAGACTAAAGCCCGTATAAGCAGGCGCTCTTCATTTTGTTAGTTGTGCGTTAAATTTGTAGAAAAATCGTGGGACAGTGTTAATGGGCTTCTATTTTTGAATCAATATCATGGTTTTTCTATAGAGGGTACTTTTTTTCCTTCTAGTGAAAGAAGCCTGTGTGAAAGTACCCGCTATATTTTTCTTTTCTTTATGCGCCACCGCAGCGCACCATTACAATACATATATTAATTTTTTTCAGGCTTGGTATCTTTTTCCGCAGGAGGGCATTGATGCGTAATCACACTCTTACCTTCTTCGGTGTAGGTTTCAAGCTTAACAGGGAATCCCCAAAGCATATGAACGTGCTTGATGACTTCATTTGCTTGATTGTTATCTAAAGGGCGTCGATGCCACTGTGTATAGCGTAATGTTAATGAACGATCACCACGTAGATCTACATTATAGACTTGGATATCAGGCTCAATATTACCAAGATTGTACTGCTCGGAAAGTTTTTGTCTTACATTTTTATAACCATCATCATTGTGGATGGCGTCCACTTCTAAAGATTCTTGTTGGTCATCATCAGAAATAGTAAACAGCTTCATATCTCTCATCAGTTTTGGGGAGAGATATTGAGAGATAAAGCTCTCATCTTTAAAGTTACGCATAGCAAAATCTAGTGTTTCAAGCCAATCAGTGTTTACAATTTCTGGGAACCAGGTTTTATCCTCTTCGGTTGGATTTTCACAAATTCGTTTTAAATCTGTGAACATAGCAAAACCAAGAGTATAGGGGTTTATGCCGGAGTAATATTGACTATCAAAAGGTGGCTGATACACAACACTTGTATGGCTATGCAAAAATTGCATCATAAAGTTGTCGTCCACAAAGCCTTCATTATAGAGTTCATTTAGTATGGTGTAGTGCCAGAAAGTTGCCCAGCCTTCATTCATCACTTTTGTTTGGCGTTGTGGATAAAAGTATTGGGCCATTTTGCGAACAATACGAATAAGTTCGCGTTGCCAAGGTTCTAGTAATGGGGCATTTTTTTCAATAAAATAAAGTATATTTTCTTGGGGATCTTGTGGAAATCTATTTTCAGCTTCCAGAGACTCTTTTTCGGCTCGTGCAGGTAATGTGCGCCATAATTCATTGACCAGTGATTGTAAATATTCGGCTCGTTTTGCTTGCTTTGACTTTTCTTCTTGCAAAGAAAGCTGATATGGACGTTTATAGCGATCAACACCATAGTTCATCAGAGCATGACATGCATCCAAGATATCTTCTACCGCATCAATGCCGTGTTTTTCTTCGCATTCTGCGACATAATTTTTTGCAAAAAGTAAATAGTCAACAATGGAATCAGGGTTAGTCCAGGTCTTGAATAAGTAATTACACTTAAAGAAAGAATTATGACCATAACAAGCATGAGCTATAACTAACGCTTGCATTGGTAATGTATTTTCTTCCATTAGATAGGAAATACAAGGATTAGAATTGATGACCAACTCATAGGCCAATCCCATATGGCCCCGTTTATAACCTTTTTCGACATTAAGAAATTGCTTTCCAAATGACCAATGATTATAACCTAGAGGCATACCGACAGAAGAATAGGCATCCATCATTTGCTCTGCGGAGATAATCTCTACTTGATTGGGGTAAGTGTCAAGGTTGAATTTTTCAGCAATTCTGGCAATTTCAACATCGTATTTTTCGAGTAGTTCATTGGTCCACTCAGAAGAGTCAGATATAATTTTTCTTTCTGTCATGCAGTTAACCTCAGATTCAAGCATAATCTTTCTTCTTAAATAATTCTCTAAAGACAGGATAGATATCTTTAATATCTTCGATGTGTTGCATGGCAAAGTTTGGACATGCTTCTTGTACAGATAAATACGCTTCCCATAAACTTTGATGATGACGAGGCATAATCTCTACATAGGCAAAATATTGTACATGTTGCATTATTTCGTTATGGAGTATGTCTCTACAACGAGGGGAGTCGTTATTCCAGTTATCACCATCAGAAGCTTGTGCAGCATAGATATTCCAATCAGAGGTTGGATATCGTTCTTGAATAACATCACGGGTCATTTCTAATGCACTGGATACAACTGTACCCCCTGTTTCTCTTGAGTAGAAAAATTCTTCTTCATCAACTTCTTTCGCAGAAGTATGATGACGTATGAAAACAACTTCCACATTCTCATAGTTTCGAGATAAAAATAAATACAATAAGATAAAAAAGCGTTTAGCAATATCTTTTTTGGATTCATCCATACTGCCTGAAACATCCATCAGACAAAACATCACAGCTTGTGTTGTTGGCTTAGGTTGCTTCGTGCGGTGGTGATATTTTAAATCAAATGGATCGATAAAAGGAATTGCATTGATGCGCGTTTTTAAATGTTTGATTTCTTTTTTGAGTTCTTCTACTTGTTCTGAGTCAGGTTCTGCTAGTAATAACGCAGATAGACGTTGTTCTAACTCGGCAATTTTTTTTCTTTTGGGCCCACCAAGCGCAATTCTTCGCCCTAAAGCACCTCTTAAAGAACGTACTATATTAATATTGGCGGGGATGCCATCAGAAGAAAATCCCGCTCTAACCATTTTGAAGGAAGGAATTTTTGCAATTTGTGTTTTGACGAGATTGGGTAGGGCTAAATCTTCAAAAAATATTTCTAAAAATTCTTCTCTGGATATCTCAAATACAAAATCATCTTCCCCTTCACCACTATCGCTGGCTTCTCCTCCACGACCGCCTTGCCCAGAAGGAGGGCGTTTAATTAAATCACCAGGCACAAAGTCTTTATTACCGGGTAAAATAATATCGCGTTTACCGCCTTGGCCATAGGAGAAATTGGGCTCAGTTGTCTCTTTGGCTGGAATAGTGATCTTTTCTCCACAATCATCTACTTCTTTAATGCTTCTTCCTGACACAGCACTACGGACAGCTTTCTGAATTTGTTTTTTAAAGCGACGCATAAAGCGTTGCCTGTTTACGGCACTTTTATGGCGCCCATTTGGGCGCCTATCTATAATTCGCGACATATAGCGTTCAACCTTTTATGAAGACTTACGAACACGTAAATACCACTCGCACAAGAGACGGACTTGTTTAGGCGTGTAGCCTTTATCCACCATTCTATCTACAAAATCTTGGTGTTTTTTCTTCTCGTGTTCTGAGCCCTTTGCGTTAAAGGAAATAACGGGTAATAAGTCTTCTGTGTTAGAAAACATTTTCTTCTCAATAACAACCCTGAGTTTTTCATAGCTAGTCCAGCTAGGGTTCTTGCCACGGTTGTTGGCTCTGGCACGTAACACAAAATTAACAATTTCATTTCTAAAATCTTTAGGATTACTAATGCCAGCTGGTTTTTCTATTTTTTCTAACTCTTCGTTTAACGAGCGTCTATCAAGAATTTCACCCGTATCAGGATCACGATATTCCGAATCTTGGATCCAGAAATCTGCGAATGTTACATAACGGTCAAAGATATTTTGTCCATATTCAGAATAAGACTCGAGGTATGCCGTTTGGATTTCTTTACCAATAAATTCTACAAACCTTGGGGTTAGATAGCCTTTTAGATATGAAATATAACGTTCATGTACCTCGGGTGGGAATTGCTCACGCTCAATTTGCTGCTCAAGCACATACAGTAGATGCACTGGATTCGCAGCAACTTCAGTAGAATCAAAGTTAAATACTTTAGACAATATTTTAAAAGCAAACCGTGTGGACAAACCTGTCATACCTTCGTCTACGCCAGCAAAATCCTTATATTCTTGGTGCGATTTTGCTTTGGGATCGGTATCTTTTAGGTTCTCGCCGTCATACACGCGCATTTTAGAAAAGATGCTAGAGTTTTCTGGTTCTTTTAGCCTAGATAAAACGGCAAATTGCGCTAACATTTTTTGAGTATTAGGGGCACAAGGTGCATCTTTCAAAGAGCTATTTTCCACAAGTTTTTTGTAGATTTCCATTTCTTCAGTTACTCTGAGGCAATAAGGTACTTTTGCAATATAAACCCTATCAAGCAAAGCTTCGTTATGTTTATTATTTTTAAAAGTAACCCATTCTGATTCGTTGGAGTGAGCCAAGATGATGCCATCAAATGGAATAGAAGCGGTACCTTCTGTGCCATTGTAATTGCCTTCTTGTGTTGCGGTTAGTAAAGGATGCAAAACTTTAATCGGCGCCTTGAACATTTCAACAAATTCCATAACACCCCGGTTAGCGCGGCATAGGCCACCTGAGTAGCTGTAGGCATCTGCATCGTGTTGCGCGAACTCTTCTAATTTGCGGATATCGACTTTACCAACCAGAGATGAAATATCTTGATTGTTTTCATCGCCAGGCTCGGTTTTTGCAATCGCTGTTTGTCTGAGTCTGGAAGGCCAGATTTTAATGACTTTGAACTGATTGATGTCACCGTTAAACTCATGTAAACGTTTTACCGCCCATGGCGACATGATGCTTTCAGTATAGCGTCTTGGAATACCATATTCTTCTTCCAAGATAGGGCCATCTTCTTCTGAGCTAAATAAACCTAAGGGGGATTCATTAATAGGAGAGCCTTTAATCGCATAAAAAGGAACACGTTCCATTAAGGCTTTTAGGCGTTCAGCTAAAGATGACTTACCACCACCGACTGGGCCTAAGAGATATAAAATTTGTTTCTTTTCTTCCAAGCCTTGTGCTGCATGCTTCAGGAAAGAGACGATTTGCTCAATAGGCTCTTCCATGCCATAAAAATTTTCAAATGAGTCATAAAGTTTCATTACTTTATTTGAAAAAATGCGGCTAAGCCTTCTGTCTTTGCTGGTATCAACTAATTTAGGTTCGCCGATTGCAGAGACTAGTCTTTCAGCAGCGTTGGCATATGCCATGTGGTCTTTTTTGCATAGCTCTAAATACTCAGTAAGCGACATTTCTTCTTCTTCATGCCGACCCTCGTATCTGTCTTTAAAACTGCTCAATACATCCATGATAGCTCCTTTAAATTTATGCACGTGTATGTTTTTATTGTATCCACTAGGTACACATAGAAGCAAGTCAATAAAACTCAATAACTTAAGTATTCTGATTAGTTTTATGTGAAAAATAAGCTGTAGTTCAAACTATTCGCTGGTATAATTTTCGACATTAATTTTATAAATTTTTAATCTGAGCCGCTTATCTGAGTATGGTTCTAAAATAACTCCCTATGGAAGGCAGAGAAAAACATAATGAAATCAAGTACTAACCAACCTCAAACTATTTATTTAAAACATTACCAAGAGCCAAACTTTTTTATTGAAAGCACAGAACTGAACTTTCAACTATTTGCAGATAAAACAGTAGTACATTCACGCCTAAAAATAGTAAAAAATACCTCTAAATCTGAAAATAATGGCGATTTGATTTTAGCGGGGGAAGAATTGAAGCTCCTCTCCATCAAAGTTGATGGCCAAGAATTAACAGAGAACAGCTATGAATGCTCAGATAAAAGCTTGACGATTGCCAATTTAGACAATGCATTTACCCTAGAAATTAAGACAGAAATCTATCCAGATAAAAATACAGCCTTAAGTGGATTATATAAGTCGGATGGTATGTTTTGTACGCAATGTGAAGCAGAGGGTTTTAGAAGGATTACCTATTATCTCGATCGCCCGGATGTGATGTCTATTTTTAGCACCACGATTGAAGCAGATAAAAAAACATTTCCTGTATTGCTGTCTAATGGAAACTTAGTCGATAAAGGGGATAAAGGAGATCGCCATTGGGTGAGATGGGACGATCCATTTAAAAAGCCTGCTTACTTGTTTGCGCTTGTGGCAGGGGACTTAACCGAAATTAAAGATCATTATGTCACCCAATCAGGCCGAAAAGTCACTTTGGCTATTTTTGTGGAAGCTGAAAATGCTAAAAAATGTGACCATGCCATGCAATCCTTAAAAAATAGCATGCAATGGGATGAACAAAAGTATGGATTGGAATATGATTTAGACATTTATATGATTGTTGCAGTTAATAATTTCAATATGGGGGCAATGGAAAATAAAGGCTTAAATATCTTTAATTCTAAATATGTCTTAGCGGATGAAGCCACGGCGACCGACTCAGACTTTCAGGGCGTAGAAATGGTTATCGGTCATGAATATTTTCATAACTGGACTGGCAACAGAGTGACACTCAGAGATTGGTTTCAATTAAGCCTTAAAGAAGGCTTGACTGTATTTAGAGAGCAGCAGTTTACAGCGGATATGGGCACGCCGGTTGTGAACCGGATTGCGGATGTGAAACAAATCCGAACTCGACAGTATGCAGAGGACAGTGGCCCTATTGCTCACCCTGTGCGTCCAGATTCTTATATAGAAATTAACAATTTTTATACAATGACAATTTATTATAAAGGCTCTGAAGTCATTCGCATGCTTCATACTTTATTAGGCGAATCAGGCTTTAGGGCTGGGATGGACTTATATTTTGAGCGTTATGATGGACAAGCGGTTACCATTGAGCATTTTATTAGTGCTATGTCAGATGCCAATAAAACAGATTTAGCGCAATTTATGCATTGGTATCATCAAGCGGGCACACCTGTGGTTAATGTGACGAAAAATTTTGATGAATCTACTCAAACATTAACATTTGATTTCACGCAATCCTGCCCAAAGACACCCGGGCAAGAACAGAAAAAGCCATTTGTCATTCCAATTAAAATAGCCTTATATGACAAAGAGGGAAATTTATACCCTATAGCAAAGCATACTGATATCAAACAAACTGAATCAGGTACATTCTTTGTCTTAGATAAAAAAAGCACTTCCTTGACTATTACGGGTGTGAATAAACCCTTGGTGCCTTCGTTTTTAGGCAATTATTCAGCCCCAGTCAAGTTACATATGGATTACACTGCCGCAGAATCCGCTCTCATTATTAAACACGATCAAGACAGTTTCAATCGATGGGATAAGTGCCAGGATTATAAGTGTGCATTGGTCACAAAAATGATGACTGAATTTGAAACACAACCAACACCTACCTTACCAGCCGCATTCTTAGATTTATATAAAGATTTATTAAAGGATATGGCTACCGATCCGGCGTTATTAGCCGAGCTTTTGGCTCTGCCATCTTTTCACTATATTGCTGAGCAGTTAGAACAAGTAAATGTAAAAGCTCTGAATGGGTGCTTAATATATTTACGAGATACTTTAGCCAAAAAGTTCAGTAAAGATTTCTTTGCCATATATAAAAGGATGTCGGAGCAAGATACCGGTAAAATTGAGGCGACCTCTATCTCTGCCCGGGCCCTTAAAAATACAGCACTTGCTTTTTTGGGACGTAGTCAAGAAGAGTCTTATGCGCCTTTAATAGAAAATCAATATCAAAATGCAAACAACATGACGGATCGCATGGGTGCATTGTCTGCGATTAATCATTGGTCTCATCCAATCAGAGAGAGATTGTTTAACCAATTCTATGAAGATTTTAAACATGAAACATTGGTATTGGATAAATGGTTTAGCTTACAAGCGCAAGCAGAATTACCTGATACATTAGATAGAGTCTCAAAGCTTTTATCCCACGAAGCGTTTGATTTGAAAAATCCCAATAAAATCTATGCTTTGATTAGAACCTTTGGCGCAGCAAATGCACAATGTTTTCATAGTGCAGATGGTAAAGGTTATGAGTTTATTGCAGATAGAGTCATAGACTTGAATCAACAAAACCCTCAGGTGGCTGCCAGAGTTTTAGAAACATTAACGGGATGGAAACGATTAGATAAAACGCATGCACAGCTCATGAAAAAAACTTTACTCAAAATACAACAGGTTGATAATTTATCTGAAGATGTGTATGAAATTGTTAATAAATCTTTAGTTTAAAATTGGTTATAGGTTTGAACAACATATGCCTAAAGTGACTGTGACACTTAATATCAGCAAAGAAAAGATATTAAAGTTTTATCAAGGCAGTGTGCATAACATTGTGGCGCATGCGGATGATGGACGAGTGATACGCTTTCCCATCAATACAGTGCGCCAATTTGTTAAAGATGATGGAATTAAAGGTCGTTTTGAAATTGAATTTAATCAGCAAGGTAAGTTTATGGGGATTGTCCCCATACAATCATAAGGGTTAAGGGTTTTCCCCTGCCGTCTGTCTATTCTTGTCATAAAAAGTTGATATGATAACTATGTAACATTATCCTAAAGCATTACTTTTATTATTGGTAATGGTTGGATATATACAATGCTCAATTGTGGAAACTTGCAAAAGAAAACGTCCTCTGACTTAGCTGATGGGGATGTGGCGATATTAATAGACAGAGGGTCTAACTATCAAACGTTAAAAGCTAGGCTTTTGGCTTTAACGACTGCTAGAATTTTGTATAACGAGAATGCAGTGAGTTTTCTTGAAAGTGACGAAAATACAATCGAAGAAAAACATACAGAATTCATTGCAGGGTTTAATGAACTAGAATCTGCCTATAGCATCTTAGATTCTACTCAGAAAAAAGAAGCGCTTATAGTTCGCATATCTGAACTATACGAGGAGGATGTTAAATTCCTCACAGACCTAAAGCAAGACATTGAAAGTGATGTTAGCAGTTACAATGATATTTGCTTATATTACTTTATTTGTAAAATAATCGCTCTTGCCAAACAAAGTCAAGAAATATCCCAAAGTCAAAGTGATGAAAAATGGTCTGATGTTCCTTATTACTTTGAAATGTGTGATTTGATTGAAGCAGAACTGCCCGAAGTGCTGCCTTTAACTTGTGACCTGATGAAGCACTTTTCGATTGAGATAAATAGTCGCGGCCAAGTTACTATTAATAAAGGTTTTGATATTAAAACTTGTGCACTTTATCACCATCTTATATCTGTGTATGATGGGGCATCTGAGAAATTGATTCAGCGGAAAGATCACTATTATAGAAAAGTGTCTCATTTATTAGATAAAGAACTGTTGGGAGAAACTTTGTCAAAAAATGAGAAGGCAGTTGTTGATGCCTATCAACAGTATCAGGCATTTACGTTTCCGCTTCCAATAAAATTTCATCATGAGGTTCTGGTAACATTTAAAGTAAGAACTTTTGCCACTGGCTTTTCGGTATCTGATGTTGCAGACGCGCTATTAATGATTGTCTATGGCACCATCGACAAATGCAGCGCTTATATACAAGAACATTATAAGCATGAACCAGAGTATGAACTTGAGAAATCTTTAGTACGCTTAGCAGATCTTAATGCTGGTGCACAGCAAAAAAAATCAAAAAAGGCTAAGCGAAAGGCGAGCAAAGCAGAAGTCGTAGATTCTTTGAGTGCTGCAGCCTCTCAAGTAGAAATAAGTGGTGCTAACTCAAGGTGTGGCGGTGCCGCTGGGGCAGAGGTAGATAGTCTTTCTGTTGTAAAGAGTGCAAGTGAGCTCTCTCGAGACAAAGAGGATTTGAAAGCAAGAGTGATTGCTTTAGATAAAAAAATGAGTTGTTTAACTTTTTCTACTGGTGCAGATTATGCTCCATCATTTGGTGTTGTTGAAACCAAGGGGGAAAGGCAAGAAGACACACACGTTGTAAGGTTTCTGGAAAAACTTGTCGATCGCAGTTGTTTAGGACCCACATTAGCGGAGTTGAAGCATATTGCTAAGCGTCTTGGGGGAACTGTTGAGCGCTGTGGTTCAGGTGCTAGTCATTATAAGCTTGCCATTGGTATATCATATGCTTATTTTAATATGCGGCATCGATCTGGCAGTGTAGAGCGCACGCTTTCACCTCTAGCAGTAAAAAATGTTACTTTTGCTTTACAGCGAGCAGATATATTTACTCAGCACGGTATTGAGTTGGGTGATGTGGTTGCGACTTCTACCGCTAGAAAACACGGTGCTGGAAGATAGGCGCATCTAAACCTTGAGGCTTAGACTATAAAAGCATAGAATTGTGTTCAGTTCACAAATACAATTTAACTAACTAGTTTAGCGTGGTAAATATGGCTCCTACAGGCGTTTTGTTAATTAATGTTGGTACGCCAGATGCACCAACACTACCGGCTGTTCGAAAGTATCTCAAACAGTTTCTAACCGATCCAATGGTTGTGTCCCTACCAACAATAGCACGGTATTTATTGGTGTATGGCTTGATTGTGCCCTTTAGAACACCTAAATCCACGGAAGCTTATAAAGCGGTTTGGGATAAAGATAAAGGTTCGCCTTTATTAAGTTTCAGCCGAAGCTTTCAGCAAGCTTTACAGCAAGTCTTGGGTGATGATTATTTTGTGGAATTAGGGATGCGTTACGGTAACCCTAACATTGAGCTAGCACTCAAAAAATTCAAACAACAAAATATCACTAAAATTATAGTGGCGCCCTTGTACCCGCAAAATGCAGCAGCTTCAACTGGCTCAGCACTAGCAGAGTTCAATAAGCAATTATCATTATATGAAACTAAACCAGACGTGATTAATTTGGGTGATTTTTATGTTGAACCTAATTTCATAGCGTCAATGGCAAAATTAATTCAGCCTTTTCTCCAGGCTGATTATAATTGCGTGCTGTTTAGTTATCATGGGTTGCCCTTTGACCAGGTTAAAAAGTCAGAAATCAAGACACCTGACAATTGTGAATCAGACTTACCTTGCCCTGTTATTACAGATAATAATAAAAACTGCTATAGGGCTCAGTGTTATGCCACTTCTAGAGCGTTGGCACAAACATTGAATTTAAAGCCAGAAGAGTATCATGTGAGTTTTCAATCCAGAGTTGGCATGAACCGTTGGATAGGGCCAGATACTGAGGGTGTGTTAAAAAAGTTAATCGGCATGGGTAAAACCAATATTGTTGTGGCTTGTCCCTCATTTGTGACGGATTGCCTAGAAACAATTGAGGAGATTGGCATGCGCGGGCAAGAATTATGGCAATCTTTAGGTGGTGAGTCTTTGCAACTGGTTCCTTGCTTAAATGATCATCCAGATTGGGTGCAAGGTTTTGCGGATATGGTTAAACAAAAAAATCATTAGCCCCATACTACTTCCTAATAAAGAATTATGTGATACAGTCTCACCAATATTATGTATGGCATGTCAATTTAGGAATAAGAATGGAACATTGCGTTGAGAGAATAAAGCCAGATAACTTTGAAGAGCAAAAACATTTTTACTCAAAAGCATTAAATTCTCAAGTCCATGAAATGATGGGGCATTTCATGGATTTGGGGCACGACAGAATTGTCAAAAGGTATACACACCTAAATCCACAGGTCGATGCAGATTTTTTAATGAGTATTTTAACCTACCAACCCAAGCATTTTTTCTGGGGAGGGGCTGATCTGTTTTACGTGGTAACTGAGGCGGGTACTCGTAAGATGGTTGTTTTGGAAACAAATTCTTGTCCTTCCGGGCAAAAATCAATGCCATCGCGCAATGATACAAATGAGTATAGAGGCTATAGCCATTTAATTAAAAACTCATTCTTACCACTATTAAAAAAAAGAAGATTACCTAAAGGTGCCTTGGCCGTTATATATGATAAAAACTATATGGAGGCCTCTGGTTATGCTTCAACCATCGCTGATAGTACGGGTGAAGATGTTTATTTGATCCCACATTTTATGAATGAAAAACAGTATGTCAGTTTCCATGATGGCATAATGTACTTAGAGCAGCCAGAAGGTGAAAAAATACCGATTAGAGCCGCTTTTAGATATGTCACCCAAAAACCTTGGAATAGAATCCCGATAAAAACACAAACTTTAATATATAACTCTACATTGGTTTGTTTATCTGGCGGTCGCAATAAGCTGGTGGCTAATAAAGCTTACGAGTCTTTTAATGCGACGCTGGTTGGATCGGGCTTAAAAATTAATGTGCCAGAGACGATAAAAGACGTTTCTAAGTCTAATATACCGGCGATGATAAGTAAATTAGGTGGCAAAGCCGTTGTTAAAGTCCCTTATTTAAATGCCGGGCAAGGCGTATATACGATAACCAGCCCAGAAGAATTAGCAGATTTTATGGCTGAGGATTACCCTTATGATCAATTTATTGTTCAAAGTTTAATTGGTCATTATGAGTGGAGCTCTCAAGGAGAACATGGGCGGTACTTTCATATAGGAACCGTTCCAAATAAAAAGGGAGATATTTTTATTGCGGATCTGAGAATGATGGTTTTTTCTTCTACGACTGGATTTATGCCTTGTGCCATTTATGCCAGAAGAGCTAGAACGTCATTAGAGGCCACATTATCCACGAATAGTTGGCAAGTCTTAGGTACAAATTTATCTATGAAGTTAGCAGATAATCAATGGGATTCCGATACATCCCGTTTAATGTTAATGGATAAAGTAGACTTTAATAAACTGGGTATTGGTATTGATGATTTAATTGAAGCTTATATTCAATCAGTTTTAACTGTGGTAGCAATTGATAAAATGGCCAAAATGTTAGTTAATCAAAAGGGCCAGTTTAGAATGAAACTATTTAAATCATTAGATAATGATGAATCATTAGTTAATGAAATTTTGGTATAGTGGGGCGATTAGATGAGTACTCATAAAGTGATTAAATCCAGAGAAGCATTGAAAATATCATCCCTAAATCGGGGTGAGGTGCATCGCGTCCATATTCAATTATCAGATAGTGCTTTGGGTGTGCCTTGGTCCCTCCCGGTCATTGTTATTCGAGGGATAGAAAAGGGGCCTACATTAGGTATTACCGCTGCAATTCATGGCAATGAATTAAATGGCATTTCTACTATTTTTAAATTAATAGATGAGATTAATCCCCAAGAATTGGTCGGTAACTTAATTTTGGTGCCTATTAGCAATGTGCCAGGCTATTTAATGAATCAAAGACATTTTTCTGATAATGTGGATTTAAATAGAATCATGCCAGGCAAACCAAAGGGAACGGCTAGCCAGCTGTACGCCCATCATTTATCTCATAAAATTATTAGTCAGTTTGACTATTTATTAGACCTTCACACGGCAAGCCATGGTCGGGTGAATAGCCTGTACCTTAGAGCAGATTTAGACAATGAAGAATGTCGTACTTTAGCGTATCTTCAAAATCCAGATATCATTGTGAAAAAATATGATGAAGAGGGGACTCTCAGATCTTGGGCAAATGAGATGGGTATACCTGCCATTACTGTCGAAATAGGCAACCCCAATGCTTTCCAACATGCCTTAATTGATGACACGCTTGAGGGCATTAGTAATACTTTGAAATACCTAAAAATGATCAAGGGCAAAGTCAAAGATATGGTGACGAGTGCGACAATATGTGATCGTTCTTATTGGATTTATTCTCAAAAAGGCGGCATTATTGATGTTTTACCCAAACTAACTGACCAGGTTAAAAAAGGCCAAGTTATTGCAAAAGTATATGATGTCTTTGGACAAATCAAAGAAGAAGTTTTGTCGAATAGAGCAGGTATTGTTATTGGGATGAATGTACGTCCTAACTGTGATGCGGGGACAAGGGTTTTACATTTAGGTGTCGATATTATAGAAGCAGAGCCAGAAATGATACCCGGCCATGATGATTTTGATTTGGGCTAATGTTCAGGTGAGTTGCTAGGGCAAAGGCATGAATGTTAAAACATCTTGTTTGCCCCAAACTTTCCTTAAGTTCGATAAAACGGTGCTGCTCTATTTACGAGCGCTTGCAAATATTCTAGTGCTTCAGGCGCAGCATTGCTCGATGTTGGGTCAACATAAACTTCAGAGACAAACCTTTTTTCTTTTCCGTCTACTTTCACTATTCTGGTTTGCAGCTTTTCACCCCTTATCTGTTTTGCAGCATGCCAAAGTAAGCAGTTAGCATCGTCTAATGGCCAGGGATGACACTGAGCTGCCGCTTGTTCCAATTTATAAAATAAATCTGAATCTTTCGCGCAGGTCTTTGATACTGCAGCCAGCAATTCGGCATCATGTGAGCCTAGAATATGTAATATAATATCATTGACAGTTTGTTCGTTTGTGGGCCCAGATTGTGGGAAAAGCGTTGTATAGTTTGTAACAAAGTTCAGTAGTTTATTATATTCATTGTAAGTTAACTCATGTTTGTTAAAGAATTTAAAGAATAAGCCTCTAACAGTATCATTGTTGACCCGTTCAGTATTTTTATATTCATTAAAGAATAAATAGCAAATAGGTAGTAAAATCACAGCGGCGGCAGCTTGGAAAGCGCTCAAGCCTTGAAATATAGAGCTTTCTATATTCTGGTTAAAAAAGAAATGGATAGGTAAAGTCATCATTGCAAAAAAAGGCAATAAAATAGGATAGATCATTATTCGAAAAATAGCGGTGAAAGGGTGCGCTAGAAAAGTTTCCCACATTATTGTGAGTAAAAGCTTTGTTCCATGCCAAAGATCAAATTTTCCTAAAACCGTCAAAATGATGCTTGGAGAAAAAAATAAAAATATATTGGCATAGTCATTTATATATTTTTGTGTTTGAGCAATGCTTTCTTGCATACTCCAAATATGGTTGATTGTTTTCATATGTCTTACGGCTACTTTTGACTGGTTTAGTTGTTTATGCTGAAGATTTGAGTACTGAAACTTGTTTTAATGCATTTTGTGCTATTTCATTTGGTAATAATTGAATAGATTGTTTTAAATCTCCCTCTGCTTTTGAATACTGCCCAAGTTTTTTATAAACAATTCCGCGACTGAGATAGTATTCAAAGTATTGCTTATCTAATTTAATGGCTTGATTATAAGCACTGATTGCGGGTTTATAAAATTGTTGCTTTGCTAATATATCGCCTTGTAAACCATAAAATAATGCTTCTTTCGGTAGGGCCGCTATGGACTGTGTTACTAGCTTCTGTGCAGCGTGAAGGTCATTATTTTGAAAAGCTTTATTAGCTTGGTCATATTGTGCATAAGCTGTTTGTTGGGACTTTAATCGCGCTATTTTAGCCTGATAGTTATCATATCCCATGATCAAATCAGTTTGATTAAATGTTTTTGCAAATTCAAGATTGGCATTCGCACGCTCCTGAGAGGGCGGATGACTTTCAAACAGACCTTGTAGCCAATTGGAATTTTTGCCATTTTTGAGTTTGACAAAGGTTTGCTGCAAAGCCACTGCTGCTTTAGGGTCATAGCCTGCTCGAACCATATACATCATACCGTAGTGATCTGCTTCTTTTTCTGCATCACGGCCATATTTCAATGACATCATGCCAAGGGTTGCACTAGCGCCTAACATAGAAAGGTCAGACACATTTTTGTTATCTGACTTTATAGACAGCACTGCAGCTAAAGTACCAAGGCCCGCCGCCATAACTGTTTGGCGCTCCATGGTTTTTGCACCATGGCGTGCTGTCGCGTGTGTGATTTCATGGCCTAAGACCGCTGCCAGCTCTGCTTCAGAGTTCAAATGTATTAATAGCCCTCTGTTAATAGCAATTTTACCCCCAGGTAAAGCCCAAGCATTTGGCACTGAGTCGTTTAATATGACAAACTCAAAAGGTAAGTTGGGTCTGTCACTTGATTTGGCTAGTTTTTGCCCAACTTGATTGATATAGATATTTAATTCTGGGTCTTGGCGATAAATGCCACGATTTAATTGTTGTGCTTGAGGATAATGTGATTCCCCTAAGGCGATTTCTTTGCTTTCGCTCAAAAAATTGAGTTCAGATTGATTTGTAACGGGGTTTTTTGCACAAGCTGTTAACAAACATGCTAGTAAAAGCCCTAACGAATGCGATAAAATTTTGTTCAATTGTAATGCACCACAATAAGGTAAGTACTTGCAGGATAACAAAAAGTTATTCGATTGGCTATTCGAGATTATATTTTGGTGTTAAAATACCGTAAATTTTGCAGTGCATAAAGTTTAGATGTGCGCTTAAATGCATTCAGTTTGCTATCTTTATTATAGAAACAATTTTCCTTAATGAACTAAGAAAGACAACCTTTAGACTGGCTCAACCCTGGTTAAAATGGCAGAGGACAAAAAGACATGACCCGACAACAAGATGAAACCCGAGATCAACTGATTCAAAAAGTTGTCAAGTTGGTTCATAAGAAGTTGCCCAAAGAAGAGGCTGATTTACTTTCCAAGTTTATTAGTATGTATGCTAAAACAGCAGCCCCTGAAGATTTAATTGATCGAAGTGTCATTGATGTTTATGGCGCTTTTTTATCTCATTGGCAATTTATCAACCACGTAGAAAAAAACAAATATGGGATCCGAGTTTATAATCCTAATTTTGAGCAGCACGGTTGGCAGTCAACGCATACAGTCATAGAAATAATTCATCCCGATATGCCCTTTATTTTAGAGTCGGTTCGGATGGTGTTGAATCGCAGCGCTTTAAATATACACTTAATGTTGCACTTAGGTGATGTTCAGTTTATAAGAGACGACAATGGACATGTTGCGCAAATTCATACTAATCACAAAAAAATTAAAAACGTTAGCACTGAAACTCCGATATTTATTGAGATTGATCGACAAAATAACCCAAACATTTTAGAAGAACTTAAGAGTGTTTTAGAAGACGTGATGGTTGAGATTCGTGCGGCCGTGACGGATTGGCAGCCATTGAAAAAAACACTTAGGAATACAATTAAACGTTTAGAAAATGATAAAAATATCAGCCAAAAAAAATATGGTTCTGATATTATTGAGTTTTTAGAGTGGATTAATAATGAGCATTTTACATTTTTAGGTTTTAGTCGGAGATCTTTAATCAAAGATCAGAATAGAACGCATTGGAAAGTCAGCAAAAAAGATAATTTAGGTATTCTCAAATATTACGATGATAATTATTTTGAAGATTTTGAAAGTTTACCTAAGAGAGCGCAAGAGTTTTATTTTTCGCCTTATCCATTAATCGTGGGTAAAACGATGCGGCGCTCGAATGTTCATAGACCTGCCCACACAGACTTTATATCTTTAAAGGTATTTGATGATAATGGAAATGTTATTGGTGAAGAGCGCTTTGTCGGTTTATATACTGCAGCTGCTTATAACCTAAGCCCTCAAAATATACCATTATTAACAACGAAGATAGAGAAAATTCTTGAAAAAAATGAGTTGTCAGCTAGCAGTTATGATGGCAAGGCTTTAGTGAACATTTTGGAAAACTTTCCTAGAGATGATTTGTTTCAAGCGCCTGTGAATGATTTATATAAAATTTCACTTGGGATATTACGCCTACAAGAGCGACAACGCATTCGTTTGTTTGTGCGCAAAGATGATTTTGGACGTTATTATTCTTGCCTGGTTTTTGTTCCTCGGGACAAGTTCAATTCAAAATTGCGAGAAAAAATTGCAGATGTATTGATGACACAACTAGGTGGCTATAGTATTGATTTTAACACGAAGTTTTCAGAGTCAGTTTTGGCGCGTATACATTTTATCGTGCGATATCATGAAGACTCTGAGAAACAATACGATCTAGCCGAATTACAGAATACATTGGTCAGCATTGGTCGAACTTGGGCCGATCACTTAAATGAAGCTTTAGTCGAACACTATGGGGAAGAGCAAGGTATTAAGCTTTGTCAAAAATATGGCAATGCTTTTCAAGTCGGCTATAGAGATGCATTTATTGCGCGTACAGCGGTATTCGATATTCAAAAAATGGAAATCTTGAGTGTGGAAAACCCATTAGAAATGAGTTTTTATCGCTCTTTAGAAGATCCAGAAGGTACAATACGGTTTAAGATATTCCATATGGGGTCGGCTGTACCATTGTCTGATGTTATTCCAATGCTGGAATGCATGGGGGTTCGAGTCTTGAGTGAAAGACCCCATGAAGTAAAAGTCAGTGACGGATATAGTATTTGGATTAATGATTTTGCCATGGTGCATGGTAAAGGCCATGATTTAAATGTAGAAGAATTAAAAGATGTCTTTCAAGATACTTTTTATAATTTATGGTTGGGGCATGCTGAAACGGATGGCTTCAATCATTTAGTGCTCCAAGCAGGATTGACTTGGCGTGAAGTGATGATGCTGCGAGCGTATGCCAAATATATGTGGCAAATTGGTTTTACCTTTTCACAAGCCTACATTGAAGAAGTCTTAGTCGATAGATATGAGATTACGAAAGAGATTGTAAAATTATTTTTGGCAAGGTTTGACTTAACAGTTGCACATGAAAATCGCAATACCCTAATTAACGAACTTCGCAAGAAATTAAAAGATGATTTAGAAGCAGTTAATAATATTGATGAAGATCGTATTTTGCGAAAGTATATCGATGTTATTATGGCGACTCTCAGAACAAACTTTTTCCAGTTAAACTCCGATGGAAACCCAAAGTCGTATTTATCTATTAAGTTTGATTCAGGGGCTATTCCTGAAATCCCCCTACCGAAACCCATGTTTGAAGTCTTTGTTTATTCTCCCAAAATGGAAGGCGTACATTTACGCGGCGCTAAAGTTGCCCGAGGCGGATTGCGATGGTCAGATAGACGTGAAGATTTTAGAACCGAAGTCTTAGGCCTGATGAAAGCACAACAAGTTAAAAATGCAGTGATTGTGCCTTTAGGCGCAAAAGGGGGCTTCGTCAGTAAATGTCTACCGAGCGATTGTACACGAGAGGCTATATTAGCGGAAGGCATCAGCTGTTATAAGATATTTATTTCAGCCTTATTAGATATTACAGATAATTTAGTCGACGGCGAGGTTGTACCACCACAAAATGTTATACGCTATGATGCAGACGATACTTATTTAGTGGTCGCTGCGGATAAAGGGACAGCCACTTTTTCAGATATCGCCAATGGTATTTCACAAGAATATGGTTTTTGGTTGGATGATGCATTTGCTTCTGGTGGGTCCACTGGCTACGATCATAAAAAAATGGGTATTACAGCGAGGGGCGCTTGGGAATCAGTCAAACAACATTTTAGAGAGCTAGGCGTAGACACGCAAAAATCTGATTTTAGTGTTATCGGTATTGGGGATATGGCAGGGGATGTTTTTGGAAATGGCATGCTGTTGTCAAAACATATCAAGCTATTAGGTGCATTCAACCATATGCATATCTTTTTGGATCCCAATCCCGACTCCGCTGCCAGTTATAAAGAGCGTTTACGCTTATTCCAATTGCCGCGTTCAAGCTGGGAAGATTATAACCAAAAGTTGATATCTAAAGGCGGGGGGATTTTTTCCCGTTCTAGTAAATACATTCCACTATCCCCTGAAGTTAGAGCTGTACTCGGCATACATAAAGAAAAAATTGTGCCTAATGAATTAATCCGAGCCATGCTGAAGGCTCAGGTTGATTTATTATGGAATGGTGGTATTGGGACTTATGTTAAGGCTTCATCAGAACATAATTCTGAAGTGGGCGACAGAGCCAATGATGGCTTACGTGTGAATGGCGATGAATTAAAATGTAAAGTTGTGGGCGAAGGTGGAAACCTTGGGTTCACCCAATTAGGGCGTGTCGAGTTTGCGTTAAATAGTGGGAAAATCAATACTGATGCAATTGATAATTCAGCTGGGGTCGACTGCTCAGATCATGAAGTAAATATCAAAATATTACTCAATGGTATTATTGCGCAAGGCGACATGACAGGGAAGCAGCGCAATGCTTTATTAGTTGAAATGACAGAAGAAGTCGCAGAATTAGTTTTAGATAATAATCGACTTCAGATTGAAGTATTATCTGTAGCTGAGTTTGGGGCAAAAAAGAACGTCCAAATGCATTGTCGTTTGATGGATTACTTAGAAACAAATGCAAACTTAGATAGAAATATTGAATGTTTGCCAAGCAATGAATCTTTGATAATGCGCCATCAGAATGTCGGCTTTGGTTTAACAAGACCAGAATTGTCTGTATTACTTGCCTATACTAAAACATTATTAAAAAGTGAGCTTTTGGCCTCAGATGTACCAGAAGACGAGTATATTGCTGAAGATATGGTGACGGCATTTCCTGATGTTTTAAAAACCCAATTTCGCAAGAGCCTATTTGAGCATCGTTTGAAACGAGAACTAATAGCAATGCAAGTGTCAAACACTATTTTGAATGACATGGGATTAGGCTTTCTGCACCGTTTGCAAGATGAAACTGGTGCGTCTGTACCGGATATTGTCCGATGTTACATTATTTCTAGAGAAGTGTTTAGAGCGGAGCCCTTTAGAGACGCGGTTGATTCTCTGGACTTATTAGTGCCCAGTGAAATTCAAACGCGTATGTTGCATGATTTGAATCGCTTAGTGCGTCGTGGAACGCGTTGGTTTTTGCGGCATAGAGTAGGTGAGATTAGCGTTAAAGCTTTGGTTGAGCAGTTCAGAAGTAAAGTAAAAATAGTACGTGAGTGTATAAAGAACACTTCATATGGTGAAGGCAATGACTATATTCAAGAATATACCGATGAGCTAATCAGCAAAGAAGTGCCTGAAGCCGTGGCAACAAAAGCAGCGCAAATGAGCGCTATGTTTTCTGCTTTGGATATTGTAGATGCTTCTATGCTCTACAAGTTACCCGTAGAATCAGTAATCTCGACTTATTATGCAATAGGGGGGCGCTTAGAGCTAGAATGGTTCAGAGAGCAAGTCAAACGTCATGCTGTAGCGAATCATTGGGATGCGTTAGCGCGGGCCGCTATTCGTGATGACTTGGACAGACAGCAACGTATTATAACCGTTGCGATTATGTTGATGCCTAGTGATATTGATGAGGTAGAAGCCAAAATTGATGCTTGGCTTACGCACCATAAGATCTTTGTTGAAAGATGGCGTCATATGATTTCTGACTTGAAAGCATTGACAATGAAAGACTTCACGATGTTCTCTGTTGCGCTTAGAGAGCTTATGGAGTTGGCTCATATCAGCACATTAGAGTTTCAGCAACATAGTTCAAATACAAAGGAAGATGATGTCGCTTAACCTTTACCGTCTGCTCAGGCCGCTATTTTTTTTGTTAGAGCCTGAGCAGGCCCATGCCTTGACCTTTGAAACTCTAAAGTGGCGGCAAAGATTACCTTTACCCCATCCCAAGCCAGTTGCCAGCCTATCTAAAAACTGTATGGGGCTAAATTTTATTAACCCGATTGGATTAGCCGCTGGCCTGGATAAAAATGCTGAGCTTATTCCTATCTGGGAAAAACTGGGCTTTGGTTTTGTTGAAGTCGGGACGGTTACCCCTAAGCCACAGCCAGGAAACTCACGACCTAGAATGTTTAGACTACAATCCGATAGCGCGATTATTAATAGGCTAGGGTTTAATAACCTCGGTGTTGATGCTATGGTAAATAATATTAAAAAATATCCTCGGAAAGCAATACTGGGTATTAATCTGGGTAAAAATAAAGATACCCCATTGGCCCAGGCAGATGAGGACTATCTACATTGTTTTCATAAAGTGGCCTCTCTTGCAGACTACATAACGATTAATTTATCTTCTCCCAATACGCCTGGCTTAAGAGCGTTACAACAAAAGCGTTATTTGAGTCAGCTGTTAGATAAGTTAAAAGAGGCACAAGTAAAATATCAAACCGCTGACAAGCCATTGCCCATTTGCATCAAAATTGCACCCGATCTCAATGAGTCAGAATTAATGGATATAGTAGAGTCTCTACTTGAGTATAAAATCGAGGGATTGATTACGACGAATACGACGATAGAGCGGCCTATAAGTCTAAAAAGTCCCGAGAAAAAAGAACAAGGCGGTTTAAGTGGTGCACCATTATTTAACCTATCTAACAAAATCTTACAACAATGTAAAAATTTAGCAGGCAATAATCTAACCATTATCGGGGTTGGGGGCATTGCTTCAGGTTTACAGGCACAGCAAAAATTCAAATGTGGCGCTGATTTGGTGCAAGTTTATTCAGGATTAATTTATCAAGGACCAAAATTAGTTTCTGATGTTACAAATACGTTGAGTCAATCTTAACTTTAACTTATACAATATAAATATAAAGAAGTGCATTGTGATTAACAAAAGATTTTTATGTTATGTTTTGAGTCTTTGCCTGGTAATAAGTTTTATTTCATCTTGTGGTCATCAACCTGTTCACATCTATACCCAATCTTTGCCCCCAATACCAAAACCGCTCAAAGAGATAAATATTGCTTTAGCCCTAGGGGGCGGAGGTGCTCGAGGTATCGCACATGCTGGGGTCTTAAGTGTATTTGAAGAAAACCATATCCCCATTGATTTAATTGTAGGCACCAGTGCTGGGAGTATTGTTGGCGCTCTTTATGCAGACAATCCCAATAGCCAAATGTTAAAAGAAAAACTGTTAAAATTAAATAAATGGTCTTTTTTAGACTTTAATATAAAAAGCGGCGTGAAAATGCTTTGGAAAGTCAGTGGCATGATAGAGGGGCATGCTCTTAGGCGGTATTTAAAAAATACCCTGCAATTTCACGATTTTAGTATGTTATCGATACCTTTAGCCGTCGTGACAACCGATATTGAGTTAGGACGTCCTTACACTATTCGTTCTGGGGCGATTATTCCCGCGGTACATGCGTCTAGTGCTGTGCCACTTGTGTTTACCCCTGTGCCACTTTATGGGCGACAACTCGTAGATGGCGGCGTTATGAGCCCGGTTCCCGTCGAAATTGCTAGACAGCTGGGTGCAAAGCACGTTATTGCTGTAGATATTGGTGACGTGTTAGAACCTATTAAAGTGAAAGGTATGTATCAATTAGCGGATCGTTGTTTATGGTTATCTTATATGGCGCTGAGTAATTGGCAAAATCATCATGCTGATGTTTTAGTGCAACCAAAATTTCTGAATAGCGGCATGTTTGATGATAGTCAGTTAGAAGTTAATTATGAACTCGGAAGGCAAGCAGCTTTACAAGCGTTGCCCGAGATTAAAATATTGCTAAATACTTAACAGTTTATATTATTTATTCTTACGAATCCTTTGAGCTTTTGGGGGGTGCGTTTTGCTGCTTGTTTCAGTAAAGTGAACTCTAATTTCATTAAAATATGCAAAATTACCTGATCTAGATAAACAGGCTTGGGGCCTGAGCGCTTCTTCTTTATTGTAGGATCACGGTTTAATATTCTGGAGGTATATTTTCTGTTGTAATTACAAACCACACTAACTTCATTCAGTATTTTTTTATCTACTCAACTCGCCGCTCGGCAACTGATTAAAATAGCAATTAAGTACGATTTCCTTTCAATAAACCCCATATTTCACCTCCTGGGTACTTTAAATATGAGGGAACGATCGTTTATTTTCCTCCTTGGGTTACCTTTAATCTGAGCCAATTCGGCCAAATCGAGCAAATTTGATAAAAGGAACTTTTAGATAAATCGATGGTCTTACCTTGAGTACTCATTAATTTTCACAAAGCATGCTAGATAAGAGGAAAAAATGACACTTTCAACCTGGATAGAACAAATAGACAACTATCAGCAATCCGGAGAAAAAGCTAGAGATATTTCTCATATTAACAATCTCATTGCGCCAGATAGTCCAGGCCGAAAAGAATTACATAAAAACACCCATGATGGCAACAAAAATGCCCGCGAAAAATTTCTGACTTATTTACACAATGAAATTTTAAATAATAAAGATAACAATGCCACTAACCCTAAACCAATCGATATACGCGAACTACTTGGCGATACTGGGTTAGAGTTATATCAGGCCGCACTGAATGAAGAATCAAGAAGTAAAAATTTTAGAGATGCTGTTTTTGTTAATTCCACCAACCATTACGATGGAATAAAATGGAGTAAAAAATTGGTGCTATGGGTTGGCGGCCCATCTGCTGCGGGGAAAAGTTTTGGTGCAGAAGCCATTATAGACAAAGTGGAGCATCAAATCCCAAAGGATATGTCTACAGCAAAACAGAAGAAAGATGAGCATGGCAAGACTATCATGAGTGAATCTGGTGTTGCTGAAATGGAATATGATGAATCTGGGAATGATGTTGTTTCTATTGATGGTGGCATTGAACGAGAAATCTTTCAAATGAGGCAAATGTTATTACAAGTAGCACTAGTGAAGGGGTACACAGGCGTTGATAAATTAGATGCGGGTGATAGGAAGTTTGGCATTAAGGAAATTGTTCAAAAAGCCACCGAAAAAACGGATGATTTAAGTATGGTTCTTCCAAATACCTTTGTTAAGGCATATGCCATAAGTGATACTATAGGTAGTGATACGGCATCAAGATTTAGTGGTACTTCCGCAAAAATGAAAAGTTTTGAAAGGGATAATAATGTTGCCCAGTTTTTTAGTATCGTTGAAGGCGAACCTGGTAAAGAGCAGCAGTTTCGAGATACAGTTTATCACTCTGGTACAACTAGGGCATGGTACAAAGGAGAAAAACCAAATGCCGCTGATATAAAAATGAACAACACAAATATAGGATGTGAATCTAAAGTGTATGATCCTAAGCCTTTTGATAGAGGGGTTAGCTCGTCTCGAAGAGGCATGGATATGTTTAGGTTGTATTGTCACAATCCAGACAATCAAATCATTACTTTCACCACTGATCTTGTTCATATATACTCTCCGCAAGATGATGGGAAATGGGAGATATGTCCACGTAACGAAGAACCAACCCACAAAATGTCCAAACGAGACCTTGAAAGTTTTTTGCTATTTTTAAACAACCGTGATATTTGGGAACAAAAAAGTGAAATACATAAACAAATCTCATTATCAGAAAAATTTAAAGGTGTTGAGGCAAGTAACATAAATCCCGACGATTGGCTTAAGGCTTGTCGAAAAGGTGGCATTTCAGCTCGGCCCATTATCCAAACGCAAGCAGAGTTAAAAGAATATAATAATTTTCAGGAATTTTTGCATAATCCTACGGTCTGGGCCAAGAAAAATGAAGCATACAAATGGGTGGTGATTAAAAACTTTGCAAATGAAATGACAATCGACCAAAACAATAAAACTATTGCTGAAAATGAGAGAAGGTTACAAACGACTGATATCTCATCTGAAGAAAGAGAAAAACTCATTGTTGAGAATCAAACCTTGAGGGATACAAATAAAAAATTGGACTTAACCAATATAGACAACTGGCGTATTGTTTATAAGCAAACAAGAGCTAAAACACAAGCAATGCCCATAAGAAGAACAACATCTTCAGATCATAATAAGGGCATAGATAAGCCCATCATAAAAGAACAGAGACAAAGATCTCAATCGTTTTCAGGTCAACCTAGTCAAATAGAGACCAATATAGAGCCTGATTCAACTATTGATTCAAAAACAGATAATGTTGCTAAGCAAGTGCTTTTTAATACTTATAGGCAACCACCACCTAAAAATCAAGCAGATACCCAAGAGGTATCAGAAACAGAAGATCTCATGATTGCATCAACAAATAGTGATAAACCTACTAATAGCTCCCAGAATACAACCGACGAAAGTAGACAGCTTAGACAAATACAGCAGACACCATCATCTCTACCAACCAGGCCCCTAACACCGCAAAGAGATATACACGAGGCAAAGAATAATCTGCCAAAGTATTATAGTCTTACGACGATACAGGAGGCTGCCAAGAGTGAGCTAGAAGCCAATGGCAAGGTGAAAGAAATTCAGTCTTTTCCTATTGAATCTAATGACATACAAAGTATAACAATATCTTTTGAGTGTGGCGAAAATACTTTGGTTAAAACGTATGTAGAAGATGTAGGTGATGACAAAATTCAATTTTCTATTGAAAAAAGTGCAATGAAAGAAGAACAGGATATCGCCATTATAGAAATGTGCAATTTGGCCGTCAAGGCAGCTGACAAAGATACTGTATTTAATATTCCAGAATCCTTAGATTTTGAAAAGCGGAAACTCGTATCTGCAGCATTTGAAAACGCCATACAGAATGCAATTAATGATGGAAGGTTTAAAGAAGGTTTTTGTCCAACTGTTCAAGGTGCGAATGGTCCTAGGCAAAAACTGGGTTTAAACTAATGTGTAAAATATTATTATAGAACGACATATATTAGCTTAAAAGTAGCATATGAGTTGAAAATACGAGATTAAATAAAGTTAAGCTAATATCATGTTTAGAGAAAGCACAAAGAATTTAATTATCTGAATCTAAATCTCATGTGTAGTAGTCACGACTTAATGTCCTATCCGTTGAATTTATTATCTGATTTAATGTCCTATCCGTTGAATTTATTGTCTGATATTTGCATTTGGGGTTGGCCTCTATCTACTGTTTGGCAATTAGCGCTATATTACCCATTCTTGGCGCTGCTGTATCGGGATCAGGAGTAGGGGAACTTTGACAGGCTCTTTTTTGGAACAGTAAATCTACATACTTTTCTTCCGTTTCCCAACCCGTAGTAAATTTAGATTGGAGGCTTGTATCGTCTGTCAAAAATTTTGCAACCTCGAATTGTATTAATGCTTTTGGGAGACTAGCAACTGTCCCAACATGTCCAGCCTTACATAGCTCTTTGCCAGCAGAAGAAAATTGTCTTTCGTTCTTTATTCTCAAAAATATTGATTTTATTGTAGAAAGTATAGGTTGTAGTAACGGTTTTATAAAAGCACGGTATATAGCATAAGATAAGGCTGAATGATGACACAACTTAGCAATAAAAATAGAATATTCAAGCATACTAGAATATAACCCCACCTAGAATTGTCTAAAAAACTAGAAAACATACCACCTTAAGTGGCGTTTCAAAAATTAGTTTTAAGCACAAACTTCTTCATCTTCTTTTTCTGATTCTACTTCCACTTCTACTTGAAATATCTCTTCAGGTGTTTTTGTTGAGGTCCTAAAGGCATCAGGTTGGTTTATCTCATTCGTTTGTAAACTTTGGAAAATGCGCATAAATTCTTGAGTCAGTTTATGTTTTTTGGCATAGTGAATCATGGGCAGGGCCTTATCATGAGATTCTCTTATAACAACAGAAGAGGTTAAATAAGTTGTTATGATAGGTAAGCCTTCGTTAATCAGTTCGTCTACCAGTCTTTTGGGTAAACTGGCTTGTGGCATAAATTGATTTACAATGACGCCTTCGACCCTTAGCTGGCTATTATATTTTTCTTTAATTTCTGTGACGCCCTTAAACAAATGATAAATAGCATTTCTTGAAAATAAGTCACAATCAAACGGGATCAAGCAGCTATCTGTTGCGACTAAAGCAGATTGGGTAAAAATATTCATGGCTGGAGGCGTATCAATAAAAATATTATCAAAGTCATCAAATTGATCAAACAAGCTTTTAAGCTTATAGACTTTTTTACGCGTGTCTAACTCAGTCATTAAGAATTCTAATTCATGGGAGCTAGGGACGATGAACAAATTTTTAAATGGGGTTGCATGAACAAATGAATTTGCTTGTGACGCTTTATAAGAAAAATTCAATATTTTCTGGTAATAGTCAGCAATTGTTGGGGTAAAATTTAAAGCATTACGGCCCAATAAATATTGGGTAGAGTTTGCTTGAGGATCTAGGTCAATCACCAAGGTTCGTAAACCTTTTTCTGCGCTGATGGCAGCTAGGTTACATGTGATAGTGGATTTGCCAACACCGCCTTTTTGATTGAAAATAACTCTACGCATTCAGTTCTCCATCTGAATCAATAATACTACATAAATATTTTTTATGTTCTAGATAGACTTGATGTTACCTGATTATGCGTAGAATTACGAAAATAGGATTTATTTAAGACAACTCATGCAGCTCAATGTTAAATAGATAACCAAGTTCTTTCCATTTTTGAGCCATATCATGAAAAACATTATTTTCAAAAGACTCTCTCATGCTGTCGCATTCGCCTACGCTGGTTGTTTTAAATTCTATAAAGTAGTTTGTTGGGTTGGTGCTGTAAACGTGAGTAACCACTTCACATTGCGAACCTGCTGAAATAAGTTTTAATTGTTCTGAAGATAGTTGATACATTGTTGTCCCTATAATGTCTCGTTGAATTTTTCTTTCAGATCAAAACTATATTAATCTACAAAACTTTGCAAATAAACCACCGTACGCTACAGGCAGAGAACAATACAGAAACAATAGGGCATTTTTGTTGATTTTTTTCATGCATTCAACTTACATGGTGCCGCTAAGATAAAAAATCCAAGCGGTGTTCAGACAACTAACTTTTATCAGGGTATTATCAGGACACCCTTAATTGGTTATCTGAATAAGTTGCGATGCTTCGTCAGTGTCTGTCCTCGTTACGAGCATTATGTTATTTGGTATAATAAATCCCTAAAAGAGACGGGTAGTTTTAATCTAACAAATTTAATGTGTGGGTCTATGCCAGGAACAAATAATTTAGAAGTCCAACAACTAAAGGTTGAGCGCCAGGTTTTAAATCAAGTAGATATTCATTTTGCTGGAGATTCAGGTGATGGTATGCAGGTGGTCGGGCTGCGTTTTAGCGAGTCTTGCGCACAACAGGGTAATGATATCCGTACCCTACCAGATTTTCCCGCAGAAATTCGAGCACCTTCAGGAACTGTTGCTGGTGTTTCAGGTTTTCAAATTAGTTTTTCCTCCGCCCAAATATACGTGCCAGGTGATCAGTTCGATGTTTTAGTTGCAATGAATCCTGCGGCATTAAAGTCAGCATTGCTTGGACTAAAAAAAGGTGGGATTCTCATTATTGATAGTGACAAACTCACGCCTAAAGATTTGGAAAAAGCAGGGTACCAGCATAATCCGCTAGATTCAGGCATATTGGATAATTATAGAGTTGTACCGATTGCATTAACCAGTTTAACTTTACAAAGCTTAGACGGTATAAATATAGCGCGCTCAGCAGCAAGGAAATGTAAGAATTTTTACGTATTGGGTCTGATTGATTACTTATATCAACGTTCACTGGAGCCAACTAAATCCTGGATACAGGAAAAGTTTAAACAAGAACCCAATATTGCGAAAGCGAATTTAACTGTGCTGCGGGCTGGTTACAACTATGCCATTACAACAGAACTTTTTAGAGAATATTATAATGTTTTCTCCGCAGATTTACCCAAAGGAACCTATAAGCAACTAACTGGCAACCAAGCTTTGGTTTTAGGGTGTGTATCTGTTGCTGCCCAAAATAATCACCAGTTGTTTATGGCTGGGTATCCGATTACGCCGGCTTCCGATATTTTGCATGAATTGAGTCGCTATCCACATGTTGGCATAAAAACATTTCAAGCAGAAGACGAAATGGCTGCTGTAGGCAGTGCATTGGGCGCAGCTTATGCTGGGGAATTAGCCATGACAGCGACCTCCGGTCCTGGTATGGACTTAATCAGTGAGACTCTAGGTCTGGCTGTGATGTGTGAATTGCCATTAGTCGTGGTCAACGTGCAAAGAGCAGGTCCATCTACCGGGATGCCGACAAAAGTAGAGCAGTCAGATTTAAATCAAGCATTATATGGACGACATGGTGAGGCACCATTGCCGGTATTAGCCGCAAAATCTGCTGTAGATTGCTTTGCGATGATTCGTCTGGCCTTTAAAATTGCTGTTGAATATATGACGCCTGTTATATTACTATCAGATGCGAATCTTTCCAATAGTTCTGAACCTTGGCGTATTCCAGATATATCAGAATTAGAATCTGATCGAACAGAGAAGTTATTTTTTAATGATGCTGAGAACTTCAAGCCTTACAAACGAAACTCGGATACATTGGCGAGAGCTTGGGCGATACCTGGCACGGCAGAGCACGAGCATCGTATTGGAGGATTAGAAAAGCAAGATATATCTGGTAATATCAGTTCTGATCCTAAAAATCACCAGAATATGGTCAGTTTGCGAAAACAAAAAATTAAAAATATAGCCAAAGCTCTGCCAAATATAGAATATTTGGGAGCGGATTTTGGTGATGTTTTGGTTGTTGGTTGGGGCAGTGTATATGGGGCTTGTAAAAGTGCGGTAAAACAATTGCAGGGCAATAATTATAGCATCAGTTATGTACATTTACAGTCATTATACCCATTTCAGATAAAGCTAGTGGATTGGCTCTCACAATTTAAAACAATACTTGTGGTTGAATTAAATGATGGCCAATTATGTCAATTGCTTCGAGCAGAATTTTTAGTCGATGCTCAGTCGATCGCCAAAGTTCAAGGCAAACCTTTTCATGTGTCTGAATTAATCGAGCAATTTTTGAAATATTTCCCCAGGCAGGAGAACTAAGATGACACCAAAGTTAAAACCACAAGATTTTGCCAGCAACCAAGATGTCAGATGGTGTCCTGGCTGTGGTGATTATGCTGTTTTAAAAACAATCGAAAAAGTATTACCCGAGCTCAATATTCCTAAAAAAGATATGGTGTTTGTTTCAGGCATAGGTTGCGCTAGTCGGTTCCCGTATTATTTAGACACCTATGGCTTTCATACGATCCATGGGCGGGCACCAACGATTGCAACGGGCGTTAAGCTGGCCAAACCTGAATTGTCTGTTTGGGTTGTTACTGGCGATGGTGATGGCTTTAGTATTGGTACAAATCATCTTATACACTTAATGCGGCGTAATATTGATATCAATATATTATTATTTAATAATCAAGTGTATGGCTTGACTAAGGGGCAATATTCCCCTACTTCTCAGATAGGGTTAAAAACAAAGTCTTCTCCCTTAGGCTCTTTAGAGCGACCCTTAAGTCCTATCAATATTGCTTTAGCCTCGAATTGCAGTTTTGTGGCTCGCGCTATTGATGTCGATCATAAAGGCTTGTCTACTGTGTTAAAACAAGCTGTAGCGCACAAAGGCACCAGTTTTATTGAGATCTATCAAAATTGCCATGTGTTCAACGATGGTGCTTTTGAGAGTATTCGAGATAAAGCGCATAGAGCTTCGCAAACGATCACGTTAGAAGCAAATCAACCTTTATTATTCGGTGCTGAAAATGAGAAAGGGTTGGTATTGGAAGAAAAGGGCGTTCTGGTGAAAAATAGTCAATCTGAAACAGATAAAGCAAGCATTACAAAATATCAAGCAACCCAAGCAATGGCCATGCGTTTAAACCAATTAGATTCTAAACAGTATCCGGTGCCCATTGGTGTATTTTATCAAGATAGCCGGCCATGCTTAGAACAACAAATGCATTCAGTCGTTGAGCAAGCTAAACGGGTTAAAAGCGTTGACTTACAATCATTGCTATTATCAGGCAATACATGGGAAATAGAACCTTCAGTAAGAAAATAGTGAGACTTTGTCGTAGAGCAATAGAGTCAACCCCTGTATAACACTATAATATCTGACAATATTTTAAATTTATTGAGTGTTTATACCATGAGGCAAGTCACATCATTAGAAACACAGCACATTAGTGCTGGCTTCTTGAATCTATCCGGTATCGCCACTTTGCGTAATGTGGCTACTATTAATGCAACCCAAATTTTGGCAGCAGGTTCTTCTGCCGCTATAGCTTATTATGTTTCAGAAAACCCATACTTTGCTGCAGCCTCTAGTGTGATTGGTTATGTTGTGGGATATGGGGTGTTCACCAATGTCATCATGCCTTTTTATGAGCGAAAAGACGCTGAAAACTATAGGTAGCTTCTACAAATAACATGATTGCCATTGCCTTGGTATTCAACTGTGTCGAATGCATAATGACGAGCGATAAAAATACCTCTGCCATTAGGGGTAAAGCCTGGTTTATTGTCCAAAAATTTACGCCAGTTAAAGCCTTCGCCTTGGTCTTTAATCTGAACTGTAATGCAATCAGGTGTTTGTTCTAATTGAACGATCACTTTTTTCTGTTTATTTTTTAGTAAGAATAAGCGCTCATATACTGTATTCATCCAAGCGTTGTCTTGTAGTATTCTTTGCTTTTCTTCAAAGCTAATATCAAGGTTGCCATGCTCAATGGCATTAATCAACAACTCATTTATCCCGGTTTCCGCTCGGTTTGGGGAAGGGTAGTACTTTGAGAGTTGATAGGCAACTTTTCGCGCTTCCTCAAAAGTTTGTAGTTGATAGCGTACTTGGTGAATAATACTCGGATAGGACAACTGGTGAGAATAATTCTCAGCAGGAAGCGTACTGTTATTTTGACCAAGCTGATAAATATTATTTAACATAGTGTCTCAAATAGTTAATATTTATATAAAATATAGCTAATGTTTGTGCATAAATCTATTGTAGTTTGTGATGAATAGGCTGCATATAGGTGTTTAGTTTTAAAGGCTTACCGAGCATTTGGTGATATATCCCAGTGAATGCAACCACATTTTTCACATAATGTCTTGTTTCCCTATAGGGGATAGTATCTATCCAGATATCGGCAGACATATTTCTGGTGGGTAGCCATCGTTTGATACGCGAAGGACCGGCATTATAAGAGGCTGTTGCCAATATCGTATTATTTTGCCACTTTGTCTTTAAGAATTTTAAATAGGTTGTCCCAAGCTCTATGTTTTTATCTGGTCTATATAAATGGTAGGTGGACTTATATTTAATATTACTTTTGTTTGCGATATATCGCGCTGTCTTAGGCATCAGTTGCATTAGTCCTCTAGCGCCAACAGGAGATTGAGCAAAAGAGAAAAAAGCACTTTCTTGGCGGGCTAAGGCAAATATCCATGCTGGATCAAGCTGATATTTTTCAGAAAAATGAAAAATAGGTTCTTGATGCGCTAAGGGAAAGCGTAATAGCAAGTCATCCTGATGCTTAGATTGTGTCATGGTTAAGATGCTGAGGTCGGGCCATCCTTTTTCAAAGGCCAGTTGGGCTAAATGCTTTAAATTTACCTCAGACATGTCTTTGGTGAGATAATACCATTCTATCCTGGCAATGCGAGGCCGGTTAATTTTGAGTAGCTCTTCAACCCGTAATATAATAGGGGCACTATGTAAGGCTTTTAATGTCGCCGCGTCAGTGAGAACCTTGGCATTCTGAAAAGAAGGAGGCCTTCCTAACTTCATGCTTGCTAAGAAACCATAATAGTTTCTTTGGGTTGCCAGTTTTTGATAGATTTTCTGCGCATTTTGTTTTTGATTGAGATTATCAAAAGCTCTGGCTTTCCAATATTGCCATTTCTCTGATGTTTGGTTCTCTGGCGGCAGTGCTTGAATCCATTTAAGAGCTTTTTGCCAATCTCCCTCAAATATGGACATACGAACTCGCCAATCTTTTGCAACATCATCTAGTTGCGCTTCAGGGACAGAAGCTAAAAATTTGAGTGCGTCTGGGTGTTTTTGATGCGATAGAAATACACCAATATCACGTTGAATCCTTTGAATTTGCGCTTTGTCAAAGGCATAAGTATTTTTGTTTTCTTTCCACCACCCTAAAGCGCGCCCTGCATTTTGCCTTGCCAGATGTTGCACAGACGTTGTGAGTACTTCGCTTAGGATTGTATCCGGCAGCTTTGCTTTGTTTATGTTGCTTTTTTTGAAAATTAAATCAGGCGTGGTATTAAATCTTAGCCATTTTTTTGCCAGGATTTTGTCTTTTTTGTTTAATTTGCGCATTAAGTATCTTGCAAAAGTAAAGTTTCTTGTTTGCATAACAAGCTGGAAGCGTTGAAAAATTAATGCAGAAGTTAAACCACCTGATTCAGACCATGCTTTAAATAATAAATCACAACTGCTGGGCTGGGAGTGGGCCACAAGCCAAATACGTTTCATATCAGAGAGTATTTTTTTATTTTGAGTTTGTTGATAAAGACTATTAAGATAATAGCACTGAGTACTGGTGTCCTTAAAATTTTGGGTATCCGTTATTGCAGAGGCGACCTTTTTCCACTGTTTGTTTTTATGTTTTTGTTTGATCCATCTTTTTCTAGGAATTTGTTTAAATGGAAAATCTGGAAATGTTGTTTCAAAGGCAACGATATCCTTGAGCCGAACGTTTTTGGCTTTATTTAATTTTATATTATGTTTGATTTCTTTATAAACTAAATGTGGGTACAAAGGATATTGCGTCAGCTTTTCTTTGGCTTCTTGATATTTTGTCCATTGATTACTTTTTAATAGTTTTTCTGCATTTAGAAAAAGTTTTCTTTGGGTGTCTAATTGATCAGTATCAGATTGCGCACTAGCATAGTGACTCACCATTCCCAAAAATAGGGTGATAAATATGTATTGAAAAAATGTTTTGATTTTTATCATGGTACTGAAAATCTTTTTGAATTATTGGTCAACTTCGTTTTCTAATGATAGAACAAGAGGGGAAATTTTGCGTTAGAAAGCGTACTAGAAAAGTTTCAATATTAATAACTCAAATAGGGATTTAAACAGGACACCCAATTTAAACCACCCAATTTAAACCAGTTAAACAGAGTTAAACAGGACCCCCAATTTAAACAGGACACCTCTTTTAATTTGCTCAACTAATTTTACTAGAATTTTTACTAGTGGGTTTAGATTGAGGTAATAGGGGCTAGAGTAATGATTTAGTCAGCAGATTGCATTTTATACTGGTTATTAGTATGGATATTTGCTAGCATTCCTGCTTAATTATATTGATATTTTGTGCTTTTATGATTCTACTGATTGATAATCATGATTCTTTTGTATATAACTTATCGCGATATTGCGAAGAGCTTGGGTATCAAGCAGTTGTAAAGCGTTGTGATAAAATAAGCCTAAAAGATATCCAACTTCTTGCGCCCACTCATATTATTATTTCTCCGGGGCCTTGTGGCCCTGAGGATGCGGGCATTTCCATGAGCTGCATTTCTGCTTTTTCAGCCACAATTCCAATTCTAGGTGTTTGTCTCGGGCATCAGGCAATAGCTGCTGTATTTGGCGCAACAGTAGAGCGATCGACTTCTCCAATGCATGGAAAGCCAGATTTTGCTCATCATAATGACCAGGGTATATTTTTCAACCTACCGAATCCTATGTCTATAGGTCGGTATCATTCCTTAATGGTTAATCAAAACTTACCTGATTGTTTGGACTTAATCGCGGCTAATCCTGATGGATTGGTTATGGCAATACAGCATAAATTAAACCCTACGGTAGGAGTTCAGTTTCATCCGGAATCAATATTAACGCCAGATGGCAAAACTTTATTGAAAAACTTTTTAGCTGGAGAAATAAGCAGATTAGAATAACAAGCGAAATTAATTATATTTATGATCAGAGATCAGCTATTTTATTATTGCGATAACAGAGAGATTGGCATATAGTTAGTTTAGAGCTATGAATTTTACTTGGAGGACCCATGAGCAAAATCAAAAAAAATAATAATAATGATTTAAATGTTCACGGAAAATTATATAGAAATTATGCAGATGCAGTCGACAGCTATGTTAAGCAACCCACTGTGAATAATTGGGAAAAAAAAGAAAAGGCGTTTGAAACCTACAACGCCCTTATCGCAAATCACAAAAGTGCCTAATTTCTAATTACAAGGCACTTGTTCTGATAACGCCTACGCCAATGCCCTCTATCGTAATAGGTTGCACTGCCGTATTAATGTAAATAGGTGAATAGTCTGAATTTTCAGCTCTCAGTTCTATTTGGTCACCATGACGAAAGTATCTCCTTATCACAGTCTTATTGTTTACTTTCGCTACGACGATATTGCCATTCTCCGCATTTTCTGCCGCGTGAACTGCTAATAAGTCACCATCCTTAATACCCGAACCTGTTAAACTTAGGCCATGGATTTTTAATAAGAAATCTGGCTTAGGAGTGAAGTACTCATTTTGAATGCGCATACGACCACTAAAATTCTCTTCCGCTAAAAGCGGTCCATCTTGTGGCGGCGTATCAATAATGGGTAATCCAATACCAAATTCCTTGGATAGCTGAATGCCCCGAGATGTACCGGGTGCTAGTGTGATAGCGCCTTTACGGGCAAGCGCTTTTAAATGATCTTCCGCGGCATTAACTGAGCGGAAACCTAAAGTTTTTGCTATTTCAGCACGTGTTGGAGGAGCGCCAGTTTGTTCCATATGATTTCTAATAACTTGTAATACTTCTGTCTGGCGGCGTGTTAAATTAATTGCTGGTGTAGATGAAGTTGTAGGCATAGTATATTTCCTGTTTATAGGCACAGATTCAGTATAGCTTTGCAATTTAGAGTTCGCCAACTACGCTCAACTCACTTTGAGTCATTCTAAAATTATTATTCTAGAATAAGTAAAGTCTCTAAATTTTCTTTGATGCATTTACTGCATACACCACTAGCATGAACAAGAACAGCTGTTCATATCAATAGAGAATAGCTGAAACTCTGTCAGTAAAAGTCATAGGTAGGATAGAGATAGTCTTACTAGAATTTCTTCGAAATTAGTAATAGTCCTCTGGTTCTAGCTCGGTTAATGGGCCCGACCAGTCTTCAGGATGAAAAGTTTCATCAAAATAATCTAAGTCTTCACGGGCGATTTCATATGGGCCAGACCAATCTTCTGGCGCAGGTATTATCCTTAAGTCCATTTCAAACCAGGTTTCAATATCTATCTCGTCTATTTCGCCCGTAAAGTACTGTATTTCTATACTGCCCTCATCTTCATCGGTGGCAACAACCTCAAAAATATTACTAATATCTTGATTTTTATACCAAATGCCAATATCAGGTTGTTTGTTATGCTGCATACACACCTTCCAATCCCCCTGTCCTTTGGCTGGGGGAAACTTAAATTTTTGTCTTCTATCTACTAAAGTATCACTGAAGAACCAATAAGTCATCAATTAAACTTAATTAATTTTATTAAAACGTGCAGCCATAATATGTGTCTTTTGCAATCTATGTTGTGAGTTCAGTTTTAAGTTTATATTTAACAATAGAATTATTTATAGTGGGGCAATACAATAGTCAAAGATAGAAAAATTAAATGTAAGTTAGTAAATGAAAAAATATGTTGATTGGATCTTTCACTTCAAATATCTTGTGATATTTTTGGTCAGTGCTGCCATTATTGCATTAGCGTATGGCGGTAGTACTTTACGTTTCAGCACAGACTACCGAATGTTCTTCAGCGAACAGAATTCCCATTTACAAGCGTTTGAAGAATTACAAAATACTTATACGAAAAATGATAATCTTATTTTCATACTGACCCCGAATAATGGGGACCTATTTACCCGTGAAAATTTACAAGCAGTACAATGGCTAACAAAACAGTCTTGGTTGTTGCCCTACACAATTCGTGTTGACTCTGTGACTAATTTTCAAAATATCGAAGCACAAGCAGATGACTTATTTGTGGGTGACTTAATTCCAGACACGTTTGATTTTTCCTCAGAAGAGCTTGCGAAGAAAAAAGAAATTGCTATTACAGAGTTGTTATTAGTCAAGAGATTGATTTCAGAAAAAGCACATGTAGCAGGGGTTAATTTAACGATTCAGTTTCCAGATGAAGATTTAGAAAAGGCCCTGCCCGAGCTGGTTGCTGCTGGTCGAGCATTAAAACAGACATTTGAAAATAAATTTCCTCAATTTACAGTGCGACTTTCCGGCATTGTTATGCAAAATGCAGCTTTTACAGAATCATCCATGAAAGATTTGAAAACCTTAACCCCTGCCATGTTGTTATTGGTTATATTGGGGGTGGGGATATTCTTGCGCAGTACGGTCGCCACCGTGAGCGTGGTTATTGCCATTATTGGCTCTATATTGGGGGCGATGGGGATTGCTGGGTATTTAGGTATTACTTTAAGTCCTGCGACAGTCGTTGCGCCCACTATTATTATGACATTAGCTGTGGCGGACTGTGTGCATTTATTATCAACCTATTACTGGCGTGTAGAGCAAGGGGATAACCAGTATCATGCCATGCACTATAGTTTTAGACTGAATATAATGCCTATTTTTCTCACAACACTAACAACCATGTTTGGTTTTTTAAGTTTAAATTTCAGTGATGCACCTCCTTTTAGAGATTTAGGTAATATCGTAGCGATAGGTGTATGGGTTGCTTTTTTGATTACTTTGACGTTAGTACCTGCATTTGTCGTTTTGTTCACACCAAAGCCAGCAAAAAGCAAAGACAAAGTGCAGTTTTTATTTCCTATTCTTGCAGACTTTGTCATCCAATATAAGAAACCCTTGATATATACTTTGGGCTTGGTGTTTATAACGTTATTGGCTTTTTTACCAAAGAATGAATTAAATGATGAGTGGGTAAGTTATTTTTCACCTAAAACAGACTTTAGAGAATCCGCAGATTACTTATTAAATAATCTAACGGGCTTAAGTACAATTCATTATTCTGTTGAGTCTTTAGGGGCAGAAGGCATTCACGATCCAGATTACATGCTAAATTTAGACAAGTTTGCCCATTGGCTAACGTCACAGCCAGAAGTTGTGCAAATTAGTGAAATAACCCACACTGTGAAAAAGCTGAATAAAGCCTTGCATGCCGATGATCCGAGTTGGTATAAAGTACCTAAAAGTAGGGAAATGATAGCGCAGTATTTGCTGTTATATGAATTATCTTTGCCGATGGGCTTGGATTTGAATAATCAAATTAATGTTGATAAATCAGCCACTAGGGTACATGTTGTTTTAGATAAAATGTCTACCAACCAGCTCTTAGCCTTTGAGCAGAAAACTCAAAACTGGATGCAAGAAAATTTACCAGAATATATGAGGGCAACAGGAACCAGTCCTGACATTATGTTTGCGCATATTGGCTTTAGCAATATACGCAGTATGTTATTTGGATTATGTGTGGCTTTGGCCCTAATTTCTGTAATTTTATGTATTGCTTTTAAATCAATTCGTCTTGGTTTATTTAGTGCCTTACCCAATTTATTACCTATAGGCGTTAGCTTTGGCTTGTGGGGTATATTTGTAGGGGAAATTGGTTTAAGTTTATCCATTGTTGCCGGCATGACATTAGGTATTGTGGTAGACGATACGATTCACTTTTTAAGCAAATATCGACATGCGCGTATAGAGAATAAAAATCCTGAGGAGGCAGTTCGGTACGCATTTGATAGTGTGGGTAAAGCATTATTCGTTACTTCATTTGTTTTAGTCGCAGGCTTTTTAGTTTTAACGTTATCAGACTTTAAGTTAAACTCTTCTATGGGGACCTTGACTGCCGTAACAATTGCGGTGGCATTGTTTATTGATTTCTTTTTAATTCCACCACTATTATTAATACTCGAGGGAAAAAACCATGCGTTATTTGGCTCTGGTTCTCATCACCATCATTAGTTTTCCAATATTCGCTGGCCCAGCTGAAGAAAAAGGCTTGGAAATTGCTAAAGAAGCCGACAACCGTGATAAAGGATTTCAAGATCAAAAAGCAGACTTGAAAATGATATTGCGTAATCGGCAAGGGGATAAAAGTGTTCGAAAATTATCCATCAAAACATTAGAAGGGAAAACAGATGGTGACAAAAGTTTGATTTTGTTTAGTCACCCTAAAGACGTCGATGGCACAGCATTATTAACCTTTACTCATAAAACAGACGCGGATGATCAATGGTTATTCTTACCCGCATTAAAAAGAGTAAAGCGTATTGCCTCACAAAATAAATCAGGGCCTTTTATGGGCAGTGAGTTTTCTTATGAAGATTTTACGGCCCAAGAAGTTGAAAAATATGATTATAAATATATAAAAAATACGCCATGCGGCGGTAAGCGCGAATGTTTTAAAATTGAACGTTATCCTAAAGACAAGTATTCAGGATATAAGCGTGAGGTTGTATGGTTAGATACAAAACATTATCGCACACTTAAAGTTGAGTTTTATGACAAGAAAGATGACTTGCTAAAGACGTTGAAATTAAAAAATTATAAAAAATATCTGGGTAAATATTGGCGAGCACACAAACTTGAAATGTACAATCATCAAACGAAAAAACGTACAACATTATTATGGCGAGATTTTGAGTTTAAAAATAACTTTGATGAGAATGATTTTAACCAAAGCACTTTAAGAAGAGCTGGATAATAATGTTAAGAAATCTATTTTTGGCCTCTTTGCTTGTTAGTGGCGCTATTGGTTCATCGGCACTAGCAAGCGAGCAAGTTGACTTGTTGCTAAAGACGAAATCTATTGCTGAAAATTCTGAAAATGAAACAGTAGAAGACACAAATGTTAAAGAACAGGCTGTCAAAGAAAAGGTTTCAGACATTACGCAAGATTCAAATGTAAAAATAGAGAAAGATACAACAAAACTCAAAAAAGTAAAAGATCCGAAAGCATCAACAGAAGATAAATGGGCAGAAGACTGGGAAAGTGATGATGAGTGGGATGATGATGACAATCAAGAAGAGGGAGAAGACAGCGAAGAAGATTTAGATGCCGAAGATACAGAAGATGATGATTGGGAAGAAGACTGGGAATCAGATATCGATAGTTGGGAAGATACTGGTCAACCATCTGATGAAAAAAGCGAATCGAGTGAAGACAAAAAAGAAGATAGCCTAAGTGCACAGACGTCTGATAAAGAGTCAAATGATAGTAGCTTCTGGGGAAATTTAGATTTTTCTGGAGAATTTGCACCTCAATACAGAGTTTTCCCATTACGTGGATTGGAAGGGCAACATCGTTTAGATTGGTCATTTAGAGTTGAGCCCGAGTTATCATCTAAGTGGAATGATAATGCAGATAAATTTAATGCGATTGTATTTTTTCGCAAAGACCAAAGAGACAATGAAAGAACGCATTGGGATATTCGAGAGCTCTATTGGCAACATGCAGAAAAACATTGGGAAATGACATTAGGGATTAATAAAGTATTTTGGGGTGTCGCTGAAACACGTCATCTTGTTGATATCATCAATCAAACAGATGGCGTTGAAAATTTAGATGGGGAAGCCAAATTAGGCCAGCCGATGTTTAGATTGTCTTTTGTCGGAGACTTTGGCATCTTGGATGGCTATTTGTTACCTTATTTTAGAGAAAGAGATTTTCCAGGTAAAGACGGGCGCTTACGTTCAACACCTAGGACAGATCAAAATAATGTGCTGTTTGAATCTCATAATAAACATCATCATATCGATTGGGCTGTACGCTGGTTTAAAAATCTGGGTGCATTTGATATTGGCTTGAATTTTTTTAGGGGGACTTCTCGCGATCCATATTTTATCTTTAACTTTCAAAATGGTGAGATATTGTTGTTGCCCACTTACCAAATCATTGAAGAATATAGCACGGATGTACAAGCAACCTTAGGTAATTGGCTATGGAAGTTTGAAGGAATATTACGACGTGGGCAGGCCAAAACTTTTAATGCGCAAGTATTTGGTTTTGAATATACTTCTGTAGGTGTTTTTGGTAGCAAAATAGATTTAGGCTGGCTAGCCGAATACCATCACGATACCAGAGAGCAGAACTTAACGCCTTATAATCATGATATTGCAGTGGGAGTGCGTGTTGCGATGAATGACACAGCCGATTCTGAGTTACTGGCCTTTGTATTATACGATGTAAAGTGGAATAGCCAGATGTACAGAATAGAGGCCAGTCGCAGATTAGGGGATAGCTTCAGGTTTAATTTAGAAGGCACTATTTTAGCGAATGTAAACCGAGTGGATCCTTTGAGCTTTATTCGAAGGGATCATTTAGTACAGGCTGAAGTGGTCTATTATTTTTAGACTGTATTTTTTAACTGACTATTGACTAATTAAAAAGAATAACTTACTTGCTTCAATGCTCAATATTAAGTGCAATAGCAACAAAAGAGTTGTAAAGTATACCCAATATTTGTTTAAATAAGTAGATAGCCTTATAACTTATTAAGGTTCGGCTAGCTTTAGGGAAAAGGCGGGGGGCCAGTACTATGGGTACTTTATTTCTTGTATTGTCATGTCTGATTGTAACTGGCGCTGTTGCCTACGCCCGTTTGAACCGTTTTATTTGGCCTCCAATCGTTTTGGGATGTTTAATTTTAGGCCAACTTGGCGGTTTTATTCATTTTAGTGCTTTTGCTTTGTGGCCTATATTTTTTTTAGCGACTGCGCTTGCCCATATCCCTTCTCTTAGAAAGAAAATGTTAACAGGCAGGATTTTTAAATTCTTCCAAGAGCAATTACCCCCCTTAAGTGAAACTGAGAAGGCCGCCATTGATGCAGGCGATGTCGGTTGGGAGGCTAAGTTGTTTCAAGGTCAACCTAATTGGCAAGAGCTACTGTCTATAGCTAAGCCTGCATTAAAAGAGAACGAACAATCTTTCATGGACAATCAAGTTAATACTTTGTGTCAGATGACAAATGATTGGGAGATTATTCAAGAGCAATCTGATTTACCAGCAGGTGTTTGGGAATACCTAAAGCGAGAAAAATTCTTTGGCATGATGATCCCGAAAGAATATGGTGGCTTAGGGTTTTCCGCATTAATGCATTCTACCGTAATAGCACGATTGGCTAGCAGAAGTTTAAGTTTAGCCACGACGGCAATGGTACCTAATTCTTTAGGACCCGGTGAACTATTAATCAAATATGGAACAGAAGAACAAAAAAAATACTATTTGCCACGCTTAGCCAAAGGCCAAGAAATTCCGTGTTTTGCTTTGACAGGCCCTGAAGCTGGCAGCGATGCTGGCGCAATTCCAGATAAAGGCATTGTTTGTAAAGGACAATTTGAAGGCAAAGAAGTGGTGGGTATTCGTCTAAACTTTGATAAGCGATATATTACTTTAGCGCCTGTATCAACTTTGATTGGTTTGGCATTTAAGTTGTATGACCCTGAAAATCTATTAGGTAAAAAAGTTAACATTGGTATTACCTTAGGATTAATTCCTGCCAATTATCCAGGCGTGGAAGTCGGCAATAGACACTTTCCATTACGGATGGGCTTTATGAATGGCCCTATTCGTGGGCAAAATGTATTTATCCCATTAGATTGGATTATCGGTGGGGTTAAAAATGCAGGTTTAGGTTGGGGAATGCTCTTTGAATGCTTGTCCGTAGGGCGAGGTATATCTTTGCCAGCATTAAGCACGGCTATGGGTGTTTTGTCTTATAGAATGACAGGGGCTTATGCAGCCATACGTAAACAATTTAATACGGCCATTGGTGAATTTGAAGGGGTAGAAGAGCCTCTTTCTAGAATCGGAGGTCACACATATACTTTAGAAGCGAATCGCTTATTTACGGCAGGCTCTATCGATCAAGGCATGCGGCCTGCAGTCGCAACAGCCATAGCCAAATATCATGCAACTGAGTTATCCCGTTTGGTTTTAAATGATGCGATGGATATACATGCTGGACGTGGCGTCATGATGGGACCCTATAATTATTTGGCTTCTCACTACCAATCTTTACCCTTAGGGATTACGGTAGAAGGGGCTAATATATTAACTCGGAGCTTAATGATCTTTGGTCAAGGCGCTATTCGCTGTCACCCTTATCTAAAAGATGAGTTGTTAACCATTGACTTGGTCAAAACTGATTCAAAAAAAGCATTCAATGATTTTGACCGATATTGTACGAAACATATAGGTTATGCTATTTCAAACTTTGCCAGAACCTTGGCTTTGTCTTTAACCGGTGGCAGAGTTTCAGGTTGGACACAAGAGAAATTTTTAGTGAAGCCTATACAAAAAATGAATTGGCTGAGTGCAAGCTTGGCCTGGTTCTCTGATATTGCCATGTTAACTTTGGGTGGTAATTTAAAGCGCAAAGAACGATTATCTGCGCGCCTAGGCGATGTACTGAGTGCGTTATATCTGGGCTCTGCGGTTATTAAATATTATCATGATGGTGCGCAAACGGAAGAAGATAAAGTGCATGCACAATGGAGTCTGGAATATAATTTATACCAGGCACAAGAAGCCCTATATGAGTTAATCCAGAATTATCCTATTCGATCTATTGCGATTGCTGCAAAATGGATGATATTTCCTTTTGGACGTTCTATCAATAAACCCAGTGATAAGTTATCACAAAAAGTCGCAACGCAAATGTTACAACCCAGTCAATTTAGAACACAATTGACACAAAATTGTTTTGTGGGACAAACTGTGGAAGATCCCACTGGATTGATGGAGTTAACCTTTGAAAAGTTCCATGCAGCAAAATCTGCTTTAGATAAATTGAACTTAGCCATAAAGAAAAAAGACATTGATAAGAACTTATCATTACAAGCTCAAATGCAAACGGCTTTAGCCAAAAACCTCATCACCAAGCAAGAGGCAAAATTGATTGATGAGTACGAAACCCTGCGTGTACAAGCAATTGCTGTAGACGAATTTTCAACTGACTATGCTTTAGGAAGTGACATATGCAACAACCCACAAACAGAAGCACTGATAGTAAACGAACAGTCTATATTGTAGACGGGGCACGTAGCCCCTTTTTAAAGTTCAGAGGGCAACCAGGCCCATTTTCGGCTGCTGATTTAGCAGTACAATCTGGTCGTGCTTTATTAGCGAATCAACCGTTCTCTGCCCAAGATGTTGACCAAGTTATTTTGGGGTGTGTTGGTCCCAGTGAAGAAGAAGCAAATATTGGTCGAGTGGTATCTTTGCGGTTAGGTTGTGGTAAGCAAACGCCCGCTTGGACTGTTCAGCGAAATTGTGCTTCTGGCTTACAATCTATCGATAGCGCTTGGCAAAATATTGCGTTAGGGCGAAGTGATTTGGTTTTAGCGGGTGGTACAGAGGCTATGAGCCGTGCGCCATTGTTATTTAATCAACGAATGGTTATGTGGTTGTCTCATTTACAACGCTCAAAAACCATTGGGAAAAAATTACAATCGATTGCACGTTTTAGACCTCATTTTCTGACACCAGTGATAGCTTTAATGAAGGGACTGACTGATCCTGTGGTTAATATTAACATGGGCCAAACAGCAGAAGAGATTGCTTTTCGCTTTGGGATTACGCGTCAAGAAATGGATGCGTTTGCTGTAGAGAGCCATCTGAGAGTGGTGCAAGCACAAAAAGATCACAACTTCGATGAGATTGAGGCCTTGTATGGTTATGACGGTAAAGTGTACGAAGATGATGATGGGGTCAGAGCGGATTCTAGTGTAGAAAAACTCGCTAAATTAAAACCGGTATTTGATAAACATGGCAGTATTACACCGGGCAACAGTTCACAAATTACGGATGGGGCGGCATGGACGATTTTGGCTAGCGCGGATGCCGTTAAGAAACATAATTTACCTGTATTGGCGAAAATTGTAGATGTTGAATGGGGCGGCGTTGATCCGAGTGTAATGGGTTTAGGGCCGGTGCATGCCATTACGCCTATATTACAAAATAATAATTTAAATTTTTCTGACATTGATCGCATGGAGATTAATGAAGCATTTGCTGCGCAGGTCATGGGATGTCTGCGAGCCTGGCAAGATGAAGATTATTGTAGAAAAGAACTCAACTTAGAGCATAGTTTTGGGGCTTTTGATATTAATAAGCTCAACCCTGAAGGGGGTGCAATTGCTTTGGGTCATCCAGTCGGTGCTTCTGGTGCGCGCATTGTTTGCCATAGTGCTAAAATGCTAGCCAAAAATCAGCAAAATCGTGCGGTGGCTAGCTTATGTATTGGCGGTGGTCAAGGTGGCGCAATTTTAATTGAGCGAGTGACAGAGGTTTAATCATGGAGCAGATTATGACAGGGCAATATGATAATTGGTTTTTAGAAACAGATAGCCAAGATATTCTGTGGCTAACGTTAGATCGTAAAGATAGCCCAGTGAATAGTTTAAATGAGTCTATCTTAAAAGAGCTAGATCAGATTTTGAATGCTTTGACACAAAATAAATCAGTGAAAGCTGTGATTATTCAATCGAATAAAAAAACCGGCTTTATTGTTGGGGCTGATATTTCACAATTTAAAGCATTAGAAAATGCAGAGCAAGCAACGCAATTAATCCGTAAAGGGCAAGAAATTTTTGATAAGTTAGAAGCTCTGAAGATACCAACGGTTGCGATGATTTCTGGATTTTGTTTGGGCGGTGGTTTGGAATTTGCCCTAGCCTGCCGATATAGAATTGCAGAAGATACCGCAAAATTAGGTTTGCCGGAAGTGAAATTGGGTATTCATCCTGGTTGGGGGGGGACTGTAAGATTGCCCAAATTGGTTGGCGCTTTGAATGCGATGGATGTGATTTTAACTGGACGTAATTTACGGGCAAAAGTCGCTAAAAAAATGGGCATTATTCATGAGGCTGTGCCTAAGCGTGTTTTAAAGCAGGCAGCATTACGCTATGCACTGAATCCTCCCAAACCTACTAAGAAAATTATTGATACCAGACAATTGCAAAATTCATCTTTTGTGCGACCTCTGCTCGGTAAAGTATTTAAATCACAATTAAATAAGAAAGTGAAAGAAAAACATTATCCTGCACCATTTAAAGTAGTCGATAATTGGGTTGCCCATGGTGTGACCGGTGATATGGCAATGCAAAAAGAAGCAGAATCTATTGGCAATCTTTTAGTGTCTGATACTTCTCGTAACCTGGTTAAAGTTTTCTTTATGCAAGAAAAGATGAAAGGGTTAGCTAAAAATATAGATTTCAAAGTAAAACATGTGCATGTTGTGGGTGCGGGCGTTATGGGCGGCGACATTGCAGCTTGGTGTGCTGTTCAAGGTCTTAATGTGACATTGCAAGATCAATCGCCTAAATTGATTGGTGGGGCAATGAAGCGGGCTTATGATTTAGCTAAAAAACGCTTAAAAGACAAGCATTTGATACAAGGTGCCATGGATAGGCTTATGCCAGATGTAAAAGGATTGGGCATAAAACAGGCAGATGTGATCATTGAGGCGATTACTGAAAACTTAGAAGTTAAGCAAAAGTTTTTCCAAGAACTGGAAACAAAAGCTAAGCCTGAAGCTATCTTAGCAACCAATACCTCGACTATTCCTCTAGAAGAAATTAGCTCAGCCTTGAAACAACCAGGGCGTTTGGTTGGGATACATTATTTTAATCCGGTGGCAAAAATGCCGCTTGTTGAAGTTGTGCATGGCCAAAATACGGCGCAGCATTCTATAGATTGTGCATTAAAATTTGTTAAAGATATTGGTAAATTACCTTTGCCAGTCAGAAGTTCACCGGGTTTTCTGGTGAACCGTATACTACTACCTTATATGCTAGAAGCTGTCAGTTTATTAGAAGAGGGGGTTGCTGGACCTGTGATTGATAAGGCGGCGGTTGCATTCGGTATGCCAATGGGACCTATAGAGTTAGCGGATACTGTAGGTTTGGATATCTGTTTGGCTGCACTTGAAAAGCTCTCTGGTACCATGAATATTAAAGTGCCCGAGAAATTAAAAGAGTACGTTAAACGAGGTGACTTGGGTCGTAAAACAGGACAAGGTTTTTACAAATATAAAGGTCATAAGTGCCAAAAACCTAAAATAGATAAAAACAGTGCGGCACCCAAAGATATTATCGATCGATTATCATTGAGGTTATTAAATGAAGCTGTGGCCTGTTTGCGCGAGGGTATCGTAGAAAATGCTGAGTATCTAGATGCGGGTTGTATATTTGGGTTTGGTTTCCCGCCCTTTAGAGGTGGTCCAGTAAATTATATCCATCACCAAGGCGAAGAAACATTATTAAAACAATTAGAAGAACTAAAGTCTCGTTATGGTGATCGCTTTGCTGCTGATGAAGGTTGGCAGTCTGGGGCCGTAGCTTAAAAATTTTTGTAGCGACTTACTCCTTTCTCTACGTCCTGCGGCTTGATCGCGGGATCTAGTTACAACTTTTTTTTCTGGATTCCGCGGTCAAGCCGCGGAACGTAGATGGCTAAGAGGTGCGTGAGTCTTTGAAATATTTTATGGTATAGAAGAAATAATAACCTGAATGCTAGTTTAAATACAGGAGTACACTGTGGAATCATTTGTGGTGAAAAAAGCGGCCGTATTAGGGGCTGGCGTAATGGGCGCACAAATTGCGGCGCACCTCGCGAACTCAGGGGTAGAAACAATCTTATTTGATTTGGCCGCTGAGCAATCTGATCCTAACTCTATTGCGAAGACATCGATTCAAAGTTTAAAAAAGTTAAAACCTTCGCCCCTTGGTTCTAATGAAATTTTGGCTAAAATTCAGCCTGCTAATTATGATAGCGATTTAGCGCAATTAACAGATTGTGATTTTATTGTTGAAGCGATATCAGAACGCATAGATTGGAAACAAAATTTATACCAGAAGATTCAAAGCCATATCAATGAAAAGGCTATTTTTGCCAGCAATACATCAGGCTTGAGCATAGAGGCTTTGAAATCTGTTTTGTCGCCAGAGTTACAAACTAGATTTTGTGGTGTGCATTTTTTTAATCCTCCACGCTACATGAAATTAGTGGAACTGATCCCTCATACTTCTACAGATAAATCTATTTTATCGCAACTAGAAGGTTTTTTGGTTTCTCGCTTAGGCAAAGGTGTCATTATTGCAAAAGACACGCCCAATTTTATTGGTAATCGTGTTGGCGTTTTTTCATTGCTATCGACTTTGCATTATGCCGAAAAATTCAAAATCTCTCCTGAGCTTGTGGATGCCTTAACAGGTACTTTGTTGGGGCGACCTAAAAGTGCTACTTATAGAACCATGGATGTGGTTGGATTAGATACACTGGCACACGTCGTAAATACTATGCATTCACAGTTAAAAGACGATCCATGGTTTGATCAATTTCAATTACCTAACTGGATCACAGGATTAATTGAAAAAGGATCGCTAGGGCAAAAAACCAAAAAAGGTATTTACGTAAAAGAGAAAGGGGGTATTCGGGTTTATGATATCAACAGCAGTCAATATAGACCCATGCACGCAGAAATTAGTTCTGAGGTAAAAGCCTGCTTCAAAGAAAAAAGCTGGAATAAACGATTTGAGTTGATGCTCAATTCTAAAGATAAACAACTGCAGTTTTTATGGTGTACTTTTAAAGACTTGTTTCAATATTGTGCTTACCATTTGGAAAGTATTGCACAAACCACAAGGGATTTGGATTTAGCCTTACGTTGGGGATACGGTTGGCAAGAAGGGCCATTTGAAATTTGGCAAAAAGGGGATTGGCACAAACTCATTAAAGGTTTCGAGCAAAATGGGGCTAAAATAACTTTGTCACAATGGGCAACCAAGGCCACTTTCCAAGGCCCCTATTTACAAGGGCAAGCATTTAATCCTAGTACAGACCAATATACATCCCGTTCGAAAAATATTGTTTATCAACGACAATTATTCCCTGATGCGGTCTTAACAGAAGACTTCGATCAAGGGGATACGCTATTTGAAAATGAAGGTGTCCGTTTCTGGACCCGAGACAAGAAAATCGGCGTTGTCAGCTTTAAATCAAAACGTAACTGCATGGGGAGTGAGGTAATTGCTGGCATTCAAGAATCTATTCGCATGGCAGAAAAAGATTTACAAGGTCTGGTGATCTGGCAAAATAAAGGCAATGAATTCAGCGTGGGGGCTAATTTGGCCGAAGCGGGGGAGGCTATCCAAGCAAATCGTTTTGATTTAGTTGAGACCGCAGTGAAAAATTTCCAAGATACCGCCATGATGATGCGTTATGCGAAAATCCCTACGGTTTGTGCTTTAAAAGGCTTGGTTTTAGGCGGTGGTTGTGAAATTGCAATGCATGCGACGAGTCGAGTCGCCGCTTTTGAAACCTATATGGGGCTAGTTGAAGTCGGGGTTGGATTAATACCCGCTGGCGGTGGTTCCAAAGAATTAGCAAAGCGGGCGAGTAAAATTGCGCAGCATTGCCGTTTAGAACAACCATTAAATGCATTTTTTGAGCAAATTGTGCAAGCCAAAGTTTCAACAAGCGCGTTAGAGGCTCAACAGTATAGCTATTTATTGCCAAGTGATAAAATATTTGCGAATGATGCTGAGTTGTTGTTTGGTGCGTTAAAAGAAGCACAATACTTAGCCGATATGGGATACTGCCCACCCCCCCCTGAAAAATTTGCCGTTTTAGGACGCCCAGGTATAGCGAATATGTTATCTGTTTTGGTGAATTTCCGAGAAGGCGAGTTTATTACCGATTACGAATACACTATAGGCAAGAGCATTGCTGAAGTGATTTGCGGCGGGGAAGTGGCATCAGGTTCTTTAGTCGACGATCAATGGCTATTAACTTTAGAGCGTATTGCAATTATGGCCTTACTGCATAATTCGGAGACGCAACAAAGAATCTCTCATATGCTACAAACGGGCAAGCCGTTAAGAAATTAATTTTAGAGGAAGGCAAAATGGCAAAGTCTATACAAGATGTTTACGTAGTCTCAGCATTGAGAACCCCAGTTGGCAAAGCAAAAGGTGCATTTGCCAACACAAGGCCAGATGATTTATTGAGTGTTGTATTACAAGAAATTGTTAAGAACACCCCTGAAATTTCTCCGGATGAAATTGAGGATGTGATTATTGGCTGTGCCATGCCAGAGGCAGAGCAGGGCATGAATGTGGCTCGGATAGCCACTTTGCTAGCGGGACTACCGGAAAGCGTGCCGGCTATGACGATTAATCGTTTTTGTTCTTCTGGTTTACAAGCGATTAGCCTAGCGCGGGATAAAATTGCCTTAGGTGATGCAGACGTGGTAATTGCTGGCGGCGTAGAAAGCATGAGCATGGTACCCATGGGGGGCCATGCGTATTCAGCAAACATGAAGTACTTTGATCAGAGTGAAGAATATCTAGGCATGGCTTATAGCATGGGTGTTACAGCCGAGAAAGTGGCTAAAAAGTGGGGCATCAGCCGTGCAGAGCAAGATGAGTTTGCTTTTTTAAGTCACCAAAAGGCGATTAAAGCTCAGAATGAAGGTGTTTTTGCCAATGAGATTGTGCCAGTTACCATTGAAAAGGCCATTCCGAATTTGGCTTATCAAGATGTGCAGGTGGTTAGAGATGATATCAGAGTTGATCAAGGACCCAGAGAAAATACAAGTGTCGAAGCTTTAGCACGATTGAGAACAGTTTTTGCACAAAAGGGTACTGTGACAGCAGGTAATACCTCACAAATGAGTGATGGGGCCAGTGCTTTAATGTTGGTTAGTGAAAATTATCTGGCAAAGCATGACTTGTTGCCTATGGCGAGGCTAGTAGATTTTAAAGTGGCAGGTGTTGCACCGGAATATATGGGTATTGGGCCAGTTCCGGCTATTCAAAAAGTACTAAAATCGACCGGACTTAAGTTAAGTGACATAGAGTGGATTGAATTGAATGAGGCATTCGCGGCTCAAAGTTTGTCAGTTGTCAAAGAGCTAGGCATTGATTTGAATATTGTGAATCCACTTGGCGGCGCAATCGCTTTAGGCCATCCATTAGGAGCAACTGGCGCAATCTTAGCGACAAAAATGATTCATGGTATGCGTAAAAAAAATCAACGTTATGGCATCGTCACCATGTGCATAGGAACTGGCATGGGTGCAGCAGGGCTGTTTGAAATTTTATAAATAATTACCTTGCAAAGCAAAATAAGAGGCAAAGAATGGCAGATCTCGCACAAAGCTAATGGCGAATATGTCTTCCATTTTTTCAAAAGAATATAAGGTTTTTGTGAATTAGCTTTTGAAACATAATGTATGATCAGCTATGTTTTTATATTTAGCTAAAGTATAAATTTATTTTGGTTAAAGCATTCACATCGGGCGTGTAACTCGGTAAAGTATGTTACTAGATACATTTTTATGAGTTAAACATCATAATTAGAATAACTGACACGGCAAATTTATTACTAAATTTTAGTGTCTATTTTTAACGCGATTACTAGGGAGTAATAACAGTGGCAAGGAAATGGGACACAAACCCTTTAAAATCCAAGCTGACGCTTATAGGTTCAAGTTTGGTATTAGCTTGTTTATCCAGCCAAGCCTTTGCGGCAGCTTTCCAAGTTCAAGAGCAAAACGTTTCTCAGCTCGGACTAGCTTATAGTGGTACAGCAGCACTTGCAGAAGATGCTACTACAGGTTTTTGGAATGCTGCGGGATTAAGCAAAATTAAAAATAGTCAAGTCGTGTTAGGTGGTGTTTTAGCTTGGGGTATTTTTGATTACGATGTACGTAGCGCACATAATTCTGTTCCAACTATCCCAGGTGTAAATGATGGTTTGGTTTCAGGAAATAATGATGATGCAGGTTCAGTTGCAACCATTCCTAATTTTGCGGTTGCTACTCGCTTTGCGGATCGTTGGGTACTTGGTTTTAACGTTAATACACCATTTGGTTTAAAAACAGAATATGATGAGAATAGTGTTGCTCGATATGTTGCAACCTTATCAAAATTAGAAGTATGGAACTTTAGCCCTAGTATTTCCTATGAATGGTTACCTTGTCTGTCATTTGGTGCCGGTATTGATGCCGCCTATGGCAAAGCAAAACTAAATTCAAATATTGGTTCAAATGGTAACTTTATACCTAATGTAGCTTCTGCTGATGATGGCTACCAGCATAATACTGCTGAAGGCTGGGCTTTAGGCTTCCATTTAGGTGCGTTATGGGATATTTTGCCTACAACGCGTGTAGGTTTAAGTTTTAGATCCAAGTTAAATATGCATGTAGAAGGGGATAGCGAAACTGTTAGCAATCCTCGTCTACCAAATGGTGCTAATGCTGCTAATAAAGTCTATTCAGTTAGAGAAGTACAAGCAAATGTTACGCTTCCAGAATCTTGGATATTCAGTGTAAAGCATGATTTAAATGATGAATTTACTTTAACTGGGGATTTCCATTGGACTAATTGGAGTCGTGTAGATTTACTAAGTTTACGATTTGCGCCTGGTGCTTTAATAAACAATGCTAACGCTGCACCTGGCTCACCTCCTATAGGCATAGATACAGACACAGAATTGAAGTTCAAAGATACGATTCGCGTGGCCGCAGGTTTGATTTGGAATTATAACCAATGCTGGTCTTATCGCTTTGGTTTAGCGTATGATGAGAGCCCTGTTCAAGCTGAACATCGTACAGCACGTATTCCTGATTCTGATCGCTGGTGGTTTGCTGTAGGTGCAGTTTATAATTTCCTTCCAGATTGGAGAGCAGACTTTGGTTATTCTTACATTAAATTCAAAGATGCTGACATGAATGACAGAGGGCCCAATGCATATGCTGTAGGCCAGCCTATCTCTGCAGCTAATTTAGTTGCAAAATATAAAGCTAGTGCACATCTTTTTGGTTTGCAACTGCGTTATGATTTTGTATAATAATATAAGTTAGCGAATCGCTACAAGTTAGGGGTTATGGTTAATGTTCGAGAATGCATTAACCATAATTGTTTTAGGAAAGGGGTTGGTAATAGCAGTTGTGGTTAGAAGTTTCATTATAAAGAAGACTAAAAGCCAAGATTTGTTGTTGTTTTACTCCGCTGGACAAATGGACTACAGACATCATGCCACGGAAAACTGATAAACGTATAAGACTGATTGAATCAGCAAAGGTTCTAATTCATCAACAAGGTTTTAATTTAACAACCTTAGCGGATATCGCTCAAGAAGCTGATGTTCCTCTAGGTAATGTATATTATTATTTCAAAACCAAAGAAGCGATTGGTATCGCTGTTATTGAGAAGCGCGCTTCTGAATGGGCTGAAAGATTAGCATCTTGGTCAGAAATTTCTGATCCATTGGCTCGTTTGGTATCTTTGGTTCGTTTTGGCCTAGAAGATTTAGAAGTAACAGCTCGCTTTGGCTGCCCTATTGGTGGATTGTGCCAAGAATTAGGCAAGCAAGGTGGTGCTTTATCTGATTTAGCTGCTAAATTATTACATGACGTTTTAAAATGGTCTGAAGAACAGTTTAGAGCATTGGGCTTTGATGAAGAAAATTCATCTCGTTATGCTTTGAATCTTTATTCCGGTGTACAAGGTACATTCTTGTTAACCCATACTTTTAAAGATCCTAAAATTGCGCAGCGCCAATGTGCAGAATTGCAATCTTGGTTAGAAATGTTAGCGGATCGTAAGGTAGAGATGCCTGTAGAGCGCGAAGCAGCTGTTGCACAGGTCACAGCACAAGCTATGGCTGAAGAAGCGTTTGCTGAATAGTTGTTATTCAACTAAACATTCTCTGAAAAAGCCCCTTTACGGGGCTTTTTTTGGTTTGTACTTACGAAATGGCTTTGATTGTAATATGAGTAATAGGCGAACTTTCCCAGCCTGTTACTTCATATTGACTACCATAGTCGCCATGGAATATGGGTGCTTGGGTTAACGTTGCTGTTTCTGCATTGATATATACAGTGGCTACTTGCTCACCGGTTTCTCGATTTGCAAAATTGATACCACAGTTATATGAATCGCCGCCAGCCCAACAGCCAACAGCCACTTTGCCATAACTAACTGCTTTACTGGTATTGGCATCTACGCCATTGCCAGGAAAACCTGCAATAGACGTATCTAGAGCAATTAAAGTTTCATTGGTAAAGACAATTTCACTAACAGGCGCGGCAAATGTGGCCGCACTAAAGAAAAGTCCACCTAAAGCCAAACTCAAAGCCAAATTTCTATTTTTTTTACTGGTATAATGATACATCTTACAATTCCTTCTATTAAATCAGAGAGTACTATAGGTAGGGATTTACTAGTTACACAAACAACATTGCATAAATTTAGGGATTTGTAGTGCAAAATATAGAGCCCAATGAGTTATTAGTTGATGTTCAGAGTCAATCCTTATATCATTTGAAAGCTGGCGTACTATGCAAAGAATATCAAATTTCAACAGCTAAGAATGGTGTAGGTGAAAAATTGGGGAGTGAGAAAACGCCCAGAGGTTGGCACTATATTCGAGCTAAAATTGGTGATGAGCAACCTATTAATACTGTTTTTGCTGCAAGACGGCCAACTGGCGCAATATATTCTGAGGATTTACACGCTTTAAATCCAGACAAAGACTGGATTTTAACGCGTATTATGTGGCTGTGTGGTATGGAGCTAGGTTTTAATCGTCTGGGAGACTGCGACACGATGAAACGATATATTTATATCCATGGCTCACCAGACTCAAAGATAATGGGACGGCCAAGCTCAAAGGGTTGCATTAATATGCATAATGAAGACTTAATGCAATTATATTCAGAGATACCTGTTGGTACCAAAGTATTTATTAGAGGTTAATTCCACATGGAAAACAGTGTTGGCGCGATAATTATAGATATAGAGGGACTGAGCTTAAGTTCAGAAGATATTGAATTACTGCAGCACCCAAATGTTGGGGGGGTGATACTTTTTGCTCGTAACTATGAAAGTCCAGAGCAACTACTAGCTTTAACGCAACATATAAAAAGCATTCGTTCTAATTGCTTAATATGTGTGGATCAAGAAGGTGGGCGAGTTCAACGTTTTTCTAACGGCCTATCAAAACTGCCTAGTATGAATCAATTGGGGCAGCTTATTGATTCTAGTAAATCAAATATAAAGCAGGTTGGTCAGATTGCCTTACAGCTTGGGCAGCTGATGGCTATGGAGCTACGGAGCCTAGGCGTTGATTTAAGTTTTGCGCCGGTTTTGGATTTAGCAACTGACTTGAACGCCGTTGTTCAGCAACGAGCAATCCATCGTGATCCTCAAATTATCTCGGAACTAGCAAATGCTTATATACAAGGCATGAAGCAAGCGGGCATGGCGGCCTGTGGAAAGCATTTTCCAGGGCATGGGCATGTTAAAGTAGACTCTCATTTATCCTTACCCATTGACGAGAGAACATTTGATGAGCTGGTAGAGGATTTGATGCCTTTTCAATATTTAATCCAAAATAATATACAAGCGCTTATGCCGGGTCATTTATTATTTTCAAAGATCGACAAAAAACCTGCGACATTTTCATCATATTGGTTACAGACTGTTTTAAGAGAGAAAATGGGGTTTTTAGGGACGATTGTGAGTGATGATTTAAATATGGAAGCCGCTAGAGAAATAGGTGACATGAGCGAATGTGCAGAACAATCTTTGTTGGCAGGTTGTGATTATGTGCTTGTTTGTAATAATCGTCCAGAAGCGATAAATGTTTTGAGTCATGTCACGGTCTCTTTTGATAAAGAGACTTTGATTAGACGGCAGGCATTATTTCCTGAACATAATATCCCAACTTGGGATGAGTTATCCGAAAGTGTGGTTTGGCAGCAAGCTCAGACCGCATTAAAATATTTTCATACAACGGTTTAATTTTCGAGAGGTTTAGTAATGGAATGGTTTAGTCGTGTGACACAATTTTTTGTAGATTCTGATCGTATGTGGATGTTATATTCGTTCAGTATCGTTTTTGTCACACTGATTCTAAGTTTCTTGGAATCAAAATATTACTATAAATTACAACACCACTTATTAAAAACAAATAGCATTTGGGATGATGCTTTTGCTTGGGCGTTGCATAAGCCATTTCGCATGTTAATTTGGATTTATGGTATTACCTATGCTGCACAGGCTGCCGATGTACCTTTTGTTTTGCAATTGGCTCAATTCCGTCAAGTGGGCATGGTTGTTACTGTTGCGTGGTTTTTGATACGTTTTGCCCGGAAATTAGAAGACAATTTTGTTGCATCAGATATCCAAAATAGCAAAATTGATGCGGGGACAGCAAATTCTATTGGTCACCTGGCTAGAATCTCTGTATTAATTACAGCCGGCCTGTTAATCATGCAGGTTTTGAATATCAATATTGCACCTATTTTGGCCTTTGGTGGTGCTGGAACTGTGATTGTCGGTTTTGCCGCAAAAGATTTATTAGCCAACTTTTTTGGTGCTTTAATGATTCACTTAGATCGTCCTTTTCAAGTGGGTGAATGGATTTGTTCACCAGATAGAAGTATCGAAGGTACAGTAGAACATATTGGGTTTCGTTTAACGCGAATTAGAACATTTTCCAGAAATCCGCTTTACGTCCCAAACTCAGTTTTTACAACAATATCTGTAGATAATCGTTCTAGGATGTCTAATAGAAGAATTAAAGAAGTGATTAGCATTCGCTATCAAGATGCTAAACGACTAAAAGCGGTTACCGATGATATTAAATCGATGCTAATGTCACATCCAGAAATTGATACGGATAAAGCTTGTTTTGTTAACTTAAATGGGTACGGTCCATCATCTTTGGATATTTTACTTTACACATTTACTAAGACAACCGAGTGGATTCGTTTCCAGGAAATTAAGCAAGATATCATGTTATTAATTTTACAAATCGTAGAGTCTCATGGGGCTGAAATGGCGTTCCCAACGTCAACACTGGAAGTGCCTGAGGGCATAGTGGTTAAAGAACAACCCAGCGCTGTTTAAAATGTATATTATACAAGGTGTATTAGATGTCAAAAATATTGGATCCTAAAGAGATTATTTCTGTTGCAAATAGAGCAACGGCATTACATTCTGAAAGCGAAGTCGATAAAGCCCTAGATAGTATGGCAAGAGAAATATCATTTGATTTATACCAATCTAACCCTATTGTATTATGTGTGATGGTGGGCGGCATTATTCCAACAGGTAAGCTACTAACTCGCTTAGATTTTCCACTACAAGTGGATTATGTTCATGCAACTCGTTACGGTGACGAATTTGTTGGACAAGAGCTTGAGTGGCTGGTTAAGCCAAGAGTCTCATTGAAAAATCGTACAATCTTAGTTGTTGATGATATCTTAGATGGTGGGCTTACTTTGGCAGGCATTGTAGACTTTTGTAAGCAAGAGGGTGCAGCAGAAGTAAAAACAGCTGTGTTGGTTGAGAAAAATGTTGAGCGAAAAGGCAAAGCCATCAAAAAAGCACACTATACGGGTGTTGCAGTTGAGGACAAATTTGTTTTTGGATACGGTATGGATTACAAACGATACTTAAGAAACGCACCTGGAATTTTTGCGGTTAGTGAGGAAGATGAATAAGATAGCAATCATTGGTGGCTCAAGCTTTAAAGAATTAGAAAACTTTGTTACCACACATTCTACCTCGGTTAGTACGCCTTATGGTGAACCTTCTTCCCCGCTGCATTATGGCATTATAGGGGAACGTGAAGTCGTTTTTTTGCCCAGACGGGGTAGTGAAACCCCAATGGCACCACACAAAATAAATTATAGGGCTAATATCTGGGCTTTACGGGATGCTGGTGTCCAGACTATTCTTGCAACCGCAGCGGTTGCTGGGATTGCAGAAGAACTGGAATCTGGCGCTTTGGTTGTTCCTGATCAGTTAATCGATTACACCTATGATCGTGAAAATACTTTTTTTGGTGATGACTGTGTGGTCTCAAGGGTAGACTTTTCCCAACCATATTGTGAAGCACTAAGAGAGCAAATTTCTGTTCACGCAAAGCGCTTAAAGTTAAGTCTTTATCATGATATGACATACGGTATAACTCAAGGCCCTAGGTTCGAAACTTTGGCTGAAGTTAAGCGGCTAAAGAATGATGGCTGTCAATTAGTTGGCATGACGGGGATGCCAGAAGCAACGCTGGCAAGAGAACTTGGGTTAGATTATGCAACAATCGCGATTGTTATCCGTAACGCTGGTCAGTATGTTAAATCCGAAGACTCTGAAAATCTCGTTAGAAATGGTGAGGCTGCATTGGCTAATTTAATTGAGAGCATTGTTACGGCGCAGTAACTATATATTCATTTCTAGATGAGCGCAGCGAATCATGTTCCCACTTTTTGAAAGGGGACGCGCGTAGCGCCAGGGGGATTTATTCTACGATTTTTTTAAATAATAATTGATTTTTCTGCTACACCGTGTTTTGAAATATAGTTTTTCTTGAACTTTGAAGAGACAATATGTTTTGTTTGCAAACTAGATGTCAAGAAAAAAATCAAGTGGATATAATTTGGGTTTACAGGTCTAGGCATATATCTCTCTGGTTCTCACACCTTTGGTTAAGAATCCTTATTGCTGCATAGACGGTAGTACAGTCACTAAACGCATCATACGGGGGCTAATGGTTAAACTGGCTTGCTCAATAGCAGGGGGGTTGATCATAATCGCCAAGCGATTATTCATAATGTAAAAATTCATATCACCACCTTGCTCTGCAAAATTATCCATATCACCAAATGAGAGAATAGGTTTATTTTTTATCGCATCAATAATGGTGGTAGTGTTGTCTTCTTCAGTTTTAGCAACAAATAAAATTTGACAGTTTTTATCTATGGATGTAGCAGCATCTGAGACCTTAAACACAGTCAGCTCAAGTCCATTAACAACTTTTCCATGTATAGAATCAATCGCTTTATAGTAAGGTATGTTTCCAAGCACACAGACATTTAATTTTCTATCAACTAAAACACTCTCAGGCCATTCAACAAATTTAGCAACGTACCTAAGAAACGCGGCTTTTAAATGATATTCTCGAGCTTCGCGCTTACTTGAGCCAGAGGCTATGGCACTACAAAGAATTAAACCTAGAATCGATAGAGTGAGGATCGCGGTTAAGCGATACTTACTTTTTAAAAAGAAATTCATCCTAAACTAAGCCTCTTAACTTTAACAAGTCTATTAATGCCTTTTGAATTTTATCAGGACTTTTTATAGGTCGTAAAGAGTTTAATAATAACAGATTAGATACTGGGGTATAAGCTTTTATGTTTAATTTTCTGGGTCATTGGTAAGGTCATGCACATTCACCGGCAAGATAATAATAAATTCGGCAAATAGACTTTCTTCTGATTGAGCTTTTAACTCACCTTTGTGTTGTTTAACAATAATATCGTAACAAATGGATAACCCGAGCCCAGTATTACCCATTCCAGTAGGTTTGCTTGTAAAGAATGGCTCAAATACCTTATCTATTTCAGCTTTAGCAATCCCAAGGCCATTATCATGAATTTTGATATAAACTTTATCATGCATATTTTCTAAGGTGATACTAACAGTTGGCTGGTAATCAGCCTGCTTTTTTTGCTTTTGTTTTTCTAAAACAGAATACAGTGCATTATCTAATAAATACAAAATAACACGCGCAATGGCTTGGGGCGCACATAATACTTTTTGTAAATCAGGTGTATAATCTTTTTTAAATAAAATTTCTTGTTTTTTGTTATCGATAGCATATTTATCTAGTGCAGAGCGGATACTACTATCCATGACATTTTTAATGTCTACCATTTCTTTTGTAGTACTAGACGCTTGGGAGTGTATAAGCATATTTTTAACAATATTATCAGCTCTATCACCATGTTCTTTAACTTTCTGGCAATTGACTTTTAAATCATTGGTAATTTCTTTGATGAACTCTAGCGCTTCTTTATCTACTTTGCCATTCAGGCCTTCTAGTTCCTCGTTAAGTTCTTCTACTAGGTCAACTGAAATGTCAGAAAAGTTATTAATAAAATTTAATGGATTTTTAATTTCATGTGCCACGCCTGTTGTTAACATACCAACTGAAGCCATTTTTTCTTGGATAATAAGTTGTTCTTGTGCTTCTTCTAAGTCTGAAAGGGCTTTGTTTAGGTCTTTGTTTTTACTTGTTAATTCTTTTGTTCGATCGGCAACGCGCTGTTCCAATTGTCGGTTGATTTCTTCTAATTCTTTTTCAGCTCTAATTTTACGTTGTACTTCTACGTGCAACATTTTGACCGTTGAGGTTAGTCTAGCAAAAGATGATCTGAGTACGATGAGCAGTAAAAAGACCAAAACATATAGAACAATTCTGTATCTATTTGATGTTGTTAAATACTCATCGAATGTATTTGTAAATGCAGAGTCCAATTTGCTGAGAGTCGTTAGAATAGGGATGTCTAAAAGTAATTGAGAAATTTCCGTTAATTTAGGTTGAAGATCTAATATTTTTTTGGCGTAAATTAAAGCTAAGTCTAAACCGGGTAAGGTTTCACCTTCTTCACTTATTTCAGTTGCGATTTCCTCAATTAAGCTTAATAGCGATAAGCGTTTTTCTTCACTGGGAACGTTTGTATAAATTAACACGCCACGAAAAAGCGTATGTACTTTATCTATTAGTTGATATTGATAAACTTGATTTAATTGATCAAAAGAAGACTCTATTAGTTCAAGATGGGCTTGATTTTCAATTATAGTTGCCATAATACTTGAAAAATGTGATATAGCATTTAGCAGTATAGGATTATATCGTTTGAAATCTTCGGTGAGTGATTTTTTCTCATCAAATCTGTTTCTCAACAGAGAAAGATTGTCATTAATTTTATCATTTGGATATTCGGTAATAATCTTTTCAAATTTTCGAAGAACGCGCTCTGAGCCATTGATAGCTGACACGATAGGGTCATAATTCTTGATAATACCAAATCGAGTTTGAACAACCGCACCATCTAACTCAGCATCATAACGCTCTAATTGGTTTATTCTACTTTCAAAATTTTCATAGGAGAACGGTCTGATTTCACTCAAATAATAGATAGCCACAATGACTAAGACATTGATAGCAATGAAAAAGCGAGTGAAAAATCTTTCCACTATAGACTCTTAATTCTCTTTAGGTAGATCGCCATTTAATGTTTTTAAAAACTCCGTTATATAATTAGCTTCTCTTTTAGTAATAGGCTGACCAATTTGATATTCTGCCATGATTAAAATTACATCCTCTAATGTTTTGGCAGAGCCATCATGCAAATAAGGTGCTGTCAGTGCGACGTTTCTCAGAGATGGCACTTTAAAAACAAATTTATCTTGCTCTATGCCTGTCACATTGTATAAGCCGAGATCCGTTTGCGATATAAACTGTTTTGTTTCAAAGTAGTTTTTGTAAACGCCCATTTTTTGGAATAAATTTCCGCCAATATTCAGACCTTGGTGACAAGAAATACAACCATATGATTTGAATAATTCATAACCATTTTTAGCATCATCGGATATGGCGGAAGTATCCCCTGATAGGAAAGCATCAAAAGGGGCATTCGGGGTTGTGAGCGTTTTTAAATAGGTAGTGAGTGCTAGCTCAACGTTAACTTCTGTTATTCCATCATTAAACTGTTGTTTAAAAAGAGAACTATAATCGGGATTATCATTTAGTCGCTGAATAACAACATCCCACTCATTATTAAAAATAGTTTTATCAGCAACATGATCATCTATGACGCCATTTATTGATTCTGCTCGTCCGTCCCAAAACTGTTTAAAATTATAAGTTGCGTTTAATACGGTTGGTGTATTAATCGGACCTGATACGTTGTTAAAACCAGTATAGGTTTTCTCTCTGTCGATACCTGAAAATGAGAGTTGATGGCAAGAGGCGCAATTATGCGTATGTTCTTTAGAAAATCTGGCATCATTAAACAACATTTTGCCTAAGGATACCATTTCTGGATTAAGCGTCTTTTTTTGTGGGATAGGCTTTATGGATGATTTTTGCAGCGCAGCAGAGTTTATGCTTACAGACAGCAGCACCACAGCGAAGAAGCAGCTTATAAAATTTCGTTGTCTGTTATTAAGCACATTAGCTTCCAAAACTAATTATCACTCCTTTAATAATAGATAGTCAAAATGGATAATGCTCATTTATCTTTTATACTGAAATAGAACAATGTTCAAGTATTTCAATAAAATAACATGAACTCTGGCACTAAGCACAGCATTCTAGTCGGTTTATTTTTTGACGCATAGGAGCAGCATGAATTATGCCAAACCCAAAAGTGATTGTAATAGAATCACAAGATTTAAAAGATTCTTTGCTTTCTGCTCAAGAAAATATTAATCCATTTCTTGAGTATGAGTTAGAAGAGCTATTAAATATACCGGTTGTGGTGAAAGATAATGGTCAGGAACCTGAGCTATCAGAGATTGATAAGATTCAAGCATTGCCAAGTCCTGCCAGTGGAAACACATCAGCAGAGACAGGGCAAGGGCCTATTTTAAATGCCGCTTCCAATGGTGAAGAAGCGGTAAACCAGCATTTAAGCCAAGAATTTAATTTTGAACAAATCTACCAAGACGTAAAGTTACCCAGTATTAATTCTATTAGTCGTGATTTAGATGAGTATTCTACTGCATTGCCAACAACTCAGACTGAGTATCATGAGTCGGATGTCTCAAGCTTGGATACGATAACATCTGTTGTGACAAATAACGTGACTCAAGTCGTAATTTGTCACAGCGATATAACAACTGTTTTAGATAGCATTGATCCACAAGATGACCAAATTTCATTACGAGAAGCGATCATTAATGCAAATATGCAAGAAGGAACAACAGAGATCCATTTATGTGCAGGTGAATATAGACTAAATCAAAGTGGTCGACATGAAAATAATAGTTATCAAGGCGATTTAGATATAAAGTCCAATTTAATTATTACCGGTGAAGAGGATATGACGACGATTATTGATGGTAATCATCTAGACCGGATTTTTGAGGTTTTTCCAGAAATTTCACTAACATTGAAAAATATCACATTACGGGGTGGGGATGCACATAGTTTTAACGGCGGTGCAATTTTAAATAGCGGTCATGTCATATTAGATAATGTTAATATCGTGAGCAATGTTGCTCGTATAGGCGGTGGGATTTTTAATATGACGGGTTCAACATTGGATATGAGCCATACTACATTGTTGTTAAACCAAGCGGAGCTATATGGTGGTGGCATACTCAATAACAGTGCAGAAACCAATATGGTTGCATCATCTTTATTACAGAATAGCAGTGGAACATATGGCGCTGGTATAACGAATTTATCAGGATCGGTTACGATCAATAAAAGCCTATTTGCTGACAATGAAACGGGAATATTAGGTGCGGGTATTGCCAACTTTTTAGGTAATGTTCTGGTAGAAACAAGTACCATTTCTAATAATATGGCAGGCTATGTGGGGGGAGGCATTGCCAATTTTTACGGCCAATTTCTACAAATTTCAAATAGCACAATTACTAATAATGATGCCAATGTTGCTGGGGCTGGGTTATATAACATTCAGCCTGCGTTGTTACTGAGCCCAGCAATATCTTCTACGATCATTTCAGAAAACAACCTTGATATGGACATATTTGGAACACATTATCAATCGTTGGGGTATAACTTAATTGGGAGTACAGATGGGGCAGATATTGCGCCTAACATAGGTGATTTATTTGGTACGTTATCTCATCTCTTCGCATCAGGATTGAGTCCGTTGATGGATAATGACGGCCCCACAGCAACCCATGCATTATTGCCAGGTAGTTTGGCCATTGATAATGGTAATCCATTTGACACGAGCACAGACCAACGTGATTTTATCCCTAATTTAACGCGAGATATAGGTGCCTTTGAGTTTAATGGTTTGAATCAAGCACCACAAAATCTTTTGCAAATAGACGATATCTTTTTAGATTTGACTCTGAATACTACTGTAGATTTAGATACGTACTTTCCAAATAATCAAAATACATTAGCTTCACTTAACGTTGATGATAACCATTTATCTCAATTTTTTGATGGTTTACCCTCTATTTCGGACCAACTACACGCTATTGAATCTTCTTCAGAGCTAGAAATTTTAATCTGACATTTTGCCATTACTTACCAAAAAAACACTGTTTTTTTAATAAAAATACCCTATCAAATACTATTTTTTCAAAACTAGTACCTAGGTACAGTTAATGTTCAGCAGGATTCCATTATATTTAGTATATATCTTATAAGGAATATTCTATTTTGCCAGGCAGGCTATTGTATATACACAGTTAGTTTGGGCAAGAAATGGCTAAAAAACAATCGAATGAATCAAACGCAAAAATAAAACATGATGCAATCGAATCGAATAGCAAGGCGCCGGCAGTGCCTATGCAGGTTTCACTTGAAGGTATTTTTACACCTATTCAAAATTCATCATTACCCTATGAAGATTTATCTATTCCATTTGAGGAGACATTTATTGAATATGCTTCATTCAGTGTTCAACAGCTGGAAGCGAAGTATGAACAATTTTTAGCAGATGATGCGGATGACGAAGAATTTTTAGATTTGGAATTTGAGGCTTTGTTCGATGTGCCAGTTGATAGTGGTGGGGCAGAATTGGCTGCGTTGATTACAGCGAACAACCAAGGCACAGTGACATCGTTGGGTCGTAATTTGTTTATTGGGTCAGACAATGCAGTAAAAGATAAATTGAGGAAAGTTGATTCAACGGCTAGAGATTTAAATGAAGAGAGTGGCAATCTAGGTATTGAGCAAGAGACGGCTATACCACCGATAATAGATACCAATGATTTTCCAACGGCACCTGATATACTGAATAGTGAAGATATTGAATTAGCTTTGTCTGAAGAGGGCTTAGTGAATCAGTCTGGTGTAGTAGGGAATGTATTAACGACGGGTGGAAACATATTTGATTTTGGCGCAAGCATCGGGATAGATAATCCTGGCTCTGTTAATATTATTAATACGAGATCAGGTGGTTTGGCTAATCGTGATGACACGACATTTAGCGATCGCATTATATTAACGACGCCAGAAGGGAACGAGCTTATATTTTTCACGGATAGCGTACCTGCTACTTTTACAACGCCAGCTTATAGAATGGGCGATTTTATTTACAATTTTACTGCGCCTGTAACGCACGACCAAAGCTTAAGTTCTCCACCTTACAATCTCCCTGCTACTGATAGCCTAGACCCAGATATTATATTTAGAGACTTATTTCGTTATACTGTTTTTGATAGTAGTGTTCCCCCAGATTCTGCGACCGCCAGCTTGGGTATCGACATTACTGATGATGGCCCGCATGTCAGTCCACAGGTTGCACCACTAATAGACGAAGCGGATATCCAAACAATAGGCTCCAATGGATCACCTGCTATACCATCAGTTTCTGGTACCTTAATAGTGCCTAATAGTAATATATTTGGTGCCGATGGTGGCGAAGTTAGTCTTGTTAGTATTCCTGGACAAACATCATATAATGATGACGGTGTAATTATTACTGTCATGACATCCATTAGTACGTTAGAGATTATTAAAGCCACAGGCGATTATACCTATAGCTTAACGGCCCCTATAGATAATGATGATAACCCTGGCAATCCTGCAGATATTACGACCGAAGCAGACTTTAGTGGAACACAAGTATTCACTTTTAGCTTTTTAGATAACGATAATGATGGTGCTTCTTCTACAATTACGTTTGAAGTCATAGATGATGAGCCGGTAGCGACGAACATAACGACG
>TARA_R110002110_G_scaffold7536_6_pt1 | contig 107409 bp, 101 predicted proteins | sample TARA_R110002110 | Tara Oceans TARA_R110002110 (sample SAMEA4397330) | marine metagenome | biome: Polar Biome; feature: [SRF] surface water layer (ENVO:00010504); material: water (ENVO:00002006), including particulate matter (ENVO:01000060) such as... | depth 5 m | reverse complement strand
GTTTTTCTTTTTGATCATTTTGAAAACCAAGTTCCTTATTAGCAACGACTAATTCAGCTGCACGTTTTTCTTTTTGTTTGTGTTGAAAGTCAAGTTCCTTATTAGCAATGACTAATTCAGCTGCGCGTTTTTCTTTTTGATCATTTTGAAAAGCAAGTTCCTTATTAGCCAAAACTAATTCAGCTGCGCGTTTTTCTTTTTGATCATTTTGAAAAGCAAGCTCCTTATTAGCAACAACTAATTCAGCTGCGCGTTTTTCTTTTTCGTCATTTTGAAAGAGAAGTTCTTTATTGGCAACGCCTAATTCAGCTGCACGTTTTTCTTTTTCGTCGTTTTGAAAAGCAAGTTCCTTATTAGCAACAACTAATTCAGCTGCGCGTTTTTCTTTTTCGTCATTTTGAAAGAGAAGTTCTTTATTGGCAACGCCTAATTCAGCTGCACGTTTTTCTTTTTCGTCGTTTTGAAAAGCAAGTTCCTTATTAGCAACAACTAATTCAGCTGCGCGTTTTTCTTTTTCGTCGTTTTGAAAAGCAAGTTCCTTATTAGCAACAACTAATTCAGCTGCGCGTTTTTCTTTTTGTTCAATTTGAAAAGCAAGTTCCTTATTAGCCAAAACTAATTCAGCTGCACGTTCTTCTTTTTCCTTATTTTGGATAGAAAGTTTTTCATTTGCAATAACTAACCCTGCTGCAAGTTTCTCAATTTGAACCCATAAAGAATTTTTCTCTTGAAATAAGCTATTCAACTTCGTTCTAAGCTCCGCATTAGCTATATCATCGATATCCATAATAATGTTGGTTTTAAGGGGTGAACTCTTAATATGTAGCTATATGGTTTTTAGAAAAGTCATAAAAACAACTCTCATCTAACCGCTTTAGGCTATAATATAATTATACTCCATCCCAAATATATCATTTAATCAACGAAATATCTTAATAATCTACTAGCTAATCAACTTATTATCAAATATAATTGTTCTAGAATAACAATTTTACTAGAAACTACAGTCACCGATTTTTTTTTTACACCAAACACCTAGCCCCGGGAGTAGTGAAAACCAAATGCCGGTAGAAAACCACTTTTACTGGTGGTGGCAGAGCGACTGCAGGAAGCTCCTGCCAGTGCCTAGAAAAAGGGTTGTAGACCAAATGGGTTGTAACGGATAACGGGAAAAAGCTCCTAAAAAGAATGCTTTAAATAAAATTACTAAAATCTAAATTTTGAAAAATGAATTCATCCTCTTGATTTTCTTCTTGAAAGTAAGTAGTTATTTTTGAAGTGTTTCTAACCACTTCTCCAATCACAATAATTGCTGGAGATGATATTTGTTTGTCTTTTACCAATGCTGAAATGGAACTTATCGTTCCCGCTACTTTTTTCTCTATCGCAGTTGTTCCGTTTTGAATGATGGCAATAGGTAAATCGTCTGTTCTATTTTTTTGATACAACCTGACTATTTCATCCAGTTTGTGCATTCCCATCAAGATCACCACTGTTGCTGATGATCGTGACGCCAAGCTCACATCTTTGGATAATTTATGATCAGATGTAGTACCGGTAATGACCCAGAAACTCTCGGAAACCTTACGTTGGGTTAAACTAATTCCGTTTGAAGCTGGCACACCTAATGCTGACGAAATTCCAGGAACAATGGCGGTTTCTAAACCAAATTGTTGTGCGTATTCTATCTCTTCGCTTCCTCTACCAAAAACGAATGGATCACCGCCTTTTAAACGTACGACGTGACCGTATTTTTTGGCCATTACCACAATCAGTTCATTAATTTGATCCTGACTGTACGCATGACAACCAAAACGCTTTCCTACAAAGATAGCCTCAGCATTTGTCGCGTATGATAGTAGTTCTTCATTCACTAAGGCGTCATACAAAACCACATTAGCATTTTGTAACGCTTTTACCCCTTTTATTGTAATCAAGTCTACGTCTCCAGGGCCTGCGCCTACAATGGTTAACTTTGGTGTCTGTAAATTTTTCATATTATAAAGAATAAACTGCATTAATAAAATTAATATACTAAGTATAAATACTTAAGCAAATATAAGTAATTACTATATACTAGGCGAAAATTTTAACGCTATTGCATCCGAATTCAATTATGATTGGTTTTTGCCTTTTTAATTATTGAAATAGGAATTAGGCCGTCTCGAATATGATAATCTCATAAAAAATAAATCCCAAAATCTAACTTGTAGACTTTGGGATTTTATATTTGAAATGAAAAGTATAAACTACTATTCGATAGGTAAAACTATAGTGGAAGTCACTTGTTCTAAAACCTCAAAAGCGGTTTCTGCCATTTTATTCCCTTTAGTGTCCAAAAGTGGATTTACTTCTACAACTTCGAGACAAACTACCTTTCGACTCTTAATAATCTGATTGATGATAGCAATTACTTCATGTTGATCAAATCCTTTAGCAACAGGCGTTCCTGTACCATATGAAATCATATCACAATCCATAGAGTCTACATCAAACGATATGTAAATTAAATCACAATTTGACAGCTTAGTCAGTGCTTCAGAAACACAAGTTTGAAGTCCTCTATAACGCACTTCATCCACCATATAGTTTCTGATTCCAAATTTTTCAATTTGGCTGTTCTCCGCCTCTTCAGTATCACGAACTCCAAAATAAATTAAATTTTCAGGACGGATTTTAGTACCAGGAGTACCAATGTTTTTCATGTCTTCCCAATGCTTTAACGTTTCGGGAGTAATTTCATTGATTTGGCAATCTAAATTATCTTCTCCTAGAGCTGCTGACAATGGCATTCCATGGATGTTTCCCGATGGCGAAGTGTAAGGCGAATGCAAATCGGCATGCGCATCAATCCAAACGACACCCAATGACTTTGTCGGATAAACCGCTTTGATGCCGCTTATCGTCCCAAGAGCTGAGGAATGATCACCTGAAAGTACAAGAGGAAAATAATTAGCTTGTAAATTATGTTTTACAGCGTAGCTTACTCTCGTGCATTGTTCTACCACGTGTTCGATTCTTTTAGCAAAATTGTTTCTATTTTTATCATAGATGCTTTCGTTGTGCGTTTTCACATCTTCAAACTCAAATCGATTAAAATAATCACTATTTTTATTGATAGCTGCAATTTCGATAGCATCAACCCCTAAATCAGATCCTCGCGTTCCCGCACCAATATCGGATCGGTTTTTTATTAATTTTACAAATCGTTCCATAACAAAATTTTATTTGAAATCGTTAAGTGCTTTTTCAATAATTGCAAGACAGTCTTGAATTTGAGCTTCAGTAATAACTAATGGCGGAGCAAATCTAATTTTATTTCCGTGTGTTGGTTTAGCCAACAGTCCGTAGTCTCTAAATCTCAAACAAATTTGCCAAGCTAAATCAGACTCTTCATCACAATCGATTACGATTGCATTCAACAACCCTTTTCCTCTCACTAAACTAATTAATGAATTTCTTGAAGCGATTTCGTTTAGTCCTTTTCTTAATATTATTCCGAGACGTTCTGCGTTTTCTGATAAATTTTCGTCACGAACTACTTCAAGCGCTGCAACGGCAACAGCAGCGGCAACTGGATTTCCACCAAAAGTAGAACCATGTTGACCTGGCTTGATTACATTCATAATTCCATCATTTGCCAATACGGCAGAAACGGGATATACACCTCCTGAAATTGCTTTCCCTAAAATAAGGATATCTGGTTTTACTTCTGGTTTATTTTCACATCCTTTAGTACAAGAACAATTTCCACAAGTAGCTAATAATCTACCAGTACGGGCAATTCCTGTTTGTACTTCATCTGCAATGAATAATACATTGTGAGCCGCACAAAGTGCTTTGGCTTTTGCCAAATAACCTTCGGTAGGAACATAAACTCCTGCTTCTCCTTGAATAGGTTCTACTAAAAACCCTGCAATATTTTTACTTGATTTTAAAGTTGCTTCTAGAGCGTCAATATCATCATAGGCAATTTTGATAAACCCATCTGTAAACGGACCAAAGTTTTTACGTGCATTTTCGTCATTTGAAAACGAAATGATTGTCGTTGTTCTTCCATGAAAGTTATTCTCACAAACAATAATTTCAGCTTGATTTTCAGGAATCCCTTTTACTTCATAAGCCCATTTTCTACAAATTTTCAAAGCCGTTTCTACCGCTTCGGCACCTGTATTCATAGGTAACACTTTGTCAAAATTGAAATATTTAGTCACATACTCTTCAAAAACGCCCAACTGATCATTATGAAAAGCACGAGAAGTCAATGTTAATGTTTGTGCTTGTTTTACCATTGCTCCAACAATTTTTGGATGACAATGTCCTTGATTTACTGCAGAATATGCAGACAAGAAATCATAATATTTTTTACCATCTACATCCCATACAAAAACTCCTTCTCCTTTTTCAAGAACTACCGGTAATGGATGATAATTATGGGCTCCATATTTATTTTCTTTTTCGATTAACGCTTCTGCTTTTGAAGAGAGTGTTTGATGTGTTTGTTCCATGATATATTTTATTTTTTAATGCTTAGAATACAAAAATACAAATATTTTTTACTTTCGCAATAAAAATAGATGTTTTTGACTTATTTTCTATATTAAAAAGTCAATTGTTGTTCTACAAGCCTTTTAAAAAGTCATATTTTATAAAATAAACCTAGAATTATAATGACGAAAGAAAAAAAACAATTACTTTTATACCTAATAAAGTTACGCATTTTAATTTAAAATAAACTTCATGGATATATTAGATGAATTCGACATTAATATTATAAAGGAATTGGAAAAAGATGGTCGTATGGCATACTCTGCAATTGCTGCGACATTAAAAATATCTAATACTATGGTGCATCAACGCATCAATCGCATGATGGAGCAAGGTATCATTACAGGAATAAAACCCATCATAAACGAAAAGAAAATAGGCTATGACTGGGGCGCTTTCACCGGAATCACACTGAATAAAGATGAAGATTCAAGCAGGATTATAGATGAACTTAAAAAAATTCCTGAGGTAACGGAGTGTTATTACATCACTGGTTCGTATACCTTGTATATAAAAATGATTGCACGTGATCATGAGCACATGAGAAAATTGCTTTATGAAAAAATTGATACCATTCAGGGAATTGCAAAAACAGACTCCATGATTGAATTGGGCTGTGCCTTCAAAAGAAACATTAGTCTTTAAAAATACTTTAGGGTATCGCTAAACAGTTATTAAAAAAACTGTAAATTAGTAGGGCAAATAACATTTCCCTATTTAATTTCGGATATTTGTACATACAAATTTATAGCATTATGAAAAATATAAAATACTTTATTCTGGGGCTTCTTATCTATTCAAACAGCTCTTTCGCACAGTTAAAAGCGACAACTTACAAAGATGGAAATCAGGTTTTAAATGGTTTTAAAATTACACCTACAAAGAAAAGCTCGCAAAAACCCGGAATTTTGATTCTTCCAGCTTGGCATGGAATTGACAAAGCGTCTAAGGATATTGCAGGAGAATTAGCTGCTTTGGGGTATTACGCTTTTATAGCAGATATTTACGGAGAGGGAAATTATCCAAAAGACAATGCAGAAGCTGGTCAAAAATCTGGTTATTATAAAACGAATTATAAGGAATATCAAACAAGAATTTCATTAGCCTTGGAACAATTGATTAAGGCTGGTGCTAATCCAGATAATATTGTAGTTATTGGATATTGCTTTGGAGGAACAGGAGTACTTGAAGCCGCTCGCGGGCATCTTAATGTAAAAGGCGTAGTTTCTTTCCATGGTGGCTTAGGTAGAGACAAAACTAGACCTACTGAAGAAATCACCGCTAAAGTTTTAGTTTGTCACGGTGCAGATGATCCTTATGTATCTGCAGCAGAAATTACAGCGTTTCAACAGGAAATGCGTGACACAAAAGCGGACTGGCAAATGATTTATTATGCAAACGCAGTTCACGGTTTTACCAATCCGGAATATGGAAATGATAATTCAAAAGGTGCTGCTTATAATGCCACAGCGGCAAGACGTTCATTTGAACATTTGAAACTTTTCCTGAATGAGGTTTTAAAAAAGTAATATATTATCCCAACGCATGTAACTATTAAAGCTCAAATTGTACTAATATGATACTTGAAGAGGATTTATTGAAAATACTTTTTGGAAAACCTTAAAAAACCGTTAATTAAAACTGGAAAAAAAATGACTATAACATGCCTTTACGATAAACAATAGACTATTATTATAGTTCTAACAAATTGTACCCTATTTGCATTTTATACCTTTATCAATCTAAAATAGCCCTTAAATGAAAAAAATCCTTGCCTTATTTGTGCTAGCCACTACGCTATCGTGCAGTAGTACAAAAATTACTGAATCAGCTGATAATTCTGATCCCACAAAATACATGAATACAATTACTGCTAACGAGCTAAAAACACATCTTTACATCGTGGCAGCAGATGGAATGGAAGGTCGGGAAACTGGTTCTGCAGGACAAAAAAGAGCAGGAACTTACCTTATCAATCAATATAAAAAAAATGGTATTTCTTTCCCTAAAGCAGCTAGCAGCTTTTACCAAAAAGTCCCTGCTTCATTTTTAAATGCCAAGCGAAATGAGAATCTACCCGATTCAGAGAACATTTGGGCCTTTATTGAAGGTTCAGAGAAACCGAATGAAATCTTGGTTATATCTGCACATTACGATCATGTGGGAGTAAAAAATGGTGATGTCTATAATGGCGCTGATGACGATGGCTCAGGAACCGTTGCGTTACTTGAAATTGCCGAAGCATTCCAAAAGGCAAAAAAAGACGGTCATGGTCCTAAACGTTCCATTATGTTTTTGCATGTAACAGGCGAAGAGCACGGTTTACTAGGGTCTAGCTATTATTCGGCAAATCCTTTATTCCCTATGGAGAATACCATTACCGATATAAATATTGATATGATAGGTCGTCGCGACGAGGCACATGCGAATTCAAATAATTATGTGTACGTTATCGGTGCAGACCGCCTGTCAACTGATTTAGACAACATCACTACCGATGCAAATAAAAAATACGTTCAAATGGAGCTGGACTACAAATACAATGACCTAGCTGATCCTAATCACTTTTATGAGCGTTCTGATCATTATAACTTTGCAAAGCATGGTGTTCCTTCCGTTTTTATATTTAATGGTGTTCATGCCGATTACCATAAAAAAACAGATACTCCAGATAAAATAGAATACGATGCCTTGGCCAAGAGAGCTCAACTTGCTTTTACTATGGCTTGGGAATTAGCTAATCGAGAAAACAGACCTGTTGTAGATAAAAAATAAAACATGGGCAGCTCCGCGCCTCTCCTATCCTCGCAGAGAGCTAATCCCTGATGCAAATACAAAAGAGCTTTGAAGTGATTCAAAGCTCTTTTGTATTTATTAGATGTTCACACACTTCATTTGGAATTTAACAACGCTATACTTTACTTTTTTTCTAAAAATAATATTCGTTTTGATCAATAAAAGTGGATTATAAGGTTATTTATTCTCGTAAGCACTTAGTAGCCTTTTACAATAAGACTAGAAAAAATACTTACCAAAATCGAAAGCAAAATAAAAAAGTAATACAAAAATTACATTTTTATTAGAACCAATAAACAACTTGTTAAATCATTGTTAAACAGTACATTACTTTTAATTATTTGCTTCTATTTATAAAAAATATCATGTAAATTTGGTTGATTTTGAATTTTAAATGATACTATAAAAATATAAATACAATTCCCCCTCGTATTTAAGAATTAAAAAGAAATTGATTCACTGTCACATCCCCAAAAATGCATGTTTTACGTTTTCGACTAAATGAAACTATATACTAACCGTTGAACTATAAATGAACAATCATAAATTGCAGCCCCACCAAAAAATCAATTATTAAATAGCTCCCCAAACCTCCCATACCCTTAATTAAATAATGGTTACTGATTATTTTTAACTTTTAATTGTTTAATTATGAAAAATGAAGTAAAAATTCATGGAGTAAGCTCCTCGTCCCTCAAAGGCCGACGTGAGTTTCTTAAATTAAGTGGAATGGCTGTAGCCGGAACGGGATTATTTCTGGCTGGATGCAGTTCTGATGAAAAAATAGAACTAAATAGTTCTTTTAGCAGCACAGCTAAAATGGGAAATAATGGACATTTCCCTGGTGTAAAAAACGGAGTCTTTGATCTAGGAGGAAATGATTTTGGCGTATTGACCTACGCTTATGCATTAGAACAACTGGAAGCCGACTTTTATACCAAAGTAGTAAATGCTTCAGGTTTTTCATCTACTTTTAATGATATCGAAAAAGAAGTGCTAACCGATCTGTATCACCACGAAGTGATCCATCGTGAATTTTTCAAAACAGCATTGACTTCCGGTTTACCAAACCCGAAACATCAATTGTTACCAAACCTCTCATTTACTTATGGAGATTTAAATTTCAATAATAGAGATCAGGTTTTAGCAACTGCAAAAGCATTAGAAGACACTGGAGTTGCTGCCTACAATGGTGCTGGTCGATTACTATCCAATCCCGATTATCTATTATTAGCAGGGAAAATAGTATCTGTCGAAGCGAGACACGCTTCAGCCATTAGAAGCCTAATTAATCCTAACTCAAAAGATTTTGCAGGTAATGACGTAGTAGATACAACTACAGGTCTTGATGTGAGTAAAAATCCATCGGAGGTAGCTTTAATCGCAGCTACTTTTATCACTACTCCTTTTACCGCAAAATACTTACCATAACCTTAAACCTTAACATTATGAATATTTTAAAATTTATAGAATCGTTCACCACAGAAAATATGATGAACGTTAAAGGCTCTCGAAGAGATATTTTTAGTCAAGTGGGTTTGGTAGGAAAAAATGCCGCATTAACAGCAATTCCGTTTGGAATTGCCGCGTTAACATCAACAAAAGCTAGCGCAGCTGTAAAAGATAGTACGTCAGGAAACCCTGTTGCTGCATTACAATTAGCTCTTACCTTAGAATACTTGGAAAATGAGTTTTACCAATTAGGTTTAGATTCAGGAGTAATACCAGCAGGAGGACGAGAAGAAAAAGTGTTTATGCAGATCGCCGCACACGAAGCAGATCATGTAACTTTTTTACAAAACGGTCTCGGCGCTAATTCTATATCTAAACCAACATTTGACTTTACTGTGGGTGGTGTTTTCGATCCTTTTAATAAGACTGGAATTGGAAATGCTGATGCATATACACAATTCTTGGTATTAGCACAGGCATTTGAAGATACAGGAGTCCGCGCATACAAAGGACAAGCCGCTAATCTAATTTCAACACCCGATTTACTGACTGCAGCATTACGGATCCATTCCGTTGAGGCGAGACATGCATCAGAAGTAAGAAGGCTTCGAGGCCTTAAAGGATGGATAACTGGTAGTGAAAGAGGTGCAGGTATGCCCGCAGCAACACAGGCGGTGTACAATGGAGAAGAAGTTACCTCTCAAGCAGGTTTTAATACCGCTTTGCTATTTGGAGCTGCTGCAGGTTCTGAAGCGTATGACGAACCATTAACAGGAGCCGAAGCTGTTGCTATTGCAAGCTTATTTATCGTATAAGTTAATACTCAAAATTAAACGCACAAAAAAAGCCTCTCATTTCTGAGAGGCTTTTGCCTTTTGGGTGGAAGACGGGGCTCGAACCCGCGACCCTCGGTACCACAAACCGATGCTCTAACCAACTGAGCTACAACCACCATAATGCTTAGCGGTGGCAAAGATACAACATAAGTTCACTTTTGCAAATAATTTTTTCAAAAAAAATCAGGAAATTTAGAGCAAATCTCCTAAACTATTGACTGCCAAATATCTTTCTACCGTAAAACCTTCCGCATAATCTACTCCTGCAAGTCTACCTAAGTCCTGCGAGCGGTAATTCACGCTTTCTAAGAAGTTTTTAGAGGTAATTGGTGACTCTGGTTCTTTAGAATCCTTATCATAAAACTGAGAACCATATGCTAATATCGATTCTATTTTACCAGCTGTAAACCCTGTAATGTCTACGACAAAATCAGGTTCAATATTTTTCCATTGAATGTAATGGTAAACTACTTTAGGCCTCCATACTAACTGCATCTCTCCATCTAGTTCTGTTTCTATTTTCCTCAATCCGGATAAAAAACAAGCGTTAGAAACTAATTTACTCCCTTTTTCGTGATCAATATGACGATCGTCAATAGCATTGCATAACACAACATCCGGTCGGTACTTCCTGATTATTTTTATAATTTCAAGTTGGTGCTTTTCGTCATTAACAAAAAAACCGTCTCGCATCTCCAGATTTTCTCTAACAGAAACCCCAAGAATTTTTGCGGCAGCATTTGCTTCCTGATCTCTAATTTCGGCTGATCCTCGAGTCCCTAGTTCCCCTCGGGTCAAATCAATAATACCAACAGTTTTCCCTAAGGATATTTCTTTTAAAATGGTTCCCGAACACCCCAATTCCACATCATCTGGATGGGCTCCGAAAGCTAATATGTCTAATTTCATTTTTATATTTATTTGTATCTTTTTCTTACTTATTTTCTTTTTTTCTCTAACCTCTTCTCTTCTTACAACATCCGTTTCATTGTCATGGATTTGTTGACGCTCTCCTTCCACTCTTTTCCTGGATTACTATCTTTTGTGATACCACAACCCATATATAAATGTGCCTGATTGTCCTTGATTTTCATACATCTTAGATTGACATACAAATCAGATTTCAAAGTCTCTTTATTAAATGCTTCTTTGTTTAATTCACCAAGAAAACCTGTGTAATACTCTCTGTCATATCCTTCATTTTCCAAAATAAAATCCTTTGCTTCTTGTTTAGGTAAGCCACAGACTGCTGGCGTAGGATGCAAAACAGAAATCACCTGCTTCAAGTTGGAATTATCGTTTAACACACCTTCTATATCTGTTTTAATGTGTAATAAAGCACCCGCTTTTAAAGCATAAGGACTTGATATCGCTACTTCTGAAGTCAGCTCTTTTAAATTATTTAAAATGAAGTCGGTGACGAACTGCTGTTCCTCCATTTCCTTTTTCTCCCAAATTGCTTCGGCTAAACCCTGGCTTTTTTGTGTTCCCGCTAGTGCCATAGTAGAAAACTTTTTATCATCAGCTTTAAGCAATCGTTCTGGCGTAGCGCCCATCCACAAACCTATTTTTGGGTGAAACCAACAATAACAAAAAGCATTTGGGTAGCTTTGAATCAATTTTTCAAAGACTGAAACTAAATCAAAATTAACCAAGTCGATAGTTTCTTTCCTGGAAACCACAACCTTTTTAAAAACACCCTCGCCTATAGCGTCAATTCCTTTTTGAACCAAAGATTCAAAATGTTCTTGACTTTGTTTATTTTCTAATTGAGTAAATGCCGAGTCAGGAGTTTCTTCACCAGAAGTTATCAATGCACTCCATTTTACTGACTGTTCAAAAGGAATCAATATCATTTGGCTGCCTACAAAAGGAGCAAAAACAAAACCAACTTCCTCGAAATTTTCAGCAAAATACAAGTGATCATTTTTCTGAAAATACCCAACCACTTTAATATTATTTGGCTTTTTGTAAAGTACAAAAGGCAAGTTTTGGGATTCTTGTTGTTTTACTTTGATAAAAAAATCAATCATAATTTACCTTATTATAAACCGAAGTTTAATTAATAAAAAAGCCCCCTTACTCTTGTTTTATCGTTCTTTTAGGCAAAACCATATTGGTCAATTTGCAAAGTGAAATGAGACTGTCATTTTCATCGGTAATGCGTATTTCCCAAAGATGGATGCTTCTACCTTTATGAATAATCTTTGCTGTCGCAGTCACTATCCCGTTGCGTTTTGCCTTTAAATGATTTGCCGAAATCTCAATTCCACGTACTTCACTAAGCTCTGGATTAATAAATAAAAATGAAGCCGCACTACCTACGCTTTCTGCCAAGGCCACCGAGGCACCGCCGTGCAAAAGTCCCATAGGTTGATGAACCGTTGGATTCACCGGCATTGTTGCTGTCAAAAAATCTTCTCCAGCATCAACATACTCAATATTTAAGGTTTCCATTAAAGTGTTTTTGGAAATACGATTACAGTATTCCAGTATTTTTTCTTTATCGAATGTCATGAATTTTATTTTATAGAATGTAAATTTAGACAAAAGAGAAGAAACAAAATAGTAAAAATAATCTTTAGCATAGAATTAGCATCTGTTCAAAACATAAATCAAGTAATTATTCTTGAACTTAGGAACAGCTATTTTTAATTTAAACCATTAAAAGCAACTAAACCTTATTAGGGTAATTGTTTTGTTTTTATTCATCCATACTTACAGAAACGCTTTACTGTTAGCATTAAAAAACGTCACATTACAAATTCTAATCTAAAATTCAGTACCATTCAAATGAGTTTTTTCCTATTTTTACACAAAATCAAACGAAATGCGTCCTTTCTCTCTATTGTTTCTTATCGGAATACTGCTGTCAGTTTGCTCTTGCCGCTCTGATTTTGAAACTGTTGCAAGTACAGGAGATTTAACTTTTTCAAAGGACACGATCTACCTAGATACCGTTTTCACCAATATAGGCTCCAGTACGTACCGACTAAAAGTATACAATAAAAGTAAAAATGACATTACCATTCCCACGATAAAACTGGCTAAAGGACTAAATTCTAAATACCGAATGACCGTGGACGGAATGCAAGGAAGCGAAGGAAAATCTTTTAAAAACGTAGACCTACTTGCAAAAGACAGCCTATATATTTTTATAGAAACGACTGCCAAAATCACCGATGCTAACCCATCAGACTTTCTCTATACCGACCAAATTGAATTTGACGCCGGAACAAATTTACAAAAGGTAGAATTAGTGACGCTTATCCAAGATGCCGTTTTCTTATATCCAAAACGCTTTGCAGATGGTGCTACCGAAACACTTCCGTTAGGTGACGAAAAAATATATGGTTTTTATCTGGATGAAAATGATCCCGTAAATGGAAACGAACTCGTATTCACTAATCAAAAGCCGTATGTTATTTACGGATACGCTGCAGTTCCCACAGGAAAAAAAGTTGTTTTTAATTCAGGATCTCGTGTCCATTTCCATGCTAACTCCGGACTTATCGTGAGCAATAAAGCCTCCATAAATATCAATGGATCCAAATCAAATTCAGCTCTCTCTGAAAATGAAGTTGTTTTTGAAGGCGACCGGCTAGAACCTGAATATGCTGATGTTCCCGGACAATGGGGAACAATCTGGCTTACAAATGGCAGCACAAATAATATCATAAATCATTTGACTATTAAAAATGCCACTATTGGTCTACTAATTCAAAACAATGATGGAACAACAGTATCCATAAAAAATACGCAGATTTACGACTCGTCTAATTATGGGATCTTAGCCCAAACAGCAAAAATCAATGGCGAAAACATAGTAATTAATTCTGCTGGACTAGCGAGTCTAGCTTGTTCTTACGGCGGAAACTATAAATTCACTCATTCCACATTCAATAATAACTGGAACAGTTCGTCGCAAGTTGCCGTTTCCATAGACAATTTTATTACAGGCGCTGTTCCCGAAGTGAAAGACTTAACGCAAGCTACTTTTAACAATTGTATTATTTATGGTTCGTATTCGAATGAGCTAAGCTTATCAAAAAAAACAACGGCCACATTTGCCTATCAATTCAATAATTGCTTGATAAAATATGATGCTACAACCACAAATCCAGATTACCAGTTCACGACCGATGCCGCACACTATTCAGCAATTATACTAAATAAAAGTCCGAAATTTTATAATATAAACTTGAATAAATTGAATATTGACGAAACTTCTGGCGCTTTTGCAAAAGGGAATTCGGTCTATTCGATTCCATTAGATATTCTAGGAAACCCAAGAACTACGCCTCCTGATTTAGGTGCTTATCAAACTAAACCATTCCCTAAATAACAGTAGCTAAAACTTCGTTTTTCCATATTCCAAATTAAACATTCGACCTTATTGTTTTTTTTTACATTTCGAGTATAGAATTTCGAATGCGGAAAATTCATATTCTGGTCGTTCTGTCTAAATTATACCTTCTTTAAAAAGTCGTTTTTTACACTTGTTCTTACTGTTTTTTTAGACTAAATTTGCACCGTAATACAACAAACTACACAACAATGATCCATTTCTTTGAAAACCAAAGCAAAGCAATTTTTGCAGTACAAACGCAAGGCGAAATTTCAGCTCAAGACATTTCAAAATTAAACTGGCTTTTTGCCGACTCAAATAAAATCGAAAAATCCGTCCTGACGGATTTTTTTGTTGGTCCCCGCGCCGCTATGGTAACTCCTTGGAGTACTAATGCCGTTGAAATTACCCAAAACATGGCAATTTCAGGAATCATCAGAATTGAGGAGTTTCATTATGCTACAGCTGATTCTGCCGATTTTGACCCCATGCTTTCGCAAAAATACTCCGAGTTAAATCAAACTATTTTTACTATCAATATCGCACCAGAAGCCATTTTAGATATTGATGATATTGCAGCATACAACAAACAAGAAGGATTGTCTTTAAGTCCAGAAGAAGTAGAATACCTTGATAACTTAGCTGTTAAAATAGGTAGAAAACTAACTGATTCTGAAATCTTTGGTTTCTCGCAAGCCAATTCAGAGCACTGTCGTCACAAGATTTTCAACGGGAAATTTGTTATTGATGGTGTAGAAAAAGAATCTTCTTTATTCAAAATGATTAAGAAAACATCGTTAGAAAATCCTAACGACATCGTTTCGGCATATAAAGACAATGTGGCTTTTGTAAAAGGGCCTCGTGTAGAGCAATTTGCTCCAAAAAGCGCAGACAAACCTGATTTTTATCAACTAACAGAATTTGATTCGGTTATTTCCTTAAAAGCAGAAACACATAATTTCCCAACAACTGTAGAGCCTTTCAACGGAGCTGCAACCGGTTCAGGTGGAGAAATTCGGGATCGTCTAGCAGGTGGACAAGGTTCATTACCTATGGCAGGAACAGCAGTTTACATGACTTCGTATTCTCGTCTAGAAGAAAACAGACCTTGGGAAAACGGAATGAACGAAAGAAAATGGTTGTACCAAACACCAATGGATATCTTAATCAAAGCCTCTAACGGAGCTTCTGATTTTGGAAACAAATTTGGGCAACCGCTTATTACAGGTTCTGTTCTGACTTTCGAACATGAAGAAGATGCCCGTAAATTAGGTTTCGACAAAGTGATTATGCAAGCGGGTGGAATTGGTTACGGAAAATTAGAACAAGCAATCAAAAAAACACCACAAACAGGAGACAAAATCGTTATTCTGGGTGGAGAAAATTATAGAATCGGAATGGGTGGAGCTGCGGTTTCTTCTGCAGATACAGGAGCTTTTAGTTCAGGTATCGAGTTGAACGCAATCCAACGTTCGAATCCAGAAATGCAAAAAAGAGTTGCCAATGCGATTCGCGGATTGGTAGAAAGCAATGAAAACCCAATTGTATCCATTCACGATCACGGAGCTGGAGGACATTTAAACTGTCTGTCAGAACTAGTGGAAGATACCGGAGGTTTAATTGACTTAGACAAATTGCCTGTGGGTGACCCTACCCTTTCGGCAAAAGAGATTATCGGTAACGAGTCTCAAGAAAGAATGGGGTTAGTTATTGGTCAGAAAGACATTGACACCTTACAAAAAATTGCTGATAGAGAGCGCGCTCCTATGTATCAAGTAGGGGACGTGACTGGAGACCATCGTTTTACTTTCGAATCAAAAACTACTGGCGCTAAACCAATGGATTTTGCTTTAGAAGACTTTTTTGGAAGTTCTCCAAAAGTGATCATGACTGATAAAACTATCGATAGAAATTATGCTGATTTAGAATACAGTGTAAAAAACATATCAACTTATCTGGAACAAGTGCTTCAACTAGAAGCTGTGGCTTGTAAAGACTGGTTAACAAACAAAGTAGACCGTTGTGTGGGTGGTAAAGTTGCCAAACAACAATGTGCTGGACCGTTGCAATTGCCGTTGAATAATTGTGGTGTAATGGCTTTAGATTATAACGGAAAAGAAGGAATTGCCACTTCTATCGGGCACTCGCCTGTAGCGGCCTTACTTGACCCTGTTGCAGGAAGTAGAACTGCTATTGCTGAGGCTTTATCGAATATTGTTTGGGCACCTATCAAAGACGGCTTGGACGGAATTTCACTTTCGGCTAACTGGATGTGGGCTTGTAAAAACGAAGGAGAAGATGCTCGTTTGTATGCAGCAGTAGAAAGTTGCTCGAATTTTGCAATCGAATTGGGAATCAATATTCCAACAGGAAAAGATTCGCTTTCGATGAAACAAAAATATCCAAATGAAGAAGTAATTGCGCCGGGAACGGTTATTATTACTGCAGGAGGAAATTGTACTGATGTTAAAAAAGTGGTAGAACCTGTACTTCAAAGAGACGGTGGTTCTATCTATTATATCAATTTATCACAAGATGAATACAAACTAGGTGGTTCATCGCTTGCACAAACGCTGAACACTATAGGGAAAGACGCACCAACGATTAAAGACTCAGCTTTCTTTAAAAGAGCGTTCAATACGATTCAGGAATTAATCCTAGAAGACAATATTCTTGCAGGACACGATATAGGAAGTGGTGGTTTGATCACTACCCTATTGGAAATGTGTTTTGCCGATAACAATTTAGGAGCTAAAATAAACTTCTCTGTTTTTGAAGAGAAAGATATCATCAAATACTTGTTTGCAGAGAACATCGGAATCGTTTTCCAAGCAAAAGACGATGCCGCATTAGAAAGCAAACTAAAAGCAAACAATGTCGCTTTCTACAAAATGGGAACGGTAACTACCGAAGCAACTTTAGACTTTGGTCCTTGCAAATTAGACATTGCGAAATACAGAGATATTTGGTTTAAAACATCCTTTTTATTAGACCAAAAACAATCTAAAAACGGAACGGCACAAGCACGTTTTGACAATTACAAAAACCAAGCATTAAATTATACATTCCCAACACATTTCACAGGAAAAAAACCTATAATCGATGCTTCACAAGCACGTCCAAAAGCGGCAATTATCCGTGAAAAAGGAAGTAACTCTGAACGCGAAATGGCAAACGCTATGTACCTTGCTGGTTTTGATGTCAAAGACGTTCACATGACCGATTTGATTTCAGGTCGTGAGACATTAGAAGACATTCAGTTCATTGGAGCTGTTGGAGGTTTTTCTAACTCAGATGTACTGGGTTCTGCCAAAGGTTGGGCGGGCGCTTTTAAATACAATGAAAAAGCAAATACTGCCTTGAAAAACTTCTTCAAACGTGAAGATACTTTATCAGTAGGAATTTGTAACGGTTGTCAGTTGTTTATGGAACTGGAAGTAATCAATCCAGAGCATGAAGTACACGGGAAAATGTTGCATAACGAAAGTCACAAACACGAAAGTATCTTTACCTCAGTAACGGTACAGGAAAACAAATCAGTGATGTTGTCTTCATTAGCAGGAAGCACATTAGGAGTTTGGGTTTCACATGGAGAAGGTAAATTTAACTTACCAATGGGTGAAGAAAATTACAATATCGTGGCTAAATACGGTTATGAAGGCTATCCTGCAAACCCGAATGGTTCTGATTTCAACACAGCCATGCTTTGTGATAAAACTGGTCGTCACCTGGTGATGATGCCACACATTGAGCGTTCTACATTTCAATGGAACTGGGCACATTATCCAAAGGATAGAAACGATGAAGTTTCGCCTTGGCATGAAGCCTTTGTGAATGCCAAAAAATGGATTGACAAAAAATAAGTTTTAGTTATAAATATATAGAAAGCGTTCTCGAAAGAGAGCGCTTTTTTTGTGGGAATGAATACTATTTGAGGTAGACAATTCGGTAACTTTTCCGCAATGTTCAAGTTAGACAAAGAAGCGTCTTCGGTGGAAAAATACATGATAAACTGTTTAAAATTATCTATTCCATAAGCCTCCACATTATCAACAATCGCAGCTACTCTGGTATTTTGGGATGGCAGAATTAAACTTTTAATGTTTTCCTGTCTAGCTTAAACTTCAATTGACATACGTGGCTTATTCAGGCACGAACTCTTTTAATTCTAAGATAACGCCGTAAACTTCATTTTATTTAAGCAAATAAGAACTTCATTTAAAGGTTATAAAAACATATCTAATTGAAATTATTTTTAATTTAAAAAAAAGAAAATCGATTAAACACCTGTTTATCCGTTTAAATGTATTTATATTTAATAAATAAACCAAGGATATACATTTATTGATCTAACTCTTTAAATAAATCCTATAAAAAACCTTCTCATATGATAAAACTGAAAATTTTAGCCATTTTATTTTGTGTTACACATTCAATTTATTCACAAAAAAGCCTAACAGCATTGGGGGGGGAAGCCACAGGAAGTGGTGGTACATTAAGTTATTCTGTTGGACAATTGGCAAACAAGCCTTATTCTGGGATTAACGGAACAACAATGCATGGTGTTCAACAAAGTATTGAACTTTATACTTTAAGCAACCCTGAATTTAAAGCGCTAACTTTAACCGCTGCTACCTATCCTAACCCAACTACAGATCACATTGTGCTTAAGTTAATGGACTCTAATTTAACAAGTCTTAACTACACTTTGTATGATATTCAAGGTAGAACTGTCTCAAAAGGACAAGTATTGCATGATGCTACTCAAATAACCATGCAACACTTAGAAATGGGTATTTACATCCTAAAAGTGAACCAAAACAGCAAAGAATTAAAATCCTTTAAAATCATTAAACATTAAAGATTATGAAAAAATTATACACACTAATAGTCGCATTAATAATTACTTCTACCAGTTTTGCTCAAGCCCCAAGCAAGTTGAGTTATCAAGCAATTGTGAGAGATATTAATAACACCCTTTTAGTAGACAAAGCTGTAGGCACACAAATAAGTATATTGCAAGGTTCTATCTCAGGGACATCCGTTTATGTAGAAAAAATTAATACAAAAACAAATACAAACGGATTAGTAACCTTCGAAATAGGAACAGGAACTCCTATTTCTGGTGATTTTTCGAACATTGATTGGGGATCCGACTCCTTTTTTCTTAAAACAGAAACAGATCCTACCGGAGGAAGCGATTACACCATTACTGGGACTAGCCAAATGTTAAGTGTGCCTTATGCACTTTATGCAAAAACATCGGGTAGTTCTACAGCTGGTCCACAAGGTTTAACAGGGCCCCAAGGAGCAAAAGGTGATACTGGAGTAACAGGAGCACAAGGAGCTGTTGGACCCCAAGGAGTAAAAGGTGATACTGGTGTAACAGGTGCACAAGGAGTTGTTGGACCTCAAGGCGCAAAAGGTGATACTGGAGTAGCAGGTGCACAAGGAGATGTTGGACCGCAAGGTGCAAAAGGTGACACTGGAGTAATAGGGGCACAAGGAGATGTTGGACCTCAAGGAACAAAAGGTGATACCGGTGTAACAGGTACACAAGGAGCTGTTGGACCTCAAGGAGTAAAAGGTGATACTGGTGTAACAGGTACACAAGGAGATGTTGGACCGCAAGGCGCAAAAGGTGATACTGGAATAACAGGACCCCAAGGAGCTGTTGGAGCTCAAGGAGTAAAAGGTGATACTGGTGTAACAGGGGCACAAGGAGATGTTGGACCGCAAGGCGCAAAAGGTGACACTGGAGTAACAGGGCACAAGGAAATCTTGGACCGCAAGGAGTAAAAGGTGACACTGGTGCTACAGGTCTGCTTTCGAGCGGTACGGTAGCGGGTAACACTCCATATTGGAATGGTTCTGTTTGGGTGACAAACTCAAGCAATATTCATAACAACGGAGCTAATGTGGGTATAGGAGTTGTAAATCCAGGTTCTGCTTTAGAGGTAGCCGGAACTGTAACAGCAACTGGGTTAAATTCCATCGGTGTAGATATCGTTAAATCACTTGAAACAAATGCAAATGTAAACCTTACTAGCAGTACCTTCAATAAATCATTGATAGTAGTATTGAAAAACACAGGAGTAAGTGATATATACGTGACTTATAGCCCAGGATCTATGATAAGTTTGTCGGCCGGAAAAACAGGTATATTTATGATGCAGTTCGCAGGTAACTTTAGTTTTATAAATTCATTCTAGGTTCTTCATATCTTATTATAACCCAGTTGTGCAAAATGTATCTACTGCGCAAATGTCTTCGACTTTGCGCAATTTAATACGTTATTACAAAATAAATCATAATTAAAGTCTTGTGCCTTTTAAAAAGACAACTTTTTTACTTGTTTGAGTCATAGTAATCGGGCATTTGCAAATCTAGTGGAATTACCGTGTTTTATCATGTTTTCATAAATCAGAAAGTACTCGTTTTCATAACTTGTAAACGTCTAGAAGCACGAGAAAGTTGGTGACAATATTATGAAACACTTTAAAGAACACGAACACATTTTGACTGACAATTAAAAATACAAATTGAATGAACAAGGAAGAAAAAATATCAGCTGCACAATAAATGTTAGGTGACTTTGTGCCAAAACTTTTGGTTTATACTGACAATGTACTTTTTGGTGACTTATGGAAGGAAAAGAGCTTTCACGTCGAGAATGAGGCCTAATTACTGTAGCAGCTTTGGTCGTCGGCGAACATTCTGGCAATTTAAATTTTGCAAAAGAACACGGATTGACCGAAGGAAAACACAAAGAAATCATTACTCATTTAGCATTCTACACAGGCTGGCCAAAAACCATGACTGCGGTAATGATCGCAAAAGAGGGCTTTGAAAATGAAAAATAATATGAATCAAAAAAAGATTGGCATTTTTGAGAGAATGAATATTGGAGGATTAATTCCTTTTACCGACTCCGAATATCTAAAAAAATTTGAAGGAATTTCTAAAACAATTAATTTATCAATTGCACACAATACATCAACTAATGTTGATAAAATTAGAGAACGATTGAGTGAAATAGTTGGACAGCAGATTGATAAAGGTACAACGATCTTCACACCATTTCATACCAACTTTGGAAGACGTATTTAGATTGACAAAAAATAAGTTTTAGTTATTAATATATAGAAAGCGTTCTCGAAAGAGAGCGCTTTTTTTGTGGAGTCTATTTAAATTATTTTGGGCTTGACCGCAAGGGTCAGACTATTCGCTACAATCTCTATTGTCTCGTTTTAAGAACGAGACAATAGAGGATTTTCGCTGCTATCCTTCACGCGCTTCACACAAGAACTATCCTACTCGTACCGGATATGATTGCATTTTGAACAAAAAAAATCCTAATAACCTTTTGTATAATGATGTACAAATGGGTTATTAGGAATGAAAATCCTATAAATTTGGATTAAAAATTATACCGTTAATGTATCAACAATTGCAGTAACTGAACGTATTGCAGTCGTGTTTTCTATAGTTGGTCCGGCAACCCAAACCGTTTTATATGTAAATTCAGTAGCAGCTTTAGTAACGGCATTAGACCCCATCATGTATCGGATCATCTTTACCCACTTCTTCAAGCTTTTATTTTTATTTAAAGTACGCTCTAACCAGGTTTGTTTCGTTCCCACTTTTTGAATGTAAGGCGTATTAATCACCGTACAAGGCGTCCCTGATATTTTCTCAGTCAAGACAATATCTTTCGCACCATAATCAACGCAGGCTTGTTTGTATTCCTCAGAAACTCCAGACTCAATCGAGGCTATAAAAGGACTACCCACAGATACCCCTATCGCACCATAGCTTAACATTTTGTCTAAATCTGATTTAGTACTCACACCACCAGCAGAAATGACAGGCAATCCCGTCTTTTCATTTAGTTCTTTAATCAATTGCTCTGGAGATTGTGGTCCTCTATGACCTCCCGCTAAATTATTAACTGCAATAATAGCATCTGCTCCTAAACTTTCTACTTTTTTGGCGAAAGCCAAATCCGTAACATCGCAAAAAACTTTAATTCCAACTTTATGAGCTGCATTAATAGTTTCTTCCGGCGAGCCTAAAGAAGTAATTATAAAATCAACTTTTTCAGCACACAAAACTTCCAATTGATCTTTGTATTTGATATTTGATTTATTCACAATCAAATTATAACCAAAACTACCTCCCGGTACTTTTGCTGCCCTAAGTTCTAAAATGGAATCGCGCAGTTCCTCTAATGTTCGGTAGTTCAAGGCTGGAATACAACCTGCTACACCCGATTTCATTCCTTCAATTACCATTTCAGTATTCGAAACCAGAAACATAGGTGCCATTATTAGTGGACGATCAATATTCAAAAGGGAAGTTAACGTAGGCTTTGTCATTACTTAAAGTTTTAATTGAAACAAATATAACCAAATATACTATGCACGCCTACTATTTATACACTAAAACAAAATACGCGGCTTAATTCACAGTCTAACTGCCTTCACAAACAAGTAGATATCCCAGCAAAAATGAATTTTTGCTAACATAAAAACTGTAAATCAGTACACTAATAGCGAAATTGTATTTGGTAAAACTGAAACACTTAGGTTTCCCGATGCTAAATATTCCCCATCCACTTCTGATACGGCAATACCATCCACTACACTGATATCTATTTTTTCTGTTTCAAAATAAATTGCTTCAGGATGGTTAACCTTTTTCCCTGATTTCAGATTTTTCAAATTCTTGATATAGTCTACCAAGCTTACTCGGCCTAGTAGGGTTATATTTAATTTCCCATCATCTATCTTAGCAAATGGATTAATTGTAAGCCCATCTCCAAAGATGGTTCCATTACAGATAGCCACCATGAGTACGGGGCCTTCGAAATTAAAATTAGGAGTTGTAATTTTCAAAACGGGCACGCGATATCCAAGAAAAGCACGTAATATAGCTATTCCATACGATGTTTTCCCCCCGAGAAACCGGCGTTGCTTCTCTAGAATTTGTACCACCTTCCCGCCAAAACCGATATCTGTAATATTTATAAAATATGTTTCTCCAAGTGAGGTTTCGATTTTGCCCACATCGACAGATCGTATTTCGTTCCTAAGAACAGCCTCTATAAAAGAGTCGGGATTTAACGCTAAATTAGTTCCTCGTACGAAATCATTTCCCGTGCCGTTAGGCAAGATCCCTAAAGTGATATTGGTGTTTTTACTTTGTACTATTCCGTTTACCACTTCATTTATGGTACCGTCCCCTCCCACTGCTACAATGACGTCGAATCCATTCAAACAAGCCTGATTCGCAAAAACAATGGCCTCTTTCGGTCCTTTAGTAATGAATGATATAGATTCAATTGCACTATGATTTTCGCAACCCGTAATGCTGCGTTTCACCTTATCCGACAGTTTTCGGGAACCATTGATTATAAATGCAATTTTTTTTGCCATTTTCCAAATATATCAAAATTTACCTAAACTATATAGTCCGTTTTTGTACGTAACTAATAAACAATTCCCAGCTGTCAAAATTCGGATTGCCCTTATCCAAAACCTATAAGAGTAGAAACTTTTTGTCGCACAAAAAAAGCAGAAAGTTTTCTTAATACTTTCTACTTTTTTTTATATATCTGCTAACAATACTTAGCTTCAAAAAATGATGGCTAAAATGTAAAAATACATACCTACCAATTAAATATACCTATCACTTGACGCATTATTCACTTTGAAATGCCACCCAAGTAAACTTGTTTCCCTATTTAAGCTCTATTGTACCAATGCATCTGCTTCTAAATATTCATCTAGGTCAATTTCAACATTAGCCATAAAAATTTCAGGTTCCCTTATAGTCAACCAATAATCGGCAACGATACTTAACACAACATCCTTTAAACCACTTAAAGAACTTTCAACTTGATGCTCCTCGTCTTTAATTACTTCGATAAGTAATTCATTTACTTTTTTGATTTTTTCTAAATTCGTCATCCTAATTAATTATTTGATTGCTAACTACAGTTTTAATATGTATCTAAAACATTCAAAATATAGCTGCTAAACTGTTGTATTACTTGTAATTAACAAACACGCAGATTTTCTATATTTTCAAGCTAAAGTAAATGAATTAACTCTTTATGGCAATACCCACTTTTAGTGATATTTTGCATTTAAAAAAAATTCTTAATTTATAAAATAGAAGTTATTTCGCAGCAACCTCTAAAAATATGCGACAGAGAGGCCTATATTGCTTTATACCTTCCGTTTTCAAACCAATTATATTTATAAATTTTAGGATAAATTGAAACTTTTTTTAACTTTAATAAAAAAATGACTAATATTTCTTTAACAGACTGGGTAGGTTATTTAGCATCACTAATATTGATAATTTCATTTTTAATGAAAAATTTCAACACATTTCGGATAATCAATTCAATAGGAGCGGTACTATTTATCCTTTATGGAATTATGCTTTCAATCTCCTGGCCTATTATTATTACAAATGCCTTTATTTTAGGAGTGAATATATATTATCTAACGAAACACTATCGAAATCCTGACCGCAAACAAACGTAATATAAGCTGTAAGTTAAAATCGAAGATTAGCCGAAAGCTGTCTTTCGAAAAAAATACTACAAGAATTGATTATTCGATTATGTAGTGCTAGTAAATTAACGAAAATACCAAAAACTAACTAAAATGATAAAATACTCTACCCTTCTATTGCTCACAATACTACTATTTGTAACAAATGGCTATGCTCAGAATCAAGTAGAAGAAATCGTAGCGAGAGACGGAATTCACTATATCACGACATCCATTGATTACCCTATAATCGGAACCTACCTCTTTGAAGGCGAAACAGAACCTATTGTACAATTAAATCCCAACGGAACTGGCGTTTTTCAACTGCACGACTTGTCAAAAATAGCCATGGCATGGGGAATTGAATGTTTTAAGAATGGAACACCAATCTACCAAAAAGGATTTAATTATGCAGTATACACCCTCTGGTATAAAAGCAATGAACAGTTTGCAGAAACGGATGCTAAAAATAATTGGATTAATGCACATTTTTCTATTCACTTTGAAAAGAAGAAAATGTTCATCTTAGGAGAACGAAGTAAAGACTATGTAGAGTAAACTATAAAATCATACCAAAAAGCCGAAACAAATTGTTTCGGCTTTTGATTTTATAGATAAATGAATATTTGCACGTACTATTTATTTTTCCAATAGTTTCTCACTATAATATGCTATTTCATCTGTAATTAATCCTTCACCATTGAAAGTATCAATAAAAAGGACCGGTAACACTATTTTTTTATTATCCGATTTTCTTGTCATGTTACAATTCCACCACGACTGAACAACTTTTGCGTCTCCAAGTTCGTAATTAAAATAATCCGGATACCCTACCATATCCATACTTAAAATATCAAATTGCTGCGTCATCTTTTTATCCATTTCCTTCATTTGGTCCAGGTTTAAACTTTTTTCATCTGGAGCCATATTTATATTTCTGAAACTTGCATTTTTATCATAAAAACTATAGGCTTTATCATAATCTTTGTTTCCAAATGCTTGAACCATCACTCTTACTTTATTAATATAGTCATGATGATTATATATCGTTCCGTTTTTTCTGACACTATAACTATCATTAATTTCACTGCCAACACCAGCGTCAGAATAAGTCATTATTGATTTTATTTTCTTGTCTTTATTTACTACGAATAACTTATGTACTGGCATGTCAATTTTTACCCCCGTTTTTTTGTGCACTCCTTTCACATCTTCCCAAGTCTGTACCCAAACAACGTCTTTTTGATTGTCATCGGTATATTCTAATGCATCAGGATAGGCACCTGTAGAACGTTTAATACTTAGATAATCAATATTATCTTTCCAATTTTTAACACTTTTTAAAAAAGAAGCTTTATCACTCCCTTTATCAGCTTGATTGGTACCACTAAAGGATTTAAAATCATCAGCTAAATAACTAGCTACTTTATTTTCATCTCCACTAACAAAGGCCTTAGTCATGGCTTCAACTACGGTAATAGCAGGATGCTCAACATAAATAGTACCATTAGCTTTCTTTTGCGCGTATGTGATAAGAGTTGTCCCCATCATCACAATTAGTAATGCTTTTTTCATTTTATTGATAGTATTAGTTAATAATACATTAAATATAGCGAAAATATACATAAATACCTGATAATCAACCATATATAAATAAAATTCCAATCAAAAAGAGCATACAAACAAGCACAAATTCTTTTCAATCTAAACTCTAAATTTTAGGAAATCAATTATTCAGACTTCAATCAGGAGCGACTTTACTCTTTTGCAAAGTCTACTATTATTAGTATCCTATGACAGCTTTATAAAACGAAAAACTGCCATTCGAACAAAATGAAAGAGGGCTTCTTTACAATAAATAAAATTAACTATCGGTAGATTACAAACCTCTTGAATAGCATTAAATTCCATCAATAACGCTGTATGATTTACAAAAAAATAATAATTATCATTATTTTTTAACTATTTTGCATCACTATTAAATATCATATGATGACAGCCGTAACTAGAATTTTTGATTTCCCGTATTATCAGCTAGAACAATATTCTTCAATCGCAGATGCTTTAGCAACAAAGAAGAATGGTGTTTGGATAAAAACTTCAACTGAAGAGTTTATTTCCATAGCCAATGCTGTTTCCAGAGCACTCTTAAGAATGGGTATTCAGAAAGACGATAAAGTCGCGATGATTTCTACAAACAACAGAACGGAATGGAGTATTATGGACATTGGGATTCTACAGACTGCGGCCCAAAATGTACCCATCTACCCTACAATCACGGCAGATGATTATGCATACATCCTCAATCATTCTGGCGCAACTTATTGTTTTATATCTGATGTAGAAATATTTGAGAAAATAAATACAATACGCGATAAAGTTCCAGCATTAAAAGAAGTGTACTCATTCGATGAAATTCCAGGTTGTAAAAACTGGTCAGAATTGCTTCTTCTTGGAGAAGACCAAAGCAATAAAAATGAACTAGAAGAACGAAAAGAAAAAGTACTACCTAACGATTTAGCTACCATTATCTATACCTCTGGAACTACTGGAACACCAAAAGGGGTTATGCTTTCTCATAACAACCTAGTTTCTAATGTCCAAGCAATTGTTAACTTAGTTCCGTTCCCAGCCGGAAAAGCTAAAGCACTGAGCTTTCTCCCTGTCTGTCATATTTTTGAACGCACCGCTTTATATTTATATCAATATCATGGTGTTTCCATTTATTTTGGGGAATCTATAGAGAAAATCAGCGAAAATATAAAAGATGTAAAACCAACTATGATTACTGCGGTACCAAGGCTCCTTGAAAAAGTATATGATAAGATCTATGCAAAAGGAACGGAACTAACCGGAATAAAAAGGAAACTTTTCTTTTGGGCTGTAGATTTAGGATTACGATTTGAGCCATATGGAGCCAACGGTTTATGGTATGAAATACAACTTAAAATTGCCCGAAAATTAATTTTCAGCAAATGGAAAGAAGGATTAGGTGGAAACATCGAATTGATAGTAAGCGGTAGCGCTGCCTTGCAACCCAGATTAGCTCGTGTATTTACGGCAGCAGACATTCCTATTTTGGAAGGTTATGGATTAACCGAAACCTCCCCAGCAATTTCATTTAATGACTTAAATAATAAAGGATTACGAATAGGAACAGTAGGAAAAGTAATTGAGCATGTAGAAGTAAAAATTGCCGAAGACGGGGAAATCCTTTGTAAGGGTCCTAACGTAATGTTGGGTTACTACAAAGATGAAAAATTAACCAATGAAGTCATTGTTGACCATTATTTCCATACTGGAGATATAGGAATCATCGATGAAGACGGCTTCTTAAAAATAACGGATCGAAAAAAGGAAATGTTCAAAACCTCCGGAGGGAAGTACATAGCTCCACAATTAATCGAAAACACAATGAAACAATCTCGTTTTATTGAACAGATTATCGTCATAGGAGAAGGACAAAAAATGGCAGCCGCAATTATTCAACCTAACTTTGAATTCCTAAAAGAATGGGCTACGATCCATAAAATGGATATTGGAAAAACCAATAGTGAACATGTAGTTCATGAAAAAGTACTGGAACGAATACAACAAGACATTGACAATTTAAATGAAAAATTTGGAAGCTGGGAAAAAATCAAACGATTTGAATTGACAGCAGACGTTTGGTCTATTGACGGCGGACAATTGACTCCAACCCTGAAACTGAAAAGAAAAGCTATTAAAGAGCTTTATAAAGAGCAGTACCAGAAAATATACAGTTAGCGTGGCGGTACTTTACAGAAAACCATAGCTATTAGCCGTTATAATAACGCTGAAATTAAAGAACTATTGAAGTTTGTTGTCGAATAAATGAGAGTAAAAAGTAGAAATGCATCCAATTGATGTAAAATTTTATTCTTTAAAATAAGTACTATGTATTTAAACAGAGACTACTTCTACCTCTTTGTTTGACTTATAGTCAAGCTTTTAAACTCAAAATAAAGAAATCGATTTCGTAACAGAATGTAGATAACATTTAATTTTTCCATTTTAATTTTTAAAATCCAAAATTATTGTCATTTTTTATTTAATTTGCGATAAAATTCAACCTTCGCATAATGACTCAAGTAACCAGACTCTTTGATTTCCCTTATTATCAACAAGACAAATATACTTCAATTCCAGACGCTTTAAATACAAAGCAGGATGGTGTTTGGATAAAAACATCCACACAAGAATATATTTCTCAAGCAAATGCAGTCTCGAGAGCATTATTACGAATGGGAATTAAAAAAGACGATAAAATCGCCGTTATTTCTTCCAGCAACAGAACGGAATGGAATATTATGGACATTGGTATTCTGCAAACTGGAGCCCAAAACGTACCCATATACCCAACAATTACCGAAGACGATTATGAATACATATTGAACCACTCCGGAGCAATATATTGTTTTGTATCTGATGCAGAAATACTTAAAAAAGTAAATTTAATAAAAGAGAAAGTTCCTAACCTAAAAGAAGTCTTTTCTTTTAACCCTATCGAAGGTTGTAAAAACTGGAAGGAATTACTTGTTCTTGGCGAAGACCAAAGCAATCAAAATGATGTTGATTACAGCAAAAGTTTGGTTAAACCTGGTGATTTAGCCACAATCATTTATACATCAGGAACAACAGGTCGACCAAAAGGAGTTATGCTTTCACATAATAATATCGTGTCAGACGTATTAAACAGTGCTCCAAGAATTCCATTTGAGGCTGGAAAAAGTACTGCATTAAGCTTCCTTCCTGTTTGCCATATTTTTGAAAGAATGATTTTGTATTTACACCAATACTATGGTGTTTCAATATATTTTGGAGAATCTATTGAGAAAATCAGTGATAATATAAAAGAAGTAAAGCCAACAGTTATTACAGTTGTTCCAAGGCTTATTGAAAAAGTATATGATAAAATCTATGCCAAAGGGGCAGAACTTACTGGGGTTAAAAAGAAATTGTTCTTTTGGGCAATTGAATTGGGATTAGCCTATGAACCATATGGTGCTAATGGTCTATGGTATGAAATGCAACTTAAAATTGCGCGAAAATTAATTTTCAGCAAATGGAAAGAAGGATTAGGTGGTAACTTAGATTTAATGGTTTCAGGAAGTGCTGCGCTACAACCTAGATTAACTCGGATTTTTGCTGCGGCCGGAATTCCAGTAATGGAAGGGTATGGTTTAACCGAAACTTCACCAGTTATATCCGTAAATGATGTAAGAAATGGAGGTTTCAGAGTTGGAACTGTTGGAAGAGTAATTGATAATGTAGATGTTAAAATTGCCGAAGACGGCGAAATCCTTTGTAAAGGACCTAATGTAATGATGGGTTATTATAAAGATGAAAAATTAACGAGTGAAGTCATAGTTGACGGTTATTTTCACACTGGGGATATAGGAAACTTAGACAAGGATGGTTTTTTAAAAATCACGGATCGCAAGAAAGAAATGTTCAAAACTTCTGGAGGGAAATATATTGCACCACAACTTATTGAAAACACAATGAAACAATCTCGTTTCATAACTGAAATTATGGTGATCGGTGACGGACAAAAAATGCCGGCAGCCTTCATTCAACCTGATTTTGAATTCGTAAAAGAATGGGCACTTATTCATAAAATAGACATAGGAGCAAGCAATGAAGACATTGTGTCTAACGAAAAAGTAATTGCAAGAATTCAGGAAGAAATTGATGGTTTAAACGAGAAATTTGGAAATTGGGAGAAGATTAAACGTTTTGAACTAACTCCAGATATTTGGTCAATAGAAGGTGGTCAACTTACACCAACACTCAAGCTAAAAAGAAAAATAGTTATGGAAAAATATATCAATTTATTCCATAAAATCTACAATTAATGTAATACTCTCGTTTAGAATTATAACTAATAAATACGGTAACCATGAAACTAAAAATCCTGTTTTATTCTCTATTAAGTATTTTGTTATTTTCTAATTGCGAGCAAAAGAAAGAGGAAGATCCTATTAAAGCGAATTATTTGGATTATTCTAAACGAGAATTCCAATATACGGGAGGTATAAAAATGATTCCTATTACTACACCAAAAGGAACCTTTAAAGTGTGGACAAAAACCGTGGGGAATAACCCTACAATTAAAGTATTATTACTTCACGGTGGACCTGGATTAACACACGAATTATACGAATGTTTTGACGGTTATTTCCCAAACGAAAGCATCGAATACATTTATTACGATCAATTGGGGTCTTATTACAGTGATCAGCCTAATGATGACAGCTTATGGACTAACGAACGTTTCGTTGAGGAAGTAGAACAAGTCCGAATTGCACTAGGTGCAGACAGTTCTAATTTTTATATCTTAGGGCAATCTTGGGGCGGAATCCTAGCCATGGAGTATGCATTAAAGTACCAAAAGAATTTAAAAGGTTTGATCATATCTAATATGATGGCCAGTATTCCTGAATATAATGCCTACGCCCAAGAAGTTCTTGCACCACAAATGGATCCGAAAATCCTAAAAGAACTGCAGCAAATGGAGAAAAACAATGACTTTGACAATCCAAAATACAGCGAGTTACTTTTCAAATATTATTACACAGAACACATTCTAAGAAAGCCTTTGGAAGAATGGCCCGAATCAATCAATCGCTGTTTCAAGCACATCAACCCTAATGTTTATGTATTTATGCAGGGACACAGTGAATTTGGTATTACTGGAAATGCCTCGCTAAAAAATTGGGATGTAAAAGACAGACTAAAAACATTAACGGTCCCAACACTGTCAATTGGTTCTAAATATGACACCATGGATCCGGAACATATGAAATGGATTGCCAATGAAGTTCAAAACGGAAGGTTTCTATTTTGCCCAAATGGCAGTCACCTTTCACAATATGATGATCAAAAAACATATTTTAACGGATTGATAAAATTTTTAAAAGACGTAGATAACGGCACTTTTAAAAAGGGATAACACGAAAAGTATTGACACCACATAATTACTGTTAATCCAGATTGTTTTTTCTAACCACATTACCCCCCTCCTTTTTCGAAGAAAACAAGCACTTACCATTGCGTATTTGGTGTTTTTTTATACTTTTTAATGCCGTATTGCTTATTTTTTAATATCTTTAATAATAAATATAAAGACTAATAAAAGCAACAAACTTTATAGTTTCTGGTATTGTAGCAGGTATTTTCTACTTTCTCTTAGGTGGGCTATTCTATGGAATCGTCTTTAAAGACATTTTTCCCCAAGACGAAATATGAACTTAGCTATTTGTACTTTTAGTAAGTGTTACCTATAGATTCTTTGCTTCCTATATAATGAATCGGTTTTCGATAATTAAAAACCCTATCATTGGTTTACAAATAGGATCTATAATTGGATTTTTTTCTAGTTTGTCGATGAACTTTTTCATGTATTCCAATATGCCTGTAAATTATGAAAATATGGCTATTGATATTCTTATTTCAATAATAACAGGGGCTAGTATAGGAACATCAATTGCTTTTGTTAACGGAAAGCTTAAATAGAACTTTGATAATTCGACATTTTCTAAAAAAACTTCTCCTTTTGTGAGGAGTTTTTTTGTAATCATAAATTTTTAACACAAAAATAAATTAATTTTATTATGCGTGCATAGTATTTTTTTATTATATTTGAAATCGATATAGTTATATATGAAAGATAAAACAATAGATTACATTTTAAGAGCTACTTGGCAAGCTGTTTCAAGAATGTACAATGAAGAAGCTTCAAAGTACGGTGCCACAATGGCAACAGGGTTTGCCTTGTTGAGTATGGATAAAAATGTAGGTACGCCTTCTACGTCCTTAGGTCCTAAAATGGGAATGGAGGCAACCAGTCTTACCAGAACCTTAAAATCTATGGAAGAAAAAGGACTAATAATCCGTAAGAAAAATCCAGATGATGGTCGTGGCGTCTTAATATACTTAACTGAGTTAGGGAAAGAAAAAAGAGATTTATCAAAAAACACTGTTTTAAAGTTTAATGAAACCGTAAAAAATCACATTACGGATGAGAAACTACAACACTTTATTGAAGTCTCCGAAACGATCAACGAATTAATTCAAAATAAACATATATTTAATCAAACTGAAAAAATAGACAATGAAACGCACAATTAAAAAAGTTGCAGTAATCGGATCCGGAATTATGGGTTCGGGAATTGCTTGCCATTTTGCCAATATTGGTGTCGAAGTTTTACTTCTCGATATCGTTCCTAGAGAACTTACTGAAGTAGAGACAAAGAAAGGATTGACATTAGAAAGTAAAATTGTTCGCAATCGCTTAGTAAATGAGCACTTAAACAATGCTCTGAAATCGAAACCCTCTCCTATTTACAGCCAAAAATTCGCAAACCGAATTACAACTGGAAATACAACCGACGATATGGCAAAAATTGCTGACGTTGATTGGATTATTGAGGTTGTTGTAGAAAGATTAGATATCAAAAAATTAGTATTTGAACAAGTGGAAAAATACCGTAAACCGGGTACTTTGATTACTTCAAATACATCAGGAATTCCAATTCACTTTATGAGTGAAGGAAGATCTGAAGATTTTCAAAAACACTTCTGTGGGACTCACTTTTTTAACCCTGCACGTTACTTAAAATTATTCGAAATTATTCCTGGTCCACAAACTTCATCTGAAGTATTGGATTTCCTTACTATATATGGAGAGAAATTTTTAGGAAAAACTTCGGTTGTTGCTAAAGATACTCCTGCTTTCATCGGAAACCGTGTTGGAATTTACGGTATTCAAAGTTTATTCCATTTGGTTAAAGAAATGGGCTTAACTATTGAAGAAGTAGATAAATTGACTGGTCCAGTTATTGGTCGTCCAAAATCGGCTACTTTTAGAACAGTGGATGTGGTAGGATTAGATACTTTAGTTCATGTTGCGAACGGTATTTATGAAAACTGTCCAAATGATGAACAACACGAATTGTTCAAATTACCAGATTTCGTCAATAAAATGATGGAAAATAAATGGTTAGGTAGTAAAACAGGGCAAGGTTTTTATAAAAAAGAAGGAAAAGAAATTCTGACTTTAGACTTAAACACTTTAGAATATAGAGCAGCTAAAAAAGCATCTTTTGCTACTTTAGAACTTACTAAAACAATTGACAAGCCTATTAACCGCTTTAAAGTTCTTGTAAAAGGAAAAGACAAAGCAGGTGAATTTTACCGCAAGAGTTTTGCTGGTATGTTTGCTTATGTTTCAAACAGAATTCCAGAAATCTCAGATGAACTATACAAAATCGATGATGCCATGAAAGCTGGTTTCGGTTGGGAAAATGGTCCATTCGAAATTTGGGATGCTATTGGAGTAGAAAAAGGGGTCGCCATTATGAAAGCGGAAGGTCTTGAACCAGCTGCTTGGGTAAATGAGATGTTAGCTGCAGGAAACAAAAGTTTTTACACTGTTAAAGACGGTGCTACTAATTTTTACAACATTCCTACAAAAGCACAAACTAAAATTCCAGGTCAAGATGATTTTATCATCCTGAACAACATTCGCGAAAGCAAAAAAATATGGAGTAACAGTGGTGGTGTGATCACTGACTTAGGTGATGGAATCATCAACTTAGAGTTCCTATCAAAAATGAATACTATTGGTGGTGATGTTTTACAAGCAATCAATAAAGCAATTGACTTAGCCGAAAAAGAATACCAAGGATTAGTTATTGGTAATCAAGCAGGAAACTTCTCTGTTGGAGCAAACATCGGTATGATCTTTATGATGGCCGTGGAGCAAGAATATGATGAGTTGAATATGGCTATCAAAATGTTCCAAGATACGATGATGCGTGTACGTTATTCTTCTATACCAGTAGTAGTAGCACCACACGGAATGACTTTTGGTGGTGGATGCGAAATGAGCTTACACGCTGATAAAGTTGTTGCTGCTGCAGAAACATACATGGGACTTGTTGAATTTGGTGTAGGTGTGATTCCTGGTGGTGGAGGTTCTAAAGAACTAGCATTGCGTGCATCAGACTTATTCCATAAAAATGATGTGGAGCTTAATGTATTGCAAGAATATTTCTTGACGATCGCTATGGCAAAAGTATCGACTTCAGGTTACGAAGCATTTGACACAGGATTGTTACAACACGGTAAAGATATTATTGTGGTAAACAAAGACCGTCAAATCGCCGAAGCGAAGAAACATGCTTTATTAATGGCCGAAGCTGGTTATACACAACCTATCCGCAGAACGGACGTAAAAGTATTAGGAAAACAAGCTTTAGGGATGTTCTTAGTAGGTACAGACCAAATGGAAGCTGGAAAATACATTTCTGAGCATGATAAGAAGATCGCTAACAAACTAGCTTATGTAATGGCTGGTGGTGATTTATCTGAGACAACATTAGTATCAGAACAATACCTATTGGATCTGGAACGTGAAGCCTTCTTATCACTTTGTACTGAAAGAAAAACATTGGAAAGAATCCAATTTATGTTAACCAAAGGGAAACCTCTAAGAAACTAAAAAAATGAAAACAGCCTATATAGTAAAAGCATACAGAACAGCCGTAGGGAAAGCTCCTAAAGGGGTGTTCAGATTTAAAAGACCTGATGAGTTAGCAGCAGAAACTATTCAATTCATGATGAATGAATTACCAGATTTTGACAAAACTCGTATTGATGATGTTATGGTAGGAAATGCCATGCCTGAAGCAGAACAAGGACTTAATGTGGGACGTTTAATCTCTTTAATGGGATTAAAAATTGAAGATGTTCCAGGAGTAACAGTAAATAGATACTGTGCTTCTGGATTAGAAACAATAGGAATGGCTACAGCAAAAATACAGTCAGGAATGGCACATTGTATTATTGCAGGTGGTGCTGAAAGTATGAGTTTTATCCCGATGGGAGGTTACAAACCAACTCCAGATTATGCTGTTGCAAAAGCTGGAAACGAAGACTACTACTGGGGAATGGGCTTAACAGCCGAAGCAGTAGCACAGCAATTTAAAGTGTCTAGAGAAGATCAAGATGAGTTTGCTTACAATTCTCATATGAAAGCCTTAAAAGCACAAGCTGATGGTAAATTTGACAAACAAATTGTTCCTATCACAGTAGAACAAACGTTTATCAATGAAAATGGTAAAAAAGAAACAAAGTCTTACGTAGTAAACAAAGATGAAGGACCAAGATTTGGAACTTCAAAAGAAGCATTAGCAGGTTTAAGACCCGTTTTTGAAGCTGGTGGAAGCGTAACAGCTGGTAACTCCTCACAAATGAGTGATGGCGCCGCTTTTGTACTTGTAATGAGCGAAGAGATGGTAAAAGAACTAAACCTAGAACCTATCGCTAGATTAGTAAACTTTGCTTCTGCAGGTGTTGAACCAAGAATCATGGGAATAGGACCTGTAAAAGCAATACCAAAAGTATTGAAACAAGCAGGACTATCTATCAATGATATCGACTTAATAGAACTAAACGAAGCTTTTGCCTCACAATCGCTAGCAGTAATAAGAGAACTTGATTTAAATCCTGATATCATCAATGTAAACGGTGGTGCAATCGCAATGGGACATCCACTAGGTTGTACAGGTGCTAAACTATCTGTTCAATTATTTGACGAAATGAAACGTCGTGGTAACAAATACGGAATCGTTACGATGTGTGTTGGTACAGGTCAAGGTTCTGCAGGTATTTATGAAGTGATGTAGTTTGTGACTTCCATCAATTTTATCAACTTGAAATTATTGAAGGATTTAGATAATAAAAAAAATAAAAAAATATCATTTAAAAAAATAATAAAATGAGCGACGTAACTAGAGGAGGACAATTCCTTGTAAAAGAAACAAAGTGCGAAGATATCTTCACTCCTGAGGATTTCAATGAAGAACAATTAATGATGCGTGACTCTGTAAAAGAGTTTGTAGACAAAGAATTATGGCCTAATAAAGACCGTTTTGAAAAGAAAGATTACGCCTTAACTGAAGAAACTATGCGTAAAGCGGGTGACTTAGGTTTTTTAAGCGTTGCTGTTCCTGAAGCTTACGGTGGAATGGGAATGGGATTTGTAAATACAGTTTTGGTTTGTGATTATATCTCAGGAGCAACGGGATCATTCTCAACTGCTTTTGGAGCACATACAGGAATTGGAACTATGCCAATCACTTTATACGGTACAGAAGAACAAAAACAAAAATACGTACCTAAATTAGCTTCTGGCGAATGGTTTGGTGCTTATTGTTTGACTGAGCCAGGTGCTGGGTCAGATGCGAATTCAGGAAAAACAAAAGCTGTTTTATCTGAAGACGGAAAATCATATTCTATCACAGGTCAAAAAATGTGGATTTCGAATGCAGGTTTCTGTAGCGTATTCATCGTTTTTGCACGTATTGGAGATGATAAAAACATCACTGGTTTTATTGTTGAAAATTCTGATGACAATGGAATCTCAATGGGTGAAGAAGAACACAAATTAGGAATTCGTGCTTCTTCAACTCGTCAAGTTTTCTTTAACGAAACTAAAGTTCCTGTTGAAAACATGCTTTCTGAAAGAGGGAATGGTTTTAAAATTGCTATGAATGCTTTGAATGTTGGTCGTATCAAATTGGCTGCAGCCTGTCTTGACGCACAACGTAGAGTGATTACTAATGCAACTGTATATGCAAACGAAAGAATCCAGTTTAACACTGCAATTTCACAGTTTGGAGCGATTCGTTCTAAATTAGCTGAAATGGCAACTTCCTGTTACGCTGGTGAAAGTGCTACTTATAGAGCAGCAAAAAATATTGAAGATAGAATCTCTGCTCGTGAAGCTGAAGGAGCTACGCATCAAGACGCCGAATTAAAAGGGGTTGAAGAATATGCTATCGAATGTTCAGTCCTTAAAGTGGCGGTTTCTGAAGATGTACAAAACTGTGCTGATGAAGGAATTCAAATCTTTGGTGGAATGGGATTCTCAGAAGACACTCCAATGGAAAGTGCTTGGAGAGATGCTCGTATCGCTCGTATCTACGAAGGTACTAACGAAATCAACAGAATGCTTTCAGTAGGAATGTTGATTAAAAAAGCGATGAAAGGTCATGTTGACTTATTAGGACCTGCTTCAAAAGTGCAAGAAGAGTTAATGGGAATACCTTCTTTTGAAACTCCTGACTACTCTCAATTATTTGCTGAGGAAAAAGAAATGATTGCTAAATTGAAAAAAGCATTCTTAATGGTAGCAGGTGGTGCCGTTCAAAAATACGGACCAGACTTAGATGCACACCAACAGTTATTAATGGCAGCTTCTGATATTCTTATCGAAATCTACATGGCTGAAAGTACCATTTTAAGAACTGAAAAAATGGCCAAAAAAGAAGGTGAAGACAAAATAGTGGAACAAATTGCAATGGCAAAATTATACTTGTACCAAGCAGTTGATGTTGTAACTCTAAAAGGAAAAGAAAGCATAATCTCTTTTGCTGAAGGTGACGAACAACGTATGATGCTTATGGGGTTGAGACGTTTTACTAAATATACTAATATGCCAAATGTTGTTGGACTAAGAGAAGCTATTACTTCTAAATTAGTTGCAGAAAACGAATATTGCTTTTAAGCAAAAAGATAGTTTTTAGTTAAATTTTATTTGTTAAAAAAACCGCAATCATCACTGATTGCGGTTTTTTAATTTCTATATCCAATGGTTTTTATTTCAACGGAATCGGAACTAGTTTACTCAAAAAAATGAGCCCACGATCAAAATCATGGGCTCATTTTATATATTAGGAATTGTGTCCAGCTTTAATCTACTACTTTACAATCCATAAAGGTACTTCCAGATCTTGATTAAAAAGCTCCTCAGTAACGCTTCCTACAAGTAAAGAAGAGAAAGTATTTCTACCTTTGTCTCCTACGATAATAAGATCAACCTTAGAAGCTTCGGCTTTAGCACGCAGTTTTTCTGCAACCCCACTATCTCTTCCAGGAATAATCTCAGTAGTAAGTTCCCCTTTGTATCCCACCTTTTTTATGAATTTCTCATACTTTTCCTTTAGGTGATTTTCAATCTTCGTATCAAGGTGTTCCTTTGGAATATAAGGAGAAAATTGTAATGGCACATTGTAAACGTGTACTGCTTTTACTTTAGCCGCTGTACTATTCTGTAAACTTTCAGCCACTTCAAAAACTTTATTCGAAGCACTTGAAAAATCGGTTCCAGCCCAAATATTGCTAATAACTGGTTTCGCATTTTTAGGAATAGACAAAATATTACATTTCAGTAAACGCAATAGCTTTCCGCTAACAACTCCAGTACCTTTAATCTTGTTTTTATTTCCAATTAAAGCCAACTGAACCTCATACTTGTTGACGATATAATTGATCAAAGATTCTGAATAAGGATCTTCAGAAATAAGAACTTCCCATTCAACTGAAGACTTAAATTTTTCTTCTACTTTTTCATTTAACTCATCCCCTATTATTTCGTCAAGGTTAATATCCTTTAACTGCTCTTCAAATAATTCTGAGATCTCATATTTTTTGATATTATGTACAAAGTATACTTTCTTAACCTTAAGCGTCTCTGCAATAAATGATGCATACTCAATTAGGGTGTTATCAATATCCGAAAGGTCTAAGGCGACCAAGATGTTTTTAATTTCAGTCATTATTGGGAATATTTAATTTTGTTTTGCTAATACTATTTTGTTTTTTAACGATGTCCGAAACTATTTCCTCGTAATTCTCAAGGTCTTTTTGCAATTCTCGTTTTTGTAATTTCTTCAGGTCTTCACTTAAACCTTTGTAAAGTGAAAAACACATGACTATTAAAATTACGGCAAATGGTAATCCGGTAACTATGGTTGCGGTTTGAAGTGCCTGTAATCCACCCCCTATCAATAGAACAGCAGCTACACCACCTTCAGCAAGAGCCCAAAATATTCTTTGGCCTACTGGTGCGTCAATCTTACCTCCAGAAGTTAAATTATCTACTACTAAAGATCCTGAATCTGAAGAGGTAATAAAGAATCCTGCAATTAAAATTATAGCGATAATGTTAAGGTAAAATGCGAAAGGATAATCTTCTAAAAACACAAACAGTGCAGTAGCAACGTTATCATTCACAGCTTTTGAAATAGTATCATCTCCCAGAAGTGTCATATGTAAAGCGGTACTTCCAAAAGCAGTAATCCAGAAAAAAGTTACAAGAGAAGGTACTAACAAAACACCTAAAATAAACTCACGTACAGTACGTCCTTTTGAAATTCGAGCAATAAACATCCCTACGAAAGGCGACCATGCAATCCACCATCCCCAGTAAAAAACGGTCCAGGCATTTTGCCAGTTAGCACCCGTATAACTTTCTGTCCAAGTTGAAAGTTCTAAAATACTAGATAAATAATTTCCTGTATTTTGTACGAATGATTTAAAAATAAAGATTGTTGGTCCTAATACCACAACTATTAAAAGAAAAGTCAATGCTATTCTCATATTCCATTCACTCAGGATTCGCACCCCTTTATCCACTCCTAAAACAACTGAAACGGTAGCAATTGCAGTTATTCCACCAATTAAAAGAATTTGAGTTTGTACACCACTATCTATTCCCCAAAGGTGATTTAATCCTGCTGCAATTTGTTGCACTCCCATTCCTAAAGAAGTAGCAAGACCAAATAAAGTAGCAATTACAGCGAAGATGTCAATGGCATCTCCAATTTTCCCATAAATTCTATCTCCTAAATAAGGATAAAAAATAGATCTAATGGTAAGTGGAAGCCCTCGTGAATACGTAAAATACGCCAGGGATAATCCTACCAATGCATAAACTGCCCAGGCATGAAAGCCCCAGTGTAAGAAGGTAAACCTCATAGCTTCCTTGGCTGCTTCAGCAGTTCCGCCTTCTGCCATTGGTGGGCTTAGAAAATGATAAACTGGTTCTGAAATACTCCAAAACAACAATCCAATTCCCATTCCCGCACTAAAAAGCATCGCGAACCACGACAGCGTTTTAAACTCAGGTTTTGCGTTTTGCCCTCCAATTCTTAAATGGCCAAATTTACTGAAGGCCAAATAAACCATAAATATCAAGAAAATATTGACACTTAAGATAAAAAACCAACCCGCTTTATTGGCAACAAAATTCTGAACCTCCGTAAAAACTTGTTCAGCCCCGTCTTTAAACATCAGCGTTAATGCTATTATGATGATGATGGTAATCGCCGATGTAAAAAACACAGGCCCATTAACATCCAATCCAAAAATGGATTTCCTCTCATCACTTCTTATAATCTTCTTAGCCATAAATCATTTTGTTATTTAATGTAATTTAATCTCTCTAAGGGTTTTAAACCCTCCATTTATATATAAAACCTAATAATCGTAACCAACCAATATTAATCTAAACGCACAAATAATTGCCTCCAAGGATAATCTAAAAAAACGATATACACTTCCCGTAGGGACTAAATCTCTACTTATATTCCTATCATAATCAATAAATCAGGAACCTTTTTTTTTGCGAAAAAAGCAAAATAACAGCATAACTAATGACTAAATGTCCTAGCGTGTATATCGAAAAAACTTAAATGAGTAAATGATTAAAGATCTTTAATCAATGTCAACCTGTTTAATTAAAAACAGTCTTAAAAAAGCAAAATATTGGACTGCAAATTTAGTCAAAAAAGAGCCGATACAACCCATAAATAGACATTAGAAAAACTCACAGAGAATACCGTAACTATAGAAACAGAATAATGAACAATTTACATTTATTCTATTAAAAAGTTCATTAATAACAGTTAGCGAACTCTTTATAAAAGTGCTTTATAACCCAATTTGGGTAATAAAAAGTACTATTTCTATAAATAAGTACACTTATACACCTCCAAAAAGAGAAACTTACTACTTATTTAGCTTGCAAATAATAATCAAAATAGAAATACTTACCACTGAATGTAAGTAACCATTTATAAGTCCCCACAATTTGTGAGACTATCCTATTAAATATTTAATAGTGATTTAATTTATCGATAGTTATTTTATACGTAATTTTATATAATAATTGTAACCCACAAACTATCATGAAAAAAATCATATTTTCAATCGCCCTTATAATTGCTGTAATTATTGGTTGTAAAACCAACAGTAGCTCTAGTGATGCTAAAAAATTAGTTATTGCTTTTGAAGCAAAAAGCAACAGCAACGTTTCTGGTACAGCCACTTTTATTGAGAAAAATGGCAAAGTAACTTTCGTAGCTAAAATAGCAGGGTTAAAACCAGGAATTCATGCCATTCATATCCATGAAAAATCTGATTGTTCAGCTGCAGATGGAAGCTCAGCTGGCGGACATTGGAACCCTACCTTCAAAAAACACGGAAAATGGGGTGTAGGCGAATACCATAAAGGCGACATAGGGAATTTCACAGCTGACGCTAACGGTAATGGAACGATAACTATAACTACAGATGAATGGAATATTGGTTCAGGAGATCCTACAAAAGATATTTTAGGTAAAGGATTAATTGTACATGAAGGAGCTGATGATTTTGTATCGCAACCTTCTGGTAATGCCGGAGCAAGAGTAGCATGTTCAGCTATTATCAAGTAATTTACTAGTATAAATATGCCTGTACTTATTTTAAAATAACTGTAGGCATATTTTATTTTTATTTAATCCCAAGACAATAAAATAACATAGCTTTGTACTATTAAAAATAAACAATGATTAACCCTTCAGCATCCGGTTGGATAGATAAGTATTTTTCAAAACAAAAGAACAAGGAACAAATTGTTTACGAGAGTCCTGATTTGTTTTACACCAATATTAGAAAAACAGGATTTATATACGGACACATTGTTTCTTTTGAAACCACCGTTCCTATAACAACGAAGGGCTGGGTTCAAAATGAAATCCCAAAGGTTGCTTTGTTAAATACACTCTATGCAATTTATGGATTAAGTACCCGTGACAACAATCCAGATAATTTTCTGTCTAAAGCCTTAGACTTCTATAATGAGATGACTCCTCAAGGGTATAATTTGCTAAAAAAAATATTACCTGATAGTCCGCCTTCTTTAAATTTGGAAAAAATAATTGATGATCGAGTTCAAACCAACATTGACATCATCAGCAAAAACTTTTCTCATATTGTAACGAATGCTTTACTTTTTATAGATGTTTTAGCTTTTCGCCAATATTTAATTCATGGTCAAATACCCGAGAAATATCTTAAAAAAATAGAAGAAGCAGTCATTAGCATTGTTTCTCTTGCTTTAAAAACCAAATCCAATAAATCCAAATATGACGATTTATTAAATAAGTTGTTTGAAGCCTCAGTACGCTATAGTAAATTTTCAAAAGTAAGTGTTCAAAATCTAGAAGAACTCAATCTGAAATATTTTGAATCTGAATTAGAGAAATATTATCTAATTGATATGGCGGGAATGGCACTGTGGAGCGATGGAAAGATTGAAAATGAAGAAGCTTACTTTTTGCACAAATTAGCAGAACTGATTTCAGTTCCTGACTCTTTTGTAACGGAAAGCATTAATAATACCGATGCATTTATCACAAAACATAAAAGCAAAATTCCTTATTTCAACTATTCGAATCCTGTTAAACATTTTTATGACCAAACGACTCAAAGTGTAATCACATTAATTACACGAAACAAAAATCGATTGGTCAAAGAAATTGTTCAAAGTAGAGATTTAATGATACTTTTAGGAATCTCCACAAGGAGAGACTTGGATGAAAGAGAAAAGAAAAAGGTGAAAAAGCAATTATTAGAAATTTGCAAAACCATTCCGTCCCTGACTATATTTTTGCTTCCTGGAGGTAGCTTGCTATTACCTATCCTTATCAAATTTATTCCAAAATTACTTCCGTCGGCCTTCAATGAAAATTCAGATATAGATATAGATTAAATAAAAAAATCGCCCTAAGGCGATTTTTTTTATTTTTAGAACTTCAATTGAAAAACTTCATCCAACTCTTTATTGGAACTAATATTTACATTTAAGTCGGTTACAAAACCTGAATTTAAACCGTAAACCCAACCGTGAATACTTAGATCTTGGCCGTTTTTCCATGCTGCCTGTACAATCGACGTTTTAGATAAATCAAAAACTTGCTCTTTTGCATTGATTTCTACAAAAGTATTAAAACGTTCTGTTTCATCCTCAATCGAATCTAAATAGTCATTATGTAAACGATAAACATCTTTAATATGACGAATCCAGTTGTCGATAATACCAATAGACTGATTACCCATAGCCGCTTTAACTCCACCACATCCATAATGCCCACAAACAATAACATGCTTTACCTTTAATACATTAACTGCATAGTCTAGCACGCTTAACATATTCATATCTGAATGGACCACCATATTAGCGATATTTCTATGTACAAAAACCTCACCTGGCTTAGCACCGATAATTTCATTTGCTGGAACACGACTGTCTGAACAACCAATCCACAATAATGGTGGTGTTTGCCCTTTGGCCAAATCTGCAAAATAATTTGGATCTACAGCTAATGCTTTTTCAACCCATTCTTTATTGTTTTCTAATATTTTTTTATAAAAATCACTCATTTTTATTTAAGTTTTTAAATTTATAACCAACTCTATAATTTACTAAAATTACGAGTATTAATTAATCTATAATTTTTTTGTTTACTTATTTTCTAAAGTCTCAGTAGCTACTTCTTTTTTTACCATCTTTCTTTTTGCAACATCATAATAATGTTCAAAAGAAACATGATTAGCACTATCAGGTGAGTTTTCTAAATCGTATGCTTCTTTAAACCCTTTAAGTTTTACCTTAATATTTTCTTCTTTAGCGCGGGTTTCTTTAAACTCTTTAATCAAATCTAAAATATCATGTGCAATATAAACAGTGTCATCAGCATTTATAATTACTTTAGAATTTTCTGGAATATCATTTAATGTGCTTTTTATAGCTGCTTTATTTAAAAAAGAAACTTCTTGGGCTAAATCAATATGAATAATATCTCCATCAACATACTCCTCTTTTTTAAAGCTATAAGCTCTTTTAAGATTCCCTTTTAAGATAAAAATAATACTAATTACGATACCTAACGCTACTCCTTTTAATAAATCAGTTGTAACAACCGCAACTAAGGTAGCTACAAAAGGTATAAATTGGTATTTTCCTTTCTCCCAAAAGTGTTTAAAAGTAGCCGGCTTAGCTAATTTATATCCTACTAAAATTAAAATCGTAGCCAATGTTGCTAATGGTATTTTATTAAGAATAACTGGAATAACTAATACACTTATTAAAAGTAAAACTCCGTGTATGATAGCAGACATTTTTGATTTTGCACCAGCTGCATTATTAGCAGATGTACGTACTACCACAGATGTCATAGGTAAACCACCTATTAATGCACTGACAATATTACCAATACCTTGTGCTTTAAGCTCTATATTAGTATCCGTATATCTTTTTTGAGCATCCATTCTATCAGAAGCTTCAATACATAATAATGTTTCGATAGAAGCGACTATGGCAATCGTTAAACCTACAACCCATACTTTAGGATTTGTGAAACCTGAAAAATTAGGTGTAACAATGATTGACTTTAATTCATCAAAAGATGTAGGAATAGGTAACGAAACTAAGTGTTCTTTAGATATTGCTAATGAGCTTCCTGATGAAATGAAAATTTCATTTAAAACAATCCCAGCGACTACAGCGATTAACGCACCTGGAACTAATTTCAACTTCTTTAAAAAAGGTACTTTATCCCACGAAATAAGAATGATTAAGGAAACCACCGTAATTACAATAGCACCTAATTGAACGTGATTAAAAACTTCAAATAATGAAGAGAAAGAGTTATCGCCGTTTGCTTGCACAAAAGATTGGTCTCCTTCAAAATCAGCGTCATAACCAAATGCATGAGGTAATTGTTTTAGAATAATAATAAGTCCAATTCCGGCAAGCATCCCTTCAATTACATTAGTTGGGAAGTAATTTGAGATACTACCTGCTTTTATAAATCCTAAACCAAGTTGAACAAACCCAGAAATTAAAACTGCCGTTAAAAAAATATCAAAAGCACCAAAATCAGTGATTGCTGTTAATATAATAGCTGTTAAACCAGCTGCTGGTCCAGAAACACTAAGGTGTGATTTACTCAAATACCCTACTACAATTCCACCAATAATACCAGAAATAATTCCCGAGAATAAAGGTGCACCAGAAGCCATCGCAATTCCTAAACACAATGGGAGCGCCACCAAAAAAACCACTAAACCTGATGCAAAATCAGATTTAAGGTTGGCAAAAAGATTAATTTTCTTTGTCATAATACTACAATAATTTATACGTAAACTGTCCACAACATTTTTAAATGAGACAGTTAATTTTTTAAAAAATACAATCCGAAGTATTAAGCCAAGTTAGGTGGAGGGGAAAATATAGTTGCTGAAATCTTATCGTGTTTAGAGAGATTTACAGAATGGATAAGGCTTGATTTATTATGCTTTCCCAATAAGAATCCAAGTTCTATTTCAGTGTGGTAAGCAAAAACTTTAACCTCTTTTTGAGTATGTTCCTCTTCAGATAAACTAAAAAAGACAGAAGTATCGCACGACTTCTCTATCATCGTCACTATTGCTGGCGTTGCTAGAAAAGCTATAAATAAGAATAAAAAAATGCGTGCTATAAATTTCATTATTACAAAAGTATGATTAAACTTCTCAATTTGGAACTAAGGGGAAATAATTTTGTTAAAATTTAACATTTACAAAAAAACCAAAATAATATGTAACTACTATTTTGGTTTTCATTTATTGATAAAGTAAAAAGGGAATGTGCTATTCTTCTAACCATGCTTGCATCATCCAGATCGTTTTCTCTTGCTCAGCAATAAAGTCACTCATCATGGCATTAGAACCTTCATCATTAACCACTGCTGTTTTATTTAAAATTTCTCTTTCTAAAATTAATAGATGAGACAATGAATTCACAATTAGGTGAACCGCTTTTTCATCATTTGAAATATTTTTACCAACTTCTATTTTATTGTGCTTAATATAATCTTCAAATGTGTGCAAAGGAGTCCCTCCCAAAGTTAAAACACGCTCCGCTATCATATCAATCTTTAATTGTGAATCATTATACAATTCTTCGAATTTTACATGCAAATCAAAAAAACGTTTTCCTCTAATGTTCCAATGAATTCCTCTCAAATTCTGGTAGTAAACTTGATAATTGGACAATAATGAATTTAGTTCACTGATTATTATTTCTGTTTCTTTTACTGGTAGACCTAAAATATTCGTTTTCATGTTTTTATTTTTAACAAAGTAACCAAGAAAACCACGAAATACACTATAAATTAAATTGATTGTTTTTATATTTGCATTGTAAAATACTATCAAAAATGACAATTACTCAATTGAAATACGTCTTAGCAGTTGCTGAACATAAAAATTTCACCTTAGCTGCAGAAAAATGTTTTGTTACGCAACCCACATTAAGTATGCAAATTCAAAAAATTGAAGAGGAATTAAGCATATTAATATTTGACCGATCTAAAAAACCAATTCAGCTTACTGATATTGGACAAAAGATTGTCAATCAAGCTAAAAATATTGTCAATGAAGCGGATCGCATCCAGGACATTGTCGAACAACAAAAAGGATTTGTAGGAGGGGAATTTAGATTAGGAATAATTCCTACAATCATGCCCACGTTGCTTCCTATGTTTTTAAATAATTTTATAAAAAAATATCCAAAAGTTAAACTGATAATAGAAGAGTTAAATACGGAGGAGATTATCACTAAACTTAATAATGGCCATCTGGATGCTGCAATTGCAGCCACTCCTTTGATGGAAGAAAAAATAAAGGAAATCGTTTTATATTTCGAACCCTTTGTAGCTTACATTCCTGAAAGTCATCAGCAGTTTAATAAAGAGGAAATTACCATCTCCGATTTAAATCTAGATGAAATCCTTTTACTCCAAGATGGTCACTGTTTCAGAGACGGTATATTGAATTTGTGCAAAAACAATCCGAAAAATGAATTTAGCCATTTTCAAATAGAAAGCGGAAGTTTTGAAACATTAATAAAACTAGCCGATGAAGGATTAGGTACAACGCTACTTCCCTATTTGCATACTTTAGATTTAAAAGAATCTGACAAAGTGAAACTACGTCACTTTGCAGAACCAAAACCAGCTAGAGAAGTTAGCTTAATTTTTCCAAAAAGTGAATTGAAAATGCATATAATTGACGCACTACGAACCACAATCGCCGGAGTAATAAAAGGAGCTATTGTTTTTCAAAATGTACAAATTGTAAGCCCACTCAAAAGCAAATAAAAAAAAGGAACATCAGCTGATGTTCCTTTTTTTTAGTCTTCATTCAATTATAGAAAGACACACTTTTAAGTCTGGTTTTTCATTCGTAAAGAACAAAAGCCATTTCCTTAAATGGTCAATTTCGTAGGGTAATAAATTTCTAATTGCTTTTTTAAGCTCTTTAATAAAAAGCTCGGGGTTAAAGCTCACTCTTTCAAGTACCTCTTTTGTGTAATCATAAATCATTCTAGACATAACAATAGGGTTTAAAAATTATCTTAATAAAACATATTGTAAATATATTGATTAATGACAATAATCACAGTAAAAAAGCAGATTAAACACAATAAACATCGTTTAAATACACTTTTTACAATCTAATTTATTAAAATTCCTACATCACTAATTTTAAACTAAATAGTAATTGTAGTATACTTTTTACGTTTTAAAGTAAAAAAAAAGGAACCTATCAAGGTTCCTTTTTTAATTTATGGGTTTACTTTTAATACACATTGCTGTAATTCTGGTTTTTCGATTATAAAGTTAAATAACCACTCTCGCAATTGTTCCATCTCATAAGGCAACAATGTTTTGATCGCTTTTTCTAACTCTTTACAAAAAAGTATTGGGTCGAAACTCACTCTTTCTAGTATTGATTTTGTGTAATCATACATGATTTTAGACATAATAAATTAAGAATTTATGGTTAAATTTTGATTTTTAACTTATTGTAAAAATACATTTTTTATACTTACCGCTTGTAAACTTAACGTGTAATTTTCATTATTATTTCAACATGCTATTATAATAAAAAAACTTACAATTCAATCCACTAAAAAATCAAGCAAACTTTCTTGCGCGAAACATTTCTCTTTTACCAGGAGGACCTGCCAGTTTCTCTACAGTAAAACCTACCTCAATCATACTCCTTTTCACAACACCACGAGCCGCATAGGTAACTAAAACCCCATTGTCTTTAAGCGCATCAAACATTTTTTTAAATATGGCAGTACTCCATAAATCTGGTTGTACACGATAACCAAAAGCATCAAAATAAATCAGGTCAAATCGATCTAAATCATTAATCTCTTCAAATAACTGCTTCCTTTTGGTTAATGAAAAATCATTCCCAAAAGTCTCCTTTTCTTCCCAATTGCATTGATGCATAAGTTCAAAAATGCCTTTATCATCAGTTGCATTCAATTCTTCAACATAATTCATAGAAACCAGTTCTTCTGCTGATATAGGGTAGGCTTCTACTCCTACATAGTCAATAGATTGATTCATCTTCCTTCCCTCCAAAAACGTAATAAAAGCATTCAGTCCAGTACCGAAACCTATTTCTAAAATTGAAATTTCCTTGTTTTGAAATAACGATAGTCCGTTTTTTATAAAAACATGTTGGGCTTCCTGTATCGCACCATGCTTAGAATGATAGCATTCATCCCATTCCTTAATTTGTATGGTGGTCGAACCATCAAGTGTCTGTATAATTTCTCTTTTCAAAATACTATTTTTGAAGGTAATATTAATTTTATGTTTTTTGTACTTGGTCAAATTTAATAAAATCCGTTATAGTTCACTCAAAAAACCCCATTTATTGTAAATTCGACAGAAAATACAAGCTTTTTATTTGATTTTAATAACTGTAAATAAATCACAATTAAAAGCTATAATTAATGATGTTTTCATAAGAATTTCATTGATTTTTATTTAATTTTGCATGAATCAAAGTTTAATTTGCATTAATAGCATGTTGTAACTAACCGTTAACACTATTTTCAACACTAAAATAAAAACAAAATAATATTATGAGCACAACTCACACTAACAAAATTGATATCATAAAAGCAGCGACTTCAAAAATTAACCAAGTAGATTTTGACAATTTAAGCTTTGGTTCGGTATTCACCGATCATATGCTAGAATGTGACTTTAAAAATGGAGAATGGCAAAAACCGGTCATTAAGCCGTACGCACCATTTTTGTTAGACCCTTCGGCTAGAGTTTTTCATTATGGTCAAGCTATCTTTGAAGGAATGAAAGCTTATAAAGATGAAAGTGATGACGTTTGGCTTTTTAGACCTGATGAGAATTATAAAAGATTCAATAATTCAGCTGTAAGAATGGCTATGCCAGAAGTTCCTGAGGATGTTTTTATGAATGGGTTAAACGAATTATTAAAGTTAGATGAAGCTTGGATAAAAAAAGGAAAAGGAAATTCATTGTACATCAGACCTTTTATGATAGCTACCGGTGAGGGAGTTATTGCAAATCCATCTAATGATTACAAATTTATGGTTATTTTATCTCCTGCAAAATCGTACTATTCTGGGGAAGTAAAAGTATTAATAGCAGAGCATTTCAGTAGAGCCGCAAATGGTGGAATTGGAGCTGCTAAAGCCGCAGGTAATTATGCTGCACAATTTTACCCAACTAGCTTAGCAAATGCTGCCGGTTTTCAACAGGTAATTTGGACTGATGATGCAACACATACAAAATTGGAAGAAGCTGGTACAATGAATGTGTTTTTCAGAATAAACGATACTTTATTCACTGCTCCTACAAGTGAAAGAATCCTTGATGGTATTACCAGAAAAAGTCTTATTGACTTGGCTGAAAAAGAAGGCATCACTGTTTCAGTACGCCCAGTTTTAGTTTCAGAACTTGTTGAAGCATCTAAAAACGGTACTTTAAAAGAAATATTTGGAGCAGGTACTGCAGCCGTAGTTAATCCGATTATTGGATTCTCATATCAAGATGTTTATTATGAATTGCCAAAAACTGAAAATTCATATGCAATGCAATTGAAAGATAAATTAACAAATATGCAACACAAACTGGCTGAAGATACATTTGGCTGGACTGTAAAAGTATAGATTTCAGTCCCCATTAATTAACGGGTACTACCTTAAGTAAAAAAGCGATTTCCAGATTTGGAAATCGCTTTTTTTTATAAACTCATTTTTCAGGATACGGATACAGGCTTTTTCTAAAACGTAAAACACCTAAAATTAAACGACCAAACTCAAGTTTGTTATTCACCCAATATTTTAGAAAAATCAGGTTTAAAATAATTAGGTCCTTTCATTACTTTGCCGTCCTCACGGTATATAGGATTCCCTAACTCATCTAATTTACTCATGTTACTGCGTTGAATTTCGTCAAAAACAGCTTCTATTTTATGTTGTAATCCATGTTCAATTATAGTTCCACAAAGAATATACATCATATCGCCTAAGGCATCTGCTATTTCAACTAAATCATTATTTTGAACCGCCTCCAGGTATTCTTCATTTTCTTCTTTCATCAAATGATACCGTAGTGTGTTCTTACTTTCACCTAAATTGGCGATTGGTGTTTCACTATGCCCTATTTTAAATGCCGTATGAAACTCTTTAACTGAATCGATTTGCTTTTGCATAATATTATTTGATTAAATGAGATCGCAAATTAGCAACTAATCGCAAACAATTGATTAAATTTGCCAAAAATAATTTACACTATGTTTAGCCAAGGACAATTGATATTTGCAGTCTGTTTTTTTGTTGCTTTTGTTATTGCGATGATATTTGCTTACCGAAAAGATATAAAAATTCACAAAGAATTTTACAAAGGAAATTACAAGATATTAATAGGTTTCCTTGTTTTTATTGGGATTCTATTTGTGATAAAAGTTTATTTTAAACGTTAATCATACTTTTTAAAACAAAAAATGCCCGCTTCTCAGCGGGCATTTTTTTATTCATTTTATTCTAATTTTCTAGCGGTAAAAAGCTAAAGTCTTTAGAATAGTTCAACATTTGTTCTGCAAAAGTTTTTGGTTGTTTTACATCAATAGAAATAATATTTCCTTTTGAATCTACGTTAGGAACCAACACCGGATTTACAAAACCGCTATAAGGTGCCGAAGGGAATTTTTTATTTCGTTCCAATACTTCCGCATGCATCTTTTGATCCACTTTCACACCGTAATTTTCAACTAGAGCCTTACCTGCAGTATAATCTCCTTCGGATTTTATACGTTGTACTTCGCGCAACAATTGTCCGAACAAATCATGCAGCTTCTCATAATCTGTAATATTGAAATACGTTTTTCCATCGCGGCTAATTTTTTCAATTACATTGTCTTTCTTTCCTTTTTCGAATGCCCACGCACTAACCCATTGGCGATTTCTCATGTGTGCCTCTTCAATATCAGCTCCTAAGTCTAAACGTACTAATTGCGTCATTAAGCCATTTCTAATATAACTGTCATAAGACTCCATTCCTGTTTTTTTCCAATCGTCAACTAAGCCTAATTCTTGAATTTTAGGATTATACAAATAAAACAATCCTACTAAGTCAGCTCTTCCCTCTTCCAGAGTTGAAGCATAGCTTTTCAATGTTTCTCTAGGAGTTCCTACACCAGGATTAATTTGTCCTGAAGCGTGCCCTACTACTTCATGTAAAGCGGTATGTAACTTATCCCCTATTTCTCCATATTTTTTTGCCAAAATTATCTCTTCTTCATCATTTGCAAATTCTTCTAACTTACCTTTTCCCGCAGCTTTAGAATAAGCATCGATTATATTTCCTAAAGAAACTGATTTAGAACCATGTTCCGCACGAATCCAATCTGCATTTGGTAGGTTTACTCCAATAGGTGTACTTGGTGATGCATCACCAGATTCTCCAGCCACGATCACTGTTTTATAAGAAACACCAACTACGTTTTTCTTTTTATGTTGTTCCATTAATGGAGAATTGTCTTCAAACCATTGTGCGTTTTTAGAAACCTTTTCCATTTTTTTGGACATATCAAAATCCTTAATTTGTACAATTCCTTCATAAGAACCTCTATATCCCAAAGGATCATTATACACTTCAATGAATCCGTTAATGTAATCAATGTTTCCTTCAGTAGCTGATAACCAGGCGATATTATAATCATCCCAAGTTTTTAAACTTCCTGTTTTGTAGTATTTGATTAACAGTCCTAAAGCATCTCCTTGTTTTTTATTTTCAGCAACACTTTTTGCTTTTTTCAACCAAAAGATAATTTTTTCGATTGCATCGCTATACATGCCGTCACACTTCCAAACTTTTTCTTCTAACTGTCCTTTTGCGTTACGAACTAATTTAGAGTTCAATCCATAAGAATAAGGTTTAGTAGGATCTGGACTTACTTTTTTAGCATAAAAATCTTCTGCTTCTTTTAATGAGATCCCTTTAGCATAAAAATTAATCGCTGAACCTTCAAGTAACCCTTTCGACTCATCAAGATTAACTCTTTTAGAATCTACATCATTAAAAATAATAGCAACGACCGCAGACTCTAATTCAGTTTTGGTTGCTTTCATCACAGTCTCAAGATAATCTTTTGAAAAATCAGGTTTGATTTTATCGCTCGAATAATGGTGATGAATTCCATTTGAAAACCAAACTCTCTTAAGATAAATTTCGAAATTTTTCCAATCTCCAGACGTTTTATCTCCATTGTAATTTTGATAGATATGCTCTAATGCGGTTCTGATCTTTAGGTTGTATTTATAATGTTGATCCCACATTATATCACGCCCCGAAGTTCCTGCCTGAGTAAGGTAATAAACTAGTTTCTGCTCTTTAAGAGTAAGATCTTCCCATCCTGGAATTTGATAACGCAACACCTTAATGTCGGCAAACTGTTCCACAAGATAATTAAAAGGCTCATTCTCTGCTGCTTTTACTGTTGTTGCTTCCACTTTTTGAGCATTGCAAACAACAGAAACTGCTAGAGTCATAAAAAGACCCGCGCTTTTAAATAATTTCATTATTATTGATTTTTAGATGTTTAATAAATTATAACTCCTCAAATATACATATTCTTTAAATAAAACATAAAAATCAGTGCTCATAATGCTTCAAATACTAAACGGCAATAAAACATTTTTTAGGAACTATTTTAATTAGTTCATTTATTAGCCGTACTACTACATTTAGAATCATTTAGATATAATCGTGCTAATCTAATTATTAAATATCTCGAGAAAAAAGTGCTCCTACATTAAAATTTAGCATTTCCATAATTTTTTTAGGATTCGTCTTAGATATTAATAAAAATTCTAACTTTACCGTTGAAAACAATTAATCTATTATGCGGATTTTAAAATATATTTTTCTTTTACTATTACTTAGTATAGTGGCTCTGTCCATCTTTATTGCAACTCAAAAAGGCAACTTTTCTATCGAAAGAAGCAAAATCATAAATTCACCAAAAAGTGCCGTATTTAACTATGTAAACGATTACAGAAATTGGGCTGACTTTGGTTCTTGGACCTCTGAAGATCCAGAGATGAAAATAGTATATCCGCAAGTAACCGTTGGTAAAGGAGCATCTTATTCTTGGGAAGGAAAAGATGGACCAGGAGAAATGCGCACTCTTTTTGTCAAAGAAAATGACAGTATAGCTCAAAAAATGAATTACAATGGAACTTCTTCGTCCGTTTTCTGGAGTTTTAAAGATACCGTTGGTGGTACAAAGGTCACATGGAAAACTACTGGAGAGATGAGTTTTCTTTTTAAAGTATACACTGCTTTGAATGGAGGAGTAGACAAAGTTATTGGAACAATGTATGAAAAAAGTCTAGCGAATTTAGATAAATCACTTGATTATGAAATAAATACCTTTTCAGTAAAAGTAAACGGACTAGTAAAAAAACCTCAAACCTTTTATTTAGCTCAAACTTTTACAAGTGAACTATCTAAAATCAATAAAAACACTAAAATAGTCATCCCGACTATAATTGCATTTTGTGAAGAGAATGAAATTGATGTAAATGGAAAGCCTTTTGTGATTTATCATACGTATGACGTGGTAAAAGGATTAGCTAAAATTTCGATCTGCGTACCGATAAAAAAGGAAATATTCATTAGTTACGGGAGCGACATGGTTTCTGGAAAACTGGAAGCATCCGAAGGAGTAAAAACAACTTTAACAGGAGACTATTCGCATATCAAAGATGGATATGACAAGGCTCTTGCGTTTCTTAATAAAAACCAATTAACTCAAGACCCACTAATTTCGCATATCGAGATTTATTCGATAGGTAAAAATGAAATGAAAAATCCATCTAAATGGGTTACTGAAGTTTACATTCCGGTTTTACCGAAAATCATACCTGTAAAAGCGTACACTCCGGCCCCAGTAAAAACGACCGTTGTCGCTCCAGAAGCAACACCTGTAAGTTCAATTGCACCCGCTAAAGTCATTAAGCCAGTAGTGAAACCATCAGTAAAACCTATCGAACCAAAAAAAATACCTACACATAAAACTACGGAGGAAGAATCTTCAGAGTTTTAATTTTTTTTTAGTTGTTGATTAAACCTATTTCATAATTTCCTATCTAACTATATAAAAGACAACTTTGCAGGAAGAAGAGGAATTTATACAACAGTTATTGAACGCCAAAACGCAAAACGAGGCGTTTCAAAAACTCTTGTTAACCTATCAAAAGCCTCTGTACAGTCACATTCGGAACATCATTTTAAATCATGATGATACTGATGATGTCTTACAAAATACATTTATTAAAGTATTTCAAAATTTAAAAAATTTTAAAGGAGAAAGCAAGTTATTTTCTTGGATGTACCGCATTGCCACAAATGAGGCCCTTAGTTTTTTAAGTCAAAAAGCTAAAAAAGGAGGGGTTTCATCTGAAACATTACAAAACAAAACTATTGACAACCTTAAATCCGATAGCTATTTTGACGGAAATGAAATCCAAATAAAGCTACAGAAAGCGATTGTTACCCTTCCTGAAAAACAGCAGTTGGTTTTTAAAATGAAATATTTTGAAGAATTAAAGTACGAAGAAATATCAGAAATATTAGGTACTTCAGTGGGTGCATTGAAAACTTCCTACCATCATGCCGTAAAAAAAATAGAAGCATTTGTAACCTCAAATTAAACCTTTTGTCTAAAATTAAGTCCTATATATGTTATGAAAGCATTTAAATTAGAAAACGAGCCGAAAATTGAGTCTGGATTTAAAACTCCAGAGCATTACTTTGAAAATTTTTCAGAAAAGCTAATGCATAAATTACCTGAAAATGAACCAAAGGTAATTTCTCTTTTTCAAAAAAATAAAAAAATAATGATGATGGTTGCCGCCGTTTTAATTATAGCATTACTTGTTCCTGTATTTTACACTAGTACCGTTAATGTAAATAGTAAAGAAATAGACACAGCCACCTTGGAAAATTATTTAAGTTACCAATCCAATATAAATCAATACGATCTAATTAATGGTTTGGATACTGATGAAATTAATAATATCAACGCTACCATAGCTTTAGAAGATGCAACTATTGAAGATATATTAGTGAGCAATGCTAATTTAGAAAATCTTATAATAGAATAAATCTTGTGAAAAAGTATAATAAAAAATCATATACAATGAACATCAAAAAAATTATCCCAATACTTCTCTTATTGACTTCCTTTAGTTTTTACGCACAAGACTCCGGAATGAAGGACAAAAAAGAGCAAATTAAAGCACTAAAAGTGGCTTTCTTGACTACCGAATTAGACTTAACAACTCGTGAAGCCCAAAAGTTTTGGCCTATCTACAATACGTATGATGATAAACAATTTGATATTAGGCATCAAAAAATGAGAGCCTTTAAAAGCCGAATGAATGATAGTGCTTTAGATGACATGAGTGAAAAAGAAGCTAGTACATTGCTTAACCAAATTGAAAGCGCAGATGAGGAATTATTCTTATTACGAAAAAAATTCAGCAAGGATCTAAAAGCAGTACTACCTGCTGTAAAAATTATAAAACTCAGAAAATCTGAAGAAGGTTTCAATAGAAAATTATTGCATCAATACAGAAGTTCAAAAAAATAATATAATACCACGTTTCAACATCTAAAACCCTATTCCATGCACCGTAGCATCGAATAGGGTTTTATTTTAGAAAATGAATCCGAATCATTTTATTTTTACCAGCAGCAATTGCAGTATGATTGTCTAAAAATCGAATGGTAAACAAACTCGGATCAGAAGCCAGTTGTTTCCATGTATTCCCACTATCATACGAGTAATAAAGTCCGGATGCACCTACGCTAACTAATGATTTTCCGTTACTATGTGGAACATATTGCACACAAGAAGCATATCCAAACCCTTGATTTTCGGCTATGAGCTCCCAGGTTTTACCTCCGTCAGCAGTTCTCGCTTTGTTTCCGAAATTTTGATTAAGTGCCTCATAATCACCTCCTGCAACAAACCCTCTTTTAGCATCATAGAAGTCGGCCGTAAAAATTCCCGCCATGGCTTTCCCTTGTACAATAGGAGTATTATACACTTTCCAAGTATTCCCTTTATCGGCAGAATAGAATACTCTGGCTTTTTGACCCCCTGAAACAATCCAGGTATTATTTCCCTTTATCACAATATTAGTATTACTTGCTGCAAAAGCAGCTTCCCCTTCAACAATTTTAGGCAGTTTGTATGCCGGAACTTTATTCCATGTGTTCCCGCCATCTCTGGTAATAATAATCGAAAGACAATCAGTTATAGGGTCGCCCATTGCTATTCCTTCGTTCTTATTCCAAAATTGCATACTGTCATAAAAAACCTTTGCATTATTTTCCTGATACACTAACGTTGTTTTTAAGCCCGTCTTAGAAACTTTATAAAGCAAACCCGGATTAGCAACACTCAACAAAAAGATATTTTTTGTAGTTTGAGCAATACTTCTAAATTCTAATTTTAAAGTATCCTTCGTTATTTTACGTTCTATTTTTTCTTTTATTTTCAAATCATAATAACCAAACCTTGAATCATTCGCTGCAAACCAAATTTTATTTCCATCCGTGCTAATGGCTCTAATACTGATTTTATCTTGAAACAGTGTATCTATACTCACTGTTTTAAAAATAATCTTATCATTACCCACACCTATGTAGCTTGTTGTTTTACAGGGATTTAAAAAAAACAAACCCAGTACTACTAAAAAAACATTTCTCATTTCAATCCTTTTATTTGAAGCTAAAATACAATTTAATATAGCAATACCAAATGGTCTTAAAATTTATTGGCACAGTAATTGGATAATCAGTTATTGTTAAATATAAATACACATACTATGAAAACTAAACTATTATTATTAAGCCTGATAACCTCAGTTTTTATAGTGCAAGCGCAAGATAGAAACAGGGTTAATGCAATGACAAATGAAATTAGCGATAATTTAGATTTGAGAGCCGTTGCTGATATTTTTGGAGATTCACGAGATCTTCAAGAATTTGAGAGACAACTAAATGACCCTGAACTACAAATATCAAATTTGGATTTAAACAACGATAACGAAGTAGATTACTTACGGGTTATAGAAACCGTGGAAAATAGAACCCACGTTGTTATCATACAATCTGTACTTGACCGTGATGTTTATCAAGATGTTGCAACGATCGAAATAGAAAAAGACAGATACAACAAGGTACATCTACAAGTTGTAGGTAATGAGTATATGTATGGCCCAAACTATATCTACGAACCCGTATATTATAGAACTCCCGTTATTTATGCTTCATTTTGGTCTTACAATTACAGACCATATGTTTCTAACTGGTATTGGAATTATTACCCATCGTACTATTATGCGTGGAACCCATTCCCTGTGTTCAGATATAGAAATAACATCCAAGTTAGTTTGAATGTATACAACAACTATAATTATGTGAATTACAGAAGAAGTAACCAAGCGGTAGTGCTTTATAACTCGAGACGTTCAAATGGTTATGAAAGACAGTACCCTAATAATAACTTTTCGAGAAGAAACGCCAATGTTTCTAATCGTTATGAATTAGAACAAAGAAGAGGTAATAGAAATGTAGGATCTAGAAACGAAGTTGGTTATTCTCAAAACAGAAACCAATCATCAAGAACTACAGAATCACGAAGAAATACAAATCAAAGAGATTATTCTCAAAACAGAGGCACAACTTCAAGAGAATCTGCTCCACAAAGAAATACAAATCAAAGAGATTATTCTCAAAACAGAAGCACTACTTCAAGAGAAGCTGCTCCACAAAGAACAACAAATCAAAGAGCTAATTCTCAAAACAGAAGTACAACTTCAAGAGAAACTGAGCCACAAAGAGCAGGAACACAAAGAGACTATTCTCAAAACAGATCAAATCCTTCAAGAGAAAATGCCCCACAAAGAACTGAAACGCAAAGAGACTATTCTCAAAACAGAAATAACACTTCTAGAGAATCTGCTCCACAAAGAACTGATACGCAAAGAAGCAACGCTCAAAACAGAGTTAATCAATCTCGAGAAAGTGCACCACAAAGAACTCAAACGCAAAGAGACAATTCTCAAAACAGAGCAAACGCTCCTCGAGAAAGTGCTCCTCAAAGAACTCAAACTCAAAGAGGAAATTCTGAAAAGAGTGCTCCACAACGAACAGAATCAGGTCGAGATAATTCTTCCAGAGGAAACAATAGGAGATCCTAAAAACAGTGAAATACAATGATTTTAAACACGCTCAATTGAGCGTGTTTTTTTTATGTCTTTTTCTAAATAAACAAGCCTATTTTATTTAAAAAGAGTAAATTTGACGAGTTTTTAAAAGTACTACATGAGCACATCGCATAAAAACCTACATTCAAAATTATCTTTAGGCGGATTATTGATTACATTGGGAATAATATATGGCGACATTGGGACATCCCCTCTATATGTTATGAAAGCCATTCTTGGTGAAAGTATTATTAATGCAGATATTGTTTTAGGAGGAATCTCAGCAGTCTTTTGGACCCTTACCTTACAAACTACCATAAAATACGTTATCATTACTTTAAGCGCAGATAATCATGGTGAAGGCGGAATCTTTGCTTTGTATGCCTTAGTTAAAAAAACAAAAATTCAATGGTTAATCGTTCCCGCCATTATTGGTGGTAGCGCACTACTTGCAGACGGAATCATTACCCCGCCCATTTCTGTGTCCTCTGCAGTGGAAGGAATAAAAACCTATTACCCTCAAATAAACACAATTCCTATTGTTATTGGTATCCTATTCGTACTATTTAGCATTCAACAATTTGGAACAAAATTAGTAGGTAAGTTTTTTGCTCCCATGATGCTTATCTGGTTTAGCATGCTTGGAATCCTTGGTTTGATCCAAATCACAAAGCATCCTGAAGTTTTTAAAGCATTTAACCCTTACTATGCTTATCATTTATTATCGATTCACCCAGACGGATTTTTCGTTTTGGGTTTTGTATTTCTATGTACAACAGGTGCCGAAGCATTGTATTCAGACATGGGACACTGCGGAAGGAAAAATATTCGAATCAGTTGGATTTTTGTAAAAACTACTTTGGTCTTAAATTATTTTGGACAAGCGGCTTTTTTAATCCATCATGAAGGAGAGACACTGAAAACCTTAGGAGGACCAAACGGTAATCCGTTTTATTTGATTATGGCAGACTGGTTTCAACCTGTCGGTATTGTAATTGCGACTCTTGCCGCTGTTATTGCTTCTCAGGCCCTTATTAGTGGTTCATTTACATTGATAAATGAAGCCATGCGATTAAATTTTTGGCCAAAAGTAAAAATAAAATATCCTACTGAACTAAAAGGACAATTGTACATCCCTTCAATAAACTGGCTGTTGTTTTTTGGGTGTGTTGGAATAGTTTTGCATTTTGAGGAATCTGGAAACATGGAACATGCCTACGGTCTAGCCATAATCTTGTGCATGATAATGACTACTATTTTACTTAATTTCTATTTAATCATGAAACGAGTAAAATTATATTTTATCATCCCCCTAATCACAACCTATCTATTGATTGAATTTAGTTTTCTAGTGGCTAATATCACAAAATTTTCAGAAGGTGGTTATGTAACATTAATTATTGCGCTAGTTTTAATTTCGATTATGACTATCTGGTATTTAGCCAAAAAAATCAACAAGAGTTACACAAAAATTGTAAAAATTGAAGATTATAAAAAAGTATTGACCGAATTAGGTGCCGACCTTTCGATTCCAAAATATGCGACCCACTTGGTTTATATGACCAATGCCAATCGTGTGGATGAAATTGAAGAAAAAGTAATGTATTCCATTTTGCAAAAAAGACCAAAAAGAGCCGATATCTATTGGTTTGTTCACGTGAACATATTATCTGAACCCTATAAAACCGAATATAAAGTAACGGAAATCATTAAGGATGATTTATATCGCGTCGACTTTAATTTAGGGTTTAGAGAGCCTACAAAAATAAACCTGATGTTCAAGGAAGTTATCAAGGATATGGTGAAAAAAGGAGAGGTAGATATTACAAGTAGATATGAATCTTTGAGTAAAAACAATATAATAGGTGATTTCAAATTTGTTTTGTCTGAGAAATTCCTTTCAAATGATAGTGATTTAAGATGGCATGAAAAAATAATTATGAACTCTTACTTCTTTATTAAGAAACTAAGTTTGTCTGAAGAAAGAGCCTTTGGACTTGACAGTAGTTCTGTAAAAATAGAACAATTCCCTATGGTTCTTCACGCTCCTGAAAACATTGGTTTAACAAGAGTTAAGTAACTATTCCCGTTTAAAAATTTCAAAAACACTGCTCTAATAGCAGTGTTTTTTGTTTTAAAAAAATATAAAACCAACATTCATTATTTAAAATTTAACTTTCGACCAATTAATAGTACCTTTGCACCTCAATTATTTAAAATGAGATTACACAGAAATTTAGTTTATACCACCATTGATTCCCTAAATGCAATATTTAACGAAGGGGAATATGCAGATAAAGTGGTTGCAAGAGCCTTAAAAAAAGACAAACGTTGGGGAAGCTCTGATAGAAAATTTGTTGCCGAAACCATCTATGAAGTAGTACGATGGAAAAGATTATATGCTGAAATTGCAGAAGTAAAGGCACCGTTTGACAGAGACAATATCTGGAGAATGTTTTCAGTATGGGCTGTATTAAGAGGATATCCAATCCCTGATTGGCGTCAACTAGAAGGAACACCAGAAAGAAAAATAAAAGGTCGCTTTGATGAATTGTCAAAAGTGAGAGCCCTTAAAGAATCTATTCCAGATTGGATGGATGAATTAGGAGTAAAAGAATTAGGTGAAAAAGTTTGGGCTAAAGAAATTACAGCACAAAACCAACCCGCCAAAGTTATCCTAAGAGTTAATACGCTAAAAACGACTAAAGCGGAATTAAGAGCGATCTTAATGGACTTAGACATTGATACTGATTTACTAAAAGATCAACCTGATGCTTTAGTACTTAAAGAAAGAGCTAATGTTTTTATGACAGACGCGTTCAAGAAAGGTTTCTTTGAAGTTCAAGATGCTAACTCGCAACTTGTGGCTGCTTTCCTTGATGTTAAGCCAGGAATGCGCATTGTAGATACATGTGCAGGTGCAGGTGGTAAAACATTACATATCGCTGCTTTAATGGAAAACAAAGGGCAACTGATTGCAATGGATTTATATGAAAGTAAATTAAAGCAGTTAAAAATAAGAGCCAAACGTGATGGCGCATTCAATATTGAATACCGTATCATTGATAGCACAAAAGTAATTAAGAAATTACACCAAAAAGCAGATCGTGTATTAATCGACGCGCCTTGTAGTGGACTTGGAGTTCTTAAAAGGAATCCTGATGCTAAATGGAAATTACAACCTGAATTTATTGACAATATCCGTAAGATACAATCAGAAGTTTTAGAAAGTTATTCTAAAATTGTAAAACCAGGAGGAAAACTAGTATACGCAACCTGTTCTATATTACCTTCTGAAAATCAAGATCAAATAGCTAAGTTCTTAACTACTGATATTGGTAAAGAATTCAACTTCATTAAAGATCAAAAAATTCTGGCTTCAGAATCTGGTTTTGATGGTTTTTATATGGCTCTTTTAGAAAGAAAAGAAGAAATCAATAAAGTTGAAGGTTTAAAGTTGAACTAACTAATACAGTTAAGTTTAAAGTTTCAAATCTACAATTCACAAAAAAGTCCTCGGAAATCGAGGACTTTTTTTATGCCATTAATTTTTTAGCTCATAATCTTTTCCAACTTTAAACTTTTTAAACTTTAAACCTTTTTCTAGTCGTTCATCGAGATTAAAAACTCTTCATTATTCTTAGTTTGTCTGAAACGGTCATTTATAAAACTCATTGCTTCAACAGGATTCATATCTGCAAGGTATTTTCTCATGATCCACATTCTCTGCAAGGTTTTTTGATCTAATAATAAATCATCACGTCTTGTACTAGAAGAGGTTAAATCAATTGCTGGGAAGATACGTTTATTAGCGATTTTTCTATCCAATTGTAATTCCATATTACCGGTACCTTTGAATTCTTCAAAAATAACTTCATCCATTTTAGAACCAGTTTCTGTCAGTGCAGTTGCAATGATGCTCAAAGACCCACCATTTTCAACATTACGGGCAGCTCCAAAGAATCGTTTTGGTTTCTGTAGCGCATTAGCATCTACTCCCCCACTCAATACTTTACCTGATGCAGGTTGTACCGTGTTGTATGCTCTCGCCAATCTCGTGATAGAATCTAAAAGAATCACAACATCGTGACCACATTCCACTAATCGTTTTGCCTTTTCAAGCACGATATTAGCAATCTTAACGTGTTCTTGAGGTTCTCTATCAAAAGTAGAAGCAATAACTTCTCCACGCACGCTACGTTGCATGTCTGTAACTTCCTCTGGACGTTCGTCAATCAATAAAACAATAAGATAAACTTCAGGATGATTAGCAGCAATCGCGTTAGCAATTTCTTTCAGCAACATGGTTTTACCCGTTTTTGGCTGAGCCACAATCATACCACGTTGTCCTTTTCCTATTGGAGAAAACAAATCAATAATACGAGTTGAAATCGTACTTTGTCTTGCCGCCAAATTAAATTTCTCTGATGGAAAAACAGGTGTTAAATGTTCGAATGAAACTCTATCACGAACGACCTGAGGGTCATGTCCGTTAATTTTCAATACTTTTACTAATGGAAAAAACTTTTCCCCTTCTTTAGGAGGTCGTACCACACCCTTAACTGTATCTCCGGTTTTAAGTCCGAATAATCTGATTTGAGATGTTGATAAATAAATATCATCTGGTGACGCTAGGTAATTATAATCTGAAGAGCGTAAGAAACCATAGCCATCTGGCATCATTTCAAGAACGCCTTCACTTTCTATTATTCCGTCAAATTCAAAATCAGAATCCCTAAAATTACTTTTCTTACTTTTAAAATTTGGGTTTTGATTTTGTTTATTTAACTGATTTGGATTTACTTTTTTTACAGGCGCAGCGACTTCTTGCGTTTCAGCAGCATCATTTGCAACAACCTCTTCAGTTTCTTTGTTGAGTTCCTTTGCTTCTTCTTTATCCTTTTTTAAAGCAATTTTCTTTTCGTATGCTGATTTATTAAACTTAATAATCTTGCCTACTTTTTTTTCTGACACTGAAGATTCATTTCCTGATTCAGCCTCATTCACAGCTTCTACTTGAGCTTGAACTTCTGCAGGAACATCAATCTTAGCTTCAAGATCTGTGTCTACTGGAGCTTCCCCATTATTAGAAGGACTAATTTTTGCTTTTTGAATGGCCGCTTTTTTAACGGGAACGATACGAGCTCTTTTAGGCTTATCGTCCTCGGCAATGGATTCCATTTTTAAATCTAAAGCTGGCTCAACTCTAGTTGTTTGATGTTCTAAAATCTGACCTATTAAGGTTTCTTTTTTAACACCGTTAAACTTTATGGTTTTAGCTGCTTTAGCTATAGCTTGAAGCTCAGAAAGCTTCATTTCTTTTAATGCAAAAATATCAAACATGAATGTTCTATTGGTTTAATTAATTTGGATAATACTAAAAAGATAGGTAGTAACTATATCATTATGAATTGACCGCAGTATGAAGTGCTTACGGTACTCTTATGCAATAATACGAATAAAATTTAATGATACAATAGTATTTTAAAAAAAGAAAATATATTTTTGTCAAACAAAATTAACAAAATGATACAAAGAATTCAGACGATATATTTATTTCTTGCTTTTGTAGTGACAGGAATATTACCTTTTTTATTTCCGCTTTGGACCATGAGCGACGGAAAGGAATATTTTTTTATGCAAAATCAGTTTTATGTTATACTTTTGGGTTTAAGCACTACGATTTCAATTGTAAGTGTTGTTTCCTATAAAAAAAGACAAAATCAATTTGTTATTGGCAGATTGAATATAATTTTAAATTTAATTTTATTGGGATTATTTGTATATCGTTCACTAAACTTATCTGGAGAAACAGTTCTTGTTTCTGAGAAAGGTATTGGGATGTTTCTTCCTATTGTTGCTATCGTATTATTAGTATTAGCTAATAAGGCCATCAAAAAGGACGAAGATCTTGTAAAATCTGTGGACAGATTGAGGTAGACCCATAACATTAGTTTATTAGTGCGAAGAGAACCCGAATGTAAATTCGGGTTTTTTTGTGCCCATAACTGAGAATAGCGCAACAAATAAAACTATTTAAGTAAATTATTGTCCTTTTTTTTCTAATTTTGGTCTAATCCCCTACGGCATGAAAGATAAAATACGAATACACCTTGCAGATGATCATCAAGTACTAATAGACGGTATGCGTACGCTGCTAAATACGGTCCCTAATTTTGAGGTCATCGGGTTTTCTTTAGACGGCACCAACCTTTATGATGAAGTAATCAACAATAAGGCAAATATTCTTATTCTGGACATTAGCATGCCAAAAAAAGACGGAATAGAAGTAATTAAAGAGTTTACAAAAAAAGGGTATCCGTGCAAAGTAATAATCCTATCTAGTTATGATGACTTAAAGATTATTCAGGAAGTCATGAAATTAGGCGTGAGCGGTTATTTGACTAAACAATGTGCTGGAGAAAATATTGTGGAAGCTATTCAAGCTGTTTCTAACGGAGAAGAATATTTTTGTAATACTGTTAGAGAAAAAATATTCAATACCGCAACAAAAAACAATTCAAAATTAAACAAGGAAAATTCAATCGTAGATTCCATTTTAACGGGGAGAGAACTTGAAATTATCATTTTAATTGCATTAGAGCATAGCGGAAAAGAGATTAGTGAGAAATTGTTTATCAGCACTAATACCGTCGAAACGCACCGTAAAAACATCATGAAAAAGCTAAAAGCAAAGAACACAATCAGCTTGGTTAAGTTTGCTCTTAAAAACAAATTGATTAAATCATAAGTTTATTTATTTTTCATAATCTGTAGTTGTCTATGCTTTTAAAAAACAAACCGTTATTAATTCTTTTATTACTGCTTACTGCTTGTACTAGTATATTTGCTCAATCTAATCTAGTTGACAAACAAAAGATAGCAGATATAATTCGTGAAGCAACGCTTCTGATGAAAGAACAGAAATACGAGAAATCATTAATAAAATCACGAATTGCCTTAACAAAATCAATCCAAATTAATGATGATTACTTAATAGCAAGTTGTTATAATACTATTGCAGCTAATTTTGATGAGTTAAGTGAATTCGACAAAGCTTTTTTCTACTATCAAAAAGGACTTGTATATGCTAACAGAACCAACAATAGCGAATTAAAAAACTGGCTCTACAACAATCTAGGAAACATCTATTGTTTTGATAAAAAAGAATACAAAAAAGGGATTTACTACTATAAAAAGTCACTTGATTATAGCAAAAGAATTGGCGATTCAGTACAAATTGTTTTTACAAATCTGAATATAACTTGGGCTTATTTTGACATTGGCGATTTCAACTCAGGCGCCCCGTACCTCGATTTTGTCAATAAATACCATCCTAAATTTGGCGACGAATCAACAATTGTTGCCTTAAATATGCTTAATGGAATGTATTATGGCTACAGAAACGAACCTAAAATAGCCACTTCTTTCTTTGAAAAAGCCATCTTACTGGGGGAAAAAGGAGACGAAAAATCAGATCTATCATTTACACATCAGGAATATTCTAAGTTTTTATTGAAAAATGGCGACTTTGAAAAAGCATATCAAAATTTAGCAGCCTATAATACCATCACAGCAAACCTTAATTATGAAGAGAAGGTAAAAAAAATCAATGTCGCTGGAATCAATCTCCAATTAGATGAATACAAAAGAGAGGTTGATAATATCGAGACAAAATACAAAACCAAAGAGCAGCTACTGATAGAAAAACAGACCAAGAACAAGCAAATAAGCGTTATTATTATCTCATTACTGCTATTAGCCATTATCCTTTTCTACTTTTTCTTTCAAAATACAAAACTGAAACAAAAAAACAAGCTCAGCGAAATCCAAAGTAAAATTCAGGAAAATATCATTAATGCATCCATCAATGGTCAAGAGCTGGAACGAAAAAAAATTGCCAACTTCTTGCATGACAACATCAGCGCTTTACTATCATCGGCAGGTTTACATTTGAGTGTATTTAGTTCGAAGAATACTATCGAATCAGAAGAAATAGTAAAAACAAAAGCCATCTTAAAAGAAGCCCATGATAAGGTACGCGATTTGTCCCATGAACTTTTACCTTCATTGCTGGCGCGTTTCGGCCTCTTTTATGCGCTTAATGATTTGTGCGAAAAAAACTCAAATTCCAGTATCCAGTTTGAATATTCAAGTACAATCGATGAAAAAACACGATACAATGTTGAATTTGAAATGAAAATGTATTTTATGATAACGGAGTTGTTGAATAACATCAATAAACACAGCGGGGCCAAAAACACAACCCTTAGCTTACAGCAAGTAAACGATCAATTACTAATTCATGTTTGGGATAACGGAACAGGCTTTGACACTAACAAATACAATACTATTGAAGGTTTTGGGCTGAATCAAATTAATGCCAGAATAAACAATATGAAAGGGGAGCTAGTTGTACAGTCCAAACTAAATTCAGGAACATCAATACACATTAAAGTTCCTATTTCACATCTTGCATAGCTAGACTCGTTTTTCAATTTCAATAATCTCCAAGTCTTTTATTTTGTCTCCCTCTATTACAAAGCGCAACATGGTGCGTACCTGATGAAACCCACTTTTTCCGCAAGCTCCGGGGTTCATATGCAACAGATTATGCTTCTTATCAAACATAACTTTCAAAATATGCGAATGCCCACAAATAAATAATTTGGGTGGATTTGCAGCCATCTCCGCTTTTATAGCAGGATTGTATTTCCCTGGATACCCACCAATATGCGTAATCCATACATCAACCCCTTCACACATAAAACGATTGTGAAGCGGAAACTCTAAGCGCGCTTTGGCATCATCAATGTTTCCATAAACCGCACGCAGCGGCTTTAGTTTTTTTAAAGTATCAGTCACGGTTAAATCGCCAATATCTCCGGCATGCCACACCTCGTCCGCCTGAGCGACATATTTCAATATGGTATCATCAATGTGACTGTGTGTATCAGAAAGCAAAAGAATTTTTTTACTCAAAATTTTATGTTATTTTTTTGATTTTAGTGGGCTTCGATTTTAATTTTAAGGAGCTAATCCAGCTATCCGCTTGTATTTTTTTATTTTTTTAAAGACAAAAAATAAAAAGGATAACACTTCTATCTGGGCTAGGAATTTTGGTAAAATTAGACATTCCGACTCCAAATAAAAAATAAATTTCAGCCCAAAAAAAGCTTGCTTTTGGTTGATATAGTCTTCTAAAGCTTATGGCAAACCTCACTTCAGTTCGAGTGATTTTTAAAGTTACGTATAATAATATCCTATAAAAATAATGTCCCGCTTTAAAAATTATATCGAGAACAAGCAGTTAAACAAAAGATCCCGATACATTTTGGCTATAGATTCCCGTAACTAATCACATTCTATCAGCCAAAACACTCGAACAAAGGAGTCGTGAATGACAGCGAAATAGTTACAAAAATAGTATGACTTTGGCTCTACTTGAAAAAAATTAAATAAGTATCTTTGTGCCATTAATTGTGTAAACATGATTTCCTTAAGCGCAATCTGATTGTGAAGTAAAAAGAGGGAAATCTGAAAGTTCAAATGAGGTATTTTATAAAATTAGCATATAACGGAACCCTATACCACGGCTGGCAATACCAACCGAATGCGGCGTCAGTTCAAGAAACACTGAACAAGGCTGTTTCTACCTTGCTCAACTCAGAAATCAGTGTTATGGGAGCCGGACGTACAGATACTGGTGTTCACGCTAAGCAAATGTATGCTCATTTTGATTTTGAAACTCCTTTTGACGTGCCGAGTTTAGTTCATAAACTCAATTCTTTTTTACCAAAAGATATTACGGTTTACGATATTATTGCCGTTGCAGACGAAGCTCATGCCCGTTTTGATGCTTTAAAGCGAACCTATGAATACCATGTCAACACTTTTAAGGATCCATTTTTGCAAGAGCAGAGTTGGTACTTTCATCAAAAATTAGATGTTGAACTGATGAATAAAGCGGCAGCGCTGTTGTTTAATCACATCGATTTTCAATGTTTCTCGAAGGTAAACACGGACGTAAATACCTTTGATTGCACGATTTTTGAAGCGAACTGGAAACAAAACAACAACCAACTCGTATTTACGATTTCGGCCAATCGTTTTTTGAGAAATATGGTACGTTCTATTGTGGGAACATTAGTAAACGTAGGGCTAAACAAGATTACACTTGATGATTTTAATACCATCATCCTAAATAAAAATAGAGATAAAGCGGGGTTTTCAGTACCAGCTCATGGTTTATATCTGACTGAAATAGAATACGATTATATTAGCTCATAAGAGAAAATCCTTTGTACCTAGTGATTAGTACTTAGCACCAAGGACTTTAAAATAAATACATCCATAGCCCTGATGGCAATGGAAATCCTTGAGCGCCGGGGTTCGGCGGTCAAGATTGTAATGAACAGCAGGATTAAGCTCCTGAAAAAACTGAACTAAATTCAGCTTAAAAAAAATGAAAGCAAAAGCATTCGACACCCGATTATTCAAACGAATATTACAATATACTAAGCCATATCAATGGCGTTTTAACGGCGTAATTATATTTGCCATCTCCTTATCCGTATTTGCTGCGTTGCGTCCGTATTTACTGAAGCAAACCGTAGACGGATACATCCAAACCGAGGATGCCAAAGGCTTATTATACTACATCACCTTGATGGGTATAGTGCTGTTGTGCGAAGTATTCTCCCAGTTTTACTTTGTTTTTTGGGCGAACTGGCTAGGACAAGACATCGTAAAAGACATTCGAATCAAATTATTCAAACACATCTTGAGTTTCAGAATGAAATATTTTGATTTGGTACCGGTTGGTCAACTGGTAACCCGATCTGTATCGGATATCGAATCAATTGCGCGTATTTTTAGTCAGGGTTTATTTATGATTATCAGTGACTTAATGAAAATGGTGGTGGTGCTGTTTTTCATGTTCTACATGAACTGGCAATTGACTTGGATTGTGATTGTGGCGATGCCTGTTTTAGTGTTTATAACGAGAATATTTCAGCGTAAGATGCAAGTGGCTTTTGAGGACGTTAGAAACCAAATTTCAAACATGAATTCCTTTGTACAGGAACGAGTGACGGGAATGAAGATTGTGCAACTGTTCAACAGGGAAGAAATTGAAGCCAATAAATTTAAAGAGATCAATGACAAACATAAAAAGGCGTGGATAAAAACAATTCTTTACAACTCCATTTTCTTTCCCATTGCTGATATTATTTCCTCGCTAACCCTTGGTTTTATTATCTTTTATGGCGGAATCAAGATACTGAATGGCGATAATTTCACCACTTTTGGAGATTTGTTTTCGTACACGATGTTTATAGGGATGTTATTTAATCCTTTGCGCCAGATTGCTGATAAGTTCAATGAGATGCAACTAGGAATGATTGCTGCCAATCGTGTTTTTGCCATTATCGACACACAAGATCAAATTCAAGATACAGGAACCGTTGAAGCGCCTATATTCCTTGGAAATATTCAGTTCAAAGACGTCCGTTTCAGCTATATTCCTGATGAAGAGGTGATAAAAGGAATCGATTTAAATGTAAAAGCGGGAGAAACTGTTGCTATCGTAGGTTCTACAGGTGCTGGAAAATCTACTATTATCAATTTACTAAACCGTTTTTATGAAATTAATAGCGGTACCATTTGTATTGATAATGAAAATATTGAAAACTATACTTTGGGATCACTGCGCAAGCAAATTGCGGTGGTACTGCAAGACGTATTCCTATTTGCTGACACTATTTTCAACAACATAACGTTGAACAACTCTACAATTACTAGAGAAGATGTTTTGGCTGCGGCCAAGGAAATTGGGGTACATGACTTTATTATGAGTTTACCGGATAATTATGACTTTGATGTAAAGGAACGCGGCGTAATGCTGTCTTCAGGACAACGTCAATTGATTGCTTTCTTGAGAGCTTATGTGAGTAACCCTAGTATTCTTATTCTGGACGAAGCGACTTCTTCGATTGATACTTATTCTGAAGAATTGATACAACGTGCTACGGAAACTATAACCACAGGAAGAACCTCGATTGTAATTGCCCACAGACTCGCAACTATAATCAATGCTGATAAAATTGTGGTAATGGATAAGGGATTAATCGTGGAACAAGGAACACATCAGGAATTGATCAATAAAGAAAACGGCTATTATAAGAACCTGTATGATTCACAGTTTTCAGTAGCTAATTAGGTTTTGGGTTATGGGTTATGGGTTTTGGGGGTTGGGTTTTGGGTGTTAGGTTATGGGTTATGAGAAGTAATTAACTTATATTTGAAATCGTCGTAAAAGGTTATAAATTAAAGAACAGAAGGGTTTAGCTTTTTAATTAAAGTTGAACCCTTTTTATATAAATATTTAAAACTGATTGAGGATTACTACTGGTTCATGGACTTTTCACAATTCACTTCTCACTACTCACTTTTCACAATTCACTTCTCACTACTCACGATTCACGATTCACTTCTCACTTTTACCCAACTCCACCCCTCCTTTTGCCCCACTACCCTCGCTTTAAACTCATTCTTAAACCTCACTTTTTTAATCTTTAAAACTTTGTTCCTCCTAATCTTTCCCAAAACAGAATAAATTCTTAAATTCGCCAAATCAATTAATTTAGAAAAACGTGTAAAAATGAAATACGATATCATTGTTTTAGGAAGTGGACCAGGCGGATATGTTACTGCCATTAGAGCATCGCAATTAGGTTTTAAAGTAGCCGTGATTGAAAAAGAAAGCTTAGGTGGTGTATGCTTGAACTGGGGTTGTATCCCTACCAAAGCATTATTAAAATCAGCACAGGTTTTTGATTATCTAAAACATGCTTCTGATTATGGATTGACTGTTTCATCATTTGACAAAGATTTTCCTGCCGTAGTACAACGCAGTAGAACCGTTGCTTCAGACATGAGTAAAGGAGTTCAGTTCTTGATGAAAAAAAATAAAATCGACGTAATTAATGGTTTTGGAAAACTAAAACCAGGAAAAAAAGTTGATGTTACTGACAAAGACAATAAAGTTACAGAATATAGTGCAGACCATATTATCGTTGCTACTGGAGCTCGCTCTCGTGAATTACCAAGCTTGCCGCAAGATGGCGTAAAAGTTATTGGTTACCGTCAAGCAATGACTTTACCTACACAACCAAAATCGATGATCATCGTAGGTTCTGGGGCAATAGGTGTCGAATTTGCACATTTTTACAATTCAATGGGTACTGAGGTAACTATTGTAGAATTTATGCCAAACATTGTTCCTGTTGAAGACGAAGACATTTCGAAACAAATGGAGCGTTCAATGAAAAAATCTGGAGTAAAAATCATGACCAACTCTTCTGTTGAGAAAATTGATACTACTGGAGCAGGTGTAAAAGCATTTGTAAAAACGGCCAAAGGAGAAGTAGTCCTAGAAGCAGACATTTTACTTTCAGCTGTTGGAATTAAAACTAACATTGAAAACATTGGACTGGAAGAAGTAGGAATCGCTACTGACAGAGATAAAATTCTTGTAAACGCATACAACGCAACTAACATTCCTGGATACTATGCCATTGGTGATGTTACACCGGGACAAGCATTAGCTCACGTAGCTTCTGCTGAAGGAATCAACTGTGTGGAGAAAATTGCAGGAATGCATGTAGAGCCTATCGATTACGGAAACGTACCGGGTTGTACTTATGCCACTCCTGAAATTGCTTCTGTAGGTTTAACTGAAAAACAAGCTAAAGAAAAAGGATACGAATTGAAAATTGGTAAGTTCCCTTTCTCAGCATCAGGAAAAGCAAAAGCTTCTGGAACACCAGACGGATTTGTAAAAGTAATTTTTGATGCCAAGTATGGTGAATGGTTAGGATGTCACATGATAGGTGCAGGAGTAACTGATATGATTGCTGAGGCAGTTGTAGCTCGTAAACTGGAAACTACAGGACATGAAATCCTAAAAGCAATTCATCCTCACCCTACAATGAGTGAAGCCGTTATGGAAGCAGTTGCTGACGCTTATGGCGAAGTAATACATTTGTAAAATAATCAACATGTAAAGACGCACTGAAGTGTATCCCTACAACAATTACATCAATCCGATTTGTGAAAGCAAGTCGGATTTTTTTATGGGCGTGCCCCAGCTTCCACTCCGTTCCAGCAGCGTCAGGCTGTACATTGCAATCTTTTATTTCGTTGCACTACATAAAAGGATTTCCACTGCCATCCTTCACGCGAGCACCACACACCACTTCTATTTTCAACACTCACTTCTCCCTTTTCATACTCTCTTTTTCTTACCTTTAAAACCAGAAAATCAGCACACTACGAACTGGACAGCAAAACTCATCGTACACAAGACATAAAAACGTATAGCCGTATATTTTGAAAAAAATGCCGACTTAATATCCCGTATCAAACAAGTAGACGGAGCAAGATGGAGTCAACAAAAAATGCTTTGGCATATTCCTGACACGATAGAAAACAGAGAACGTTTCAACATAGCACCACTCTCCCACTCTTTACCATCAATGGAGGGAATAGAGCAAATTGAGAAATTCAAGCAATGGCTGCGCTCTAAACGCTATAGCCAAAGCACCATTGCAACTTATAGCGAAGCCTTGAAATCTTTCCTGGTCTTCTATAGAGAAAAACCAGTTGCCAAAATCACAAATGAAGACGTGATTATATACAACAACGACTATATATTGAAGAACAAGCTTTCGGCCTCGTATCAAAATCAGATTGTTCACCCCGTTGGATAAAAAATCGAACCTATGTATTACTACGTTTATGTTATGTTAAGTGAAAAAGATAATCAGTTTTATACTGGTTACACCTCCGATTTAAAAAAGAGGTTAAATGAACATCTATCAGCTAAAGTGCAATCTACTAAATATAGATTGCCTCTAAAATTAATATATTTTGAAGGATGCATAAACCAACAAGATGCTACCAGGAGAGAGAAATATTTAAAATCCGGAAATGGAAAAATATATCTTAGAAACCGAATGCGTCATTTTTTTTATCCTACGGGGTAAATGCAATAAAATTATTTTTTATGACGGTCAGAGAAACCAAAATGGAAGTTGATAAAATTCACCGTCCCAAAAGGGCCAAAGTTTTACCTAATGTATTAAGTAAAGAAGAAATAAAACTGATCTTGAACGCACACAGCAACATCAAACATAAATCAATGCTAAGCATGATTTACAGTTGCGGGTTACGCAGAAGTGAACTTTTAAATTTAAAATTCTCAGATATTGATTCGAAAAGGAATATTGTGCTGCTAAAGAATGCTAAAGGAAAAAAAGATAGAATTACACCTCTGAGTCCAATGATATTAACAATGCTTCGTGAATATTATATCGCTTACAAACCAAAAACCTGGCTTTTTGAAGGACAAGCTCCTGGACAACCCTATTCTGAAAAAAGCCTGCAAAGTATTTTAAAGCAAGCATTACAAAAAACAGGAATCACAAAGCCTGTCACTTTAAATTGGTTGCGGCACAGTTATGCAACTCATCTACTAGAAAGCGGCACTGATTTGCGCTATATTCAGGAATTATTAGGACATAATAGCAGTAAAACTACTGAAATATACACTCACGTTAGTACGAAAAGCCTGCAACAAATAAAAAGCCCCTTTGATGATTTGTAAGAAATAAAGTAATATATTTGATTGGACAAAACGAAACGAAACTTCACATATACACCGAAAAAAGGGTAGATTGGCGAAGTTTTATTTCGTCTATATACAAGTTGGCAGATATTTTAGAAAAAACCGAGAGAAAACAAAAAGAAATAGATAATAATTTATATGGAAGCATCATTAAAGCTAATTAAACTTCAACTACAGAATATACAAACTCGCTTAATTTGGACAATTAACCAAATACCGAATGCCAATAATACACTTTATGAAATTTCAAATTTAAAAGAATTACGAGTAATAATAAGTGAATTAGAATCAATGGGACTTTTTGAAAGCGTCACTAAAATTCTATTAGACTCAGCAATTTTTACAACTTCAAATGATACTATTAGAGTTCAAGCTAATGAAAATTCGCTAATATCAATCCAATTAAATCTTTTAAAAAGTTTAATTGAAAATTTTTATGAAGTCTTAAAAAGCACCGTTCCAGAAGAAAGTATTGACTCAATAAATATAAAATTACCTCCTGTAAATGACTTTGATGAGCTTTCGAAAGTATCTCGAGAAATCCACGTTGGATTAACACAAGTAATATTTAACGAAGAAGTAAATGGACAAACTAGAATTATTAGTGTTGAAAATGGTTCTATATGGCTCAATGTTTTAGTTGGAACAACCGCTGTAACTGTCATAGCCAGTTTAGTTTGGTCAGCTGCAGTGATTTTCAAAAAAATTCAGGAAGGAAAATTATTAGAAGAACAAGTCAGAGGATTAAAAGTTAAAAATGAAAGTTTAGAAGATATATTAAAAGCACAAAAAGCAGAAACAAATTTAATGATTCAAGCTGAAGCCGAACACTTGAATTCTGAACATTTTAAAGTCAATGCACCCGAAAATATTCAAAAAATAAAAAACTCGATTACAATTTTTGCTGAATTAATCGGTAAAGGTGCAGAAATACATCCAGCATTGGTCGCACCAGAAAATGTATCAAATTTATTTCCAGACCCGACTAAATTAATAGGATTAGAATCTAAAATAAAAAGACTTACAGTTCCAAGTGCAAACTAATACAAAACATCTGCCAACCACCATTTTGAGCTAGCTGGAGTTTAGTGGAATTATCGTTTCGCATCAACTTTTCTGCAAAGCCGAAAGTTGAAAGGTTACGAACCACACACCATCTCAAAGCGGCAAGACGTTATGCGACATTTACCCACAGAAACCAAAAAAGTATGAAATTAGAACAATGGGTTTTATTTATCGATATGCTCGGTTACCGCGAAATTAACGGTGAAATCAACAACGATAAGTATGCTAATGATTTTCTTGATTTTATGAAATCAAATGAGAAGATTTTTAATGACCAAAATAATCCCGAAATTAAAAATCTTTATCAAAGTGAGTCTTTTGATTTGTACAAATATTATGAAATCCAAACAACTTTCGTTTCAGATTCGTTAATTATTAATTTTAAACCAAAAGAATTTGAAGAGATTCTTTCAGAGCAAATTCGGATGATGCATTCAGCGAACACTCTATTTATAATTATGAATCGACTTCAAACATACATATTTAATTGTTTAAAAGAACACGGAATATTAGTGCGAGGTGGAATATCCAATAAGTATTGTTTAATACGTGATAATTATGCTGTCGGTGACGGAGTGATTGATGCGTATTTTAATGAGTCAAAACGAGCTGTAAATCCTAGAATTGTATTAAGCCAAAACATCACAGACAATACACAATTCATTAAAGCATTCAATTTCATCTCGAAACAAATTTATGATCGAGATACATTTTTAAGAGTTGATGATGATGGGGTTTATTATTTAGATTATTTGAAATACAATATTAGAATTGTATTTACTACAATGCTTGGGAATTTGGATGCTTTAAAGACAGTTAATGGATTTCTTGTAGTACACAGAGATATAATTAAACAAAAGATAATAGATATTGATCAACAGATAAATCTTGAAAGTGACGAGGAAAATTTGAAAGTATTAAACAAAATAAAGTCTAAAATTATTTGGCTTAAAAATTATCACAATGAAAGTATGAAAGAAGCAATTCCAGAACTAGAAATTTAATATTAAAACGTCGCATAACAGCGGTTTTGCAAGATTGCGAATTTTCTGCTAAATTCAAGTTCACGTTTCGCAAGAACATTTATCTTAGCGGAAAGTAATCAATTACGCAGTTCGCAACCTTGCAAAGCCACATAACGTTATGTGCAAGCTTACCAAAAAATGAGAAAATCAGTATTCATATTATTACTCTTTATTAATTCGATCTATAGTCAAGATAAATCGAATGGATTAAGCATTAGTGGAAATCTAAAAGTTCTTTTTGGACTTGAACTTATTACGCCAAAAAGCATATTATTAGAACTTAGGCCAAATCTCAAAATTGCTGATATTGATAGTTTAGGAAACTACAAATTCGAAAATTTAAAAAGCGGAGTTTATAAGATTAAAGTTATCGATTTCAATATAAAACCAAAAGAATTTGAAGTTGAGATAAAAGATAAGTCGATTACCAATTTCGATTTACTTGTAACCTCAGATTGCGAAATAAATAAAGAGATTGCCGAAATCGATATTAAACTAAAGAAACCAAGATTGCTACTAATTGGGAGTATTGCTCCAATAATTTATCATAATCAAGGTGAATTTGAGAAAAAGTATAATATAGAATACTATGATTTTGGTTGTATGCCTCCAAATGAAGAATGTGTAATTCAATACAATAAAACTGTTTTTAATTATCTAGACAAAAAATATGGTCGGAAATGGCGTAAAGAAGTTCGAAAAGACGTTATTGGAATAAATTAAAGCCAGCACATAACAGCTGTTTTGAGTTAGCTGGAGTTTAGTCGAATTACCGTTTCGCATCAAGTTTTCGTTAAGCCGAAAACTGAGCGTTTACGAACTTCCAGCCATCTCAAAGTGGCGAAACGTTAGCACTAACCAACAATCGAATCGGGAAAAAAATATGAATAAAATTGAGTTTACAGATATAAATAGATTCTTAACTTCACTAGGTACAATCTTCATTGGTCTAGCATTTTTATTACCGTGGTTTATTATTCAAAATAATTCTGTAGTCCTAATTGATGAAGAAAAAATAAAAAAACTGACACCAATTGCAAAAGAGATTATTCAAAATCAGCAAAATACGCTCTTGACAGTTAATAATTTATTTCCCATTATATCTTCGACTTTAGTCCTTACTGGCTTTCTTATGCTTTTTTTAGGATTGTATAGATGGAACAAACGGCAACTTATAACAGACAGAATTCAAGATGAAGAATTAAAATCAAAGGAGTTTCAAAATTTAAGTACTGAAATGAAGAGAGAAATAATTGCTGATGATATTAAATTAGCTGATGATATCGAACTGAATGATGACGAAAATGATTTAAATATTGATGAAAATTTAAACCAAGATATTGATAACTACTTAAATATAGAAAATCGAATTTACTTACAATTGGCCGAATTTTACAAGCGTGAATACTCTCCTTCACAAAACATTAAAATCGGAAATTTTAATTATGACGTAATCTTAAAGAGTAAAGATATTTCATTAAGATCAGATAAAATAATCGAGATAAAGTTTTATAAAAACACAATTTCAATTGAAAACTTAAAAGAGGCTGCAACTCAATTAACTCTTTCGTCCAAGTATTATGAAAAAACTTTTAAAAGACGCAGTGCCCCTACTCTTTTAGTTATATATTCTGGTAATGAGTATCCACTTAGTTTATACCAATATCGTAAAACTATAAGAGAGTACTGTAAAACACTAAATAAGTTAGTTAATATAAAATTTATAGCAGAAGATAAAATTGATACTTATAAACCAGAAAATTTATTAAAAAATTACATAAAAGGCTAGTGCTAACACACGTCTTGTGCCATTTGCGAATTTTGTGGAATTATCGTTCCGCATCAAGTTTTCGTTAAGCCGAAAATTGAGCGGTTACGCACTTCCAGCCATCTCAAAGCAGCAAAACGTTGTGCAACATTTAAAAAAACACGTCAATCTTAAAATGAACAAATGAAAAAAATCCTTTTATTACTATTAGTTTTAGTTAGCCTACAAACACAAGCCCAAAAAATCACACCAGAAAATTATTATGAGTATTTTGTAAAATTTTTGCCTGGTAATAAATTGACAACAGCTTGGGTTAACAAATACGAAGTTGCCCAAATCTTAGAAGAAGAGATGAAAAAAGCTGGTTTTGAGTGGATTTCGACATTTAGATTAATAAAGATTAGTGATGGAGAATATGTTACTGCAATTTGTTTTTCCGAAAAATCAAAAGTTGGTTTTCTATATGAAGGAAGTCATGCAATGCCAGATATTAAAAGGAAAAGCTTGAAAAGCATGTACAAAGAAAATACTGGAAATGATTATGCCGAAAAAATTGTTCCGCTAGAAGGCGATTCTCAATTTATTAAAATTAAAGAAATTCCTAACAATTTCATTATTGTAAAAGAAGGTCCGTATTGGTATCAATTTACAGAAAAGCCTCAGACAGAAAAAACTTTGGTAGACAAACAAACAATATTAGAAATTTTACGAAGTGATATCAAATCCATGATTTCTACATTAAAAAAATAAACGTTGCATAACCTCCATTTTTAAATAGCTGGAATTTAGTGGAATTACCGCTTCGCATCATATTTATTCAAAGCCGAAAATTGAAAGGTTACGAACCACACACCATCTCAAAGTGGCAAAACGTTAGCAAACAGTTTAAGACAAACACAAGTAAAAAAGCTTAAAAATGAAAATAAGTTATAAAAAAAGAAATAAGAATTTCAATCTAATTTTCGGGTTGATGTGGTTAGTTTGGTTTTTTATCCTAATTCTAACAACAGATAAACCGAATTGGACTGATTATGGTTGGATTGTAATTTCTGCAATGTATTTGAGTTTGTATTTTTACCAAAGGCAAAATAAATATTTAACAATTGAACACGGATTTATAAAAGAGAATAGTCCATTTGGAAAGAAAATAAATCTAACTGATATAAAGCAAATCAAAAAATTTGCTGGAGATTATATCATAAAAACAGAAAAAACTAAATTGACAATCAATACACAAATAATCGACCCGAATTCACTTACTGAATTGAAAAACGAATTGGATAAACTGAACGTCGAATGGAATTAAAAACCGATTTGCTAACCGCCATTTTGAGCTAGCTGGAATTTAGTGGAATTACCGCTTCGCATCATATTTATTCAAAGCCGAAAATTGAAAGGTTACGAACCACACACCATCTCAAAGCGGCAAAACGTTGGCAGTAATTATAAATCGTAATGACGAATTCAATAACTTAATGCAACAAAAGAAAATAAAGAATGGATAATATTAGTTTATTGGTTATTGTAACTTCAATTTCGCTGTTCATTTCATTGTTTCTTGCCTTTTTTCTATTTAGCATTAAAACAAAACAAAAGACAAGCAATGCTCTTTTTGCTATTTTTTTAATTTTAACGGCAATAGATGTTAGTGGACCTTTGCTAAGTTTAGTCGTTCAAAAACCTTCAAATCTAGGAATGCTTAGAAATACATTTGCATTCTTACAAATTCCTGTTTTTTATCTGTATGTCTTATCTGTTTGCTATTCAGATTTTAAGCTTAAACCCAAATATTTAGTACACCTGCTTCCATTTTTGATTGGAAATGTTATTTTATTACCTCGTTTTTACTCCGTAAATGAAGTATCTAAAATTAATTTTCTTCAAAATCGTCAAAGTATATTTGAACTGCAATTCAATCACATTCTTTTTCATACTCAAATCGTTGTTTATCTTATTGCAGTTTTTATGCTATTGCGAAAAACAAAAAAATTATACCTTGAAAATTATGCAGGAGCCAATATTAATTCCTATCAGTGGTTGTTCCAGTTTACAACAGCACTGACAATTTTATATTTGATTGCTCTTGTAAAAAACATTTTTAAATTTTCGGAATATGAATACATCTCTGAAGGGATCAATAGTGGACTCCTAATTTTTCAATTGTTTATTACTTGTTGGTATTTATTGAAAGCATTAAACAATCCAGGTTTGTTTCGAAATATCGATTCAAAATTAAAATTGGTTTCTGATATTATTCTGGAAGATAAAGACAGCGAGTCTTTGGCAGGAAATGAAAAAAAGCAAGAGGATACGTTATTGAAATTAAAACAGTTTATGATTGCCGAAAAACCCTTTCTAAATCCTTCTCTAACCATTCAAGATATTTCAAATACAATTCAAATCCCAACTCGGGAGTTATCCATTTTAATCAATCATGAATTAGATCAGCATTTTTATGATTTCGTTAATTCTTATCGAATAGAACATGCTATGGAAATTTTAAAAGACAATACAAAAAGTAAGGTAACTATTTTAGAAATTCTTTATGAAGTGGGCTTTAATTCGAAATCTTCTTTTAATACGGCTTTTAAAAAACACACAGGTAGCACACCAACTGATTATCGTAAAATATTGTATAACAATGTTTTGTAACTATTCGTACTTGTTGTTTTATTTACTCGTACTTATTTTTTAAAACAAAAGCGTTCGAATACATCCACTCGGTCGCCTAGTCTTGATTTCTATCTCAAATTTGTATCGAAATAATTTTTTAACTTAAAAATACGATACCATGAAAAACCCTTTTTATTTACTACTTCTTTTAGTAACGATCTCGAGTGGCCAAACAAGTCATAAAGCATCGACAAAAAAAACAGATTACAACTTTCTTACCGACAGCTTAAACATTAACCCACAATTAGAAAAATACAAACTTCCCGGATTTAGTGTTGTTGTTTTTGAAAACTACGAGATCGTTTATTCTGAGCAATTTGGTGTAAAATCGGTAAATTCCAAAGAAAAGATAGATAAAAACACTGCTTTTTCAACGGCATCAATTTCAAAACCTATTACAGCTCTACTTTGTTTTATGCTTGAAGAAAAAGGCTTAATTAATTTAGATGAGCCCATAGACAAATACTTAAAACGTTGGCATTTGCCAAAAAGTAAGTTTACTGAAAATAATAGTCCAACTTGGAAACAATTTCTGAATCATACAGCTGGTACAAGTCAAGGTGGTTTTGAAGACCATTATGACGGAGAAGCTATTCCAACACTAAAGCAAAGTCTTTTAGGGCAAATACCGAGATATGATAAAGAAATAGAATTTTTGTTTACACCTGGAACTAGCTGGCAATACAGCGGTGGTGGTTATACCATTATTCAAATGGCATTAGAAGACACTTTTAATAAACCTATTGCAGTGCTTGCATCAGACTATATTTTTTCTCCTATTGGCATGAACAATACAACAATGATACAGCCTAATGAAAATGGATTTCTAACTAATGTGGCTCTTGTTCATGATAAAGACGGAAAAGTGATTAAAACAGGAATGCCAATTATTCCACAAGTTGCACCATCAGGAATGTGGTCTACACCAACGGATTTGGCTAAACTGGCTATTGAAATGCAAAATGCTTTACGTAATAAAAACAATAAAGTAATTTCTAATACTTTGGCAAAAAAAGTAACAGCAGTAACGGCGTTACAAAATGCTGTTGGCGGCTGGAGCTATGGATGGCAAAAGTCTTTCGGTTACAATAACTATGATTGGTTTTTGTGTAACGGTTCTAACACTGGAGTGGGTGGTACTTTGGGAGCTACTATGACAGGTGGAAATGGCTTTGCATTTCTTGCCAATGGTGAAAAACCTAATCGTTTCCCTGTAATGAGTCACACGCAAAAAACAATTCTACAACTGATGGACTGGAAAGGAAAAACATTTAATGATGAAATTCAGGAAATACCTTTAACTCTAAAAGAAAAACTGATTGGTACTTATGATGATTTTCTTTATGGTCAGGGAGTTGAAACCAAAATAGTAGAAAAAAATAACCGTCTCTATGTAGAATCTCAGCTTTTGGAACATTTTAAAGGAAAAAATGATAATGAGTTGGTCTATCTAAAAAATGGATTATTTAGAATTATCGATTATCCTAACTTGTTACAATTTGAGTTTGACCAAGGGAAGCCAAATGCTGTAATCTTAACAAGGGATAATTTGAATAGCAAAGTTCCATTAATTGCTATTGAAAAATAACTACTGCCAACAGCGGTTTTAAGAAATTGGGCTTTTAGGGAGTTTAAAGTTTGTTTTGTACTTTTGATTTTCGGTGTTTAATCGAAAGTTTCGGGCTTACAAATCCCCAACTTCTTAAAGCCGCAAAACGTTGTACGTAAGTAACCAAAAAACAACTGAATTCAAAAATATGGAACCAAATAATCATAAAATCATAGAATCTGTAATTGTAGTTGTAGCCTATATCCTGTTGAGAATAATATCGAGCAAACTGATTGATAGAACTATGACAAAAAAGATAGTTCAAAAACAAAGAGGGAAAATTATAAAAAAAGCACTAAATCTAATTTATTTTTCAATTTTTTCAATTTTTATTCTATTAATTTGGGGAGTTGACCAAAAGGAATTAGCTTTATTTATTAGTACAGTGCTTACTGTTATTGGAATCGCATTGTTCGCTCAATGGTCAATTCTATCAAATATAACCTCAAGTATAATTATATTTTTTAATCACTCAGTTAAACTTGAAGACACAATCACCATAATTGACAAAGATTATGAAGTTGAAGGAAGAGTTAGTGATATAGGTCTATTTTTTGTTATTCTCAAAACAAAAAAGAATCGGAGGAAATATCCATCCCAAACAATGTATTTATTCAAAAAATGATAAAAAAGAAAATCAATGCATAACAAAATAATAATCTTGAAATTATATCAATTGACATTGAAGATTTAATATTGTCAAAAAGTACAAATGAAATCATATCTTGCAAGACTTATTTTTTAACTCCTAAAAAGAAAATGAAATCAAATTTGTTTACTGATTATGGAGTTTTTAAAGAACGAATATAAAAATACTGTGCCTAACAGCTACTACAACGGATATGGGCAACTGGCTTAATGAAAAGTTGGTTTTGTGTTTCAAAGTTCAGTCTTTTACCGAAAATATAGCTTGATATAATCCCAAACCCGTTGTAGTAGCGGAACGTTATGAGTTATTAGTACTCGTGCAACAATCAATAATAAAACTAAAATTGTATGAAAAAAAATATTATAATGTTCTTTTTTCTTTTAGTAAGTATGTCTTTGAGCGCTCAAAGCGCAGGGAATTTACAAGGAAAATGGATTTTTAAGAAAGCTTTAAATAAAGAAGTTGATGATCTCGGCAGACAAACCTTAAAAGCAGATATAATTAATAAAATGACTTTTGAGTTTAAAAGTAATAGCGAATTTAATGCTTTTGCATTTGGCCAAAATATGAAAGGAAAATGGTCGTTTAATGAAAAAACAAAATTGATTACTTTAATTACTCCTGAAAAAGAAGAACTTAACCTTTTAATTCTAAAGCTAAACGAAACCGAAGTAATATTGAAACTTGGATTGGGAGAATTTCTAATGAAAAAAATCTAACACCGGCTAAAAGCTACTACAAATCATTTGGGCAATTGGCTTAATGGAAAGTTGGTTTCGTATTTGGGATGATTTAGCAAATACGAAAAATAGGGCTTTATTTAGTCCCAAACCCACTATAGTACCAGGACGTTATGGGCAACCTTACCGCAGAATCAAGAATCTAACAAATAAAACAGAAATATTTCAATGGGATTATTCGACCTCTTTAAGAAGAAAAAAAGCCAACAGCCGTTGGATAATTTTACTTTAGAAACTCTTCTTCAAAAAGCAGCAACGGAACCAGCATATAGAGCAGAATTCTATAAGCGTATACTTTCTGCCGAATTAATTATTCTTACCCAAAATTCTGAAATCCAAAAAGGCAGTCAAATTTTGCAAGAAGATACTAAAGTTAAAATAGTTTCGTATCCAGATGGAAAAATCCCAGTATTCACATCAACAGATAGGATATTTGATAAAGGTATTGTTAAAGAAGAAGTTGAATATATGGAAATGACAGGAGAAAATCTTTTCGATTTAGCAAAAGGAGCAACTTTTCTTCTTAATCCATATTCGGAATATGGTAAAGAACTATTACCCGATGAAGTTGAAAGAATGTTAAGTGGTAAAATTCTAACTGACACATCAAAAACATTAACAATTGAGAAAAAGACTAAAGTTCAAATCGGACAACCAACAAAATACCCAACCGAAATCATTAATTCTTTAAAAATTTTGTTTGCAAATAAACCAAATTTAAAAGCAGCTTATCTTGGTTGGATTTTTGATTCCGAAAGTGGAGAACCTCCTCATTATATTTTCGGACTAGAGGCAGACGGAAATATTGAAAATTTAACACAAGAAGCAGGTTTTACAGCAAAACAATTTTTAGATGCAGACGACTTTGTTGACTTCATTAAAGTAGATAAGAAAAATGGTCTAAGTGATTATTTTTTAAATAGTGTAGAGCCATTTTATAAGCGCGAATAGTAAATAGATATTTTATAAAAAACAGCCGAAAAGAAAGGCAGCCACCAACCGCCATTTTTACATAGCTGGAATTTAGTGGAATTACCGCTTCGCATCAAGTTTTCGTTTAGCAGAAAATTGAGCGGCCACGAAGTTCCAGCCATCTCTAAGTGGCAAAACGTTGGTGGTCCTTTGAAACTTAATAATTAAGATCCTTTTCTATGAAAATAATTACAAAACTCTTGGTTGTATATATAATAGTGATCTCTCTTGGTTGTAATAAAAGAGTTTATGAAGGTGTCAAGAAACGTGATTTATCAAAAGATGTAGAAATGATAACCGACTTTGGTACTATTATTTTGCGCCTATCAGATGAAACACCAAAGCATCGTAATAACTTCATAAAGTTAGTTAACCAAAAATTTTATGATGGTATCGCATTTCATCGGGTAAAAGATAATTTTGTAATCCAAGCAGGAAACCCAACCACTAAAATCTCTAAAACGTATGATCCTGAAGGAGATCCAGAATTGTCATATACCATTGAATCTGAATTTAGAAAGGATCTTTTTCATAAACGAGGGGCATTAGGCGCAGCTAGAGAATCAGATATCTCTAATCCAAATCGTTCATCCAGTGGTTTCCAGTTTTACATTATTCAAACAGGAAAACAAACGGATAGCACTATAAATAAAGCCACAGAGAGAATTAATTCTATGACGGCAAAAAATAAAGTTTTCAATAGACCCGAATTAAAAGATGCTTTTGAACAATATCAAAAATTGAGCTTATTGTCTAAAGAAGAAGCCAGTGAAGAGGATATTGTTCAATTTGATATCCTTCAGAAAAAGTTTGATTCATTAACCACTGTTGAACTGGAAACGATGATAAAATATAGCCTTCCCGAAACTCAAAGAGAAATTTACAAAACTATTGGTGGTGAACCAAGATTAGACCAAAATTATACGATTTTTGGTGAAGTAATTAAAGGAATAGATGTTGTTGATCGTATTGCCAAAGTTGAAACAAATAAAGAAGATAAACCTATTAATGATATTCGTATAATATCTGTTAGAATGATTAAAAGAAAATCGTATAATTGAAAAAATGACCACCAACACGGTATAAAATTAATTGCTAGTACAAACCTACTTACGAAAATACTCGGATTTCTATTCCGTTCGTATTTGCTCAATTAGGTGCTTAAACAACGTAACTAATCTTATCTAAATACGTTAGGCACAAGCTTAAAAAAAATGAAACTGAACGAATACAAAATATCACTGATTTTCTGTGGAGTACTTTTGATTACTTCATTCATTCCAATTGTTCAAGTCATTTTAATGTATTGGAACGGCGGAACATTAGCTCTTACAGAAGATTTAATAGGAATAGAGACCCTTGACTTAGCTATATCATTAAATCTTATTTTTACGATTGTATCTCTCTTTGTCTATTTCAAATCAAAAACTATAGGAATGAAAATACTCTTTGCCGTACTGACAATGTTTTTCATAAATGGGTTAACAGTATTCGGATTTGAAAATGTTTTTAGCAATTCTGATGCACATTTTTATGCTTGGCAATTTATTGCAGGAGCGTTATTGACAGGTTTAGGACTTTTTACGGCTGACTTTTTTAGACACAAATGGAAATATGAATAAGTAAAAAATCGGATTTTGGGTTTAAGGACTTCAAAAGTGAGGGAGTTTGACTCGAACTAATATAGTTGCTTTTTAAAAAGGACAGTATTGAATAAGTTGAAAATCAATTGTAAAAAAGAAAAGCCAGCGCCTAAAAGCGATTTTGCCGGATTGGGTTATTCGACTTAATTTGAAGTTGGTCTTGTACTTGAATTATAAGTAATAATCCGAAAGATAAATCTTATATTAGTCCCTAAATCCGAGCAAAGCCAAGGGAAGTTAGACGATATAACTCCAAAAATTAAGAGAATTGTGAAGAAATAATGTTCCTTACTATTTAATAAAATAATTAATATTGTAAAATGCTTGAAATGAAAAATATTATTTACACATTATTTGTACTTTTTACTTTGTCAATATTTGGGCAAGCTGAAAAGTTTAAAAAAGACTTTAGAGTAGATTTGTTAACTATCGAAAAAAACACAAAAGACACTTTAATTGGAACATTTACTGAAGTATATTCTGGAAATAAAAGAATTCAAGCGAAATGTTGTTCTGATTTTGATGGAATTGACATTTTTTATTTGAACCCTCAAGACATTGTTGATAATACTATCTATATGAAATTTTATGCCCGAAAATGTAAACCATTTAAAAAGAAGTTTATAATTAAAAGTGACTTAAAAACAACAATTTATCTTAGCTACGGAAAAACAGATTATAACACTAAAATAGATGACTTTTTAATGATGTTTAAGAAGTTAAATATCGAAAGGGATACTTTTAAGTGTGGAACAGTTGATTAAACTTATAATGCAAAAATAATTAGGACGAGATTTATAATAAACTTAAAAAGAGACTAACAAAACGTAAAAACATTGTGAATAATTGTTACATCGCCTAACAGCCGTTTGGCGAGATTGGGCTTTTAGTAGAATTACCGTTTCGCATCAAGTTTTCGTTAAGCCGAAAATTGAGCGGTTACGAACTTCCAGCCATCTCAAAGTGGCATAACGTTATGCGTCAACCTAAAAGACGACCGTGCTACATTGAACGGACAGAAAAAAAGCCAATCGCACATTTAGCACATTTGGTTTTGCCCGACACACAAGCCGACCCTTCGCAAAACCAAAAGAGCTAAATCACCCACCGCTGACCAAAATGACGACCTTTTGAAAAATATATTTAAGAATTTGCTTAAATAAGCAAACTATTTATATCTTTGTTACGTTATTAAATCAAAACAAAAAAATAATGGACAACAATCAATCGTGTATTAGGGTGTTTGCCGACAAGGTTCAGATAGACAATTGTAGAGAAACTTTACGGGCAAACGACAAGGCATTTGGACAATTGAGCGGTTTGTTGGCTCTTGCAGGAAATGAAGTGAGGCTAAAAATTTTATTTCTTTTAGAAGAAGAAAACGAACTCTGCCCCTGCGACTTATCAGACATTTTAGGAATGAGCATTCCTGCCGTATCACAACATTTGAGGAAACTTAAAGACGGAAACATTATTGAAGGAAGAAGAGAAGGACAAACCATTTTCTACTCTCTTAAACCAGAACAACTGACTTTGCTTCGACCGTTTTTCACAATTATTTCTAACAAACATTTCAAAAAGGAAACAGTATGAATAACAAATCAAAATCAGGAAAACTTGAAGGAGCGAGTATCCTATCAGCCATTGCAGCATCACTTTGTTGCATAACACCAGTTTTAGCCCTTATATCAGGTGCTGGAGGCATTGCCTCATCATTTTCTTGGTTAGAACCTGCAAGACCATACTTACTTGGTATTACCGTTTTAGTTTTGGGTTTTGCTTGGTATCAAAAACTCAAACCACGAACAGCCGAAGAAATACAATGTGATTGCGAAGAAGGCGAGAAAGCACCTTTTATGCAAACCAAAAAGTTTTTAGGAATTGTAACGGTGTTTGCATTTTTGATGATGGCTTTTCCATATTACGGACACATTTTTTACCCAAAAGCAGACAAAGAGGTTGTAGTAGTTTCTTCTGACAACATTCAAGAAGTAAAATTCAATGTAAGCGGAATGACTTGTGCGAGCTGCGAAGAACACGTAAAACACGCAGTGAATGAGTTGCCAGGAATTGTAAGTGTTTCGGCTAACAGCGTTAAAGGAATTGCTAATGTTAAATTTGATAATTCTAAAACGGACAAAGCAACTATCACAAAAGCAATAGACGGAACAGGTTACAAAGTTTCAGGAGAAGTAACAAATGAAAATCCTGCACACGGTGAAAGTGGACACGTTTGTGGTCCTAATGGTTGTAAATAATTTTTTTGATTACATTATTAAGAATTTAATTAAATAATAAAATGAATAAAGAAACAATAAAACTCGATATAACCGGAATGACCTGCGACCATTGTGCAACAGGAATTGAAAAATTACTTTCAAAAAATGAAGGTATATCGGAAGCCAACGTAAGCTACTCAAACGGAAGTTGCGAATGTTCGTTTGACCCAAACAAGACAAGCAAAGAACAAATTGTCAATACTATTAACGAAACAAAAACCTACAAAGTAAAAGCGGTTAAGGAAAATAGCGATACTAACAGAAACCATTTTGATTTAATCATTATTGGCGGTGGTTCGGCAGCATTTTCCGCAGCTATTAAAGCTGATAGTTTGGGATTAACCACTTTAATGGTAAACGGTGGCTTGGACTTTGGCGGAACTTGTGTAAATGTAGGTTGTGTGCCGTCAAAGAACTTAATCCGAGCAGGAGAAACTGCATATCACGCCACACATTCTAACTTTGCAGGCATCAAGCCCAAAGGAGCTGAGATTGATTTTGCACAGGTTATCAAGGACAAGAAAAAATTGGTGGCTACACTTCAAGAAAAAAAATATATGGATGTTGTCAGCGATTTTGAAAACCTAACAATGGTTACAGGCTGGGCAGAATTTAAAGACAACAAAACCATCGTTGTTGATGGTCAAAAAGAATTCACCGCTTTGAAATTTATCATTGCCACAGGTGCTACAACTAATATACCCGATATAGAAGGTCTAAATGAAATTGGTTTTCTTACCAATGTTTCGCTTTTTGATTTAGAAGAAAAACCCGAAAGCATTACCATTATGGGTGCTGGTTACATAGGGTTAGAAATCGCAATGGCATACAACCGTCTGGGTGTAAAAGTACGTATCATTGAATTTACAGACCGAGTATTAAGAACCCAGACACCTGACATCAGTGAAGCATTGGAAACTCAAATGCGAAAAGAAGGTATTGAAATCTTACCCAATTTCAGAGCGGTAAAATTTGAGAAAAAAGAAAACGAAACAATCATTCATTGCAAATGTCCAGACGGTTCTTTTACACAAATCATAGAAAAAGGAAAAGTTGTAGTGGCATCAGGAACAAAACCTAATACGCAAAAATTGGGATTGCAAAATATTGGGTTGGAAATTGATAAAACAGGACACATTTTGGTAAACGAAAAAATGGAAACCAATTTACCAAACATATATGCTATAGGCGATGTGACGAATACGCCAGCATTTGTTTATACAGCGGCTTTTGAAGGAAAAATTGCAGTTGAAAATGCTTTTACAGGAACAGAAAACAAAGCCGACTATTCTTCATTGCCTTGGGTTGTTTTTACCGACCCACAAGTGGCAGGTGCAGGTTTGGACGAAGCACAAGCGGAAGCTCAAAACATTCCGTTTGAAGTTTCTAAAATAGAATTGAAGGACGTTCCAAGAGCCATAGCAGCAAATGACACAAGAGGTTTTATCAAACTCATTCGCAACACAGACACAGACAAACTAATCGGAGCAAGAATAGTAGCACCTGAAGGTGGAGAACTTATTCAACAATTAAGTATGGCTATCAAACACGGAATAACTGTAAAAGATTTGGCAGAAAGTTTTTATCCATATTTGACATTAGGAGAAGGAATAAAATTAGCAGCCATCACATTCGGCAAGGACATTTCTAAATTAAGTTGTTGTGCAAGTTAATTCCCTTTCACAGTCATACACTCTTGCAAGTCGCACAAGCCAACGCTAAACCAAAACTTGCAAGAGAGTATGCCTCTCCAACCGCACAGACACAGCAATATTGGACAGACAAACCACGACCGAGAAAGAAGGGCGAACGCATAACAGCCGTTTGGCAAGATTTCGAATTTTGTGGTAGATTCGCGTTTACGTTCCGCAAGAAATTTTATCTTTAGAGGAAAATAAACGGTTACGAAGTTCGCAACCTCGCCAAGCCCGAAATCGTCATATAAAACCACAAACTGTGTAGAAATTATTTGTGAAAGGCTACGTTTAATTTGTACATCTGGGTGAAATAGCAACTTATCTGTTTATAGTCTTTTTTTTAGACAAGTTATAGAAGAAGCTAGTCTCAACTACGAGAAAAACTCTTTGGTCACTACAACCAATTCTTGAGTATGCTCTGGTAATTCAGTTCCTGAATAAGGGTGTGATCCTCCAAAAACATGATTGGCTTCTAAAATTACATGGCTTTTTGCTTTACTAAAATGTTTCTTTAACAAATTGAACTCTTCCATTTTCACCGCTTGATCATTCGTTCCTTGAATAATCAAATACGGAATTTGGAGCTTTTGACCCGCATTAACCAAACTGTACTTTTCTTTATTGGTTTCAAGATCATCCAAAACAGTTATCTCCAAAGGCATCATTTGATTAGTTCTCGCATTTTTAATATACTGAACACCATCAGCTCTCCACTGGTCCATAAATTTTGAATTCCAAGAACGATGAAAATCAAACGGACTCGCCCACGTACATACTTTTTCAATTTTAGTATCGTATTGCGTGCAATACAATAATGCCGAAACGCCTCCCTTGCTATGACCTATTATAAAAAATTTATCTGTGTTAATTACAGGTAAAATTGTTGGTAATTCGTTGACTATAAATTGCTCCACGCTCTCAATATCTTCCATTTCCTTTCCCAAAGTATTAGTAGCAAATTTATCGAGGTCCGTAAATTCGACTGCATCTTCTAGTCCCATTCCGTTATGCGAAAAATTAAACTTTAAGAAAGCAAAACCATTTTCTACGAAATAGTCGGCGACCATTTGCCAACAACCCCAGTCTTTAAAACCTTTAAATCCATGACAAAAAATGATTACTCCTTTTTGTTCCCGAGATTCAGAATAACTTAAATCCATTGCAAATTTTTGCTGTGATGCTCCTTCGAGAATAAATTTTCTATTTAATATCATGATTTTTATTTTTAGGCTTCATTAACTAGCCTAACAAAGATAAGAAGTTGACAAAACTATTGCTTTTAAAATTATAGTATTTCAAAACAAGACAGTGAATGTCATCATTATATGGAGATCAAACACTGTTTTCGCAAGTACTTTGATTATTAATTCGTGCTAATTATTAAAATTCGTAAAAAAAACAGTTGTAGAAACCAAAGATAGAGGTGGTATAGCACAGCGTTTTAACGATAATTAGAGAGGAATTAAAAATTATTTTTTTACCCGAAGCACTGGGGCAATCTCATAGGCCACAACTATGAAATGACTTGTACTATTTTATTTGTATAGTAGCTTAATGAATAAGCCTGAAGCATCGTGGTAATTTACTAGTTAGTGACAAGCCTAAAACCACACAACTCGTCAGAAAGACCAAATTTATTCTTGTTTTTACTTATTTTAGTATTTGCTTAAATAAGAAATAAATGTAACTTTGTGTTATGGAAAATAATTCTTGCATAAGACAACAAGCAGACATTGAGCAAATAAACCGTTGTAAAGACACCGTTTTGCAATTAAACGAATCGTTTGACTATTTAGCCAATGGGCTTTCATTAGTTGGAAACAACGTAAGACTTAAAATACTTTACCTACTCTTTGAGGAAAAAAGACTTTGCGTTTGTGATATAAGCGATATTCTTGGAATGAACATTTCTGCTATTTCTCAACACTTGCGCAAAATGAAAGATAGAAATCTATTAGAAACTGATAGAGAAGCTCAAACTATTTTTTACTCACTAACTACTGAATACGAAAAATTACTGCATCCGTTTTTTGAAATACTTGATAAAAATAAAATAGTAGACGCGATATGAAAAGTGAAAAAAAATTAATAGGTGCAGGTTTGCTCACCGCAATTACAGCTTCACTATGTTGCATTACACCTATTTTGGCTATAATCGCAGGAACAAGCGGAATTGCCTCAACATTTTCTTGGATAGAACCTTTTAGACCTTATCTAATTGGATTGACAATTTTGGTTCTTGGTTTTGCTTGGTATCATATATTAAAACCTAAAAATGAAATCGACTGCGAATGTGAAACGGACAACCTGACTGCCAGTAAGCCAGGAAACCCAAAACTTATTCAATCAAAAATATTTTTAAGAATTGTAACGGTCTTTGCAGTTATAATGCTGGCTTTTCCATACTATTCGGGAGTATTCTACCCAAACACAGAAAAGCAAATAATCGTAGTTGACAAATTAAACATTCAATCAACGGAGTTTAAAATCAGTGGAATGACCTGTGCAAGTTGTGAAGAACACGTAAATAAACTCAACGGAATTGTAACCTCAAAAGTATCCTATGAAAATGGAAACGCAATCATTGAATTTGACAGCACCAAAACCAATGAAACTGACATTACAAAAGTAATTAACTCAACAGGCTACAAAGTAACTAACAAAAAAGAAAACTAATGGAAATCCAATTAAAATCAGAAATTACTTGTCCAAACTGCGGACATAAAAAAATTGAAGAAATGCCTACAGAATCCTGTCAATTCTTTTACGAATGTGAAAGCTGTAAAAAGGTATTACGCCCAAACGATGGCGACTGCTGTGTATATTGTAGTTATGGCTCCGTAAAATGTCCTTCGATACAGCAGAACGAAAGCTGTTGCTAAAAAGCCAAAATAACAAACTCCACATTTACTTTCCCTAATACATAAGAGAACAGCATCACAAAAAACAAACAAAACAATTCAGTAGTATAAAAATTGTATTTATTAACTTTGCGATTGCTTATGAAAGGAACAACAATCATATTATCGCTGCTACTACTTTTTTTGTCAATAAAACCTTGTTCTAACCGTAATAATACGGAAGACCAACACCAAGACGAAATAAGTGTGAACCACAATCATCAAAACGAAAGCGATGATTCATGTCCTGTTACTTGCATTTGCAACTGTTGCGGAATGTCTATCACTTCTGAACCTCTTACGTCCTTCAATTTTGAAGTAGAAACAGAAATTCCAACAACAGTATTTTCTTCTTATCAATCAATCTATCGATTTGATTTTGATTCTAATATTTGGCAACCGCCGCAATTGATTAGCTAATTAACTGACTACAAAGTCAAAAAAAACAAATTACTAAATCAATTTATATCTTCAATGAAGAAATACATCTTGAGCGCAATGCTCATCATTACAGCGTGCTTTTCATTAAAAGCGCAAACATCAGCCGTGCAAATAAAAGTAATTACGGCCACCGAAAACGAACCCTTATTAGGCGCAACGGTTTACTTTGAAAAAGTAGAAAAAGGAGCAGTAACTGATCGTGACGGAAATGCCTCTTTTACCGAAATTCCAAATGGACAACACATTATTACAATTTCTTATTTAGGCTATAAAACCCTAAAAACAAGTATTCTTACACCCAGTGCAACCGCATTAATTTTCAAATTAACAACTGACGACGATCACGAACTGGACGAAGTGGTAGTACAATCGTCGAGAAGTACAAGAACCGTTAGGAAAATCCCAACAAGAATAGAGTTTATTGGTGGCGAAGAACTGGGCGAAAAAGCGGCTATGAATCCAACCAATATTTCTATGGTACTTCGAGAAAGTACAGGAATACAAATGCAGCAAACTTCTTTAAGTAGTGGAAGTACAAATATTAAGATTCAAGGTCTTGATGGACGATACACACAGCTTTTAAGAGACGGATTTCCTCTCTATGGAGGATTTTCAAGTGGTTTGAGTATTTTGCAAATTCCGCCCTTAGACTTGCAACAATTTGAAATTATTAAAGGAAGCTCCTCTACTCTTTATGGTGGTGGCGCTATAGCAGGTTTGGTAAATATGGTATCAAAAACACCTGGTGATGAGGCAGATTTAGATATTATGCTCACTCAAACACAGGCATTAGGAAGCACTGCTAATGTATTTTATAGCAAAAGGAACGAGAATGTGGGGATTTCTTTATACGGCTCTGGACATTATCAAAAAGCATATGATACAGAAGACGATGACTTTAGTAATTTACCAAAAACAAAATCCATTTCATTTAACCCAAAATTCTATTATTACCCATCAGAAAAAACTACTTTTTGGTTTGGATTGAACGGGACTTACGATGATCGAATCGGTGGCGATATGACAGCGATTAAAAGTGGTAAAAATGGAATTCACCAATACACCGAAGAAAACATTTCAAAAAGGCTAAGCAGTCAAGCAGTGTATCAAACGCAACTGGATTCAGTAAGTTCTTTTCATATCAAAAATAGTATCTCCTTTTTTGACCGAAATCTTACTGTTCCTGATTTTAACTTTGACGGTAAGCAAATAAATACCTTCACCGAAATTAACTATCAAAGAGAATCCCAAAAAACGGAATGGATTTTTGGTGCCAATATATACTCCTCAAACTTTGATGAAAATGAAAATGCTACACTGCAACGCGACCAAAAAGATCTTACCTACGGAATGTTTATCAACAACATCTATGACCTTTCAGACAATTGGATCTTAGAAACAGGATTAAGAGGCGATTACAACACTGATTTTGGCTTTTTTCCACTACCAAGGTTGTCTTTACTATACAAAAATGATAGCGGATTTTCGAGCAGAATTGGTGGTGGTTTAGGCTATAAAATTCCTGATATTTTTACTGAAGAGGCAGAATATATTAATTTTAAAGATGTACTTGCTATCGATAAATCAATAGTAAAACCAGAGCGTTCCTACGGTGTTAATTTTGATGTAAACTATAACGTAAACTTATTTGACGTAGTAGGTTTTTCCATCAATCAACTATTTTACGTCACCGCAATTAACAATGCTTTACTATTGAATAGCACAAATGATGGCTTCTTTACCTATGAGAATGCAACGGATAAAATTCTAAGCAAAGGAGCTGAAACTAATATCAAGTTCAGCTACAAAGATTTTAGATGGTTTTTAAATTATGCGCTAATAGATACCAGACTAAATTATTTACAAGGAAATCCACAAAAACCTTTAACTGCAAAACACAACGGAGGAAGCGTTTTTATGTATGAATCTGAAAAATGGCGCATCGGATTCGAAACCTTTTATACAGGAAAGCAGTTGTTATCAAACGGAACTGAGACAACAGATTTTACTACAGTGGGTTTATTGCTCATGCGAAATTTAAAGTTTGGTAGTGTTTTCGTGAATTTTGAAAACTTTACAGACAGAAGACAAAGTAGATTTTCACCACTGCTATTACCGCCTCACGAAAACCCAGTATTTCCAGAACTATACGCCCCTACTGACGGGTTTATATTTAGTTTAGGAATTATTATAAAACCTTTTGGAAATGAGGAACACTAGAATAAAATAGAATTATCAAGGTATTGAATTACCATGCCACAGAATTCGTGTGCTAGCGGTATCATTACTATAACTAGTTGTGTAAAAAAAATGATTTGTACCTCCAAAAAAAACTTATCTTTAACAGAAGCAAATCACTCCCAATTCAGCTGATAATCACTTATATTCAAACAATGAAAATATTATATATCTCACTTGGAGTACTACTCATAGCCTTTATTATTGTACAAATTTATGTTATGAGGGAGCAAAAAAATATTGAAACCTATCCTTATGTTGTCAATAAAAAATACGACGCATTTGAAATCCGTAGCTACGAGGCCAGTTTATTTACTTCCGTCAAGCTCTCCACAAAGGAATACAAAGAGGCATCTAGTAAGGGTTTCTCCATTTTAGCAGGGTATATTTTTGGCGGTAATGAAAGAAACGAAAAAATATCCATGACCTCACCGGTAGCGATGTCTCTCGAAGATTCTATGACGATGATGTTTTTGGTTCCAAAAAAATTCAAAAAAGAAACACTTCCTCAGCCTAGCCAATCGCAGATAGAATTTCGAGAAGAACCCGCAAAAACTGTTGCTGCCATATCCTTTGGCGGTTGGGCTAGTGATAAGAAAATAGAAAAGTATAAAGAGAAACTAAAAGTAGCTTTAGATACCGAGGGAATTAAGCACACTAACCGATTTTACTTTTTAGGGTACAATCCTCCTTTTGAAGTTTTTAATCGTAAAAACGAAATTATTGTCGAGTTGTAAAACAAATACATATTAATAGTTCAAAAATCCGATTGGTGTAAGCCAGTCGGATTTTTTTATATCTTATATTTTGGGCGTACCCCCACTTCCACTTCATTTCGGTGCGGTCGCGCTGTATGCTATATATTTTATTTCATTGCATTCCATAAAAGGCTTCCATCCCTTGCGCAACACCTGAACATACATGATGATTTGTACTATTTTATCTATATATTAGCTTACGGATTTAGTCTGGTTTTTATGAGACTGATATACAAATTATGTACAACTTTCGGAAAACCGAACTTACAAAGAAATCATATGCATATAAATACGTTTTGGAAAATTGTTATCAAGTCAATTGGATTATGGCTTTTAGTAAATTGTGTTTGGATAATTCCTCAATTTACATCAACTTTAAGTTTTATCGACAGTGAGATCGGTTGGAATAATTTGATCTTAGTTTGGTTTATGTGTTTTATAACTTTACTAGTTTATGTTTTGGTTACGAGATTATTTCTATTTAAAACGGAATGGATTATTAAAATCTTAAAACTGGATCAAAAATTCATAGAAGAAAGAATTGAATTAGAGCTTCCTGCGCAAACAGTTTTAGCAATAACAGTAACTATAATTGGAGCAGTATGGTTTTTAAAATCATTCCCCAGTCTCGCTACTTCAATATTCGACTTTTTAAAACAAAAAGAACTACTTATAAATTACCTTGAAACGGGCTGGCTGATGTACTATTTCTTTTCAACAGTAATCGGTTTTTTGATAATGACAAATGGAAAATCCGTTAGTAATTATATTTGGAAAGACATTTCACAAAATCAAAACAGCTAGTAATGGAGTTCTAGACGAATTGACTGATGTACGATCACTGGAACATCTTTATCATGAAAGAGAAAACTAAGCCCACTTAAACCAAAACATAGCTTACAGGAGCTTTGACACTATTAATTGTAGAAACACATTGAAAATAAGACCTTATATAGAGAATGACAAAGTCGCAGTGATTGAACTTCTAAGATCAAACACACCTACTTTTTTTGCCCCAGCAGAAGAAAAAGATTTAATAGCCTATCTTGATAAAGAGATAGAAGATTACTTTGTAGTTGAAGAAAATAGTAAAATTATAGCAGCAGCTGGAATCAACTATTTTCCAAAAGAAAAAACGGCTTACATTTCTTGGGATATTATTGAACCTGAATCACAAGGAAAAGGAATTGGAAAAAAATTGACTGAACACAGAATTAACTATTTGAATAAGAATTTTGAAATTGATCTAATTATTGTAAGAACGACTCAACTTGTTTACAAATTCTACGAAAAGATGGGGTTCAAGCTTATGAAAGTCGAAAAAAATTATTGGGCAGAGAGCTTTGACTTATATTACATGGAGCTAAAGAATAAAAATGTCATTGAACAACAGTAGCGCAATAAAAAAGGCTTTAGTATAATTATCATATGACGATGATGTCCCCGTTAACCATAAAACACTGTTTTCCCATCTCTTGTGAATCGTGTAACTTTCAAACATTGTCACTAATCTAAAACCATATTTGTATAAAATGATAAAATCTCGATTTTCTTTCAAAACATATCTTTTTGTCGCTATGATAATCCCCACATTCTTTTTGCCAATTTATCTTTTTATAAATAGAGTGGAAACATTTGGAGAAAATTGTAATTTGAAATTTTTATTTGTCTCTTCAATTATGTTATTTACATGCTTTTGGTTTATTTTAGGAACTATAAAACGCGTGCTTTGGATAGAAATAAATAGCCAAGAAATAAGAATAACTAATATTTTATTTTCTAAAACAAAAATCAAAATAAGCACTTTTGATGGTTTTGAAACTTCAATCGAAGCTTCTAATGCGGGAAATTATGAAGTAATGTATCTGATAAAAAATAAAAAAAGTCTGGTTCATATATCCGAATTCCACTTAGCTAATTATAAAGAATTGAAAAGCTCTATTGAAATAAAAATGAGCAATTTAGGATATGTTCCTTTTCGTTTTTTTTCTGATTGGAAAAGATATTGGTAAAAACACCCCCACGGCTATGGCTTCAATGGGCTTCAGAAGCCAATAACCGAGCAATAATAAATAAACGAAATAATAAACCATTATTGAACCCTCCAAGGCTGGTAGCTGTTACCACTTACACTTCCGTCTTTCAATCTTAACGTTATGAATTTTGAGTATACAAGAAGCTTTAATGCTTCTTTTTTTATGGAAGGCCTCAATAGCATGGTTTTCCTTCTCTTCTTTTTATACAACCACTTAACCATTGCGTCAGCTTCTAAACAGCAACCCAACTTAAACATTCAAAGTTCCCATCCTAAGAATGAGATATGACTATTCAAGAGTAAGAATCGTGAAGAAATTTGGTTGAAAAATAAATAAACTACTAATTATAATACAAGTTGTGCCTAGATATGAGAAAGCCGTTTTACCTCTAAATTAGGCTGATTAAAGGTCAACTGCTAGTATCTATTACATATCAAATTTATATTTTGTTTAATTATTTTCTAAAAATGCTGAACAAAACATATAAATGATTACCTTTGAGTATCTTAATTTAATTTAAACTTAAAAATATTAGCTATGAAATTAGTAAAAACAATTAGTGCATTTGTATTAGTAGGAGTAATAACTGCTTCTTGTGGTCAAAAAAAAGAAGCTGAATCGACAGAGATGGCAGATTCAACAGTAGTAGCAATGGACACAACCGCAGTTGTTGAGACTCCAAACATCGTAGGCGTAGCTGCTGGAAATGCAGATTTCTCAACGCTTGTAACAGCAGTAACAGCTGCAGGATTAGTTGAAACTTTAAGCGGAGATGGGCCTTTCACCGTTTTTGCTCCTAATAACGCTGCATTTGCAAAGCTTCCAGCCGGAACTGTAGACAGCTTATTGAAACCAGAAAATTTGGACAAACTGAAAGCAGTATTGACTTATCATGTTGTGTCAGGAAAATTTGACGCTGCAACAGTAATTGATGCAATAAACAAAAATAACGGAAAATACAGTGTTACAACTGTTCAGGGAGGTACAATCGTTTTAAGCTTGAAAGACGGAAAAGTGATGTTGACTGACGCAAATGGTGGAACAGCAACAGTTATTCTTGCCGATGTAGCTGCTTCAAATGGAGTGATTCATGCAATAGATACCGTGGTAATGCCTAAATAACATTTTAACTTCTTTATTTAAAAACCGTTGCAGCAGTGTAACGGTTTATTCTACCAACTAAGGCTGTACGTAAGTTGGTCCACAATACAAATCAGTTCGCTTAAGAAACTGATACGATCATCTCCTATTACAGTAATCACATTAAAACGTGGAGTCCAGAACCCACTAAAAAAAACGGGGCGCCATCCGACAAGCCATACATGTAGGACTAAAATAATTAATAAACTATGTTTTATAAATTTAACTTGACTGATAAGTTGCTATTTATTGCGGCCTTTGCTTCATTAGTGTACTCTGAAATTTTATTTTTTAATGGCTACGAAAATCATGCGATTTTCATAGGACTTTGGGTACCATCAATACTTTGTTTTGGCATTTACTTACATCTAATAAAAAGAAAAAAAAATGACTGATTTTATACCCTATTTCGCAGGAATAATCACCTTATTGTTTGGTGTTGCATTTGCCTATGCTTTAACAAGTACTAGTGAAAAAGACGCAGAACTGCAACAAAAGATTAAGGATAGTAAATTATAACCCACTCTACTTGAGGACTTCACTTAACCATGAGTGAAGCACCTCTTTTAGACCTTATTACAAAATTTGACATCGCAGCATCCTATCAAGTTAATAACAAAAAATGTAACTTTACGCTAATACGCGGGACGCTGTAAAACTAACCTATGAAAACTAAATCAATTCGCCCCTTTATTGGTGCCAAAGACTTTGAATTGTCGCGAAATTTTTATCTTGAATTGGGTTTTGAAGAAACTATTTTGGGCAATACGATGTCTGTCTTCAAAATGGAAGAAGTAGCTTTTTATTTGCAAGATGCTTACGTTCGGGATTGGATAGACAATTCTATGCTTTTTTTAGAAGTAGATAGTGTCGATGATTTTTGGGCATCACTTTTAACCTTGGATCTTACCACTAAATATACTGATGTGAAACTTGTTCCCATTCAGGAATACGACTGGGGAAAAGAATGTTTCCTGCACGATCCCTCCGGTATTCTATGGCACATTGGAGAATTTTTCACTTATTAAAATTCGGGGAAATAATGACTACATCCAGTCTTTCGGTACTTTATAAATTTACGAAAGCCTTCACAATACAAAACAAAAAAGTGGCCCGTTACCGGACCACTTTTTTTTATAAAATTATTATTGGTCTTGCGACCTATTAGACTATATCAAAACGATCTAGGTTCATCACTTTATCCCATGCTGTCACGAAGTCTTTTACGAACTTCTCTGATGAATCAGCACATCCATAAACTTCAGCAATAGCACGTAACTCTGAATTCGAACCGAATATAAGATCTGCACGAGTTCCAGTTCCTTTTATTTCTCCTGTATTACGATTGCGACCTTCAAATACTTTTTCATCCTCAGAAACTGCTTTCCATGTTGTTCCCATATCAAGTAAATTCAAGAAGAAATCATTAGTAAGTACTTCTGGACGTTTAGTAAACACACCATGTGTAGAGTGATCAAAGTTCGTGTTCAGAACACGCATCCCACCAAGAAGAACGGTCAACTCAGGTACAGAAAGTGTCATCAATTGTGCCTTGTCAACCAGCATTTCCTCTGCTGATATCGTATAATTCGCCTTCAAATAGTTACGAAAACCATCTGCTTGAGGCTCAAGAACAGCAAATGCTTCCACATCTGTTTGCTCTTGTGATGCATCACCACGACCTGGTGTAAATGGAACTGTCACAGCATGACCAGCGCTTTTTGCAGCCTTTTCAATAGCGGCACATCCACCCAAGACAATCAAGTCGGCAATTGAAACCTTCTTGTTCCCCGACTGAGTATTATTAAATTCTGACTGAATATGTTCAAGTGTCTGCACTACTTTCGCTAGCTGAGCAGGGTTATTAACTTCCCAATCTTTTTGAGGTGCAAGACGTATGTGTGCACCGTTTGCACCACCACGTTTATCAGACCCACGGAAAGTTGATGCCGAAGCCCAAGCGGTAGATACCAATTGTGACACAGTTAACCCTGAATCAAGTATTTTAGTCTTTAGCGTAGCTATATCAGTACTGTCAATTAGTTGGTGTGTTACAGCTGGAATAGGATCTTGCCAAATTAGTTGCTCTTTCGGAACTTCTGGTCCAAGGTAACGTTCTATAGGTCCCATATCACGGTGCGTCAGTTTAAACCAAGCACGAGCAAAGGCATCTGCAAATTTATCAGGATTTTCAAAAAAGTGTCTAGAAATTGGCTCATAAATAGGATCCATTCTCAAAGCAATATCACTTGTAAGCATAAATGGTGCGTGGCTCTTTGATGGATTGTGAGCGTCTGGTACGGTACCCGCGCCTGCTCCATTTTTCGGTTGCCATTGATGTGCTCCTGCCGGACTCTTGGTAAGCTCCCATTCGAATCCAAAAAGGTTCTCGAAGTAATTGTTACTCCACTTTGTAGGTGTTGTGGTCCAAGCGCCCTCTAGCCCACTTGAAATAGTGTGTTCACCATTTCCACTACCAAAATTATTTTTCCAACCAATACCTTGTGCCTCAATCCCTGCGGCTGCAGGTTCCGCTCCAACATATTTGTCTGGATCAGCAGCCCCATGTGCTTTACCAAAAGTATGTCCCCCAGCAATAAGGGCAACAGTTTCTTCATCATTCATAGCCATACGCTCAAATGTATCTCGAATATCACGTGCAGATGCAAGTGGATCAGGATTACCATTTGGTCCTTCAGGGTTTACATATATAAGCCCCATCTGAACGGCAGCAAGAGGATTTTCTAACTCATTGTCACCAGTATGGCGCTTGTCATCTAACCATTTCCCTTCAGAACCCCAGTAGATGTCTTCTTCAGATTGCCAAATATCCTCACGTCCACCTCCAAAACCAAAAGTCTTTAAACCCATTGATTCGATAGCGCAGTTACCAGTTAGGATCATAAGGTCAGCCCATGAAATTTTCTTACCATATTTTTGTTTGATTGGCCATAGTAGCAAACGAGCCTTATCTAAGTTCACATTGTCAGGCCAACTGTTAAGGGGTGCAAAACGCTGGGAACCAGAACTCGCACCACCACGGCCATCAGCTGTACGATACGTACCTGCACTGTGCCAAGCCATTCTAATAAAGAACGGTCCATAATGACCATAATCTGCTGGCCACCAGTCTTGGGAGTTTGTCATTAGAGCAAAGATATCTTTCTTCACCGCATCGAGATCCAGACTTTTAAACTCAGCTGCATAATTAAAATTTTCACCCATCGGATTCGACGGCGCCGCGTGTTGACGAAGTATGTTCAATTTCAATTGATTTGGCCACCAGTCCTTATTAGTAGTACCCGAACCGGCACTTTGCTTTGCAGCACCTCCTGAAAAGGGGCACTTGCTTTCGCTGTTTGTATTATAAGATGATCCGCTTGATTGTTTATTTTCTTCCATTTTTATTGAATTTACGTTTATTGGTCTTCCAAATTTACAAAAACATTTTCGATATTTTTTATCTATAGATTTTATATACTTATAGATATTCTCTATGACAACTAAAATGACTGGCGAACCCAACCTATACAAAAAAAATGAGCTTCTTTGGAAACCTATTATAGAATAGCGATTGTACACAGTCCTCCAAACTTATAAAATTGAGCACTTTACTACAGAAAATTTTAATAGCCCAATATTAGCAACACCACTTTGGTTTTTTTCTAACATGATTATTTAAATAAAATTAGAACAAAAAAGAGACTTTTTCCTAGCATTCCTTACTTTTACAGTAAATGATCTTTTCACGTAGGAATACAGCTATTTAATATCCTAAATTATAAAGAAAACGAATAATAAAAACATGATAGCAGTATCTGACACCATTACGTTAAAGCCAATTTCAATTGATGACCAGGAAAAACTGTTCGCCTTAATGTCCAAAATATATCTTCCAGAATACCGTCATTTGTGGTTCGATGCCGGTGCCTGGTATATGAATAAAATATATTCCTACGCTAATCTAGAAAGAGACCTCGCTACTCCTAATTCTTCCTATTATTTTGTCTATTATCAATCTGAAGCAATTGGGATATTAAAACTAATCGAAAGTGTTACTTTGGTTGAACATAAAGATAGAAAGTCTGCAAAACTAGATCGACTTTATCTCGACCCCGCTTTTCATGGGAAAGGCATCGGAAAAAGTCTCATCCATTGGGCAGAAAATAGACTGGCAGCTAATGGCCACTCCTTTTTATGGTTGGAAGCCATAGATACCCAGAAAAAAGCATTGCAGTTTTATGAAAAAATGGACTACAAAATTTGTGGTACATTCGAATTAGAATATGAACTAATCCATCCCAGTTTAAGAGGCATGTACCGGATGTATAAATCTATTTAGCTCTTATAAAAACAAATTAAAGAGGTAGCCTTCACCTTAAATTTGTTAAAATACTGATTTTCAACGTACCACACCTTTGTTTTTCTTAACTTTGTAAAGCAGTTCAATAATTTAATACCCCTGCAAAATGAGAAAGCTATTCTTTGTTTCGCTGTCAATAGGACTCTTCTTTTTGAGCACCAACATATTTGCAAAAAATGTTGATAGTAATCCCTTTGCCTATATTGAATTGAATAGCGCAACCGAAGAAAAACTTTTGCAACATGTAAAAAAAATCAAGGATTTAGTTCGCAATAATTCCAATTACAATCAAGAAATTGCCTTTTTTATAGACATGGAAGTAATGTCAGGAAAAAATAGGTTTTTTGTTTATGATCTAAAAAATGATGTACTACTAGATCAAGGGTTAGTAGCCCATGGTTTTGGTTCTCGAATAAAAAGTGATGGAAACCAAAAATTTAGTAATGAAAATGGTTCGCTTTGTACCTCTTTAGGCAGTTACAGCATCGGAAACAGTTATAATGGACAATATGGTAAAGCCTACAAATTATACGGATTAGATGCTACTAACAACAAATCTTTCTCTAGAAATATTGTTCTCCATAAAAGCACCGATGTACCTTATGAAGAACAGAATAATCAAATAGGATATAGCTTTGGCTGTCCGATGGTAAATGAACAATATTATCAACGAATTGAAAAACTAATTGACGATTCAAAGCGCAGCATCATTCTAGATATTTACTATTAAATTAAAGTTCTCGCAACTTCAAGAGACTTCAAATACATTCTTCTATATATTCTTTTTTATATACCCATGCTGCGGAATAGTATCCCTTAGATGTGTGAATGATATAATTTATTTATGCTTAGATGTAACACTTTTCGTCCGATAATACTTAAATTTACATAATAACAAATTAATTGCAAAGAAGGAATTGCATTTAAATACGGTACTCACCAATTTTGTATATTAGTAGGATAAGAGTATCCCAAATTGCAGAAGTATTGTCGCAAAGCATTATTTTAATTTGACTAACCTTCTTTAAACAAAAAAATTAATAACAAAAAAAATTATTTATGACTATTCAATTAAATTCAGACAACAACTTAACCTTACACGAAGCATTCAGAGCACAATTAAGTACCTTACTAACTGAAGAATTAAGCAGATTTGGTGCGCACATTACAAGGATAGAAGCTCATTTTTCAGATGAAAATGGACACAAAGAAGGACAAAATGATAAACTGTGTAAACTAGAAGCACGTCTTGAAGGAATGAAACCAATTCTTGTTTCAAATCATGCTAACAATCATGAGCTAGCGGTGAAAGGTGCCATTACCAAATTAAAAACATCACTTGACAGCACATTAGGTCGTTTGAATAATCATTAATCAATCCATGTGGAATGTAGAACGTCAAACTAGTCTTAATCGCTAAAAAACACTACATAACAATACTGAGGTACTTTCACAGTTCCTAAAAAAGAAAAGCGAGCTCATTTAATATTATAAATGAGCTCGCTTTTTATTTGTCGCTATGTTCTAGCCCAAAATAGTGTTACTAAAAAAACTAAAATGTAAATAAAATTAGATAGCAGCAGTGTCTATATAATTCATTTAATCATCTGAAAATAAGTGGATACAAACCCTAAATTATTCAAGCTTTAATTAGCAACTACTTTATATGTAGGATCTTCAATAATATTAATATCAATAACCTTATCTGCATCATGCAATAACTGACGACAGTCAGCGCTTAAATGTCTCAAATGGATCTTTTTACCCACTTTTGCATAGCGTTCTGTTAATTTATTTACGGCATCAATGGCGCTCATATCAGAAATTTTACTCTCTCTGAAGTCAACAATTACTTCCTCAGGATCTTCAAGCACGTCAAATTTTTCGGCAAAAGCAGTAGTAGAACCAAAAAATAAAGGTCCATATATTTCATAATGCTTAACCCCTTTATCATCGATATATTTTCTAGCACGTATGCGTTTAGCGCTTTCCCAAGCGAAAACTAAAGCTGAAATGATCACTCCAATCAAAACTGCCAATGCCAAATTATGCAATAAAAGAGTAATGATTGCCACTAAGACTCCAACAAATATATCGTGCTTTGGCATTTTATTGATTATTTTAAAACTAATCCATTCAAATGTACCTATCGCCACCATTATCATCACTCCTACCAAAGCCGCTATCGGCAATAGTTCAATAACGGGCGCACCAAACAAAATGATAACAAGAATCGCTAATGCAGCAACTATCCCTGACAAACGAGCCCTTGAACCAGCTGAAAGATTAACCAAAGTTTGCGCTATCATAGGACAGCCTCCCATTCCAAAGAAAAAACCATTTAAAATATTAGCACTCCCTTGGGCA